>Ga0126337_10002654_pt1 | contig 11408 bp, 5 predicted proteins | sample DipCmetagenome_FD_92527 | JGI IMG/M metagenome (GOLD analysis project Ga0126337, IMG submission 92527) | Coral microbial communities from La Bocana,Puerto Morelos, Mexico - Diploria C A metagenome | ecosystem: Host-associated > Invertebrates > Cnidaria > Coral | place: La Bocana,Puerto Morelos... | reverse complement strand
AGCCTTTAGGCGAGGGAAATTATTAGAATTTTGACAAAACGCAAGTGAAATTATTTCCTAATTTCACGAGTATACCATTTGGTTACCTTTTAATATCATGGGTGACAAATTACGCTCACAACCGCTGGTTTACGGAAGCGTTGCCATAGCAATTTTATAATTTCACATGTGAAATTATAAATTACGGCTGAAATTTCGCGCCAAAATTAAGGAGTAATTTGTCACCCATGATATTATTAGTTAAATTCAGTATAAAACGTTTTAGTATCACCCAACTAGTGGACTAACCAGAGCACTATTAGTTATACTAATCAATATAAAATATAAAAATATACATTACTTCACCACTCCCTCAACGGGGCTTTTCAAGGCCAGTAGAAACAGAAACAGAAACTTGTTAAGAATCCCAACTGGTAGGAGGCGGACCAGCTGGCTATTTACAAGCGTGGAGGAGTTGACCACCGAAGACAAATCCATCCAGTGGCAGGGAGCAGGATTTGAACCCGGGACCTCCGGCTTTCAAATCCAGCGCCCTAACCACTAGGCCACGCTGCCACGAGTGGCAAAATTCTTTCGTTTTATTCCTAAATAAATATTTCTTCAACTTGCATTTGCTAACTTATGACTGCTTTTTTTCTGTCCGACTAGTTGGGTGATACTAAAAACAATGAGATCCTTCGCCCTCATAGCTTCTTTCTCTATCCCCACGGGGACCACTTTCCCCACTCCACACGGGAGTACTGTTTCATAACGTAATTGGCCTTCTTATTATAAGTCAGTTTGCTCATGGTTTTAAAATCCTATCAGAATTTTCTCGCAAAAAGTATGGATATACCAAGATACAAATGCGAACCAATGTTATTGTTTGTTATTTAACTGTTATCATCATTCTATGGACCTTTCAAACAAAAGAAGCAAAAGTTGCTTACCTTTAGAACTTTGTGTACAATTTCCCTGACAACAGCTTGACGTCTGATACATAAGATGAAAACCTTTGAAGTGGCTTTAGAACAAACAAATTGAACCGCATAGCGAATTTGATCCAACTTACTTTGTGATTCACTTTCTTATATGAACCCAGCTAGTCACTGAATGAATTTAATTTACGCGAAATCGCTCAGGAAAACACGAGTTTAATGCTAGACGCGAAGCTATAAAAACCCAATCTTGTGCATTTGCCAACAAACAAATGACTCTTGCCAGTGACAGGTTTTCCCTCGAGTCAACTTTATAATGACATGTGATGGCTTATTGTGTTTTGTTCAACTCATTTTAATAGATTTTGGACTTAAATGTTGAATGGACTTCTTTGTTTTGCTACTAATCCCTCTGAAGCAGGCACGCTATGTTGTGTTAATGAAGTATTTACAATTGTATGTGTTCAGTCACGGACTGTGTTGTAATTTCAGACATCATAGTTCTCGCTTTTTTCACTAAGAAACCCCTAAAATGGACTAAACTAAAATAGTTTTGCGTAGAGTAATGTACAGGCGAAACACGGTTCTCGCGTAGGAAGGTGTATCAAGATCGGTCAAAAAAACTCTTCGTCGCTAATTAAAAATAATCATGAGAAAGGTCCGATTAATAAGAATAACTTCGAGGAACGTGAGCACTATATGCACGCAGCATCGTAGATTCAAGTGAGTTCTTGCTTGTTGAAGGCTTTGAAGCGAATATTTTCACTAATTGAGTTCTATGGAACGTTCAAAAATCTTTCTGTGATTTTGAATCTCTCTCTAAACTGGGAAATAAAGGGTTTTACCAAGAGAAAATGGTTTTACATCATATTTGTGAACAGAAAGGTTGTCATAATTTTCTCTCTCTATCGATTTATGGGAAACAGTTTTTAACCAATCACAGAGAACGTAATAACCCCAGGTAGGTAATAATAACAATACCAAGACATTAAGCAAACAGGTGATGAGAATAAACGAAATCATCAATTAAGTGATACTTTCTTGATCTACCACTAGATTCTCAGGACTGACTTAAAAAAACTCCACGGCTAACAGTTAGGAGAATTAGCATTTTGAATTGGGAAAGAAAATTATTTTTTTTCGCCGAAATTGCCAGTTTTATGTTCTGCAACTAATGCATATGAATGTTTCGACAATTTCGTCTTAGTCAATGAATTTGAAACTTTAATCGCGAAGAGAACTTAAGAGAGATTCCGCTTAATATCTTTTCTTAGCTGCCAAAGTTCTTAGGCAGTCCCGCTTCACGACGTAGGGTTTTGTAATTTTTTTTGCAAACACACAGGCTATTGCTGGAGCGTTTTTTTGAAAGTTTCATGTGCAGGTATATTCTCCTTACCATTCTATACATAATATGCTTATTTACAGTTTGGAGATTTTATTGCCCCCGCAGGGTTTTGGCCCAGAGACCAAAACCCGAGGAGGCACCCTAGGAGTCCACGGGTGTATACATACAAGGACAAAATATATTTGTTAAAAAGTAAGAAATGTGTTTGTAATGGGCGAAGCGTTCTCGAATTTGACGAAACTAGGCGCGCACGGTCGTCTCGGGTAATATTTTAACAAGCGCGCACCGTGGTGTCGGGTACTTGCAACCACGAGGTCGCTTTTCGTCACCTCCGTCTTCTAGCAGCATCTTGCAGTATTTGAAGGTCTTGCATCTACGAGTTCGCGTTTGTTTCGTCGCCTTCGAGCTTCGCCATCTTCTAGTAGCATCTTGCAGCATTTGAAGGTCAATGAAAAGCTTCAAACGTTAATTTCTCAGCAGTTGTATACACAATCTTTGTATTCAATACACATCCAATAAACAGGATATCAAAAGCGGGGTCAGCTATAGTGAACACTATTTCTAGTTATTCACGGACGCTGTTTCCGTGGCGCTCCCGAGTTCATGATGCATTATGGGTGTAAGCGCAAAAAGTAAGTTGTAATGTACTCTAACTAATGGTAAGAAGAATAGAAAGTTACAGGAACAAGTGAGTGAGTGCTATTTCACCGAATGGTGAGTAAGCCGCACAAACCTATTTTACTTATTTTAAACAAATCGGAGTGCAGAAAAAGAAGAAAAGGGGAAAAGCGGCGAAAAAAAAAGCTTGCGATAGCCTTGGGTCAGTAAGATGCGGAAAGCAGCAAAGCAAAGTGCCGCTGACAAGGAAATTGCTAAACTGCCTGCAACACCCCGCCCCACGCTCCACCATCAAGAACTTAATGCTTGATCTACTACTTACATCACCCGAAAGAGGTAACCCTCGTTTTTTTTTTTAATCAGTAATTTTTTGCAACACATACACGCACAAAAAAGACTACTTACAAAACCCGCTACTGACAATGCACTTATTTACAATGCAATTGTGACTAGTTACAATACCACTTGTCTTTTTACGCTAGTTACACTTTGCTTTCCAAACAATACGCTACTAACAGATTTACGTCAATTATGTGATCTCTAATTACGGTTACAATATAGCGATTAATTTATGATTACAATATTTTTCTTTATTCATCTTTGTTTGACAAAGAACTTACTTACAGCGCATTTCTTACACGCAAATACATCACTTTAGTACAAATTACGTATCTGTCGTTTATGTGGTGACAGAAGGCCCCTGTTGGCAATAAGTTACCGAAAGATATTTTAATTTAAAATGAGCCGGACACGTAAGGATCAGATTGTTTTGATACATTTGTCTTTGTATCTGTTATCAGTATCCAGCGAAAAATATTGCAAGTTACTGAGTTGAGCTCGAGTGGAGCCACTTATTTAAAGATTCCCCCACAACTGTAAAACGTTCAACGGTACTTCCGGAACTTTTGAAGCAGTCTGTTGATACAGACTAAATGACTAATGTTCGTGAGTTGTTGTATAACAAAAAGAAAAAAATGATTGTCACTGTTTTGCCTACAAATTTTGGAGTACTTTAAACAATGTTATTAACCGCAAACAGCTTGAAAAACAGGTGACCCAGGTAGTGACGTATTTGAAAGCTGACGTCAGAAGGACTGAGAGGTCACGTAATCAGATAACTGTGTTTTATTCTATAACATGACCTAGTAGAACAAATATTCAACTCTAAATTCCAGGGTATAAAATTGTTTTATCTCACTTAAAATTTACAGAAAAAACGTGTGGTTATGCGTGTAAAGAAAACAGACGTTGTCTGTCTATTTTCGGCGGTGTGATCTCTTTATTTAGCTTTCTTGTGATGTATTAAATGTGAAATGAACTTTTAATCCCAAGTCAACTCAACTGTCATGCTTTTAATAGCCTTTACGTGATCCTTTAGGCATATCATGCCCAAATAAGATATAATTTTGCACAGTACAATCCACGGTACAGAGTACAATATAACGTCTTTCAATGATGCAACAATCTACTAGGCGCTAGCTGGCTAGAGGCAGCTCACACAGTTTAATAGCTTGGCACTAGACAGAAATAAATGCAACCGAATGATTTGGCCAGTGCGTTTGGGACGACCTTACACAATCACAACGAGTAGGGTGAAATGACTGAACTCTGGATAAGCATGAGATAAAAGCCGCCAAAGCTGTGAAAATCAGCTCTTAATAGACGACGATAAATAGACATTACTCAACGGATACAGCGATGACAAGACATGTGTTGAAGCACATAATATTATTTACTGAAATCATTTACATTTAATTATAATTTCCAGCCTTGAGGTTTTCCGAGAAAGTACAACATTCCTTTGGTTTCCTCGTCACTTCTAATTTGTGTATAATCACCTTCCGTTTGACGGTTGTTTTTGTTAAGCAGTATTATTCACTTACGTTGTTCAATAAATAATTAAATAAATGAAATATTGGATACCTTGGACACATTATAACGGCAAGATATTATAAGAACTTGCTGAAATGTAACATATATACTGTTTTCTACATTGGCTAATTGCAAGCTGCTATTTCAAATCCACAGAATCGCGTAACAAAACAGAAACAAGCGCCTAGCCCCAAAACAATAACAGTTGCTTGCAAGCAAAAGACTTACAAGCTTACGAAAGCTGCTACACTTTCGAGTATAACATGGCGTGCATCACCAAAAAACGGTTTGAATGCGCTCTTTTGGATTATTTGTTCAGTTTCAGCACAGGAAATTGATTTCAACCGCGCCAAAAACAACTGGGTGTAACCTGAAGTCGTCACGCAATGTGGCCCACGTTGACCACTGAACCCCAATGCATTAATTTAGCCATTGTATACGCCTTAGAAACTCTTTGAAAAACTTCCGTCAAGTCCCCGTCTTTTTTGGGAGTGACTCCGGACCACATAGGAAGATAAAAGTAGCGGCGGCCTACTTCGTGTAGAATATAACGAAAAGGCTTGACCTTTAAGTGACTAGAATATTTTTCAAAGTAATAAATGTAGCTAAACCATTTGTGTATGACAAACTATGCGATATTTATACAAAAGAACAGTCGGCCATCTTTATAAGGCTTGACAAGAGGACAGTCTTTGACTTTTATCTTGCTATAAAAAAAATACCACTAAGGATTTCTGTAGTCTTGTTATGCCGAGTAGCACTATTCAGCATGTATGTACTTTTAATTGTGACAACTAAGCATTCAAAATTCAGTTCAAATTCAGCTGAGCTGTCTGCGGACGTGACATCCAACCGAATGTTTGGATGCAGACTAGCAACGAAGACGTATTAAAAAAACAGTGTATAAATATCTGTGACTTATTTGACAAAGGTATTTTAAACACGAAGATATAAACTGAACCATGAGAATACTTTTGACTTTATTCAGTTTTCATCTGACCTGAACTATCTCCCACCTGATGCGCAGGGTACTCTGCACGTACGTAATGAAAAGCTTGATGACGTAAGGTAATATTGTTTTATGAACGAATAGGAAACCGGAAGGAAACAGGGGAATTTTGAGGTAGCTATGGCAACGAGTTTCAGCTATGAGTAACAAGGAAATCGAAACTTTTTTAGCGTGCCTTCGCCCGGCATTTCTATGCCTAAAAATAAAAATTTTATTCAAAGAAAGTGTGGCGATACATTAATGCAGTTAGTAGCGTCAAAAGTTTGTAGTTGTAACCGCTAACCGTGTTACCGTAAGGATTAAGAAGCGGGTAAACACGATTTTAAGTGAAATTTTAGGAAAAAAGTTTTAGAACATAAACAAGACAGTTAAACGCCCCCGAAAGGGCAACCCAGGTTGGTGGGCTATTGTATGTTTGGTGTACGTCTACCACAGTTTTTAACTTAAAATTCTAATTTAAAACAACATCCAATCTTCAAAATTTCTTATTTCCATAAATTTCACTAATTCCTTGAAAAAAACTATTTATCCTCAAATATATCCAAAAATCACCAAAGAATTTACATTAAATCCCGAATCGTAGATATGTGGGATGAGCTGAGAGATTTTTGATTGCTTGAAACGGGAACGAGATATTTGCGTAATAAGGCTTTCAGGTGTACCCCTGCTTTTACGATGCACCACAAAGGAGGAAGAAGGTTCTGTTTGCCGGCAACTGATATTGAATGGCTTGGCATGGAGCTATTATATAACAGCATTAGGATTGTTATAAAACTAAACTTGCACTTAGAATAAAGTGAAAGAGGAAAAACGATACACTATTAAGAGCCGGAAGACTTGGCGTTTAGTGTTTCATTCCGATTCATTCACGCAAGATTCCGTCATTAAGGCGTGGAAAGCGACCGATTTAAAACGGCCGGGTCAAATTGACAAGGAGTCAGATTTCGAAGCCAGCTACATAACTCGTAAGTTTTTTACTGGAGAGCCAACTTTGTTTCGGGCCTCGTCCAAATTACACACGTAAAATCTCCGGCATGCGAGCGTTCGATAGTTCAACAACGCTAACAGTCAGCGAAGGCTACGACTTGGCAAACCAGCAGCATTATTCAAGAAGGAAATGTCGTTGTTCGTGTGATTTCTTGTACAAGAAATGTTCTTTTCGCGTATGGCATATTTTGTTGTTCCTGTTTATAATCGCCCTTGTCATAGCTCTGATGGCGCTTCTAATCGCGATGTATGGACCTGGAACCACCGACTTGAGACACTCCGCTAGAAGTGGAACAGATTCGCCTGGAGTCGTAGGTAAATAAGGCGCATTTATTTTACACCAATATTTGCGTTGTATATGTAAATAATTCTGTCCTCGATATCACCATGCGTTAAAACATTGATACAATCGTTTGTTCCACTTATCTAAGCCACGTGATATGCTTGGATGATTTTGTTAGCTCCGACGTTTTCAACACTGTCTCCTCAATACCGTTTATCACAAAATTTCCTTCCCAACACAATCAGTATCCCCCACATCCTACCATTTACAAAGGAAACTGCCCACTAATGGCCAATACGCGTTTTTCTAAGGCGAGAGTCCACACGGGGGATATTGTTTTTCTTCTTGAAGAAACTTACACAGCATGATAAGCTGATAGTTTCAAGTCTCGAGTATGAAATAAACAACGTGCTACTGTCGATAAACAAACTATATCGACTGTTAGCTGAAGTGGTTTGGTGATAGTATTCTGCTGCAAGCCGCTCATTGATTGATCTGTTCATCAGCCGTTTTTATTTATTTGTTATAATGAGTTTTGAAGAGTACATCAGTAAGTGGTTTATTATGAAAAAGGCTACTTGATGATCGGGCTTATTCTACACTGAAGATGAGAAGATACCCGTTTCTCAGAGGTATATCTTTTCGCACGAAACGTTTCTTACTTCTTTACTAAAACGAAAGTTGAACGTTGACTGAACCGTAAATTAGAAGCGTTGTTGGACTGTTTTTTAGTAAAAAATTGCGCCTACGATACGCCAGAAGTGTTTAAATTGGTTCTGAATCAGTTCATGTTTTGATAAAGCCGTTTCGAGTTTCCCCGCAGAAGAGCATAGGTGTACGCAAGAATACCGAAAGGCATTATTGGTAGAAGTGGTTGCTATGTAATCGAAGTTCTTCGTGCTTCGGCGCGAAGAAATGAGAGACCACAGACAAAAGTATTCGTTATTTTTTTCTTCTATGAAGCTGGAACACCTTAAACTTTGATGAAACAATGTTACACTTACACTACAGACAATTCGTTTCAGCATTGTCGAATACCTTTTGAACAATCCGTGTTTTCAAAACAACCGTATACAATTTCGTGATTCCTGGCGTTGTTTTCGTGCTAACTGCACGTTCATAGTAGGATGCAGACACTATGGAATGTCTTAGACAAAGGCGGTGCTGAAAGAAAAGTCTTTAATCCAATACAAGAAATCACGGGACACTTTACCCTTTTTGGAGGATGAAAAACGAAACTAGCTTTGATTTCCCTGCAATTTTCGTGGTCGTGGTTATAAAACGTTGATATCAACCTTTGACTCGCACGAAACGAAAGCAGTCGTTAAATAAACTATTTTTGTCAAGGGGAAATTAAAAGCTGCCTGAAATGTTTTCACTTAAATTTGTTTGTTATAGGGTCAAAAATGTGACCTCTCTCTACAGCAGATGACAATGGAAATCCGCAACGGAAAATATATTATCTTTACGAAGGTCACGTTTAGCAGCTTCATCACCCCCAAGACCTTCGCATGAAACAAAATTTTCAGTCTGTAAATTAATTTTATACATCATGATTTAAGAAACCAAACCATCTTTTTTCATCTTTATTTCTTATCTAGGACAGAGAGGCTTATCTCGGAAAAGTTCCGGTTTACATCAGCTTTTACGGAATTACACTTCTTTTTAATGTTTACATACGATAAAAGGAGGATTGACGTAAAATAATATTCGTCACCAAACCCTATCAGTTTCTTGTTGACAAGCTAACATAAACACGCGAAAACTTTGTTGAAAGTCCGATGACGTTATTTCGGAAACGAGGGTGTTTTCTATGTTGCGTGACAAAAACATTATGTAAATGTTCTCGAACCGTTGATCTCAGGCCCAATGATATTTTACGCTGTTTATTTTTATTTCTTAGGAATGACTCGTATCTTGATATGGATTCTCAATGAATAATGGCCGATCCGTACCAGGGGTCGTTTTCTCTCGAACTCTCCCCCTCATCTCGGTAGGCGAGGGGTGGGGAGACCGTTGGACAATGAAGCCAGGGTCAGCTAGCTTCCCCTTCCATGCATGCATCATTTGAATTGTGATTCCCCTGTGGTCAAGTCAACTATCCGTAGTATACCACATCGCATAGAAATTCATAGAGTTGTTTTTATTAGGGATGATTCCGTAAGCATGAACACATGATAACTAAATTATTTTACATCAAAAAGCAAACAAAAAGGGATAAAAAGGGCGATCTAGTGTACATAAAATCTGCAAGTACTTTGTACTGTATTGTATGACGCACTTCCTTCACTTGATCCATGCTAGCGTGACATTAGACCACTCTCCAAGGTCGATCTGTCATGCATCAAGAAAAAGAAAAAATAATTCTCTTAAAAGATGAAAAGGAGAACAACGTGGACGATTTAAAGAATTACAAAGGCAACTGCTGAAATGTTAACGTCGAGTTTCTTTTTATGTTTTTAATTGTCGTGTTGCCATTTTCAATGACGCAATGTTTGGATGTCCCAATTAAGGCGTGGCGGTCAATTTAAATCTGGGGGTTATCTCGGCGCGGAGTCATATTTCGGCTGCTCCGCTTTGCTGCAGAACCTCGATCGGTACAAAATTTGTTTCTCGTTTACCTCAAACAGTACACGAAATGGACAGCATGCGGACTTTCGACAGCGCGACAACTCTTACAGTGTGCGAAGGATACGATGTGACGAAACAAGAGCATTATTTTAAAAAGAGATGCTCCTGTTGTGATTGTTGTCATAGAAGATGTACTTTCCGCGTTTGGCAAGTTTTGCTGTTCCTCTTTGTAATAACAGTCATTATAGCTGGACTGGCTCTGATAATCGCCTTTTTTGAAGATGGGAAAATAGCGACCAAACTTTGTGCTATCAGGAACACCGATTCACCTGGCGACACAGGTAAAATTAAACATGTCTCACTTGTTCGAAGGTAGTGTTGTCACGAAACATAACTTCGATTTGGAACCTACAATTACGATATACCGAAGCACGAATAACTACTAGCTTAAAAGCAAGTGAGGTATAGCTTAAAAGGTCAAGCATCTAGGAGAAATGTGTTATTTTGGTCTGCACTCTTTGAAAAATGTCAATGTTTTTATCGCAATACAGTTTAGTACTCTTGTATTTTACAAAGCAACGAGTCATATTCGTATAACTCCATCTGCAAAAAGGAATCAAGCGCGATGATTCCTGAACCGGGAAAGTATGGCTCCAGTCATGTTGAGAAGCAAAACATTGCTCTTGTACTTGAGTTCTCGTCCTGAAGCAATATATAACATACACCGCAGAAAACAGAATTTGACAGGCCTTTGAGTATGTAGGAAATAACATTTTAGTTTCAACAAACATTTTAACAGCGACTCTTGAGGTGAAGTGATTTATTGATCGCGTAGAGAACAGAGAAAATAACGTTAGAAACTGTTTGTTTTTGGCATAAATACGGTGAAAAACGTGTACTTTATGCATAACAATTCACTTGAAGTCTTCCTAACCAGATCTGACATATCTATAAGGAATTTACTGTCAACAAGAAATGTTTTCGCTTGTAAAAAGCCAGACTTCACACAATGAATGTTGTAGGAGTCTACCACTACGTAAAACAGAGTCCGTGATGTTTTCTTTCCAGGTGTGAACTAATTTGTAAACTGTTAAATGTTTAACGTGAGCAATTTCCGTTTGGTGATATGAAATTTCAGTATAATGGCGATGTGATAGGCCTTGAGACAACGGAACATTATAAAAATTTATCATCATATCTTATTGTTTTTGGCACTGCACACAACCACACAGGAATGTCTGTGTAGTGCTTCTGAAATATGTCCGAATCTCAGCGACATTTCAGAAAAAAATTCATTCGTTGATTCATTTGATGACCTTTGCGTTCTTTTACGCATAGAAAGCTGTGTTCTGAAGAAATCCTGATTTAAAAAAGGGGAAAATCACTTGAATTTCTAATTTTATTTATCTCAAGTGGCAGTAAATTCAGTAAAACCTACCAAAGCTGCAATTATTGAAAGGGTTTTGTTTATAAAGCCAAAAACGTGCCCCCTTTCTGTCAGGCCTGAACTATACAAACAAAAATAGGTGATCACAGGAAATGTACAATGAATTCACGGTCACGTTTTGCGCCTATTGCAATTCTTTATTTGAAATGATTTATTACAATGTTATATATTTGGACCCGAACGTGTGAAGAAAGCTTATCACCATTTACAGCTCTGATCTAAGGTTGAGTAACTTTCCTTACGATGGAAATGTTTTACATTGGCTATTAAATAGGATTACATATCTGACGTGATCTGAGTTGATCCGCTAAACGTGACATTCCGCGGGTTGTGCTTGTAATTTACCAAAATGAAAAATT
>Ga0126337_10002652_pt1 | contig 11413 bp, 12 predicted proteins | sample DipCmetagenome_FD_92527 | JGI IMG/M metagenome (GOLD analysis project Ga0126337, IMG submission 92527) | Coral microbial communities from La Bocana,Puerto Morelos, Mexico - Diploria C A metagenome | ecosystem: Host-associated > Invertebrates > Cnidaria > Coral | place: La Bocana,Puerto Morelos... | reverse complement strand
TTGCAAATCTGCAAGCCCATCAGCCGAAGTGCCAAAGGTGAAACTGATGTTCAAAACAGGCGAACAAAGGTTGCAAATAAATCACTTGTGTGCAATGCTGCGGTGAAATACATGTAAAGCCTTTGAATTTAGATCAGTACAATCGATCGCAATACCGAAGCTTACACCAAACGAGGTGTTTAAATGCGTTCATCTTACATGTTGCGAATCACCTCTATAGGCAAAATATCTAAAGTTGCCAGCCCTGTATTTTTCCTGTTGGCACAACCCACAAGACGCAAATACGGAACGTAGTCATAGCATGCTGGCAACACGGGCCAACCAACGATACATAAAAGCAAAGCAACCCATTTACTCTGCAAATTAAGCCGTCCTAGACTCTAAACGGAAAGCCAGTCTTGGGAACAAAACTGAAAGTCCCTTTCAGCTTTAGGATCTTAAGGTTCGTGCGGTTTTTGAATCTATCAAATCTTTTTTCCGGGTAATATGCCGATTATCGATTCCTAAACATAAATCATTCTCTATTATTTTTTCAAAATGAACATTCTCGTTCAATCAACTTTAGGGAAAAAAGGCACTGTCTCCCATTTTTGTTTCCGCCGTACATACCTTGAGGTGCCAATGCATAGGCTGGACTAATCGCCCCAGCCTTCCCTGTTTTCTGATGTGTCTCTGGAAGACCCTTTGCTTCCAGTTAAGGTGGCTTTCTTTCCATGTGCCAGTATCACCCCGGTCCACACCTTGTTCAGCACGGCACCTTGTAAGGCCTTGGAGTGTCAGCAAGGTCACAACATCTCAACATCTTTCCATTTTACATGCTTCACCATGGTGTAAACTTGGCATCCCCGAGAATGGTTGTACAATGTATGCAAAGGTGTTTGATAGCTTCCCGTGCAGCTTGTAGAAAGTAAGGTTTTTTGCTGGGTGATTGTTGAAACCCACAAGATGCGTTAAATCAATAAAAAATTGCTTCACAAATACGTCAGGCTATCAAGTAGACATGCATCATTGCGAACTCAAACTCAGAAAGGCCATTAAGAACCCAACTCCCAAGATCATCTCGCGCTGGAAGAGGACGAACCAAAAAGGCACAAACGTGAAGTTGGGGGTTTGGTAGGGGGAAGGTGTATATATATGCTAAGATCACAGTATGACCTCGCAACTTTTTCTCCGAACGAGTGCTCCTCGAAATATCTGAAAGAGGATGCACCCAAAGGGTAGCAAAAGGTAGCAAAAGACCACACCAACCCTCAAAGAGAAACTCAACACCTCCACTGTCTGGTGTCAAGCCTCACCACCCACCATTCCACGCGTCCCTAAGATGGCAAAGCCGTTTAAAGGAAATTGGCTACGTGCCCAACGGAGACGGTGTTGAGTACAGGGTGGAAAATTGAGGGAGGCAGATTGTTGAAGAGCCTCATCAATGTAAATTCTTGCAGTTCGCTGGTGAGTCCAACGGCCTCTCACGAGCAATTGCTCAAAGCTGACCCCTGCCCGAAAGGCGGAAGTACAACCACCTCTCCTGAGGCTATATGGCTGGATGTAAAAATCTGAGAGGTCAAAGAAACGAACTGCACGATGCCACAGAATTCGAAAACGAACTGCGGAGCTTGGGACCAAGTAATCACTTGGAACCAAATCGTGGCAAAGAAATTTCAAAGAGGCTACGCACAGGCGGTCCCAAGCTAAAAGTCGTTGAGAGTGAATTTGATGCGTCGAAGATTTAGTCTGAGTCAGCTGGATGGTGGCTTGTTGCGCAAAGAATTCAACATGTATACGGCGCAAGGTGAACAACTCACCTGTTCTGAGAAAGAAGTCAAAAGCCACCAAAATACCAGCTGCCATACGGTGTTCGCCCCAGACCCAAAAGAGACCTGCAAAAGCTAACGCAGTACGGGCATCCAAGGGGACCGCCCGAGTAGGAAGCTCATGTTTGGTCCAAGTTTTCATGAGCCGCCACGAAAGTACAAGATTGTGCTTAAGGACGGGCAGCATGAACTGTAGAGCTGCTAGAAGGTAAGAACCTTCCGCCTTACCAAAACCATCTGCCCAAAGGCTTTCGATGAATTGTGATGCTGCTGCATCAAACTCCTGAGGATCCAGGAGGGGGAAACCATTTGCCTCAGCCCAATCGCAAAAACGATTGAAGTGGGAGTGATACTTTTCCAGAGTTCCTTTCTTGACAACCAAATCCCGAAGTTTACCCAGCTCTTGTCGCTCTGCTTTCCTTTGTTGCTTAGTGATCTGGCCTATCACCATCAAAGATCCTTGAGGCAGCATCTGCTGGGTTATCAGCTGTATCAACCCAGCATACCAGGAGGTATAAGTTGAGGGCAACACAAAGGGCAGCAAGGCGACGAAGAAGCTGGTTAACCTTTCGAGAAGAAGACCGACCCTTGGCAATCACTGCAAGGACGGCTTGGTTGTCAATCAAGATCATAGTTCGGAAGGAACAGTAACTTGCACGGCGTGACCGCCATTGGATGCAGTGAAGTACAGCTTTCATTTCCAGAAGATTGATGTGCTCTGACTTGCGCCACCTGAAGGCTCGGCAGTGTTTCCATTCCCACTTTGAAGGGTCTATGGAAGATCGGGGGCAACTGTCCGGTTTGAAGATGGTGTTAGTATCAAGGCGGATATCTGATCCTCGAAACTCAACCTTCCTGAGGAACAAGTGCACAAGCCGGGTCATAAGCTGCTGATTTAGCGCAACTTCATCCAAATCTGGCTGTTCATGCACGGTGGTGGCCAAGGCCTCATCAATCTCCAGCTCACTAAGTCCTGCTTCACGTCCACGGTCACTTCCTTCTGACTCTGGTTCACGCATGCGTGTGGGGTCCTGAGCCCCTTTCCACTCATTGATCAGGTTTGTCAACAGCTCATCGGGTCCTCGGACTCCATCCAAAAAACCCATCCTGAAAAGAATAGAGCCCAAAACCAATGCAACCGTAGTGGTATGAAAACTGTTGCCGATGGCTGACAGCCTTCGATCTTCAGCATCAACAACACCTGTCTTCCTGAACATTTCACGGTCCAGCTTCAAAGTATGATTCTTTGGAAAACCCATCAGAGCTTCGCGGGCTACTGCAGGCAACTTCACTAGCTCACCCTGCAGATTTTTGAGGAGGTATGGCTCTTCATAAGTGTAGGGTGGCAGACGGAATTTATCATCCTCCCACCTTGCCAAGGCCTCTCGAGATGATGTTCGAAACCCTGCAGGGTCTGGTGGAGGTTTCCTCCGGGGTATCGGCCTTGTGAATGTTGGGAACTTGACTCCTGCTTCCTCACAGGGCCATTCAAACCCACAAGGAGCCACAAGGGTGTGGGCTCCACTTCACCATACATCTTCACTCGTGATGCCACATCGGTCCGCATCACCTCAAACCATGGCATGTCAGGGATATCCTCACTGATCCAGTAGAGACGCGGCCTGCGAACTCGGCTGATGTCACTACTCTCAATGAGGCTTGGAGCCCAACCCAGCTTGTAAGAGATGTCATTCCTGTCACTTTCATCCATCACAACATTCTCGACGAAACCAAGGAAGGCGATTCTCCTTCGCTTGCAAATCAACTTCAAATCCTGAAGCCTGTCAGCAAAATCATAAAAGAGAGCTGAACGCTCATCAGCAAAACGCCGACGTTCACTCGACAGCTGAGATAGTCCTTGGCAAGGGCTACCCCCGCCAGCAATGACAAGCAGTGGCTTCTCCACCCTTTCAATCTCCTTCACCAAGCAGGATTCTGTCAGCTTGCGGATGTCACTGTACTCCGACCCGCCCGGCCAGGTCCGTCGGATCAGACGACGACAAGCCTTGTCCTGTTCAACCACGACGTGATGTTCAAACTCCAAGCCTGTTCTGTCAAGGGCACGGAGAAGTCCACCAATGCCAGAGAAGAAATCAAAAACTATGACTCCAGAGTAGCCAGACAAACCTCCTCTCTTAGCTGTCTCCAAAGCATTTTTGCCAAGGGCAGTGATGCGATTTGCCATCACGAAACCTCCACCTCTTTCTGAAGCATCTGATGCCATCACTTTGGGATCAATCTTGGCTCTCCAATCAGTGAAGCGCATTGGTCCCAATCCCAAGCTGATGAGAACTTCTAGGATCAATTTAGGGGTGACTTGTGGGAAGTCTGAAGGGCCAGCAATCAACTTCCAGATCTCATCATACACTGAAAACAATGGCCTCCTGAACTGGAGACAATGCACCTCCTTTCCAGCAAAGACCTGGAGGGCTTTCCTTGAAACAAAACGTGATTGAAGAACCCAAAGGCCCAAGCTCAGACTCTCCAAGTACCGTCTTACCGTAACACCAATGCGACCAGCCTTTCCGTCCAAAAAGGCTCCCAAACGCTCAGCGCATTCACATTCCTCAATGGCTTTCTTACTGTTGTAAGGGATGCCCCAGAACGCATAAGCCCGTCTGAGCCTCTCCTGTTCCTGCTGCCCCTTCCCAGCCAGACGAATTGCAACTTCAGCCTGAACCTTCCGTAAGATGGTGGAATCATCCAAGTACAAGCACCATGCAGGAGCCTCCTCCGTGACCTCAGGCCACTCTCTATCCTTCCTCACCTCAAGCAAAGAAGGGAGCCCTGCACCTTGAGCCGGGTCCCACAGGGCTAACCGGCGGTGTATGTGCTGCATGATCCCCACACTTGATGTGAAACCCATAGGGAGTACACAGGCAGCCAAAATGGTGCTCCCATCTCGGTCTACACCAAGGCTTCTCCAGTCAATCGGCCTTTCAAAGGCCATGTAAGGCAGCCAGACCTCCGGAAGACGGAAAAGATAGAAAGAGGAAACAAGGTCATCTCCACTGATGCTGATGACCTGTCCTTTTTCTAAGGAGATGGTGGTGAAAGCTGCTGCCCCACTCAGACCTTTGATGTCACCAGCAATCACCTGCAGGACGGAGTTGGTGGCCCTAAGGTCCATGATCAACCGCTGCGCGGTACGTCCATCAGGAAGATCCTTTCCGGACTTTTCAACACCAAACAAACCATTCCCAACCATTCTGTTACGAAGGTGAAGCGCCTCAGAAACTGGGGCAACTATACCACGTTCGTAGAGGGCCTTTGCCAAAACTGGCCAATCTCCATCCTTCACCCTGACCTTCGGCTGAGGGATGACGGAAGGGAGGTCAGCCTCTGGTAAGACAACCTTTGATGGGTCCATCAGTTTCTCCTTCACCTCACCTTCACAAACATCCAAGATGTTAACAATCCCACCAAAGCCCTCTGGAGGAAGACTTGCCAGCACTCTGTCCAGCTCCAATGCTTCAGCCTTCAGCACAACCTCACCATGATATGAAACCCTAGCATCAGCAATCTTGTCTTTCCAATCAAAGGTTGGGCTACGTGGGACACCACCTGAAACACCATCATTGCTATCAACCATGTAAGCGGCTGCTCGCAACACATGACTCAAGGCACTAGCTTGGGAGGCACGAATTGGACCTCCATGTACCCTGGCACCGTCCCTCAGGCCAGACCAGAGACAATTAAGACCAATGATCATGCAAAAACTCAAGCAGTCAATGCCGACCATCCGATAGTGCCGTTGAACAGCATTGCCTGTCTGCTTGGACTTCTTGAACACCACCTTCCGAATCACGAACTCATCGATAGTCAAAGCAACAGACTGTGGGACAGGGAGCGGCCCTTGTGGAAGAGCACTCGCACCCAAGGCCTTTCTGCAATAACTTCCCAGAAAGCCAGGGCATTGGACAAAGCAGCCGGCCAGGCCAACAGAGAGCTGGGCCATAGACTTCCCTTTCAAATCAAGGAACCGACAATTCTTCACAAAACCTTCTACCTGCGACCAGACTTCCTCGGGGACCGTAGGCTCACCTTCCTGATCGGTGATGTCGAAGTTTCCCTGAGAGCTGGTGGACCAATCGTCACAGCTGGACCCTTCTGAGATGCTAGCTGGGGGTCGTGGTTTGGAGGAGTAGGAACTCCTTGAGAGGTCTGCTCCTTCTTCGCAACTGACGTTGCTGGTTCCATCTGGACTTCCTGATCGTTGAAGGAAACTCTCTTCGGATATGGACTGTCTGGACGATGCTTCCGCCAACTCGATTTTCGTGGCGTCACGGAAGTCAACTGACCTCCGCCGCCGACTTCCTAGGTTGACTTCTGAGGGCCTCCTCCGCCCTTTGACATCTGTTGCCTGAGCTTCTGAGCTCGAAGCTCGGCACGAGCGGCTTCTGTGAGTTCTGCCTTTGTGCTCAATGAAGCTTGCCCTGGAATCAACTCCTGGTGCCTTGCCACCATCCAATTTCCATCTGCCGCCAACGAGGCCTCGATTGCCTTGAAACGTTGGACTAAGAGATCTCCCACCCTGCCCAGCTCGCCTTCCAGCAACAGGTCTAGGCTGCTGGCCAGGGTGATCAATTCTCTTAACAAGATTTGATGGAGGTAGCTCACAACTTTGCCTTGCAGAGGATCGTCGCGATTCGCCTCGCCCCGAGCGGCGAGATATCTGCTCATCTCTTTCAATGCCGACCGGAGCAAGCATCCCGGGTCCTTCTTTGACATCTGGACCAGGTCTACTTCTCGGGACGAGGCTACGCGAAAACCCGGCTCGCTATCTGTGCTGCCTTCTCCATCACTGTCACTATCCTTGATGCTTCTTCGCTTCCTTCTGGCAAGCCGACCAACGTCATCGTCTTCATCATGTCGGGACCTCTTCTTCTCCAGTTTCCTCTTAAGTTTCTCCTTCTTATCCTCCTCCAGGGCCTTGGCTTTGCCAACCAGAACTGCCCCAAGGCCCTTGCTTGGCTTCTCAGGCTGCTCAGGCTTCTCAGCTGGAGCAAGGCCACGTTTGGCCTTTCCCGCCAAAGCCAGGAGATCATCAACCACTTCATCATCACCATGACGTTCATCACGAGCAAGATCTTGGGCAGCATCAAGCCCACTGGTCTGCGGGTTCTTTGGGACAGGCAGAGCTGGAGCTGGTGAAAGACGGAGCCAAGTAATCCTCAAGGGACCTGCGGAAGAAAGCAAGAACCTGGTCTGACGCATACCCATGGCCAATGTGAGCTTGGGGCGAAGTCATACGCCATTTGGTGATGTGGACAACTTGGTCATGAACTCCACCTTCAAGATGGCATCGGGACCGGGTCTTCAGACAGAAGTGATACAGCAACTTCTGATGATCAGCCTCGTTCTCACACCACCAAGCATAGTATCCATTTGAAGCACTCAGGTATTCGGCCCTGAAGGCAAGGTCAGCCTTGCTCTCCCAGCGCACGAACTTCAGAACTGCTTCACCTTGAGGTCGACCTCTTTCATCATAGCACTGGATCTCTAGCAGCCGTCCCGGGGCAAGGACGCGTTCAGCAAGTTCTCTTGCCTCCCGGGGTCTGGCCACTCCATCTTGGTGCTGTGAGTCACCAAGAGTGAGGTAACCTCGACCTGCCTCTTCGAAAACCTCAGCTGCTCCTCCAGCTTGTAAAAACCTTTCTTTCAACCTCCTCACTTCCTCCATGGGAAAGAAGGTGGCCCCTGCCACAGGCCTGGGGTCCTTCAAAACCTTGGTTGAACCTTCGGGGGTTGCCACAGGCCTACCCCCTCGAACCTTCCACTTGCCGGAGGGTCCCGTAGGTCTCCCTCCTTTTTGGCTCAGAGTGGACAGCCGCAGGCCTGTCCACCCTGTCAGAGCCAGAAACAGCTACGGTCAACCCTGTGAAACGCATATACCTACGGCGAGCCAAAAGATATAAATATGCATGACTAGTACAGACCAAGATCTCACAAAGACATTACAGTATATATATATATACACATTATGTACATCTATTATATATATCTTTTCAGTGTTTCATGAAATCCTGCTATCATGCTTTTAGTCTTGGAAACCGGGATTTTCTCACATCCACTTTTTCATAGACCATGGAAGAGCAAGGGAACATTTAAAGAGCAAGAAAATGAGTACCTCAAAGAGTTTCGGCCGAAAGAGGACTTCTTGAGAATCTTGGTTCATGCAGCTGGGATGGAAGCAAGATGCAATAATAAAGGAATGTATTCAAAATACATCAAAATACCTTTCTGAATCGACTTACACAGACGAGAAGCAAACCTGCATGAATCGACCCCCGAGAACCGCTTTTTCAGGCGAGATGCAAGCAAAGAGATCCCAAGAGGCGCTTAGTTTGGCGCTGGAATGTTTATAGAGCCTAGAGGCTACGTGGTCACTAAAGTATCGCTCCATACGATAGGCTTCTTTGATTTCATTCAGGATGTATCATCATTCGCTGCTTGTGACGAAGATGCTGTTTACCTTTCGTGGTCCGCTGCTGCAAACCCCAGCGACTTGAACCCAGCAATCTCCATTCAGTCGCTTGTAGCAATGTCATACTTCTGTTGTGAAATCCTGGTAATGCAGCATGCTGAGCTCATTCTTGCCACAAACGGGAACATCAACCAAAGTGGTTCGTCACACAGCAGCATCAGCAACCAAGACTCTTCCTGCAAAGACACTCTTCATTGATCTGATCTTTGGCAAGCTTGGAAACTCTGAAGCAAATGGTTCCCTCACAGTGGTCACTGGCTGACACCTGCATTTGTGCCCTTTCTTCAGTGCTGGCGATTGATGTGATCTGGATTGCTTCGCAAATGCTCGGGCAAGACATTGAACTCGAGCAAGTGTCTCTTCTTCCAGCAATATGCTTACGGGCAGGGTTGCTAGATGAATGTGATGAACCTTCAGTTTGGGAAAATGTTCAGTCTTTCCGTAGTGAAAAAAGAAGCTCTTTGGCAAAACTGCTTGGGTGAATGAGTCCTTCACATCAGTCAAAGAGGAACTTGGTTATTGCAACTGTTGGACTCATCTTAGGAGGAAGCCAAAAGATTTCCTTGTCATTGCACGTATTTGCAAATCGTAGCTGCATTTGATAAGAAGTTGGTAGGAAACACGACATGTCTATATCAACTGCATTGATAACCATCAATTGGCTTGGCGGAAGCCTGTCACGCAGCGGCATCAGCAACCAAGACTTTTCTTGACACATGGTTTCATGATGTTTCATGTGTCCGGAAAACTCCAACTTTTGAGCTCTCAACATTGCACATTGTGAAGGAGACACTCTTCATCGATCTGACCTTTTAACGAGGATGAAAATTGTGGAGAGAATGGTTCTCTCACAGTGGTCATCGCGTGACACATGCATGTGTCCTCCCTGTTTGGTACTGGTGATTGATGTGAACTGGATTGCTGCACGAATGTCCTATTCCTTGGCAACACTGGCAAGACATTGAATTAGGGCAAGTGTTTGTTCTTCCAGGATAGCAAGAGTTGTGCAAAGCTCTGCTCATTCTCGAACCGGAAAAGGCAACCTGGTTCTCGAACCAGAAAAGGCTCGGAACTGGAACATGCAAGGGAATTCCTGGTAACGCAAGGATTCCTGGAAGCCGTCAAACAAAAGCATCAGCAACCAAGAATCTTCTTGACACAAGGTTTGCGCGGCTTTCTCGGTCAACACTCCAAAGGAGACACTCTTCATTGATCTGAACTTTGGCGAGAATTGAAACTGTAAAGAGAATGGTTCTCTCACAGTGTCTGGCTGACACCTGCATATGTGCCCTCTCTTCGGTACTGGTGATCGATATGAACTGGATTGCTGCCTGAAGGCCCACATCAATTGGCAAGACTGGCAAGACATTGAACTAGCACAAGTGATAAAGGTCCTTATATTCTTCCAGCATGGCGACGCTTGTGCAATGCTCTGTTCATTCTTGCTCAAACCGGAACAGGCAATGTGATGTGTGATAAATACAGGATTCGTGACGAATACGCAATTCCTGGAAGCCGTCACACAACAGCATCAGCAACCAAGAAAAGTTCTTGACGCAAGGTCTGAGGTGTCTGCCAAAGTCCAGCTTTCTCAGCTTTCAGCATTGTGAAGGAGACACTCTTCATTGATAAACTGCGAAGAGAACGGTTTTCTCGCAGCGGTCACTGGCTGACACCTGCATGTTTTGCCTGGAACTGGAACAGGAAACATGATTCCTGGTAACAACAGGATTCCTCGAAGCCTCAAACAACAGCATCAGCAACAAACACAGGTCTGAGGTGTCTGCCAGAGTCCAGCGTTCTCTGCTTTCAACATTGCGAAGGAGACACTCTTCATTGATCTGCACTTTGGCGAGAATTGAAACTGTAAAGAGAATGGTTCTCTCACAGTGACTGGCTGACACCTGCATATGTGCCCTCTCTTCGGTACTGGTGATCGATATGAACTGGATTGCTGCCTGAAGGCCCACATCAATTGGCAAGACTGGCAAGACATTGAACTAGCACAAATGATAAAGGTCCTTATATTCTTCCAGCATGTCGAAAATTGTTCAGTGCTCTGCTCATTCTTGCTCGGAACCGAAACAGGCAACGTGATTCCTGGTAGCAACCGTTTTCCTGGAAGCCGTCACACACAGCAGCATGAGCAACTAAGGCTCTCCCCAAAAGAAGGTCTGAGGTGTCTGCCAAACTGAATTTTTCTCAGCTTTCGACATTGCGAAGGAGACACCCTTCATTGATCTGACTTTTTGACAAGGATGGAAAGTGTGAAGATAAATGTTCTCTCGCAGTGGCCACTGGCTGACACCGGCATGTCTGCACTTTCTTCAGTACTGGTTATCGATATGAAACGGATTGCTGCATGAGCGCCACATCAACTGGAAAGACTGGCAAGGCATTAAAGTAGCACAAGTGATACAGGTGCTTATATTCTTCCTGCATGGCAACAATTGTTCAATGCTCTGCTCACTCTTGCTTGAACCGGAACAGGCAGCGTGATTCCTGCTAGCAACGGGATTGCAATGAAGGCCCTTCCCAAAACAAGGTCCGAGGTGTCTGCCAAACTCAAGGATTTTCAGCTCTCGTTGCGAAGGAGACACTCTTCATTGTTCTGACCCGTTGCGGACAAGGAAATTGTGGAGAGAATGGTTCGATTACAGTGGTCACTGGCTGACACCTGCATGTCTGCCCTCTCTTCGGTACTGGTGATTGATATGAACTGAATTGCTGCACGAACGCCCCATCAATTGGCAAGACCGGCACGACATTGAACTAGCACAAGTGATACAAGTGCTTATATTCTTCCAGCATGGCACCAATTGTTCAATGCTCTGCTCACTCTTGCTCGAACCGAAACAGGCAACGTGATTCCTGGTAGCAGTGGATTTCCTGGAAGCTGCCACAAGCAGCATCAGCAACGAAGGCTCTTCCCAAAACAAGGTCTGAGGTGTCTGCCAAACTCAAGCTTTCTCAGCTTTCGACATTGCTAAGGAGACACCCTTCATTGATCTGACTTTTTGACAAGGATGGAAAGTGTGAAGATAAATTTTCTCTCAGCGTGGCCACTGGCTGGCACCTGCATGTCTGCCCTTTCTTCAGTACTGGTGATCGATATGAA
>Ga0126337_10002651_pt1 | contig 11415 bp, 4 predicted proteins | sample DipCmetagenome_FD_92527 | JGI IMG/M metagenome (GOLD analysis project Ga0126337, IMG submission 92527) | Coral microbial communities from La Bocana,Puerto Morelos, Mexico - Diploria C A metagenome | ecosystem: Host-associated > Invertebrates > Cnidaria > Coral | place: La Bocana,Puerto Morelos... | reverse complement strand
CCCCAAAAAATAGGGGGCTTTTGGTGACATCCAAGTACCAGGTGATTCAATTCGTGAGGATTTTAATCCCCCAGTTAGAGGTCACTTAAGTTTTAATTCCGGTCACTTACTCAAAAAGGTCACAGTCGCAGAATGGCCATGTACTCTTCCTCCGGGGGAGCGATAATGGTCGCCAGAGTTCAGAACCCCAGAATCCTCAAAATCTAGCGGCTAGTTTTTAAGCAAACACAAAAATATATCCTGAAAAAGGTGCTTCCACTTTGCACTTCCATGTGTTTTTTTTTGGTTTGTCTGACAAGGAGTGGTAGCATGTTTTTGTCACAGCATCGTTTTTTTTCAGGGGGACGGGGATGGGCAAGCACTTGAGATTCAAATGCATCCCATTTTTTTTTCGATTCTCACTCTTGCAGTATAAACAACAAGCCAACTTTTAAAAAGCCTAAGCCGAATCAGTTTTCATTTCATAGCTGGTTTTGTGTGTTGGTTCGTTTTTGTGAAGCGAATATTATTGAATTTCTCACGGCTAGATACCCAACAGTAAGCTGCAACACTTGAAGCCAGAAAGAGATCCTTTTCCAGCACATCGGCGCACTGTATGGTCTTAGCCATTGTAGCCCTCCCCTGCACACTTTGGCGGAGATGGGATACGAAAATAAGATCTTTCAGACCTTGTTTCTGACATCCATGAAGATGTACAGTAGAGTAATCACCACACCACCAATCTCAACTGCCCACATCCAGATAAACCAGGAATGTTCGTCAATCACCATTTCGTTTTTTCGCCCTCGTGAAAATCTTTTTATGATACACCACAGCTTCGGGAGTAAGTTCGACCAAAGGATCAGGGAGTACCACATCACGTGGCTCAGGCAAACTCTGCAAAAAATGTTTCGGAACCATCTCCAAATTGTAATTGTGGTTATCCTTGCAACAATGTAAAAAACGATCCACCAACTCAATTGTCAAATCTGCATGCAACATAGAAGGTCGTCTAATGTATCCAGTTCGTTTTTGAAGAAACGACTGGCCCAAGTGACTCAGTGTTTTAATTCCAGTTTTTTTCTTCATTGTCCAAAACTTTAAACCTAAAGCTTTTTCAATTTGTTTTACAATTGAATCAAGAACTACACCCTGTGCAATAGCAGCACGGCTACGTTTAGGTTGCAAATGAGCACTAGCAGAATCAAAATGCTCCCACACCAAACGAGACCCCTTGCGGCACACTGTCACAGGCAATTGTGCCCCCATGACGATTGTAAAATTGGCATATAACTCTAAAAAAGTTACTCCAACGTCGTCCTTTGTGATGTTGTCATCATCAGGCCATTCAAGTGTTTGCAGCCAACTGTATACTACATACGCCGACCATACACCCCATGGACAGCATTTAGCGACATCCAGAGTCATACATGGGTAGGCAAAATGCCTAGGATTTTGAACACACCAGTTTTTCATGATTTCACGAATATTTCTATTTGAAGGGATCCCCTGTCTAGATTCCCCCCCTTGATTAGTGTCAGTGATTTTGCCATATGATACCTGTGAATGCTGATTGAAGTCAACAATATACTTGTATACTTTCAAAAGCTTCCTTTTTTGTGCACGATTATGTTCATTAATTTTTCTAGACAGATCTTTTACAAAGGGGACTTCTGATTTTAATGAAGCTTTGGCTACTTCATCTGCGACGAAGTTCCCCAGTTTTTGCCATGCACGTTTCTGATCTGTCTGTTCATTAATGGCTTCGTGTGCCTTTACTTTAATTAGACCAAACCTCTCATTATCCCAATTTTGACTAAGTTCATGCATAAGGTCCGGATTGGCTTCATTATAGGACTTGTTACGGTCACGATTCACAATTTTCTGGATAGCTTTGATTACATAACTTGCATCAGTATGGATTTCCAAAGATACATCAGGTAAATCTGGCCTTGAAAAACCTTTCACAAGTTCTGCAATCGCTGACAACTCACCACGGGCTGGTGTTTGTTTACCACTTACTTGTGCAATCATAAACACTTGAAAGACATCAGGAATTTTGCCATCTAATGCAAATTGTTGAAGTATCTCAAGCCTTTGTTGTTCATGTTGTGAAAAGTCCAGAATTACTGCAAATCCCGCCCTCCTTGCAAGAAAATCATTGGAGAAACAGCATGATCCATCAGTATATGCTTGTATTTTTTGACCATTTTCAATTCCCCATTGGTCCAACTCAGGACAACTAGGTCTTGGTCTATTTGTGATCACACTTTGGAAGAACGATGTGTCATCATGTTGTGTGGCAATGGGATGCCAGATCCATTGCGGGTGTTCATCATGAAGAATTCGAATTGCATCCACATGTTTATCACGAATAGTCTTAAAGTGCGGACACCACAACAACCTATGTTCTTTGGTATCGACTGCGTCACAAAAGCTACACTTTTCAGAGTGACCCTCGTAGCACATGTGTTTGGCAGCCCCACTCTGGTATCCTCCAGTAAGATTCATGAATAGCCCTTTCAAATCATGATCATCAAACTCATTCAAAACACTCAATGTAAGAGAACGATGAAATTTGATGGAGGATGTAATGCCTTTTCGATGTTCACTTTCCTTGTGCACAACCAAATTCCAAACATTGTCAATGAAGTTCCGAATATCTTTGCAAGTATCAGAAATAATATTGACACGATTGAGATTTGAAGCATGTACATACCCCTCTTCATCAATACCCAAGCCACAACGAGAAAGATACACGCACAAAGCAGTACCCGGTCCCCATGACTGCTTGGGTGGATTTCCCATAAAATAACATGCAGTATCCAAGATTTGAAGTGCCTCTTCTAGATTCTCATCACACAGTTGCCGAAAAAGACACAACATCTCAACTAAAGCATATTGTTGTGGGTCTTGAACGAAGCGATTTAGATAATGACAAGCCATCCATGAACTTGCCTGTTTATGATTTCCAATCAAGACATTGGCAGTTTTTCTACGGACTTTATTGAAATGAGAAGCACCAACTCCAATCCCTTCCAATCCATAAAATAATTTTTGCCACACAGCTTTGGTAAGTTTGGCTTTCGCTTCAATGGATGTTGGGATCCATTGAATTTTGGACAATTGTCTGCAAGCATAGTCAAATTTGTGTTGGATCACCCCAAGGCGTATTTTTCGACTATACTTCATCTGAACCCCCAGCTCTTTAGCATCTTCAAGAATTTGAATTTCAGTTAAACCATCGGGTAAAAGAAGTTCAAGGTTCTTGAGGGCTCTACGAAAGTCTTTACCAGTAGCCCATGCCCAGCTCTTTCGGAAATCAATTTTCATACGAATTGAGTGCACAAAACGTAAAGTCATTTGAAGTGCCACAAAATTTTGCTGTTGCGACTTGGTAAGCCATCCCCAGTTATCGGCATATATACCAACTTTTACCAAGGTTAATCTCTTAACAAGATATTCATGGTAGTGATATGCAACACTGATCATCCCACACACACTTAGTGCATCACCCTCTGGTGTCCCAGTTGTAGCCCAAGTTCTTTTTCCAAGATGTGCACCAATTTGGGGTAGACGTGATAGATTATGCAATGATTTCATCCAAAACGCCAATGGTTTCATCGGAACCCCAAGGTTAGTCATCATGTGAACTAAAGGTCTACGAGCGATACAATTAAATGCTTTTACCAGGTCAAGTACAAAACCACCCACCTGTTCGGACGAGAAAATGGCATTTTCGATTCTTGCCTGTTGTAGATATGTTAATACCCTTGACCCCCTTCCAGGCACACCACCACTTATTGTAGGTGGAAGAGTCAAAGACCAATTTAAGAGAATTTGATCAGCAATGATTTTAGTGATCAATCTGTAGATCTGGCCTAAGATTGTAATAGGACGGGTGTGTCCCATGTGTTGTACTTGCTCCACCTTTGACAATAAGACAGTTCTGGCTTGCATGAAGTCTTCATCAAACCCCTTTTTCCAAAGTTTCTGACAAACCATCGCAAGATGACGAATTGCAATTTTGGGAAGTTGTTTGAGATCCTCAGCACTCCATCCATCATAGCCAATTGCTTTATGCGATTTCAGTTTATGCACCGTCTGATACCACAAATCGTAATCATCCAATTTGACTTGAAACTCAGGCATGGGGGGTATGGAATCAAGAATATCCAAAATATCATTCCATGGATCATCACTTTGTAAATCACTAATGCTATCACGATTCCAGAAAGGTGCCCAGAATTGATGAAAGGCATCTCCAACTTCATCGGGTGTCATTGCAAAGGATTCCTGTGAAATACACCCATATGTAGGAATTTTTCCGGAAGTGTGAATCAATGATACAACCTTTCCCTTCTGATCCAGAAGTTCACAAAGCGAGTTGCCAAATTTGATCTCACGATCACGATGGAAAATAATTTCATTTTCAAGCAAAACTTTTATGCAACCTTTGGTAGATCTCATAAGTGTTGCCTTGGTTTCATTAACAGTTTGCACACTTTGCACCGGTGGGAACGATGCAGGTCTTAACATTTTATATGTATTTTTTAAAAAATTTTCAGTACGATCAAACCGCAATTTCAAATGAAACGAATTCTGCCTCTGTACTTGCTCTTGTGCACACACACTTTCTGCATCATGTTTGGTGATTTGTGTAACGAAGTGGAGAAACGAAATCTGAGGTACGTTGCATGGCACCCAGTCTACATCATCGAAAGATAAAAGCCATTTAGGCCACGAAGCTCCATAGCCTTTTGCATTACAAATGCACGACCATTCACTCTTCCATTGCAAGTAACGATCATAGCAAGGAGGTTCTGTCGTTTGCCTAAAATAATTATCCATAGATTGATGCAATGACTGCAATCTTCTAACCTGTTTCACCTTTTGTCTAGATTTTACCGAGTAAGAAATAGAACTTGGGTTATAGCTTCCATTGTCAGCATACCTAACAGGATTTTGATGCTTCACTTCAATTCTTTCTTTTTTGATGCATCTTCCCTTATGAGACTTTGGCAAGTGTGTAAGTGTTTGATTAAGTGGATCGATATCATGATGTTCTTTCAAAGCGTGGTCAATTGCAGATTCACACACCTGGGACCAGCAAAGAATGGTTTCTTCAAACCCTTGATTTTCATCATGTATCATTTGAATCAAATCACTGTGATGCACACGTTTCACATAGTTGCTGTGAACCAAAGAATCCGGAATATGAAATTCACTCCAAGATCGAGGCATGTTCCATTTGAAAACCGACGGTTTTTGTTGAGGCATATTAAATGTCACCACCATAGGTGAATGAGAATCAAACACACAATCATGCAAAATCTGTACATCAGATACCAACCCCTGCAAAATTGGCGGGATAATCAACGTATCGTTACGAGTCTTTTGATTGCAAGTTGGGGGTAATTCAAATCCATGTTTTTCATAAAACAGATTAAATGCATCCTTGTACCCAAGTTGCTGGAATAAATTCCAAGAAGCCAAATCATCAGGACGGATATTAAAATCACCTCCAATCAAAGTAGGCAACTTGGTAGCGGTCATGTATTCAAAAATAGATGCCAAGAGATAGTCATTTGCCTTTCTGGCTTCCGGAATTGATCCCGTAAGTCCATAGACAGTGATCACAAGCACATCTAAAACGCCGAAACGAACAATGCAACTGCAAACCCTGCAAGATGCAATTAAGTCATCAGTAAAATTTATAGGTGAAGGTCTGGATGGTAAATCAGTCAAACAACATGTTCCAATAGATTCACCCCTATATGCAGGACGATCAAATTCAAAAACTTGGCGAGATTTAACTGGTGCACTCCAAAATGGTCTAAATCCTTTTTGTCGTGCAAGTGGCGTCATCGTCTTTTGGATGGTTTCCGTTGCAGAAGTTTCAGCAAGGCAGTAACAGTGAGCATCAATAGCTAAAATGTCTTCAAGTTTGTTATAAACAGCAGTAGGATTCACAATTGCCACACGAATGTTATCTTTATGAATGTCAAATGCAAATTGGTCTTCAACAGGTCCTGGATGTCCCGCCTCGCCAACTCTACATCCAAGTAAGTAAGCAAACATGGACATAGATATATAATTATACATGCAATGCACACCAGAGAAGTGTACAACATACTGAATTACCTGAAGATGGTATCTCACCTTCTGGCAAATTTCCATAAAACAAAAATCATGTCACGAACCAGTTTTCAACGGGGACGCACCCATGTCATGATCATCATTTTCATTATCAGCACCTTTGCCTTTTGTTTTGCCTTTGTGTACAACTTTTTGCCGTTTGTCACCTTGTGCATTCATTTCTTGGGACTGCACAAACAATGCTTTCAGATCTTGAAATCCGGCCTGCAACTGTGAATCTTGCTTTGCCAATGCCTGGGATAACGAATTATGGAAGTTCTGAGAAAGCACATCCATTTGATCTTTGACTTCACTACGGATTTTGCCAAACTTGGAATCCATATCCGATTGCAAATTGATCACACATGATTCGGCTTTTTGCTGACCTTGTTTCAAGTCACTCATGGTCTTCTGCAAATCTTGGATCTTGTTATCCTGCTCTTGCAAACGCTTCGCCAACGATGGATCACTTGCAGTAAACGAAGACCCTGGCATGGTATTAGAAGACTTCATCACCTGTGATCCAGCAGCAGTAGTTGGTTTGAACTGCATCCATGGATCAACACTTGCATTGGTCCAAGGATCATGTTGCGATTTTTCACCTCCAACCCCATTGCTTTGTTTCTGCACACTTCCGGCCAAAACAACAGGTCTAGGCTTTTGTTCTGATTGTTGCACAGGCTTGGCTAAAACTAACGATCCATTAAGTCCCATCCAGGTCTTAGGACTTTCAGTCTCAGCAGCGACCAACCACGCAGTAGCTCCTAATGCACGAATTGCCCTGGTAGGCCACCAATGTTCCTTTGTAAATGATTCTACCAGTTCAGCACTAGCCCCTGGTGGAAGTGGTTGCAAACGATACAAGAGTTTTGCCTGCACAGCAGCTGGCATCTTGTCATTTGGACGGACAATTTTGAAAATCTTCTCAAAATCTCCTTGTGCAACCCTGACACCAAAACCCTTCATTGATCGAATGACTCCCGCATGCTCAACATTCTTGGCAGTCAATTGAATCTGAACTTCGTTTTTACTACCTTTCATCCATACAATGGCCCATCCATCTAAAAGACCTTTATCATCAGATTTGGCAGTAGTATACACAGGGCCTTTTCCTGACAATCCCATAATGACTTTAAGATGGCTTTCCTTGACACGTGCATGGAATTGAAACGAAGATGCTCCCTCTGGCGTGGCCGGATCCTTACCATGTCGCCAAGATCTGCCCCATGGACTGCTGGCTAGGAATTCATCTGTGACATCTGACCTAATAACCTGCAGTACCGTCTTGACAGGATTAGAAATCAGCACCTCCCAAAGTTTGGAATCACATTCATCTCTGTAAATAGTGAATCCCACCACATATGAACTAGCCACACTAATGGTAGACATGTTGTCTTTGGGAATCTCAATGCATTTGTCTCCTAATTGATGCATGCATCCTGCCAACACCACAGGTTGACCACTTTGATCCTTGGCCGGAAACGAAATCCGTTTGCATTTTGAATGATCAGTGCAAGGGCACATGTGACCCAGAACTACACATGCAAGATTCTCCGCGGTGATGTGATTTGGGTTGTTGACCCAAGGTTCGGCTTCATCAGCATTCATGACCATAATTCCATTTTTTGCTCCATACAATGTCTTCAGGACAACAGCAGGCGTCCCATCACTTTGCAAGAAATGATCCGGTACCAATTCAATTTGACTGGCAGAAATGTGGAATGACTTTTGATCCTTTTTCTTACGAACAATTCTTTGGATTTTCAATGCAGCCTTGACAACACCATTGTTCGAAGCAGGAACAGTAAATCCATTTTTTGCCAACCATTCTTTGAAATTTTCCCATCCCTTTGGCTTGTCATGATTATTCAATTCTTGCATCACTCTTCCCGGGGATATGCTTTGAAGAACTTTTTCTACAAAGTCTGCAACGTCAGCAATAGGAATCCCATGGGTCAATAACACAGTGGCCAACTTGTTTTTTGTAATGAATCGAAATTCATCTTTGCTACCCCCCCCATGTACAGGAAGGACCCAATGCAACTTGATCAAATCATCATCATCCCCTTTGAGGTTCATCAACAATTCTTCGGGTAGTTGACGTCTACCTTTGCAAACACATCGAATAGGACAATCAACCCCAAAAGCAACTGTAACCAGGTTCCATGGAGATGTGATGAATTCAATGGAGTAGTCATTCTGAATCCAACCTTTCCACAAGATCGACCCATAATATTTGATTTGTACACATACATCATCAATGGTCTGTGGTAAATGAGGCGGCATCAACATTTGGAGAACCCACAATGCCATCATGCTCTGAAAAGCATCGGTGGCCACAACGAAATCTCGAAGTGATCTGACGAATGCAATGCTACTGTTGGATTCAAATTTGTCAATGCAGCACACTTCAATGTTCCAACCCAAAATATGGCACAAATCGGAAATTCCTCTGGCTTTCAAGCAACGAAGGAATTCAACATTTTTGTCTACATGAAGACTTGCAGTGATATTTCCTGATTTTGTGTTGAACTTGGGAAGTTCATGATGCCAACGAAGATCTGTTTCAATCCCTTCCGGAATCATGAAGACAATTGGTGGCAACGGATCTTGTCCATGTACAATCATGCCAGCAACATGCACAAATGCCATATTCCTCATCACACACGGTGAGTTTGATTTCATATGTTCATAGGCATCTTGTGCAGTCATGCAATGTGATCTTTCCAAAACCATGAAGCCATCATGCATGAGGATCAGCACATGCTTTGTATCAATACGATGCCAATTCAACTGCATGATGGGTAAAATAAATGGTTTGGACAACGTGATGAACATACGATCCACAGTACGCTGAGCATGACAAATGAGATTTTCATCAACCCCAAACGATTGCAAGATCTGTATGGCACCCACACTCGGATCACACATTCCCTTCAATTTCCATTGTCCACCAGAAATTGTCACTGAAATCATTTGATCCTCACGGATGGTAGGGGATACAATCATGTCATGATGATTTTCGATGATATCCATCTCAGTTGCATCTTCAGACCTCTTTAACCACCACCCCTCAGGACAGCGGATAACTTTGGAATTTCCAAAATGCAATCTGTGTTTCATAGTGACCATCACCATATATGCAGGATTATCAATCTCAGGAACACTTACTCCAAGTATTTTAAGACCACATGCAAGAATGAATGCAGCGTGCACTGCTGTGATTGCATTGCCCAAAATCCTCATATGTTCTCTACGGTCATTTGGAATGAAACAATCTTTGCATGGAACCATCAATACTGCACATTCCATACCAGTTAGAAAACGAACAGTGTCACCCTCCTGCAGGAGAGTTCCATACAATCCTTTCTCAACCAGTCTCGTTTCATCAAATTCGTGTTGACTCGTGTAATTGGCCATGATGCAACCACATCCCTCATAGACTCGTCTGATTCGATATGCCAACACATCCAGTTTTTGCCGTTTACCCCCATTGACATTAGGGATAAATCTCTGATCCAGATACATAGCTAACACATCTGCATTGATCTTCACATGTTGTTGAAAGTCTGTGAGGTCATTCTGAATAGCCTGAAAGCTGATCATTGTTTTCATATCAATGTTGGGAAAATGCACCTCTGGCGGAATAGAAGGCAAAAATGCGTCTTTGCGAACCATGACTATCAACAATCTCTCACGCTGTTGTGGAGATACCCTTGCCATGTTTGCTACTTGCTCAAATACAATGACATACCCACACCGATCAATAACCATCTTGACTAAAGGCCAATGAGGATGTTTTCTGATCGATGCAACCTGCTCAGCAAGCAAAATCTTGGGACGAAGCAAGAATGCACTAATAAGAGCCCTTACTGTGACCATACCTCCCCTTGTGTTGAGTCCGCCACTACTTGAAGCAACAGACCATGGTTGGCATGGTGTGCTCATACACATGATGTCCAACTCAACATCGCTAGCACATGTCATCCACCAACCAGATTCTAAGTCAGTTGCGAACAGCGGATATGACCCATCATTGGAAACACCCTGATAGCCACAAATATCTTCGACAATAAATGCTTCATTCCATGTCTTGGTGTATGTCAAACATGTCTGCAAGTCACATTCCACTGCAAACGCCGGTCTCACATCCACACCGATCTTCAAGCACACTTGTCTCGCATGCATCCATCCAGCAAACCCCCCTGAGCATAGCTCACCCAGAAAGAAAAAGCCTTCAGCATGAGATCTCACAAGTTCATCAGGAATGACCACCGCTTGTGCATGGCACGCATATAGCACCGGAATCTCATGACCCATATCGACCCACACATTAGCCAGCATCATACTAGCAGCATGTTTGATCGTACGATGATATTGGTCAGCAAAAATCTTCACACAAACCTTCTTGTATTTTGTCGCACAATTGCAGCCCTTGTGTTGATAAAGTTCAGATGCCTCATCCAGGATAGAACATTCAATCAAAACATCAAAAGGACTGACCTTGACCACCTTGTCAATATGCACCCGAAAGGCATGAACACTTTGGTGGCATGTGCATACATATGGTAAGGGAGAATATTGCCTCAAGCACCCCATAACGAAGTCTCGTAGATGTTCGGTAACATGTAGCATGGCCCAATTCGCACAAAAAGTGCCACAATTTGTGACACCACTCACCACATGACGGTTTTGGGCCCAGATGGCTTTTCCAGCACATCATTTTTGCGTATCCATTCCTTCAACTTTTTTGACCGGGTTTTCTGCAGCACCATTAACAACTGCCTCCTTCTGGCAGGTTGATATTGATCGTCAGGTGTGGGAATGGTGATGGGGATTTCTCCCGTGTCAGCGGTAGCTTTTTTTCTCTAGAAGTCCTTAATGCGTCCCCGGCTTCAGTGCCTGTCGGACTTTGTTTGGTCCGAAATTTCAGGACGTCCCGGGAGATTCAAAAAAAACCCAGGCATCCCAAAAAAACGGCCCAAATTTCTGGGATTTCGGTGGGAAAAAAACCATCCCGACTTCACCCAACCACGTAGACCTACAAATTGAGTAGTCTTACTGGTTCCCTAAAAAATCCGAAGTCCATTTCCTAACAGAATCGCCATGGAAAAATCCAGGGCAAACGTGGTGGTGTGGGCCCCTTGGATTTCTCATGACTCATAGCAGCTGATAAAAAACCCAACTCTTCATCCCCCACACCAGTAGCTCCACTAGTTTTTGGAAACAATATCATTTAAGAGCTGATGGGATATTGATATTTTTTTGCTGTAATAACAAGACTATTTTTTGGATATT
>Ga0126337_10002650_pt1 | contig 11417 bp, 3 predicted proteins | sample DipCmetagenome_FD_92527 | JGI IMG/M metagenome (GOLD analysis project Ga0126337, IMG submission 92527) | Coral microbial communities from La Bocana,Puerto Morelos, Mexico - Diploria C A metagenome | ecosystem: Host-associated > Invertebrates > Cnidaria > Coral | place: La Bocana,Puerto Morelos... | reverse complement strand
TATGTAGGGCTCTGCAGGGCTATGTACGGCTGTGTATGGCTGTGTATGGCTATGTATGGCTGTGTATGGCTATGTACCGCTATGTATGGCTATGTAGGGCTCTGTAGGGCTATGCATTGCTATGTATGCCTATGTATGGCCAATATGTATGGCTATGTAGGGCTATGTAGGGCTATGTAGGGCTATGTAGGGCAATGTTGGGCTATGTATGGCTATGTATGGCTCTGTATGGCTGTGTAGGGCTATGTAGGGCTATCTAGGGCTGTGTAGGGCTATGTAGGGCTATGTATGGCTGTGTAGGGTTATGTATGGCTATGTAGGGCTATGTATGGCTATGTAGGGCTATGTAGGGCTATGTAGGGCTATGTATAGCTATGTATGGCTGTGTATGGCTATGTATGGCTGTGTGTGGCTATGTATAGCTATGTAGGGCTATGTATGGATATGTATGGCTATATATGGTTGTGTAGTGTTGTGCCTCTTAGAGAACGTTAAGCCACTCTATGACTAGTAACACCACGTACCTACCCGAGTCTAATGACAATGTGCGGATGATAAACTCCTGGGCCGGGTTGTTCGAAAGGCAGTTAACGCTAACCCAGGATTAATTAAAAGTTAAGCATCAATTTTTCTCCTTAAAAAAATGTTTTTCTCTTCTTATGTTTTGTTAAGCTTGAGATTATTCAAGCTCAAAACCGAAGGACAAGCAATATAAACAGAAAACCTCACCGAAAAGTTAAAAAACTTAAATTATAATTCTCGCTAATACTGGGTTAGCTTAATCAGAGTCTATTAACTCCTTCTTAATCGGGCTTTAAACAACACAACCCTGACTAGATGAAATTAACTACGATGTCGATTTTCAACTCTTGTTTTCCATGTGACGTCATCATTTCCCAAAATAAAAAATTATCAATCTTTCTGAAGTTTTAATTATATCAGACCCTCTTGTAGCTTGACGTTTTCCGACAGGGTTCCTCATTTTTTGATAGAGCACGTTTGAGTTTCCAAGTTTGTGCGTTGCGTGATATTAAAATGGCAGCCCGATAGTGAATTTCTACAGTTGCCCAGGATTGACTTTTCTGAAGAAAAATGCGGGAAAAAAAACGGAAAATGCTTACAAGAGCATTTCTGAGCCTCAAGATTTCAAAATTTCTGGGGGATGTGGGGGGGGGGCATGTCCTCAGACCCTCCTCGCGGCACGAGCTAGAAACTTGCTTCGCCTTGTTCTGAAGTCTGGCTACAGCCATGCATACCACACTTAATCTAACGCCCGCCAATTTGTCTTCGGGTATTGAAATAGCGCATCGCATTCTGGATTAAGGAAAAATTCCAGAGCAGAATAACCATCCACTTGAAAGGTTTTGTACATTTGGCCATTATTCTGTCAGGGAAAATTAGCGCAGCAGGAAAAGCTTGAATGAAAAAATTATCAAAAAATGAAACGTGAACTAGCGAAAAATTTTTCTGAAGGATGATGATTATTTGTGTTTTGACGACATCATAGTAAAAAATAAAGAGCTACCCAACCGAGAACGGGAAATGATAAAAGAAGTTTTCACGTTATTTAAGATGATTTTCGTAAATTCGTCAGCCAGTGCAGCCGGTAAAAGATCCTTTTCGACTGCCAAGAGGCTAAAAACATGGCTCCGTTCAAGGATGAATCAGGAACGATTTAGTAACCTGACAGTTTTAAAGTGCCTATGACATGACATTTTCGACCCGTTTTTTAGTGCAGAAAATGAATTACATGTTCCACTGATTAATATTTTTCCAATTTGAGCTATATTGAAGAGCGCAATCTACTAGTTTTCTTGCCTTGAAGTTGGCCATTTCGAGCTAAAAATGTGCCACTTCTGGCGCGCGCCCAAAACATGCAAACTAGATCTCCTGACGTCATAAAGTGTGCAGACATGTCGATTATATTACAGCAAAGTTACTAACTATGATTGCTGCAAAGAGGAGAATAGCGCTTGTTGATTGTCGTTTTAACTCTGGATATCGACACTGCTAGGAAGAAAACTTTCAGGACTGCTTCATCAGAAGGCTGTACGTTTCTACGCTCGAAGAAATAGCGCAGAAAATTTACGATTTTCTGCCATTCATTTAGCGCGACAATTGTGATTGTGTTTGTCGCCGTTGTGCATAAACTGATGCTCAAGTGTACTTCTCCGCAAAATTATTCTGTTAGATAACAGCCAAAATTTTCTTGATATACAAAATGTGATTAACACTTAAAATTTAACAACTTTTTCACGTCATCGAAGATAACTTGGCCCATGGTAGATGCTTGTTGTCTTGACGTCTACAGCTTGTTTTCTTACTTTCGTAGTCTTGTATCGGACGGTTATTTAAAACAAATCTTTAAACCATGAGTCAAAGATATTCCGCCTCTGAGTAGCGAAATATTTACGTTCGACTGCCTGTGTTAAAACGCTGTGTTGTCAAAGCCAGTTTTAAGCTGCGCCTGGACACTTTAAGGTCGCATATCGTAATCATTTTTGCTTCTGTGAGCATAATCAGCATTGCGCTTTCGACGCAAAAACAAAGACAAGATTATTCTCTTTCTCACTAACAAACTTTTCGAATCTTTCATAAACCAAGTTTGCAAAAAAGTCAATCGGCCGGTTTACGTCAAATATGAATCATTTATATAACTCGTTTGATAACTTCAGCGCGAATCAGGCCGTGTGCACACCCAATACTGCTACCGCTCAGCGATAAATTCAGCTCCTCGATAATATTCTTCAATGCTTAAAGGAGCGGTGAAAATTAATGGCTGCAATTCCGTGCATTCACTTAGTTTAAGACCGTGACATGAAAATAATTTTCACTGACAGTGCGAGCGATAGATGAGAAAACATAGGCTACCGCATACAGGAATTTTTTGCCTCTCCGATCTTTTGTAGTCTGCTCTTGCAGTCACTGAAAAGCCGGGAGATTCCCTTTCTCACACGCACAAACATTGTAGGCTATGAAGCCAAAGCGTTTGAAGAAAAGCTATCATAAACTATTGGCAGTTCACTACATGTAGAAACAGGAGAAACTGTGACAAGCTGGAGGGTTTTCACACCTTGTGACGTCACAAGGAGTTTTTTCAGTACCAGTCCCTGGTGAACAAAAAGGTCATTTTGGGGCTACTTTGGACCTTAAAAGAAATATTTTCTCGGTCTGAAATGCTGCTAAGATTGGAAAATTACCAATCAGTGGATTATAGGCTACGTTTTCCAGGCATAATTTTAAACATACACAAAAAACGAACTGGCCAACCTCGAATCAGTGGGCGAGGAGACAGACACCCTGGGAACGAGGTTGCGAACTGACGGGCTATACATCTTATCCCAAAATGGCCACCATTTTAGTATAATTTTGTTTGCTTGCAAATTAGTCCTTGTTGCCTCGTTCAAGGGAAAATATTGTTTTGAATTTCAAGTTTAAGAACGAGGCAACAAGGGGTAATTTGAAGGAAAACAACAGAACACCATAATGGCGGCCATTTTGGAATAAGGTGCACCAATGACATCGCAAACGAAGTTACCGGCCGCAACACAAACAGAAAGCGAAATTTTGGCACTTTTCAAGTATATGATATACAGTAACTATAATATCATCCAGTTGATTATTTTTAGTTACCGTTTTGTTGAATTTCAGAACCGTGGGAATATTTTGAATGAATAATTAAACAATTATTGAACTCGGCTTTGGTATGATATGAAGACACGCAGATCTCAGAGGGTGTTATCCGCCTCAAAGCCTTCGACTTTGGCGGATAACACCCTACTCGATCTGTACAATTTTTCATATCATACTCAGCCTCGTATCATACTCTGCCTCATATCATACTCAGCCTCATATCATACTCAGTCTCCCCTGCGGCTCGTGTTCCCACAACATTTCTCGTTCTCTCAAACTTTCACTCGTGATTCTATAAGGCCTGTTCCAAACGTCGTGCTACTGGCGCGCTACTGCCGTGCCGTACTCAAACGAATTTGGCCCGGCAGTAGCATGACAAAAGAACGGCAGTGGTTTCAAACGTTCAATTTAATTCAGGCGCGCCTAGGATCGGAAGAAGTTTGCTTCGCTGAAGATCATTTTAAATGCTAGAAAACAACGGCAGCTGATGCAGCAGACTATAAATTCAGTTCGGCACGGCAAGAGCACGCCGTTTGAAACCAAGTCGTGCCACTACCGTGTGGCACGGCAAGGCCTGCCGTGCTAAGTAGTGGTGCCGAACTTAATTTAGCTGAATGGTTTCAGACGTCGTGTTTGTGCCGTGCTTAAGTCCAATTTAATACTAGAATTTAGTTCGGCACGGCAGTAGCACGACGTTTGAAAGAGGCCTAACTCGATAGAAACCCGGAGAACATGTTTTCCATTTCCTTTAGAAAATATAACGACGCAAAAAAAAAATCAACTTGTTAACTCAATTAAATATACAAAACATCAGATATTTAAACTGCGAAGAAACATATGAAGACGTGATTGATCATCGTAGTTATGTACACAACTTAAGCAGTTGTGAAATTAAAGCCTGAAAAAAAAATTCAGGCCTAAACGGGATTCGAACCCTTGTTTACTTTGCTCATCAAAATGTAAACTTCATCATAACGTCAACAGCTCCTGCACACATTTGCCTTCGGTTATTTTCTAAACAAAAATACCTCTTAGTTGGCATGTTATGTATTCCATGGATGGATGGGTGGACGAGCGATGTATGTATCAGATTGGCTAATCAGATTGAAGCAACTATGAATAATCAGTCCAATTGCCGCTGCAACTGCCTGGAACGATACTTCCTCACGTCACGTAAACTTACAATCTCGTTCCCAGGCTCTCTCCACTTCCTCCCCTTGGAAAAGATCCTGGTTGCAGCTCGCCACGTGACCACCTAGAATCTGGGTGATAACAAAATCTTTTGGGCGGGAGAGGCAGCATAGTATTTTAATTGTTGTTGTGTCTAACTTTGTGTGTTTCAAAACCTGGAGCACTAGCTAAAAACTACTTGCTCTTTTGGGGTTTCAAGTCGAATTTTGCCAATGAAGAATACAACATTATTTCTGCCGTCTACAAAATATAGAAGAGTTTCGTTCACAAAGAAAGATGTTAGGCGGTTAGCATAGAACGTCACGTACCGATCCAAATGAAACCAGTGGATCAGTCTCTTGAATCTTTTCGTACGCAGGTAATTTATTTTCTTCTTTGTGCGGTATTTTTGAATTTAAGAAACATTTCTGTCACATGGTCGATTAGCCAAGCTGTCTTGTATTTGATTTACAGCAAGGTAAAACGATTTACAGTTTTGTTCACATAAGCTTGCACTTGTATATTTCATGTGCTGACACAATTCCTTTCCGTCAGTTACGGTCCATTTCCCTTTTGTCCTGGAGGTACGACACATTTCAATGTACGACCCAGTTCTCTGGAGGTACGATCCATTTTTTTAAGGGAAGATCCATTTACCTATAGGTACACCCGATTTCCCCTGAGGTACGATTCATTTCCCAACTTTTTCCCAACACCCCCTTCATAGATCATGATGCAATATATCGTTTTGAGAAAAAATGTTTTTGAATGTGTTAGCGAGCTTTTTTCGTCTCATGGATTAAAGAGTTAGTGATATTCGTATTCATTCGCTTGTTTCGGCACGGACTGTGCGATACCTAGAATAGTATAGTCATGATACGATAGTGCGATAGTACGATACGATAGTATATTCATGGGGCCAACTAAAATAAAGCATTAATATTGCGTAGCGACGAGAACAATTTCAGCAACATCTTGAAACACAATTCTTGAGAACATAAAGAACAAGAAAAACAAGTTTCGAGCACTGGAAGATGCTGAAAACCACACAACGCTCGGCACGACCGACATCAACACTATGAGAGAGCAGATCAGAATAGCCTATAGCCCACCAGCGAAGCCTGCCTGGGACTCCGACGGACGGAAACGAAGGAGTGGATTACGGCAGATGCCTGCAAGCTATCGAGAGCAGGGGAGCCCTTAAGTACAAAGTAATGGACACCAGATCAAAGAGGCTGAAAGACAGTTATGGGCAGCAGTACCGAGAAACAGACCGGACAGTGAAAAGGACGCTAATGGCGACGAGTGGGGCTATATGGAATACGTAGCAAATCAAGCTACTCTTTGTAGCAATATGGAAGAGGCAACAACTACCTGACGACTGGACGGAGTGTGTCATCGTCAAGTTTCCGAAAAAGGGAGCCCTAAGCAACTGGGGAGGGGTCACTCTTTTGCTCTCCCTAACAAGATCCTAGCTGCCTCTCTGAATTAGTGGACTAGCGACTCAGACAAGAGCACGCAGAATTTCGAAAAGGACCCCAGATATTCACCCTGCGCAAGATTATCGAACAATGCACTGAATGGCAGAGACACTTGTATATCAACTACGTGGAGTTAGAAAAGACCTTCGACAGCATCCACCGAAAATGTCTATAGCGCATATTCAGGGCAAATGAATTCTACAACAGATCGTCCTTGTCATCAAGAGGTTCTATATGAAACTTAAAGAGCAGACTGGGAAACAGCGAATCCTGCATTGGTGTGAACATGGCCGTTGCTTTTTAACATGACAATTCACTGGATGATACGGACAACAGGATTGGGCCAACTTCTCAACCCTTGAAGATCTGGATTTTGCCGATGTCCAAGCGCTGGTCTCACAAACTCATCAGCACCTGCAAGAAAAACCACTCGTCTGAGCGTGTTTGCACAACAAGTAGGTTCGAAGATCAGCTAGGAGAAGACAGCCTTAGTGATCTTGAATGTCCCTAGGCCCTTGCCTGTCAAAGTGTACGAAAATTATCTTCCAACAACCGAACAATTTACCTACCTCGTAAGCACTGTCAGGCATGACGGCGGAGCAGGCGACGACCTCAGAAATGGTCACAACAAGACCAGAAACACCTTTAGAATGCTAGAAACACCTTTAGAATGCTAAACATTCAAAGTGTTCTAAGCATAGCTACGCTACTTTTACCCAACGTAAAAACACTGTTTTAGCATAAGTATGCCAAAAACAAAACTTTTAACCTGTTTTCCGGGTATTTACGCTGTTTCACTCAAAACAAAAGTTTTAATGTGTTTTGAACACAATTTGGCTTAACACAACACTTTAAAGCTGTTTTAAGAGTAAAAAGGCAAGAACAAGTTTCAACATAAAAACTCTGTTTTCAGCCTAAATTTGTTAAAAGCAACACTTTTGTTTGGGCCCTCTCCCAGTTTATCTATTGTTTCAACTTTCACGTGAATACCCTTGCTGTTTTCTTTTCTTTAGACCAAGGAATGGCATTCGATAGGGTCAACTGGCCTTTCTTCTTTGAGCCCTTAAATATATTGGTTTCTTTCATTTCATGAGACCATTTTCCTAGATACGAACATAGTTACAATGTTTATCTGTATTTCTAATGGCTTTGTAATCGGACCTTTCAGCGTCACCACGCGCATATAAAAGTCGTGTTTAGCGTCCTTATAAACAGTTCTTCGTAGGTGTTTGAGTCGTCTTGGTAAACTTTTGTTCTCTAAACCTTTGGCACAGCGGGACCGATATCTGAGTATCTTTGTTCTTTTGTTTTCCTGAGTTAAGTTTTTCAGTATTAGGCGAATCTATTCACAGATGTTTTGTTGTATTGCCATATTTTCAATGAATTTCAAGATTTTAACGACAAATAGTACCAAATGCAAGTGAACGTCAGCCATTTAGATAAGAACAATGGGCTGTTAACCAGCCACCAGAATACTTGTAATTTTGTACCGAAACATTCGTACTTTAACGTAGTTTGTTCTGGTTTATTTGTATTTGTTCATTGCCCTTTTAATCTCGTTATCGGCGTTTAGGCTCAGTTTTTTACACGCGAGTTTTGGAATATGTATTTCACATTTCACTAGATTGATAGAAATTCTTTGTATTGTTGTTTAAGTTTACGATCGATCGATCGATCGAACAATTGATTGTTCTTGATTTTGATTTTGTGGTTCGTGGTCGATTTCGCTTTCTTACTCGAAGATTCGTATAAACAGTCAACTTTGGTTGATTGGTCTCGATCCGTAAAATAGCCCCAAACACCTCGTTAACCGCGTCTTCGAGCGACACCCCTTGGAACTACAAAATATGAAGACCTTTGGTTTGGCGCTTGGCATGATCGTACTGACTCGCCCGTCGTTATTACCTGGATCTCCGTTTAAATCAAGGTCCTTTCCTTGGCGTGTATGTCAGTAATGGAAATGTGGACGAGAAAAACTGGCAACCTCGTATAGATGCGGTCGAGTGATGTCCAAAATCGTTTACGGCTACTTCATATTCGGGTAAAGTAATTGTTATAAACGCTTTGGCTCGTTTGCGGACCTGGTACGTGGTATCCTTTATGTCCATCCCATCGTGAGCTCGTGTTGAAGTGAAAATGCACAATGTAGACTTCTTTTATTCTGTTAAAATGCACTTAATCGCTAGAAATGTCATTTCTCGTCTACATGCACTTGAGGGTTTATGGTAGTGTAAATAGAGTACATGGTTCAAGTCTCTTTTAGCCCAATGGGTGAAGCGCCTCGCGGTCAATCCAAAATGGCAGGGAGAGGCCTTCCTTAAGGTGGGTGACCATCTAATCGATTTTGGGATCCAATCAAATGTTGCTAGGGATCTCTAGTTGCTTACATCAAAAAGAGTCAGTTATCTTTTAAGTGATTTTAAGGTAGATGCAATAGCCTTTACTCGCTAACAGGGGAAGTTAGCATCTGTAAGGAGTTTTTGACTCAGGGTCACGAAAATATTACCCAACTGTACACAACTGTGTGTACAACTAAAGACCGGGCAACTGGTATTTATAATTTCCTTTATCGTGGTAAAAGTGAATGAGTCAAGTGGTATGGACTCAAAACTACATGTTTAAACCAAATGCAACGGCTTCTATTACATGTTTGAACCACATGAGACTTGAAATGTCAATTTTGGCGCAGAAAAACAGTCTTAGTTCCAATTCATTCTTCAACTGGCTTAGGACACCTCCAAGACCATGATTACTGGAATCTGCGTTAAGTAAGAACTCTCCCCTAAGTCTGGATCCGTGGACAGGAAGGTCTTCATTTTTCGAACGACGAATGGCACTCAGGTACTCACACAAAGTCAACGTTAGCTTCTGTCAATTTGTGAAGAGGTCTACCTACTTGAACATTACGGTGTCAGTCTTAATGCCACTCTCGGACACATTACGGCCAGGTACGATAAGGGGCAGACTTAATGCGCTCAATCACCTCTTCGTAACGTATCGGTTCTTCCACAAAGGTTCTCCCGTGCACAGTTACATCATCCAAGTATATCAAACAGTTTTCGAATCTGAACCCAGCTAAAATAAGCCATCCTTGTCTATCACCAGTCTTCACACCAAAGTTGGACTGCCGTTTTCCACTCTCCACTTTACGTTGTTATAGAACCTCTTGATGACATGGACGATCTGTTGTATAATTCCATATGCCCTTTAGTATGCGCCTAAAACGCATGATCCACGTAGTTGATGCACGACTGTCTCTGTCGTTCAGTGCATTGTTTGATGACGTAAATAAATATATGAAATATCATACACTTGTACTGCAGAGAAAGATATATAGAATAATACATGGGCGCGCGGAGATATGGAATTTATCTTCGAGTGTTCAAATTGATATCGAACGAGTGAGCGCAGCGGTTTGCATGTCGGTACTGCTGCCTATATCTCTCTTTCAGCCTCTCTGATGAAGTGTTTATTATTTTCTTCTTTAGAGCTCTCCTTCTCTCGAAGAAAACAAAACAACCCATTGAAAGAAAAACAGGGGTCACCGAACGTCCAAGTTATTTAAATCGACACAAAGCTATAACTATGGTCATTTGCCCTATTGTTGTTCACTTTACTACTTAACGCGCGCACTCGACGCATGACGTAGCGTGTGAATTTCGTGCGCAGTAAGAATGCGCAAAACAATTGGCGCGAACGTCCTTAAAACAGTTTAAAAGTGTTATGTTTGCCGAATTTGGGCTGGAGCTACCGTTTACTCGTTAAAACTGTTCTTTTAAGCAAGGCAGCCTATTAACGCCAAAATAACTAAAATCTGCTGTTTCTAGCAAATTTAGGCCTAAAATAGCGTTTCCTTCTGGAAACTGTCGCTTTAAGTAAAACTCCGTGATAACGTTAAAGTCACCTCAAAATTGTTCTCTTATTAAAGCTATTTTTCGAGTATAACAGCGTAATAACGCTGAGACACTCACAAAGTGATGTTTTTAGCGAATTTAAACTGCAACTAGCGTTTCCTTTTTCAAACTGTCGTTTTGGGTACGTTACGTTACGTACGTTACAGTGTTGAAATCACCTTAAAAGTGTTGTCTTGAGCCTATTTAAGCAGCGTTTTCTTGTTCAAACTGTCGTTTTGAGTAAAACTCTGTTATCACACTAAAATCACCTCTGAAGTGTTGTTTTTAGTACATTTAGACTCTCAACACCGCTTCCCTGTTAAAAAAATTCTGAAAAAGAATCCGTAATAACGCATAAATCACCTCAAAAGTGATGTTTTTAGCGAGTTTAAATTCGCAGAAAACATCCCTTTTTAGCTTTTTTAGAGTTTAAACGCAGTTTTACTAAAAACTCCACTATTATGCTGTTTTACTCAACAAAATCAGTTTTAACGAGGAAACACTGTTTACAGTTCAAATGGCCTAAAAACACCACCTTTGAGGCGATTTTAGCGTTACGACAGTTTTAATATTGAAACGCTATTTGTAGCCTTTAAAACAACACTTTGGAGGTGATTCTAGGGTTGTTACAGTTTTACTTAAAACGACAGTTTCAACAAAGAAACGCTATTTGCAGCCTAAATTGCCTTCAGTTAACACTTCTGAGCTGTGTTAAGAGTTCTAAGCTGAAAACAGAGTTAAGCCGTTTTCAGCCCTTTTGAGTAAAACTCAGTAATAACGTTAGAATCACTTCAAAAGTGTTGTTTTTGGCAAATTTAAGCTGAACATAACGTTTTCTTGTAAAAACTGATATTTTGAGCATAACGCTAAAACAGCTTATAGTAACGTTGTTTTCAGCGAATTTAGACTGAAAACAGAATTTTCTCAGTAAAACGGAGTTTTTTTGAGTAAAATAGCGTAATAACACTTAGAACAGCTCAAAAGAGTTATGTTTACCGTCTTTAGACTAAAAATAGGGTTTACATGTACTCGTTAAAAATGTTGGTTTGAACAAAACAGCGTAAACACGCCAAAAACTGCTAAAAGTTTAGGCTGAAAATTGCGTTGCCTTGTTTTGAGTACATGTACAACAGCGTAATAAGGCTAAAATCACCTCAAAAGTGTTGTTTTTAGCGAATTTAGACTGTAAACAGTGTTTCCTTATTCAAACTGTCGTTTTGAGTATAACTCCGTTACAACG
>Ga0126337_10002649_pt1 | contig 11419 bp, 4 predicted proteins | sample DipCmetagenome_FD_92527 | JGI IMG/M metagenome (GOLD analysis project Ga0126337, IMG submission 92527) | Coral microbial communities from La Bocana,Puerto Morelos, Mexico - Diploria C A metagenome | ecosystem: Host-associated > Invertebrates > Cnidaria > Coral | place: La Bocana,Puerto Morelos... | reverse complement strand
GAACATTGCGTTTTTTTTTTGGGAAAAACATTTAACCCCCCCCCTGCCCCCTCCCCCCCCGGGGTGGATACCCGGTAACTTAAGGGTGGGGGTAACCCTGAAATGGAATAGCATCCCCTCCGGGGGGGGGGGGGAGTAGAAATATTCCTAGTTGCTTCATGCGGCAGAAACCAGGATAAGCTTTGGTCTGAGACTTGGCTCGTCTGCAGACCAAGCCTACCCACGTTACCTTCATAATATGGAGCTAGGCATGCGATACAGGCATGTGTGGTTCAATAAGTGATACCCTGCTTAGAACTTTGGCCCACAGAGTCAAGGTTTAAACCTACTTCAAAGTTTTCAGGAGAGAGATTCAGTGAAAATTTCAAATAATAAGTGCCGCTGAATCAGAGCCTTGTTAAGTGAGATATGCATTGTATTTTTCAGGGAGTCTCTCTCCGCCCAGCTGGAGTTGACATTGACAATGGTTGACTCAGAACAGCTGGCCAGGTCTATTGCTGAAGAACAAGTAAGTCTTGTGACTAATATAGAGGGTAGTGCAATTATAAGGAAAGGAATATTTATAATGTTTTCCTTCTTTTTCACACAATTTCTCTTGTTTATGGTCTCTTTCCTCATTATAACGTCAACCAGTGTACATCTGTAACCTTCAACTGTGTATAATTGGCAGTAATATCACCAGGTGCAAGACTTATACGACTCATGCGACTTAATAATGCCTCTTATTACCTACTATGATATAGATAGCACCCTGTGCTCGCTGTGATTGGTCGAGAACCAATATTTTATCAGAGTATAAAACATAGAAAAAGCGTGTTTTATTGTTTTTTCGCTACATTATACATACATACATACTTTATTGGCTCGTCCCCATAATACAGGTTTCACTGTATCACAAATGACTTTTTTTTCTTTTTTTGTACAGTTCTCTGATCTGGAGAAAGAAAAGACCATGATTGAGCTGGAGGTCAAAGAACTAATTGCAAGACATAAGAGCGACATGGTGGAAAAAGGCGCTCAGATTAGCCAGCTCGAAGAGCATAACCAGCAGTTGACGGACAACTTGGGCCAGAAAATGGCCGAAAAAGATGAGCTTAACGCCAAAATTAAGGCCTTACAAGACGGTACGTAACGATTCCTGAACATCTACAACTCAGAAATGTACACTGGAATTGAAGAATCGCTCAATATTTGTTGACTTTCAGTATGGTTTAATCTGAGTTTAAAAAGAAATTTGGTTCACTAAATACCTTTTTGGAATTTGTTACTTACCTTCTACCCTTATCTGAAAGGTACTTGCTTGGCCCAGTGGCTGAATGTTGACTTTGAATTGGCAAGCCTGTAGACAAGTGCCAGATAGCTTAAATTTTAACATACTACAACCTTCAAAGCAGGCGGGAGTTTGTGCATAAAGTCTTTCTTTCACGGCCAGAATCTAACGAACGCCGCGAAGCCGTGAAGAATTCTCTAAACCTTGCCCCTGCCATTCCTGGCCCCGCCTTCGAAACAAAACATTCGCACACTGAACCCTGCAGAAACCATAGGGGATCTTAGATGGCAAGTATTCAAGACTACGTTTCGTTCTCTTGCGTAAACCTCATTGTACCACTTGGCAAGTTTCCCTTTATGATCAGTATCCTTATTTTCATGAATTCCATGATTGAATTTATAATGATGTACTGAGAAGAAATGGCATGGTGCAGTTAACACCCACGTGTAAGAACCTTCATTTTTTTTTTTAACTCTAGCAAAATAGGGGTTTTTTCCGAAGTGTTATTCGAAGTGTTAGGCTACGTAGGTTCTTTATTTCTTTGAAGGAGCATTTAGTTGATTACCAGAAAAAAATAAATGGACTTGGGTCTGGTCCTTGAACATGCAGTGTATATATTCACAACTGTAATATGTATTTTCTTGTAATTATACATTCGAAATCTCAGTCACGCTCCTGGGTTAAAATGTCTATCATGATTTATTGTAATCCACACTGCTGTTTTGAGAAAGGTTTCCCCACAAAAGCGAATAAGCGTACGCCCCGATGTCGAAAGGTATTAGGTGCAATGGTGGTTTAAGGTGTCTTGATTGAAGCTGCAAGGTGTTTCAGTGCAAACACGTGTGTTTATGCTTCCCTTTTCTTCACCGTGAACCTAAATCAATTAACGATAAACTGTCATTATCAATCGGCATTGTGGCGTATGCTTAAGTTTTGTGGGACAACCATTGTCGAAACAGCTTTATAAGAACCTCCTTGATCATACTTGGCTAGTCAGGTTCTTATATTTTTGGGGAATTAAAATAGTTAATGTCTACCAGCAGGTTCTTAAAGGACGCGGTACACAGGGGGTTTTCTCTTAAGTCAAGTGAAGTGATTATTTTTGTTATTGTTGCACCAGACCTCGAAAAATCCAAGGACAACAGTAAAGAGATCGAGGATGCCACAGAAAGCTTGAGGAAACAGCTGTTTATCGAGAAAACATTAAAAACTCAAGCAGTGAACAAACTGGCCGAGATCATGTGCAGGAAAGACTTCATGCAGAGGGAGAACAGTAAAAAGAGAAAGGCGACTTCTGATGACCTGAGGAAGAAGGAAAAAGAGTGTAGAAAACTGCATCAAGAATTAGGAGCAGTAAGTTGGTGTATTGGCTATAGGCCACTTCTGAGTTACCTTTTGCCTCAGTGTCAAAGCGAGGCTCCTCCTTGGTGTAGAAGACCCAGGACACGTCACAATAGAACACCGCCTCGCAAATCTATTGTTTTTATTGTTTTCCTCGTTTTTTTGTCCTTTTTTTCTCTATTGTTTTACATCAACTATGTCTTCTAACCCAAGTAGGAGCCCAAAGCGAGTCTTCGTGCGAAACCATTCTCATGAAAGTTGTTCCACCTTCAGATTCGTTTTCATGAAAATCGAACTCATTTTCATATTCATGGTTTTGAAACAGAGGCAGACTTTAACTCCGAAATGGCTTATTCATTTTGTTTACTTCCTTGGAAGCTTGTCATCTTAGAGTTTAAATTTCGACGGAGTGTGGTCGATTTGATACCGGCACAGTTTTTTTTTTTAAAATCCCTTAGAATTTTTCTGCGGGTGTTGTTTATTCATAACACAGTTGAACCTTTCGTAACCGACCACCTCTCCTCGGCGGCCAGTTTTCCAAAATACCAAATTTTCAAATCACCTCTCGTGAGCGACTACTTGTAGAGGTGTAAGCGTGGTCACTCATAGCCGCTTCGTGCCTACCTATAGTAGGCCTCTGATGATAGGGAGAGAATAGTTCCAGAAGTCAGACAGTCAGACTATTGTGATGACAGCGTTTCGGTTTACTCTAGGAACGGGAGAAGTATGGCCAGATGGTGACGAAATTCCAAGGGCAGATTGCTGAATACCAGCTAAATTTACAGATGGAGGTTGAACACAGGCAGAAAATGCAGGTACGTGTACTGTGAAGTAATATTTGTTTGTAAAACGTCGTATATGCATGCGTACATCGGGTTGGTTGTAAGATTCATTAAATTTTAGTCCCCCCTTCTCCCAAAAAAAAAACGTGAAAAGTAAGGACGAATGACATATTTCCGAAAGATTTCTACTAAATGATTTTATTGCAATGTGTGAAAGCCTTCCACTTATCTCAGTTGCAGTAGATTTTTGGTTTAGAGTCTTGTGTCTGAAAAGTGTCAGCTATTGGTGACAACTTTTACATGTTGCGAGGTTAGCAGAACGCTTTCTTTAATGAAGATTTGCCAAACTAACAGAAAGAGGTTCGGTATTGAGTTTATTTTGGTTAACGACTTGTTTAGGTCTAAGGACATGATACGGAAGAAAGTCATATTTCGTCTTTTTTCAGATGGAGCTGGATTCCAAAGACCTTATGATCGACAGGCTAAACTCTCAAAATAAACAACGGTCTCTGAATACGAGCATTAACGAAAACGACGATGTCTCTGTTTCAGGTAGGACAGTGACAAGGATAGTGCACTACTTTAGATATTTGTGCATCGTAACGTAGAGGTGTCACGCAATGTCTCCCATAGATGTGTTGTAGAGCGTTGCGTTACATCCTAAGCAATCTGACATAATCCCCGTTTTCTATAGCTTTAACATGCAAAGAATTCTGCACTGTGTTGCAGGTAGCGTTACAAGAAGAAAAAGAAGAAGAACTAAGTTTTTTCTTTTCAACAAGTCCTTAACGCTACATATTCCAGCATTGCGCATTAAACTATATTGCACTAGATACTTATTAAGCAAGGAGGAGGTCTAAAATGAGAAACCTCAAATCGGGACCTTGCTGTATTGACCCGGGAAAGCTAAGGTTTGATATTTTTCCATAACGACTGAACTTTCGTGGTTAATAAGTTGTTTATTATATCGCTCCTCGCTTTTTTTGAAGGCCCATAATCGCGCCGTGGTTATTACGGGGGAATAATGCCTTAGAATTAGTCAATTAGAGCACGCGTTATATCGGCTTCAAACACAAGCCTTATAATTAAGTGCAAGACTTCTTGTGTAAAGTTGCTTGTCATGTTCAAGGCGCAAAGTTGGGCTCCTGTGGGATTAAATTTTTGGCTTACGTGTCTTCTGTGTATACTTGTTGTGATTCGGTTTCTTGTTGTTTGAAATGTGGAAATCTAAAAGGATTTTTTTTTGTACAAATTTGTTGAAGCGTGCATCAAAATAAACAATCCACATTTGTTTTTCAGTCCATTTGCCCAAGGAAGGTTGGGTATCGATACCCAACAAACAGAACATAAAAAAATATGGTTGGAAGAGACAAGTGAGTTCGTCCTTTTCCATTGTTTGTCCCAAGTTCAACACACTAATTCTTCTTACTGACATCCATGCAGTCTTTAAATATCAGTTCTGAGAATTTAGTGTTAGATCAAATCAGTATTACTTAGCTGATGATTGTCTTTATTCTCACCACTCGTTTGCTTGATATGGTATTGGTAATGTTTGGGAAGTAGGATTTTGATAACTGCTGGGATTTAAAGGGTTATTTCGTAATGGACACAGAGAACCAGACTTCTTGCAACCATCATTTAATTAATCGATTCACTTTAAATTTAGTACTTTATGTTATTCTTGGCTCCTCTTGTAGGCTTTTGAATGTCATTCGATTTTAAAGTCGTTTTGTTATTCCTCCGTTGCAGTATTTAGTCGTTAGTAACCGGAAGATTTTCTTTTACAACTCGGATGCTGATCACCAAAGTAGCTTGACTCCTTCCATCATTCTAGAAATTAGGTAAGTACTGCAAATCCTCTTTGTTAGCGTAGTGCCAGAAACGTGACGGCGTTTTGAAATGTGGGGAACTTGTTGTTTTGTAACTGACGTTTTTTAACTTTATTTTCCAGTAAGTTATACCACGTGAGATCTGTAACGCAAGGCGATGTCATACGTGCCGATGCTAAAGATATTCCTAGGATTTTTCAGGTGCGTATTGCGTTACCTGTAGCGCACTGGTCTCTTTAGAAGCAAGACGATGTCATTTTCGAGTCTTACCTCGCTGCAGCGTGTTGAATCGTTACTGAAGACAATTGTTTGGTCCAGGTAGCGGTCACACACGTGACTCTTGGATGAGAGTCTCCCCAGACCCCTTGTGTCTAGAGTGGCGCATTGAACTCAAAGTACTTGCTACAATTGATTGAGGGAGGGGAGATTAGGGCTATACGCAGCCGAGATATCGTTGGCAACTTCCTAGTTTGATAGTGATGCTTTACCCCAGCGCTTTTGCCCCTTGAAAGTATTGTTGTAGTTCTCGAGAGATCTTTGTCGGCTTACATAGAGTAAATCTCTCGAGGGTGGGGGAGGGGGAAGGATTTTAACTGAACTTGACATTTTTTTTAATTTTCAGATTTTATATGCCAATGAGGCGGAGAGCATTAATCCAGTGGAAAAAGACAAAGAGGAACAACAGCCCGAGGTATTGACCATATCATTCTGGACACCCGTAAATGGAGACGTTGCCATAACGTATTAGTCGAAATCCATCCCCAGTTGGGACGAACTTTGTAGCAAAAACGTTTTAAGCCGGGTCACTGGCGGACCTCTTAGATCGACAGTTAGGTTGTAATGCCCTCGAATGAAGAACAGGTTTGAATTTTTGAGACCTTTTATAATTTGTACGTGTACCTTACCGTGGTATTTATTTTCTCTCTGATTGTTTCAGGACCGAATGAACGCTATCGACTATATGAGGCATCAGTTTATTCCGATGCATTACCACATGCCTACCAACTGTGACTCGTGTAACAAACCTCTGTGGCACATGTTCAAACCTCCTCCAGCAGTCGAGTGCAAACGTAAGTAAATCGACTGATCCACATCTGATTTCTCCATGCGATACTCCATTTATTGTGAAGGAATCAGTTAGGTTAAGAGAAGAAAAAAAATTGTCACTTGTGTCTTGTCTTGAGCCATTTATATGAAGACTATTAAGCAGTACTGTTAGTTGTGCTAACCAACGTTGATCTAACTTTTTAGTCCGTGGATAAAACCCTAGTGTATGTGACCTCTCATATGAAAGATTTGAAGTGGTTCTTGCATGTGGTACTGATTGTTTGTGGTTTATCGCACGTTTAAATGTAGTCACTCCGGCACTATAATATCAGGTTTGGGAAGGTGTAATTTGTACTTAATCCATGGGATGCCCCGGCAACGAATCACTTTGATTTCTTCTCTTTCGTTAACGTCTGTGTTGTGTTGTCAGGTTGTCATATGAAGTGTCATAAGGACCATGTCGACAGAGAAGAAGCTTGTATCACCATGTGCAACGGTAAGTAACAAATGGTTTTTTTTTACAATCAAACTATGAGGAAAGGCGCGTTGTGAACCTTAAGTGCCTCAGTGATTCTTAAGTGTTACATCTTCTTCATCTTCATCTTCAGTAGGGCTTATTCAAATTGTGGGTAAAAACGTGAGCGGAAAGCTGAATTTGAGTTCATGACTTTCTTCCTTCCTGTTTTTTTCCCTTGCTTGTATCGCTTTTCGTGCTTCCATGTACGTTCTTTGAAGCGCGGGTTTGAAGTGACTGTCTTAAAATCAAACCCAAGGTTATCCGAATAATTACAGCGAACTCTACGAAGGCAAGGCACGTTTCGGTTTGGCATATCTCCTGATTGTGGAAAGAATGGAATCTTTGCTTTGATTGGTTAGAGAGAGAGAGTTGCTGAAGTTTTTCTCTGCATTATGTAAATGTTTTGTTCTTCTGTTTCAGTAAACATGGACCTGATATCAGCCAAGGAACTCTTGGTGCTCGCACAAACTGCTGATGAACAGAAGCAGTGGGTGTTGTACTTGAGCAAGAAAATCATTCGAAAAGAACCCAAAATAAAGAGCGCGTCCGTCAGGTGAGGCTGCGACCTGGAGAATGGGGGCTTAGTTATAGGTTGAGGGGATCGGAGGTAGGGTGGGTAGGGTGCGGGGGATAAGTACAAGGGGGTATAGCTGGTAAGGGATGTGGAATACAGGGTATAGAGGCTAAGTGTATGGGGGTAAAGCTGGTAAGGGATTTAGAATACTGGGTGTACGGGACAAGTGTAAGGGGTATAGCTGGTAAGGGATTTGGAATGCAGGATGTAGGGGATAAGTCTAAGGGGTATAGCTGGTAGGGGATTTAGAATACTGGGTGTAGGGGATAAGTGTAAAGGTTATAGCTGGTACTAAAGGGATTTAGAATACAGGGTGTGGGGGACAAGTGTAAGGGATATAGCTGGTAAAATATGGAGCTAAGGAGTATTGGGGGGAGTGAATCGAATAAGGTTGTAGCGCTATGGCATTACGGAATTAGGGCTTACAGAATACGCGTATGGGGCGTAGAATGTAGCCGTGTATAGGCTATATAGTATAAGGGGGTCGTGAAAGGTTTATGTGAATGTAGCTTTGGATAATAGCTAGATATAGGTATTGGAATATTAACATGGAGGAATTGGATGAGAAGTGTGGGTTGAACGGGTGTGTGGGAGATGTGTAGAGATAGGAGGTGGTAAAGACAACGGATCGGAGATTACAGGAAACGAGAACATAGCAACCTTTCTGTAGAGGATGGGAAATTTCAACACTTTGTTTTTCTTCATTTTCGCCTTACATTTTAAGGTAATCAAACATGCTGATTTTGTCATTTCGTGTTTTTAGACTAGGAGCTGACGAAGCCAACATGAGAAGAATCGTAGACAGAAGCGCGGCCTCGAGACCGGGGGGACCTCAGCGATCAGTGTCCGTCTCTGCAGGACAAAACAGAAAGATTACGTGACTCAAAGAATAGCCCCTCCGTTCCAGCCTAATTTAGTAAGAATACTTTGTGTTTGCGTTGCTGTTGCGTTCTTTGTAACCTTCTAGGGGAAGGACCATTATTTTTGTTTGAAGTGTTGGGGGAGGCTCGGTAATTTCCCCTCAAAAAAATCATGCACAATAAAAACGGCTGGAAAAATTCGTGCAAGGTAAACCATGGGGAAAATAATCGAGTAAGAGGTTTCTACTCTCCATTGTAGGTTCTATTTTTGATGTTCTGGTTTTAGTTATTACACAAGCTATTGCCCACCAAAATATAAATCATACACAACCTAAACGCGAGAAAATAATTCATGCACCATAAAAATTCCCTACGCCTCCGTCAAAAAATAGTGGCCCTTCCCAAAGGTCCTACGCTGAGTTGGGCGTTTATAGATTCAATGGGTAGATAATTATCTAATGCAGCTTCAAATTAATTGCACGGCTTGCTATACCTTGCTAAGCCAATTTTATGCTAGTCCTAAATTAGCGTGACTGAATCTGGTTTGACTATAACCTGGCAATTTTTACACTCCGTACTGATTGTCAGTTATGATAATTTATAGCGAAACTATTCCCAAGTTAATGAATTTCTTTATTTTCGTCACGTATCTTTTGGCCACGTAGATTGAGGTAAACCTGAAAATGGTAGTTTTCTAAGATAGAGCAACACCATAGAGATAATAATAAACCATAAAGGAACAAGGATGGAGAAGAATGGAGAAGATTGACACGGATTACAAACGGCGAACTTGAAAGATTTAGCCTAAACATTTCAAGAATGGCAAACCGTGACTTGGCCCCTTTAAGGAGAAGTCAGATTTTGATAACCATGACGTCATAGTCTTTTTTCTTCTTCTAGGTGAACTCAACAAAGCAGTGAAACTCAACAAGGATAATGAAACAAGTGTATACAGTAAAACAGTGATAACGAGCGGTTCCGGCACTTGCAACAACAGCTCCGCTTTTGGTGGTGACCCTGTGCGACCTGAGCAATCCTGAGGAACAAGAATCTGACTGAACCACAGGAACCTTGCAGTCGCAAATATCTTGATCGTGGCCTCTACGCTTGGGCAAATTGGACGATTTGAATCCTCATTGAATTGCAGTCTCGTAACTTAAACGTAATGCAAATCTAAAAGAATAGTTTTCTAGTGTTCTTGGGTTCTTTTTCATGGGAGCAAATCCTACGACCCTTTAATAAGGGATAGAGTAACTGTCAGAATTAGCGGTAGTTTGTGTTCAGTTAACAGTGCACTGTTCAGACTGTAATCTGAGGTCACTTGATTGGTATGTACAATTATCCTCTTGAGCGAAGTTTATTTATTTGTTTCGGAAGCTCCTGGAGTGAATCCGACAGAAAGTGGTTCAGTGTAGTCAAAGCTCATTGGCGAGGTTACGATTGTTAGCGTCCAGATGTTGTACTGCTTGTGTTTTATTAATCTGTAAAACATAAATTTGTCTTTGGCCGTGTGTCATGAACTTACGGAGAAGTGCATTCTTAGCTTGTAAACACGTCTGGCGACTCGAAAACGCTTAGCCGCTCCACTTCACTTAAACACTTTGACTCATTTCTACGATTATAAAGAATTGACACATTAGAGAAAACAAGTCGTGTAGTGAAACAGAGCTTTTTTTCTGCTCAGTAAAATAATCAAGCCAAACGTTGAAAGTTTATTGGATGTTACTGATTGTCTTTACGATTAACGTTCCGGCTTGCTCAGCGTTAGTAATTTATTGGTCGGATTGTATGATGTAATCAATTTAATTACTCTGATATGGGACAAATGAATATTTTCTAGGTCTTTGTATGGCATGTCACAGAGGCTTAAACAGATACTATAATATTCGCTCGTAGTTCGGTGCTTGTAAGTTATAAGCTTTTGTTTGTCCTGATTCTGGCGTTTTGGCCTCCAAGATATAGAAAAACCGTGAATAAATTTTAGATTTTTATACAAGTGAGTTTGTACTTCTTCATTGTTTGTCTACTCAACTGTTCTTGAAAGAAAAGGGAATTGAAAAGCTAATAACCTAGATCATCATTGAAAAATATAAACATTTGTCTCGTAATTATCAGTTTTGCAACCCAGTGCCTTCTCCGGTGTATAAGTTCTTTAGGCTTGATTTACGCCACTTTCTCCAGTCCTTCCCGAGAAATCATGGGGAGAACTTTCCAGCGGCTGGCACTCGAGAGGGGGTTGGTAACTACTCAGTTGCTGGAAAAATGGCGGCAGTTTCAAGTCGTACTTGAGAACAGCTGTTTTCGTGGGAAATTTGCTTCCAAACCATCGCCAATGTATTTTGATGTGGCTGTGGAATAGTCGCCTACCTCTAAAAGAAAGCACGTCTAACATTTCGAGTCAGATAAAGCCGACTACTCGTCGACACCAAGCAAAAATGGCGGCCATAAGCAGACCAGAACTGGCAGAAGGAGGAAGTTCATTAACAGTCTCGGTGAATTGGGAAACGACAAAACCATCTACAATTACCAGGTAGGAACTTATGTTATCTTCTCCCTACAATGCTAGAAGAATTAAGACTATTATAACACAAAATTAGACGCTTGTGCAAGTTTGCGTTCGAGTATAAAATTATTCAAGCCTTAATCAAATAAGGCCGTTAACAATGGTTCCCAGCTCTTTCCATCACTTATAAGCTTACTTTGATGGATCAATACTACCACTCTTCGTCATGTAATCCTTCAATAATAATGTACAATCATTGAGTTGATATCTTGTGGTAATGCCAAATTATTGTCTGTCACTGTCGGCTATGAATACTTTATTCATTGGTAACCAGACAAAAACAGGGCTAAGGCAGGGGAAAAAGAAATAAAAGATAAAAATCAAGATAGTATTTATATATGCAGTAAAAAACAAACAAACCATGTGAATTAACCTAATGAGCAGTGAGAGCAAGTCTTCTCAAACTGAAATGATCTGCTCTTTCTTGCTATTCCGCTGTCGCAGTGATATGTGTATCCCCGTGATATCTGTATCCCCATACACATATCACTAGTGATATGTGTATCCCCGGTGGGGTCATCAGACGGCGATCGCAGTCAGTGATATGTGTATCCCTGGCTATCGCGCTTTGTTCGTCAATTTGAAATCAATAATACACTTACCAGCCATATATAAGCTTTGCTAGTACTTCGCTGG
>Ga0126337_10002648_pt1 | contig 11422 bp, 4 predicted proteins | sample DipCmetagenome_FD_92527 | JGI IMG/M metagenome (GOLD analysis project Ga0126337, IMG submission 92527) | Coral microbial communities from La Bocana,Puerto Morelos, Mexico - Diploria C A metagenome | ecosystem: Host-associated > Invertebrates > Cnidaria > Coral | place: La Bocana,Puerto Morelos... | reverse complement strand
GAATAAACTCTTCTGTGGTTAACCTTTACTCTTGCAAAAAACGGGCGCCAAAGCATAAATGGCTAAAAAGTAATGGTGAATTAGGCATAGGCTCTTGAAAACTGTGTTCGGCCACCTTAAAGGTTTCCAAGAAACCACTAAACTAGCGTCGACTATTAGTTCAGTCTTTAGGCTTTAGCTCATCTACTGATCTTAGAAGCTTTCTTTCATAGTTCACCTGTGGCACAAAGCTCCAATGCCATCTAGTGGCTGACATATTCCTGAGGAAGACTCACTATGAACAAGAAACAGCACTGAAGGCTTGTGTTCTTTGAGGCCCTAAAGAAAATAACAGTTGCAATTATTAGCAAAACAGAATGAATCATAATCTAAACGCAGAAGTGCATTGCCACTAAGGATTGTCTTGTATACATAATGAAAATAACACATAACAATAACAATTAATCCTTATAAATGCCTGTATTCAAACACTCAAAATCCACCACTGGGCCTCATTTGACGGTGAAATTTTCTCACTCAAACTTCTGGCAACTTCGCGTTGTTTTCACGTGGGTATGTTTTTCGTTTTTGTACTGCATCAGTCAATTCCAGCAGTGCCGATCCCCCCCTCCCGGGCTGACCCCCGGGCATTATATTATTTTTTACAAAAGTAGGCAAATTCCCCGGGTGGGGATACATAATCTGTGTAAATGCCCCGCGGTGCGGACGAAGAATGAGGGCAAATGCCCTGCCCCCGGGATCGTCGCCTTCCAACAGCTCTGCAGTTTTTTTTATTAATCAGTGAATAAAATGTTAATATGTTAAAGCAGTGGTAAGACTCCTAGGGCAACAGCACGTGTTAGTTGCTTCTGATTATATTTATTTCTTAATATTTTGTTTTTAACATTAAATATTTTGTTGTATAAAAATCATTTGTTTTGAATATTTCGACTAGAATAACGACAATCCTGTTAACAATGTTTACAATAAAACAAGTATCGTTGTTTTAGAAATCTCAAAACTTTAATATTTTATTTCAATACTTGAAACCAAAAAAATTAAACGTAGCTAGACCGTTCCATTCACAAAAATGGCCACTCTACATTATAAAATTCAAACAACAACAAGAACAACAGTATAAAAATAAGCAAAAATGCGTGACTAAAGCCCTGCTACCGAATATTCCCCAATGTCTGATTTTAGTCATGAACGCATTAAGGGTTTTATTGGCATGATGTAAAAATTTTAATCTATCAAAAATACGTGTGTCAAATGCCCGGGAGTCGCCCACGGTTTATGCAAACACCCAGCCCCCCACCCCGGGCCGCGATAAAATTGCGAATGTCCCACCCCCGGGACTGACAACGTGAGCAAATGCCCGGGGGGATGGGCACTGCTGGAATTGACTGATGCATAATGATTTGGGTATTTCCCTTTAGTTTATAAAATTTACAGAATATTTGTATTTTCAAAGTGAGAGTTGGTAGTGGGTTAAGGGTCAACGTGCATAAGGGTTATTTATTTTGATCTAACCATTTAGAGAGTCTCTCACCTTTTCAATTTCACCATAAGTATGATATCCTCCAGGTGACTTTTCAAGTACTCTTACATCACATCCTTAAAGGTAAATTTGCAGTAAATCCTCAAGCAACTCTTATGCCTCTTTTATGCATGCTCACCACAATTCACACCTGCATCATTATTCAGTAAAACATGGTAGAGTATGAAACAGTTATATATATTAAGTTTTTTTTTTAACATAACTTGCAAAAGCACATCCATTTATTGCACAAGGGATACTGGAAAGGGCTCTAAGTTACATCTACCACAGAGTTTCAATGGCCTTTCACGGCAACTGGTTGAAATTTTCTATGGTTTGAAATATTTCAAACTAATTTACTTTTTGCAAGTGTCCAATAATACAACCGTATTTGCTATGTAAGCTTATACCTACTAACTCCTCAGTATCTGCCAAAATGACAATAGTTAACAGCGTTTCAGCCAGGAAATCTTACTCGAGGGCTAAAGTGGCAATAAATTGAAGCTACAGAGGGAAAACATTGCAATGCAAGATTTGCGGTGAATATTTGCGAAGTCTGGCGGAGACACTGATTAACTGGTTAACATTGATTCAAATTGCCTTTTAGTGTTTTAGGAACAATAATTCTAAGCCGCTCCCAAGCCAGTATATTATTCTTTTTAAACAATAGTCGCCTAATTTGCACATTTTTACTTTGCTTTTGTTTTATCTTGCCTCTTTGTTTATATTTGTTCATTCTGCATTCCATTTTTATCCATCGAAGGCTGTAGATCGACAGCTCAAAGTTCACATAACGTGTTCTTGTTTTAAAGTTTTAGCCAATTCTAAATATTCTTAGATCAGTGGCACAGTTGTGATGTAGAAAGGCGTAACATTGGAATAAAATTGAAAAATGTATTTAAGGATCCATTTTTGTTAGACATCAGTCAGAAAGTGAAGGAAATTGGTTCCTATCGTTTTCCGCTCTTGGCTTTTTGACTTTCTTTCTGGCTTTCACAACCTTTTCAATAATTTTCACTCGGTTTTTTCTCATAATGTGCTCTTCTTTTCTTTTGTCTTTCCTTCTTCTTTTGTTCTCGCCACATCTGAATCCCAGAAACTCCAGAGTCCCTAATCTTTGGATTGATTTCACGGTCTTGTGCTTGCGAACAATACAGCACTTCACTGCGTACTTGAAACATGCGGCAAAGTGCTTAGGGAGATTCCCGCCCATTTTCTCGCCTGATGGAATATTTTACCTCCTAATAAGGAAATCTAAAACAATGTTTATTGATTCTTTAGACTTTGGGATGATTTTCGAAATGACCAGAGCGTCCGCTGGTTTTTGCTCGAAATTCGATCGCTTACCTTCCTTTCCTCATGATCAAAATTGTCTACCTTATGTTTAGAAGAAGCTTTATTGCCAATATTTTCGTCGATTTTTAACGGATTCGATCCATTTTGGTACCAAAATTTTGTCAACATTGACACGCTCCAGTAAGAAAGCGATTACGAAATTCAGTGACTAGTAGGCAGATCACGCCGCTTGCCAACTGTTTTGAACGCAGAAAAAAATTCAAACTTCGACAAAGTTTCAATAAAAACGCAGAAAAAAAAACGGAAGGAAAGTGAAAATCAAATTATGAGCATTACATTTTGAGATTAAATTGTTCGCTGTGGCTAAATGCCGGGCATCCGGGCACGGTCTTATAGACTAAATGCCCGGCAGTCAGAAATTTTCACCGAATTTTCACTAAAAGCTTCTTAAGAGTATGAAATGTTTCTTTAGCAATGTCAAGCGATCCTAAAAATTATATTGGTTATTTAATTAACGAAATATCCGTGCGTGGGCATACTACGACACTTAGCTAGTGTTTAGATGTGAAAACGGTTTCCCTACAGGCCGAGTGAACCCTGTATGATTATTAATAACGGTTTTATTGAATAATCAAATGTGCAGATGCCCCTCTTTAGTTGTCTCATCTCGGCAGGTAGGGTAACCCTGGCAGGTGGGACAACTTTTCTTCATATAACACTTTGGCTCCCTTCACGGGGACAACTCTCGGCGTAGCGAGTGTCACGAAATGCCTAGATTGAGGGTTTAAAGCAGAAATTTGTATCGAGGAAGTGGAATTTAACTTCGCAAAACCCACTGTGATCGAATCACCGAGGGAAACTCAACGAAAGAGAGTCATCTGCACATTTGATTATTCAATAAGAGTTATGAATAATCAATCATTCAGGGTCAACATTGACTGTAGGGAAACCGTTTTCACATATAAACGCTCGCTTAACTTGTCTCAGGAGGAGGGTTAATTGTCTCGGGTACCCGAGACCATATAACGAAGGTCTTAGAACGACTCGGCGCAAACAGAATAGTAAATATTCATTTTACGAATTCTGACTTATAGCCTCATTTAAACCTATTGAAAATATTTGATCTTCATTTAGAAATGTCAGGCGATCCTAAAAATTATTTCGGTTTTACATAAGACGAATTTACCGAGCTCGTGTATAGCATCACATCGCTCAGTATCTGTGTTATCAGACTGCCGGTCACGGTCTCAAATAGACTAAATGCCCGGCAGTCAGAAATATTCACCGAATTGCGACTGAAATCCTCAATCCTATGGAAATTATTTGATGTTTATTTAGAAATGCCAAGCGATCCTAAAAGTTATTTTTGTTTTACATATTCGGTGATTATTTCTGACTCCCGGGCATTTAGGCCATCCCCCCTTTTTTCGTTTATTGTCGCGAATGCGTTTTCTGATATTGGGTTGGTCCGTCGGAAAAGAAAAAAAAAGCAAAAATAAAATTGGAAAAGGTGTCTGGAGCTAGGAGGCCCGGTACTTCAGCGTAATGTCCGTGGAGCCTGGAAACAACAAGGCGTGGTTACAAAGTCAACATGACGGCTATAGACGAAAATCAAAGGCCCCCGGTGGCAGCTCATGGATGAATAGTCCAATTCCAAGTTAACTTTTGCCTCTGTGGCAAGAATCTTTGTGTACAACTAAATGTATGTCACCTGTTCATTTATTCATTGTCATGAAAATCAAGTCATTTTCATGTGAAACGTTTTACGTGAACCCTCGATCTGAAAAACAGGCAAACAGCAACTCGGAAGTTGAAGTAAACTGTCTGCAGTCCATCGCAGGATTACCCTCAATATTAAATTCGCCAGTACCTGTTTATATACCTGAGTGAAGAGAGGATCTGTGAGAGTTAAGTATCAAAATACAGTGTACAATGTGAAGCGTCACAATACAATGTTCCCAGCCAGGGCTCGAATTGAGACTGCTTGAAATAGAAAAGAAATACAATAAACGGCACCCAATGCATGCAGAAGCGATGACTTGTAACTGCTATTTTCAAATTTTCCAGGAACTGATTGTAACGTGATTATTCACAGTTTTTGTTTTAACGAGTGCGAACATAGTACATCTGTAGGGTTTTGCTAAAAGCACACCAGCGGCGCACAGCTCGCGACGGTCTAGCGGCCCGGCAGCCTACATATGTAGTCCTGATTTTACCCAGTTTTTTTTTTTATCGAGCGGTAAATCCACGCGCATGGACACATGTGCATCGTGTTTGGGCGTGAAAAATAGACGATTGTGGGTTTGAATTCATTTACCATTTGATCATTTGAATCCTCGTTTTTGTTTGTATTCTCTGTTCATTTGTCTCTTTACAGAAGCTGATAGCACAATTGAGATGATTATTAAAACGGTAAACGAATTCAAACTTACCGTCGTTCATTTTTGATGTCCAAATAGATGCAGATATGGAGTGGGCTGCCGGGCTTTCGTTTCACCGGGGTTGAAGTGGGCTGTGGGGCGCGTGTTGTTGGGCGTGTGGGCTACCGGCCGCTGGACCGAGGCCTTGCTTTTAGCAAAACCCACAGCTGTAAGGCAGGGCTCAGCATTTTATAAATCAAAACACTTCGGTACTGATTACCGTGCGCACCCGCTTGTCTATCTAAGATAAGTTATTTTAGGATTCTCTCTCTGAAATCGACACCTTATTATCTTCAAAGATTTTGGCAACGCTAATGACCTCACCGAAAATTAATTTGTTGTTTAAACCATATACTTGTAATCAATGAGCATTCGTATTGTATTTACCCTGACAAAACGATCAGATATGTCCAGGATTAATGAACGCTAATGAGATTCAAATTCCTTATGATAAGCATCATCATCAAGTGTCCTCATTGGTAAAAAGGCACCAAAACACACACAATTCTGTCAAATATGAAGTGATATGAAAATGTCAGATAACCCTACCAAATATGAAGTACTAATTGAACAATACTTGCGTTCAATCCTGGACATAAGTGAAAATGATTATCGAACGTTTAATCACAGCAACCCTTTCGTTGACAAAAATATAAAACAGCACATTTCCAAAACTTCATAAAAACTGAAAACGGGAAATAAATCGTACCCTGTCTTCACTTGTCGTGAGAGTTTCAATTAACTGTGTGACAGTTTATCCTATTTTAAGTTGCGTGATTCAGGGAATCTTGAAATGACAGAAATCGGAAGCAAGTTTGCCCTCTCCCCAGAAAATTGCCTCGTCTGTTTCGCTGTATGGCTGTGATTTGTTTGGGCGTTTACCTTTTCCCTGGCGGCGAAGCTGTTTCGCTTTTGCGTCGAGCATTTCTTGCGACTTTGTGAACTCACGACCGGTTATGATGCTCACTGGATAGTTCTTGTTACGAAGATAGCGATCTATGGCTGCCTGCATTACTCTCAACGAGTCGGGCTCGTAGTCGGTATCATCTTTCTTCCTTATTTCAACGTAGAACTTGTTTAAGAGGCCGTCATGAGCTTGTGGACAATATATCTCCATGTTTACATTAATGTTTCTGGCTTTACACCATTCTGCCCATGCTGACATCCATGTCTTGGTTGCTCGAGCGGTGCTTTTGGAGGCTGCAGTTTCATTTATTTCCGTAATTTCTTCGTCCGATACAAGGGGCAAACGAGCTTGGTCTACTGCCATTGTTGCTGTGCTTTGTTGAACAAAATGAGGATTTTCACCGGAGGAAAAACTGTGCAGTGATTTTTCAGTCGGGTGGATGTTTGTCTCCGTTTGCAGTTGTTACAAAGCGCTAAACGATGGTGTGGAGGACTGAACTTCATCTGAACATGTCAACATGTCCACGAAGGAACTCGTCTGGATTGTTGACATAAACATTTGTGCCATAGGATTGAAGAAATCACTGCTGTCTTCTAAAATGTAGTCATTGTTCAAGGGAATAAAATGCTCCATTTTGAAGAAAACCCCAATTTAGGAGTTTGTACACGGTTTCTATGGAGATTGAAACCAAGGTTGTGATTGGTTGATTTAAACTACAACTTAAAATGTGAGTGGTTGATTTAAACTACACTTTGAATGTGATTGGCTTATTAAACTGTCCGATAACAAGCTGTCCGATTATCGGACAGTTTGTGACAAACTGTCCGATAACAACTTGACATGTGAATTAGTGGAAAATTGGAGTTTTTTAAACCAATCACAATCGAGGAAATTGTAATTTTAATGATTAATGCGTTTATAATTGACATTATCGGAGACAATGCTTTAATTGCCTGAAAACCAATGTGAATATAATAAAATCAATGAAAATAAAAGAAGTAATGATATTTTTCAAAATTCTGCTTTAGCTTCATTAAATATAAAGGCAGTCTTATTCATCTTAAGTCGGACGATCGTGTAAGAATCAGTGTCAGAGCTATTTCACGTAACCAGTGAAACACTCATATTTAGAGTGTACCCGGGCTGAGTTGTTCAAAGCTGGGTTAACTCTAACCCATGGTTAATTACCATAGATACTAAATGTTTTTGTTCAGAGTCAACCCAGAGTTAAAACTAATCCACTTTTGAGCAACCGGACCGTGGTGCGTAATGCACAAAGACAGAGTTAAAAACTTGATCCAGGAAACACTGACTACCTTGAAAATAGTTCGTAACTAAAAGACAAGAGAACAGTTTATTATTTGACTTCTTGTTTGTGCGTTAATAGCTGTTTTTACACAGGACTAAGTTCAATCCCTCTAGCACGGTGCTAGAAAAATCACCATCCTATCCAACCTTTAAACTATCGAGCGCGCTTCACTAATCTATGATTACTACTAGTTGTTGCCGATAGGCAGCCTTCATATTCTTGAAAGCATTCGATAAGTTTCGTTCGATGGTTCGGATAGAGAATTAGCCTATCACCAATCCATTTTAAAATACGAGCCAGCAGCCAATCAGCAGTCCACTTATAACCGATGAAACTGACGTGTGCTCCGTTTTGACATATCTCGTGTTTCATATTAGAAAGATAAAGCGCTTGCGATCTGTTCAGGTGCATCTTACAGCTCTTGTGTACTCTTTGATCGCGTTTTCCTATCTCTTTCGATGACTTCTATTCGAGGAAGCATTCATCAAGGCCATGAAGCTTTCAGAATTCAGTGAGCATTCTAGAGGCCGACAGTGTGCATTTGTTTCACTTGCAGCTTTGCTTCTTCTCGCAGTAGAATATACTAGAATCGAGGTTTACGTTGTTTACAGGTGAGCTGTGGCATTTTTTCGTTTCTTTGATCTCTTTTGCTGATCTGTTATGATTACTTCTATTCGAGGAAGCATTCATCAAGGTCAAGAAGCTTTTAGTGAGCATTCTAGAGGCCGACAGCCTTCATATTCTTGAAATTATTCGAGGTTTCGTTCGATCGATCGATGGTTGACCTACAGAAAATAAGGCCCGTTGTTCGTTACCTGTTGCGTTTTAATAAACCAATATGTTCGCTTTTCACTCTTCTACCTCACCAGCCACCTTGTGTCCGGCTTATGTTTGACACAATTATACAGTATATCTCTTGGACTTAATTTGTCCATCCGTCTCTAAAATATTTCAGAGTATATTAGTAAGTTACTTGATGTACATGTAGGTTGATTTGCATACCATCTGTGGAGAAATTTTCACTCTGGTCGAACTGCATGAAATACAAAAGAAACGTACTGTGAACGACAACAAAACTAACAGATAAGGCAATTTGTACATGTATTTTACAATAAGCTTACAAATTAAATCACGGGTTTCGAAACGAACTTCCGATTATTTATCACTAACACAGCCAGAAATTTAACGTGTGTACACAAATAAAACAATAACGATAAAATGAAACCAAAACATACCAAGAACTTAAGCTTACCTTGAACTCCACAAGGAGAGAAAGCGAGTGTAAACCATCAAACTCTCTAGCCAAGAGAAAAAAATACATGTCCTCACGGGTGCCATGTATCTATTCGTTGACCTCGTCGACCGTGCTGCTGTGACCGATTCATGACAACAGTCATAAATACCTCTAACAGGTTTCACCCACGCGTAAGCAAAAGCCGATAGGCAACAACATATTTGCGAAAGAAAAACTTGTGAAACCAAAACGGTCGACTTCAAAGGTGCTCGACAAACTAGTTCCAGGCTCCCCGTTTACTGGGCAAAATGTGCGCCTTTCTAGTGCACCCTTGTCAAAAAACACTCCTGAAGACTAGACGACTGAACACTCTTGGACAAAAATCTGCGAGTAGTCAAATCTGAAGGTCGCTAGCGAGTGCGATAGGACTGCCTTCTATACTCATAGAATGATACGTCATCCGTGAGCAAAAATGATCTGTCTTTCTCCGTGATGCATCATATGGTGAACACTTTCGTTGATTTTAGGGAAGATTTAGCACTAATTTTCAGGATTTTGTTTGCCAATTTGCTTAAAAGGGAATCGTTTTCATCATCTGTTAAGTCTTACGGTTCTAAACGAAACTTCAGTTGGCATAAAGAAGAAAACAGTGAATAGTGAAGCCCACTGCACGCGAGTTCAGTTACACACGATGCCATGTTTTTGTCGCTAACTTTGACAATTTGCTTCCGATTCAATTAAAATTAAACGGCATCCTTTATTCTACCTCTATTTAGTTCAAAATCATCTTTAAGACATGTGTAACGATTGTGGAAAGTCTCAAGCAGATCTGATCATTGACGGTGATTGTGCGCTGAGAAATTCTTAATAAAAGATTCGAGCAAATCCGTGATTTTTCAATTTGCGCGTGACAAGCGTGCTACTGATCTTAGTATTCGGTTACATTTGATTACAAGCTACTTTGAAAAACTCAAAACCAAAATAATCATAAGAGCAAAATTTAAATCTAGCATTCGCTAATTTGTTTTTGCAAAAATAATAAGGTTAATTTTATCATTCAAAGTAAATTATAAGCTCATTGTTTATTTGTTACTTAATAACCGAGAGTGCGGTCGTTACGGGAAATCTTCGAGGTTTCCTTAGACACTTGTCACGATTTAGTTTGTTATGGTAGTGAGGTCCTAAGCCTTTCTCACCTTGCCGTTCAGCAATTTCGCGTGCTCTCGAACCCCAAAAGCCATTAACACACACTAAAATGCGTTCTCCTCGTTCGACAAGGTTCACGATCGAAGCTTCCATTGCCGCATGTCCCGCTCCAGTGATAGCAAGTGTATACTCGTTACGGGTCTGAAACACGTACTGAAGACCAGCTTTTGTTTCGTCCTTTATCTTGCAAAACTCTGGGTGTAGATACACTAACAGTGGCATAGCAGAAGCATTATAAGTCCTCATCGATGGATTTGCTGGGCCAGGCCCTAAGAGAAGTGCATTTGGTACAGATATGGGTACAAGCAACTGTTGTGGCACAGATATTTTCGTCTTCCATTCCGCCATCTTGGCTTCTCCTGGATTACACAGTAGCATTGGAACAAGGCCTTAAAGCCTTGGACTTAGCACGAATAGGCTTTTGTACATAACACTAGGTCAAACGGCCCATGACAGTCCTATGATACGCGCGCGCTTCTGCCCCAGTAAAAATAAACGGGAACGCAATGCATAAAGAAGAGATGACGTTTAAAAATTCGCTAAAAAATTCGTGTCTAAATGACCAGCAGCCTAGCCTGCAGTGCAGGCGATTTCCACGTGTTCACGAATTATAGCGGAATAAACTCGCGATCGAGTAGATCCGCTGCCATGTTGGTTTAGAAAAAGTGGGCGGGGGGGGGGGGGGGGGAAGAAGAGGAGCAGTACGATAGTTTTGACAAATTTAGGAAATCAAACCATTCGAAAGAAATCGAATTAATTTCACTGAACGAATAGATATGCAGTAAACAGTAGTAAACAAGGAAGGATAGAAGCTACAGCGTACAGTTAAGCAGGAAGCGAGAGTCGATCGTCACTGTGTAAAACTAGAGGTCAAAAGAGACCACACTCATGTAGGCTAAAAATTCCCGTCAATAGCAGGCGTCACGCTTGATAGGTAAGATGTCACGACTCTGGTGTCACGATCTTACTGCAATCCTGCATATTCTGATACTTATAATAAAAAAAAATTGCATCGCTTGAAACCTAAGCTTCTCAGTTCACATATTCTAAGTTAGCTTGTACATGATCGGTTCGCTCGATTCCTTAAACTCGGACTGCCAGTCATTTAGTAATTTGAAAACCCGGTGACTGGCAGTCGACCCAAAGAAACCAATTTCCCCAACGTAAACCTGCTATCTGTCCCCTATCTGTACAGCTCTTGGCAGGTGACATATGATAGTTTGAATTGGATGGGCTCCCTCGATTCCTTAAATCTGAGGAAAATATAGGACTGCCGGTCATTTAGTGGTTTGAAAACCGTGACCGGCAGTCGACCCAAAAATTTTTAGTACATGCCAAAAACTTCAGCTTTTGAACGGCTGAGCCATCCGCTCACAAAATATCTTCATCATTCCGATAGCCGTTCACTCAGTTTCCGGCCGTGAATGGCTTATACGTTCACAAACCGCGTTGCTTATCCCTTCAAAAAAACGGTATAAGCAAATTGTAACAGCCGTAAAATCCGTCGTTTATTCGTCTAGATCAACGAGGG
>Ga0126337_10002646_pt1 | contig 11426 bp, 12 predicted proteins | sample DipCmetagenome_FD_92527 | JGI IMG/M metagenome (GOLD analysis project Ga0126337, IMG submission 92527) | Coral microbial communities from La Bocana,Puerto Morelos, Mexico - Diploria C A metagenome | ecosystem: Host-associated > Invertebrates > Cnidaria > Coral | place: La Bocana,Puerto Morelos... | reverse complement strand
TTTAGAGAGTTTCTATCATTTTTGATTTGGCAGTTTGTGGAAAAGCAGAAAAGGAGAAAAACAAATCTGTCTTGACCGATGCCGTGCTTGTCTTGGAATGTTGTCGACATGAGCGTTTCACTCAGGCAGCTTCTGCTCGAAGACCCTCACAGATCACGGACAGTTCTGGGGGTCGAGGCAGGTCACGAACACGAGAATTCAATATGTTTGACACTGTTTGACATGTTTCAATTGGTTGCAATATGGCTTCAAAAATCGAATCATGCATGAACAGCGATCTGAGTCTCAGAGTGAAGCCGGACAAGTTGACATGCCAAGTGTACCGTTTTGTTGCTTTCAATGTTTTGCTTGCTGGCAGGTTCAGCATAGTGCTTTGTCATTGGCCCTGATCGCGAAACGAAGTAAACAGACTCAAATGAGTTCAAAGCTAAATGGTGAATCAAAAAGAGTTCCTGGTTTGCCTCGAAACTTCGCAACACGACAGCAAGATTGTCAGATTATTTGTACACCAAGAAGTGCTTATCAAAACCCTTAGGTCCAACACGATGTGTTTAATATCAAGAGAATGTTACGTGAAAATGATTTAAACACCAAAGTAGCGCCGCAACCACCCGCACGCTTGGCATGTGCTGAAACACCAGAGGGTTGGCGTCACAGAGATGTTGCTGGCACTACTGACACGAAATTCTGATGCTGCTGCTGCTGCTGCTGCTGACGAAGACGAAGACGAAGACGAAGACGACGACGAACATGAAGACGATCATGATCATGATGATGATGATGATGATGATGATGATGATGCTGATGATGATGGTGATCATGACGATGATGACGACGACAATGATCATGATGATGATGATGTTGATGACGATGATGACTGTGAGGAGGTGGGAGGAGGAGGAGGAGGAAGGTGATGATGAACATGACGACAATGATGACAATGGTATTAACTTTAACAAAAGGGCAGGGTATAGTTCTTTTCCTTGTTCAAGATATGATTTTGAATTGTCATACATACTTGTACTTCCCGGGCGAGCCGGGGGCGGAAGTTTCGGGGGAAAAATCTAAGCCAAAGTGACCAAAAAAGAATTTGCCTATAGAATGTGAGCGCCGGGCGACCAATCAGCCAGATGCCCAGTGCACCTGCCTTCAGCAGTTCCGTCTGGTTGCAAACTCCATTTCTTTGGCACCTTCCCTTTGAGAACTTTTTGTGGATGATTTTCGGAAGCTTGGAAGTGCAACACCTCGTTGATGTGCATCCGTATTCTTTCATTTTCTTGCTAAGCGATGCACCCGTGTTTCCCCGTTGAGGCTTGCCTCTTGCTCGTGCCTGGCTTTGAAGTGGCCAACCATGCAAGGTCAGCGCCTGATGAAACGAGACACAAGTGGTGAGATTTCGTCGTTGTTCTCTGGAAATGAAAGCATGATGTTGATTGATGTTACAGATTTGTTTTTAATGACAAGTTGTTGGGCACTTTCTAACACGTGCCATCTTGGAGGCCAGAAAATGGGTGAGAAAATCAAATCATACGTACGCTTCAGTTGTCAGCAAAATTCAAATACGGCATACAATATCTGAATTGGGAATGCATCTGACTCAGAGATTCAAAGCCATCAATTCACGATTCCGTTGGACGAATCTCGAGCAGACCAAAGAAGCAAGCAACGATTGTCCTGTAGAGAAAGAGTTGCTGTGCGCAGCTCCATCAATACAAAGCCACCCCGTACTATCCTTTACTATACCGTTTCCATTTTCCTCTCTAAAATCAGGTGTTTTTAACATATGCTCCATCTAATTTTTTTGGTAGATTTTTTTGCGAAAAAAGCCCAATGGTTTTTTGGATGCTCTCTGATTTGAGATATTGGTGACTGATGTCACCGGATTTTTGAGAGGAGTATTTGTGAAGCCTGGTTGCAGCATATGCGCATATGAATTTAGAATGTTTTAGAGGCAGTAACCGCTTGCCGCAGCAACTTCGTGCTCGTTCGTTGCACACCCGGTTCTGCACCATGTCCAAGCTGTTGGAGCGTGTGGCAAAGGCGGCGCAGACGGACCTAGCCAACGAGCTAGCGAAGTCATGGCTGGAGCCACAGTCCCTTGTCTCGCCTATACTTTATTAGATAGTGGGACCATCACAGGAAGTTTAGTTGACAAACTTCGAGTGCATAGACTTTTAAAGAAAAGAAGGTGAAAAGAAAAGGAAAGAAAAGAATAGAAAAGTTGCAGACAAGAAAATGAAAGTAAAGAAAAGACATAAAGGAACATGAAAGAACAGAACAGTAGAGAAAATCAAGTAAAGGTAAAGGAGAACATGAAGAACGGTAGAAAAACAAAGAAAAGAAAATAAAGCAAAGAAAGAAAATGTAAAGGAAAGGCAAGGACACAGCAGAAAAGTATAGAATGAAAGTAGAGAAAAGTCCAGACAAGAAAAGAAAGGAGGGTAAAGAAAAGAAAAGCAAAGAAAGGGAAAATGCAGACAAGACAAGTAAAGACATGAAACGTAAAGAAGAGAAAAGAAACATTAAAGAAAAGAACAGCCAAAATTTGACAAATTACAGGAAAAAATAAGAAACGCAAAGGAAAGAAAACAGAAAGAAAAGACATGACATGAAAAGTAAAGAGGAAAGAAGGGACAAGTAAAGAAATTCATACGGAAAGAGAAGAGAAGTGAAGAAAAGACGAAGGAAAGAAAAGAACAACGTAAAGACAAGAAAAGCAAAGACAGAAGAGGGAAGGACAGAAAAGTGATTTTTCCTGACAGGCGCACTATTAGGTGATTTTGCCTGCACCATGGTGACTTTTCGCCACACGTGCAGATTGATGAGCTTGGACAGCCAAATAAATCCAGAGGTTTTTTTTTTTAAATCCTCTGATCTGCATCCCATTCAGCACCTGTTCGCATTGGATCCTCCAAAGCTTTAAGGTATGTGGCGGACACCTTCACTGCCAACCGTGGCATCGAGGTTGTCGTTTTTGGGCAGGACGGCCATGTGCAAGGGGTGTGGGCATATGAGCAGCTTCGCAGCAGCTCACAGGCCCTGCTCCTTGCAGCGAGCAACTGGGAGGCGGCTTCGGCAAAGATGCCTTGGCCAGCCTTGAAGAGACTGGGTAGTATATGTGGCACGTGCTGATGCCTTCGCTGGTTGAAAGCAGGGCCTTCGGATACATATTGTTGAAGTAGCGAATCATTTCCAGATTGTGCAAAATTTTCATGCCCTTGCTGACTACATGCAGGGCCACCAAATAAATCATAGAATATATATATATATGTATATATTTAAATATATACATAAGATAAGCTGAAGGCTGTATGAAGGTATTCATGTGCATTGCTGATGTACATGTGCACATGCCCTTGCTAGCTGATGCAGTGCTTCATCTAGGCATCGCTGGTCAAGGGTCTTTTTTCGCACAGATATTACGCATTGTAATTTTCACTGCGTCGTTTGACTGTGTCCAAGGTGTTCGGTTTCCTTTTCAGAAAAACATTAAGTTCATGTGCTAGAGGGATTGTGTAACGTGATTTCGCATGCCCTCGCTGGTTGGACGCAGGGCTGCAGAAATACTAAAAGGGAGAAGTTTAGATCAGTCAGATTAGATTTCGATTTCTGGATGTATTTTGTGAAAGCATTGAACTACGTGGATGTTGGACTACAGCTATTTATGAAGGGTTTCTGATGAAGGGATTGGGCAATATGGTTTCTCACGCCTTCCGATGACATGCAGGGCTTTCAAGTTTGCAAAGCATTGGTTGCCCCCTGCCATTTTTCTTCAAACCGTTTTTCTGCTTTCTTGATGTGTCCGCCTTGGCTGGGGTGCTGTGTCTGCCTCTCTGGTCTTGTCTTTCTCTTGTCTCCGGTTTTGTCTCCCAGCTTGTCCATCATGGCTGGGATGCTGTGTCCGCCGCCCTCGTTCTTTCGTCTCCGGTCTTGTCTCCATCTGTTTTGTTTGCGTCTCTGGTCTTGTCTTTCTCTTGTTTCCGGTCTTGTCTCCCAGCCTGTCTCTCTCCATCTTGTCTCCCAGCTTGTCTGGGATGCTGTGTCCGCCTTGTCCTACGTCTGGTCTGGGAAGCTTGTCTCCGGTCTTGTATTCCAAGGGCCGGGTTGCGCGACGGGGTGGCGGCTCCATTGCTTTGGAGGCCGCCAACATGGCAGACTGGGCCAAGCATGGTTTCAAAACCACGCATGGCCGGAAGATGACAAAGCGCATCCTTCCGAAAGGTCAAGCCCCAAACGCGCAGGACAGCAGTTTGGGATCCCCTGCACGAATATGTAGAGCCATTACCCGTGGAGGCTGACAGGGTTCACCAGTGTCAGTAGCTTGGATGCTTTGGTTACGATACCAATTTGGAAGTGGCGGGGGCTTTGAAAGCCATCGGACAAGTGCTAGCATCAACAGCCTGCAGCCCGGCAAGCTGCAAGTGATGCTTTGGAACCATTTGAAAGACATGTGGTCCATAAAGTTTCTGTCTGAAACTTGGGTTGAAGTCGGCCTTTCAAAGTGTTTCCGACATGCTGACATACTAACATACCGCAACTATAAGTGCGCAAGGGTGTCCGGTTAGATTCTGTACAGGTGTTGTGTATTCGTGTGATGGTGAGGAGCCACTGCCGGAGGATAAGGAGGAGCGACAAAAGGCCCAGGCCGGGATCTCACAACAGATTTGCTCAGCTTTAGCCCAACGGGAAATTGAGAAATTGCTGTTTGTCAAGGGCTTGCTGCCTGGCTATTGCGAAAGAGAGTCTCATCATGCAATAGACTTGAACTTTGAGATTTCATTGCGGTACGCAACTGCAATCTTTCCTCCAACGAAGCAAGTGCGTTTCTAAACTCGATTCCTTCATTAGGGTATCATCCTTGATATTTGTGTTTGGCAAAGTCGTTGTGGCAATAGTGCATAATAGTGCTGGGTATTGCCGTGAAAACGTGCGCGGAAACTTGTTGTCTTCGGAAAGTTTGCCCACTCGCATAGTTCTTAGGAAATCTGCATGACATCATGACACCCACCTATCCTATGCCGTCTATACTTGTCCATATCATTTAGTAAGTTTGAAGGAAGAAGCTTTCAACTCCGTTTGGCACCCTATGAGAGAGCCATCGCTGCCTTGGAGGCGAAACAAAGGCCACCAACTGATGATAGCAAAACATAGCTAATGTGCGGCCTTGCTTCAAGCAACACACATGTATTGAAATTGGGTCGCCTAGCAGGTGTTGTATCTTTGCCAAACAATTTTGTTCTTTGCCAGAGCTAGTTACTCAGATGGGAGGATAAACATTTGGCAAAGCAAGCAGTCCTCGGCAGGTTGTACGATGATCAAGAGACCAGGATCAACGTCTTGTCGACGTCCCTTGAGGATTGAACAGCAGGGACATGAAACGGACAGCGTCATGTATGGAACAGAATTGCGCGAGGGACCAAACAGTCAATGTGCAGTGCTTGTGTAGGGCCGGAGAATCCAATGTCATCGCAGTGTTTTGGGCTCTTGCGGTGAGTCTCTGTCTCCACGCAGGAGCAGCAGGGCAGATCGCAAGTCTTGATTCAGAGATTGCAAGAGGATCTGGAGCACAGCCGTGCGGAGGCTAGAGATATTTTTGACCATGCCCCCATCTTTATGTGACTTGTGCTCAGTCTTCCAAATTCCTTCCGCGCCAAAACATGCGCCAAAGTTTAAAACCTTTTCCCTGATCGAAGATGTTAGTTCTTCAATAAGTTTTGATCATGTGATATGAAACTTGATGTGTCATCATGTGAGATTTGAGAGTATTATGGTGCAGTATGGCTGCAGCTTGCCCCACGTGTGTGAATCATCGTGCAGAAAAGTGCGGGACTGGCTTGCCCTCGCATTCCCTGTGATCACTAAATTTTGCAGATTGCGTTGTGACTCCGATCTCTGCCAGGCAGAACAAGAACGATCGAGTCTCAGGGAGGTTTGGAGCTCGGAAGAAAGATTGGCCATTGTATCATGAAAATAGATGAACATAGAAACATATAGAAACCAAAGTAATGCTTTTTAAGTAAATTTTAGCTGCTTTTAGTGATGCTATCCAGGTCAACTTGCTAACTGTTGTGACCGGTGCCAGTCCGATGCCCAAGGTCGCTTTGGCCAAGAGTTCCTTGAAGGAGCGGGTTGGCGAATTGGAGCAGGAGGCGGGTCACTGTGATCCCGTTTGCCCAGAGGTTTCATGGCTTGAGTCAATGGAGTCAATAGTAAGTTTTCATCTCTTTGTAAGAAATCCACCTAACAACCACATAGACATGTCTATATTATACATGCATTTGGTTTCATACATTTTAAATTGAATATACAATTAAAACCCAACCATTTGTAGGCAGTCCTCGCTAGCTACACGATGTCTCCAGTCAGCTCGGTGGCGTTGCGTAGGTCTCAGGAGGAGTCATTGCAGCAACGCTTGGCACTGATGGAAGGTGGAATGAAGCCCGTACTCCCCAGCATTTGTATTCTAGGATGGACTTCGATACTTTCAAAGCTAGGCTTCTTATGCTGATAGTGTTTGAACTCTGTTTTCAGGCAACTCGCAAAAAGCCATTCAAAGTAGCCCATGCTTGAAACACATGTTACCTTGTCATATGTATTATTTGCTGCTTTCATGGTTTGCACTGGCAATCTAAAGTTCGAATGGAAATGAGGCAGCTTCTACAGCATGTAAGCAGTCGTTTTGCTTCGAAACAAACCAGGTACATCAAAAGTGCTAGGCAGCACAGGCTGCTGAGGAGGAGGTACGAACCATTTGGGATTTAGTCCGTTCAGAACGACCAAGCAGGCCAAAACAACTAGGGACAAGCTAGTATCATGTGAGAAGTAGACGTGAAGTAGAAGCAAAGAAGTTGCACTTGTCATTATTCATTTGGGCTCGGCAGCGCCTTTGTCAAATCCGCGGGAGATGTCCTGTCCAGGCCAAGCACGTGGTCGGTGATTTGGAATCCTTGCAGTGGACTCCGCAGCAGATCCAGGTCAAGGGTTGGAACTGAAATTGCACCCTGAACATCTGGAAACGCAGGGGGGCAAAAATTGGCGTCCATCCTTCGTGTGTTTGTTAGACATGTTGCGCCGCTTGGGGTGCAAGGAGACCTGCCAGATGTCAATACAAACTCAGCCCGAAGGACTGTCGTATCTGAGAGAATTCCGCTGTCGAAGTACCCTTGGGTGAAGTTGGCCGGCTCTCACCAAAGCCTCTTGGAACCTGCTTTCACCAAGACAAATCAAAGATTGAAACATGTAATGAATGAGTTTGGAATTAGAGATATAGGATCAAGGAAGAGAATACGAGCAATTTCACCAAGAATTGTGCCTCGGCCTAACCCGCCAATGCCTGGTCCCAAGCCCAGGAGCCCCTATAGGGGAAGTGGGAGGGGGCCAATCAAAGTGACGACATGAAATTGTTTCCTGTGAATGGCCGGCTTAGCGCCGCTGACACGATCGCTTCCTTGAAGTTTAGGGTTCGCGCAACACAGGTTGGGCGCCTTGGTCAAGTTTCAGCTTTGCTGCCTGCAATAGTAAAAAAGACGCGTAAGCAAAAAAACAAGCTTACAAACCAAAACCCAATCCATCAAAAATAAAGAAAATGCAACAAAACGTCGATGTGTTCGTACACCAAAAAATAAAGGCCCACAAGGCCAAAATGAAAGGAAACCAAAGTCCAAAAAAGCCACAATGAAAGGAAATGAAGTCCCAAAAAGGCCAAAATGAAAGGAAATGAAAGGAAATGAAAGTCCAACAAGCCAAAATTAAAGGAAATGAAGGTCCAAAAGGCCAAAATGAAAGGAAATTAAAAGCCCAAAAGGCCAAAATGAAAGGAAACGAAGGTCCAAAAGGCCAAAATGAAAGGACATGAAAGTTCGAAAGGCCAAAATGAAAGAAATAAAGGCCCAAAAGGCTAAAATGAAAGGAAATGAAAGCCCAAAAGGCAAAAAAGAAAGGAAATGAAGGTCCAAAAGCCTAAAATGAAAGAAAATGAAAGCCTACAAGGCCAAAATAAAGGAAATGAAGGCCCGCAAAGCCAAATAGAAATGAAGGCCCAGAAGGCCAAAATAGAAGGAAATGAAGGCCCATAAAGCAAAAATAAAAGGAAATGAAGGCCCAGAAGGCCAAAATGAAAGGAAATGAAAGCTTAAAAGACCAAAATTGCAAAAATGAAAGCAGATGAAAGCCAAAAGGCAAAAAAGAAAGGAAATTCACGAAATGAAGTCCCAAAAAGGCAAAAAAGAAAGGAAATGAAGGCCAAAATGAAAGGACATGAAGGCTTAAAAAGGCCAAAATGAAAGGAAATGATTGCCCAAAAGGCCAAAATGAAAGGAAATGAAAGCCCACAAGCCCAAAATAGAAGGAAATGAAGGTCCAAAAAGCCAAAATGGTGAAAAATGGAAAAATGGATTTGATGCCGGGGATGTTAAATTTATTTAAAGACCTTTATGAAATGGACCTTTTTTCGCAACTTGTGGGGGGGGGCCACAGAGGGGCCAGCCCCCAAGAAGGCAAAATGAAAAGAAATGAAGGCCCAAAAAGCCAAAGGACATGAGACCCAAAGATGAAAAAATAAGAAAAATCACGTCCCAAAAGGTCAATATAAAAGGAAATGAAAGCTTAAAAGACCAAAATTGCAAAAATGAAAGGAAATGAACGCCCAAAAGGCCAAAATGAAAGGAAAGGAACTTCCTGTGTTGGGCGCGTAAGTGGCGCAAGCCCTAAAAGTTTAGGGTTTAGGGTGTACATGTGGTCGCGCGAAAGGGGGGGCTGTTGGTTGGCTGACATGCCGCCCCTTAATAGCGCGCTCTCTCTGCTTTTGCATGTCCCACCCCCGCTGGCGCTCCACCCTCATCTTGACCTTTAGGGTTTAGGATTTAGAGTCAAAGGTAAAGCAATTTAGTTGGAGGCCAGGGCCTTGGTGGCAGTATGCTGCAGGAACAAGGAACGGCAGAGCGACGCAGAAACAATGTAGGTTAATGACTCTGAATACCGCTATGAAACGCAGGCTTGGGACAGACGTTTGGCCAAATGCCATGTCAGAAGTCAGAAACGCAACAGTGGGATTATATAGATGCGTTCGTTAACATATAGAAGCATTGCGATGGACAAATAGGTGCTGATTCAAAGACACATGCAAATATCAGGGCATACATATGATATAGATGTAGACAGACATATGAACAGACATGCATGAACAAATCTGGAAAAAATAAATCCTTCGTGAAAATACACATACATCAAGACATAACGCACAGACACATGTACTCTCAACATACACATCCGCATCGCGGCCGCCCCCCACGGGTAAAACGGCCGCCCCCCGGGGTTGGGGGCAGCCGCGTTATCTTAAAGACGGCCGTGATACGGAAAGCGGCCGCCCCCAAATCTGAGGGGCGGACGTTATTAAAGCCCCTGGGGGGCGGCCGTGATACGGAAGGCGGCCGCCCGAAACCGGTACATGTTCTAGCGATCTGCGAAGCTGAAACCAAAACTCGAACCTCTGGGTTTTTGGCGCACATGTAAGGTAAGGCCACTTTTTGAGGACTAAGCTGCAGTCCGAACAATACTATCGTACCATACTACCACCTGCAGAAATTATAATTATTATATTGCATACAATGCGTAGATCAGTTCGTTATTTACATATGACAGATGTAACTTAAATACATATTGTATAGAATCATAGATGCATTCAATATATCTTGTACATGCCGATTTTATCCCAAAACATGTCTGAGTCATCAGCCCATTCAGCTAAGTTCAAATCTCTTCACTTCCAAAGTGGTTTGGCTTGGGGTCGGGTCGGTGCTGACATTCCAAAGCATCTTTCCAATTACCAACATCCGTGGCCTTAGGAATTGAATTACCTAAAAAGTCTTTTAACAAAAACTTAAAACACATGTTTCAAACAAAAAACAAACAAACAACCAAACCAACCACCAACCAACCAACCAACCAACCAACCAACCAACAAACCAACAAACAAACAAACAAACAAACCAGCAATGATAACCAAACCGTCAAAGTTCTCTTGCACCAAGGTGAAGTGAAAGAGGAATGTGGTTGTGTTTTTGTGGTTGTGTTTTTGTGTTGTTGTGGTTGTGTTTTGTGTTTTTGTGGTGGTGTCTTTGTGGTTGTGTTTTTGTGGTGGTGTGTTTGTGTTTGTGTGTGGTGGCGCGGTTGCGTTTTTGTGTTTTTGTGAGTGTGTTTGTGTGGTGGTGTGGTTGTGTTTCTGTGTTTGTGTTTGTGTGGTGGCGCGGTTGCGTTTTTGTGTTTTTGTGAGTGTGTTTGTGTGGTGGTGCGGTTGTGTTTTTGTGGTGGTGTCTTTGTGTTGATGTGGTTGTGTTTTTGTGGTGGTGTCTTTGTGGTTGTGTTTTTGTGGTGGTGTCTTTGTGTTGATGTGGTTGTGTTTTTGTGGTTTTGTGGTTGTGTTTTTGTGTTTTTGGTTTGGTGGTTGTGTTTTTGGGTTTTTGTGGTGGTGTGGTTGTGTTTTTGGGTTTTTTCTGGTGGTGTGGTGGTGTCTTTGTGTTGGTGTGGTTGTGTTTTGTGTTTTCGTGCTTTTGTGGCGAGAAGCGTTGGAGGCAAGTGTTGGAGAAGAGAGTTGGGGGAGAGTGTTGTAGAAGGGTGTTGTAGAGAAGTGTTGGAGAAGAGAGTAGGGATGTGTTGTAGAGTCTGGGAAGTGCTGGACACGCGTGTTGTAGAGAAGTTGAGAAGAGTGTTGTAGAGAAGCGTTGAGAAGCGTTGTAGTAGGGAAGTGTTGTACAGAAGTGTTGTAGAGAAGCGTTGCTCAGAAGTGTTGGAGAAGATTGGTGGAGAAGAGGGTTGCAGAGAAGTGTTGGAGAAGAGTGTTGCAGAGAAGCGTTGGAGAAGAGTGTTGGAGGAGAAGTGTTGTAGAGAAGTGTTGGGGAAGAGAGTTGTAGAGATGTGTGGTAGAGAAGTGCTGGAGAAGAGTGTGGAGAAGAGTGCTGTATAGAAGTGTTATAGAAATGTTGGAGAAGCGCGTTGGCAACACTGGTCTAAAAAGATGTCTGGTAAAAAAATTCTTGTTTAACTTTTCTTGCGTTCAACTATTGTTGGATTCCGCTGCGCGTTGAGACACTGCGACTGCGCCTGTGTCTTGGTGCGGTTAATTGTACATGTATATACTGCTCCCTTCCTTGCTTTCGGGATATCCGGCGTCTGTTGATCGGACTGGGGCCATGATCACGACATGAAACCCAAAAACGAGTTTTTGGCAGCGCAAAAGAATTTCTTCAAAGACTCGACCTGAAATAGATGCCAAGAGTCTTTCCAGCCGAAAACCCAGGATAGACACATGTTTGCATATTTGTGGCACAGTCAGACGGAAAAATCATGTATTGCCTTTTCTTGAAAGTCACATTGGCATCCTCGCGTCAATGTTGCAAGTCGCTCGCCGCAAGTGAAGTTGTTTGTTTTTC
>Ga0126337_10002645_pt1 | contig 11427 bp, 7 predicted proteins | sample DipCmetagenome_FD_92527 | JGI IMG/M metagenome (GOLD analysis project Ga0126337, IMG submission 92527) | Coral microbial communities from La Bocana,Puerto Morelos, Mexico - Diploria C A metagenome | ecosystem: Host-associated > Invertebrates > Cnidaria > Coral | place: La Bocana,Puerto Morelos... | reverse complement strand
TTTTTTTTTTTTTTTTTTTTTTTTTTTTTTTTTTTTTTTTTTTTTTTTTTTTTTTTTTTTTTTTTTTTTTTTTTTTTTTTTTGTTTGGTGAGTCGTTTTTTTTTGTGTATTGCAGTGTCAACCTCAACTACTTTAACTTTCTACCTCTTTTACATTCTATGAATTTATGATTTATCGTCGCAGTCACACACACAACTTATAAGCATGTGTGAAATTAATGACCTTTGTGATATCGGTGCAGTGCTCTACCAACTGAGCTATTAAGCCATCTGGGAGCCGGTCCCCGTTCAGGCAAGAATTTTTTTTTTAGGCTTTAATTTGACAACTGCTTAAGTTATGTGTATAACGGTGATGATCAATCTTAAATTAATATTTTTCTCCGTAGTTCAAATATACGATCTTTTACATATTCATTTGCATCTTTTATACTCTCCTAGCAACGAATACTGCCTTTTCTAGCGAACGGAAAGATCAATACCGCAATTACAGACAATCTGATCAATCTGAACAAAAAACTGCCCGCCCAAAACAACTAGCGTGACCTTCTGTTTGTATGATGGCGTGACAATAGAGTGACCAGTACCTTTACCATGGCGCGGCATTGGCCCGGTTGGTTGTAAACTGTGGGAAATACGTCAAGCCTATTACACCTAAGGTCACTCTAGTTTGTCAGACTTTGCTCTGTTTTTGTATATTGTTGTGAGCTATTTACAGCTCATCCGTAATCCGTTTTATTCCTTGACCATAGCGCACATATTTTGAACTTATTATTCTTCTGACAATTTTAACAAACTGTGTATTCCTGGCGATGAGCAATCCACCAGAAGAGGCAGAGTAAGTATTGTTGTTTCCTCTCTCCCCCCCCCACCCCCCGTCCACTCTCTCTCCTTCTCTCTCTTTTCCTGTTATCTTTTGCCTGGCTGGTGCACTTTTTTTAAGGGGGAAGGGTTCTAAGTCCCCTAGAATGCGACCCGCGAACGTGATAGTCTGTAAAAAACGATTTAGTTACTCTGAAAACAGCCCCTAATCATTTTTAGATTCAAGTAGAAAAAAGACTAAAAAGCGCTTTTCTTTTGTGGTCATATCTGTTTATGATACGACTTCGTCATTAAACATTCGCGGAGCATACACATCATGCAGGGTCGCTTCAAAAGAGAGGAGAAGTATATGGCGATTCGTTTGTTTTGGCAGGGGATTTATTGATCGAGGAATAAATGACTTTTATATCTCTTAGGTTGATATAATGATGGCTCGCTTGGCTCAGCAGTGATGTAAGCGAGTCCGCTTGTCTGGCAGATGGTTAAAAGTAGCCCTATTTTATTTGGCTAAGCTGTTTTGGTTTTATGTTTATCGCTCTAAACTTCAGTCGATCGGTTAACGGGTTCTGTGTTTTTATCGGGCGTTCCATAGTGACATTAGACACTTACGTAGCAAGACAAATATACTGGTTTTTCATAGAATCCAGCTTTTGTTTTGTGAAGCGGATAACTTGTAAAAGAAACAACCAGGCACCAGCCTGAATTAACTGTACAAGCACTAGTAAAGAATCTTTGTTTTTCGTTACAAATAAAACTTTAGAAGAACTATAATTTTTCGAAGTCACCGCTGAACAAAGCAAAGAGTTTGAACCATCATACGTAGAAATATAATTTATGAAGCAGCTGGTTACTCGTTGCGTTCTTATTTTATCTGTCAGTAAACCAGAGTTATTTGATTATCTTTTCGTGGTCATTAACAATATGTGCCGCACTTGAAACAAATTCGGCAACCTTTGATGGTGAGATCGCTATATTTGTTCTCGTGCTATGAACATCGTGTAAAATTAATCGAAAATGCTTGGTTTCTTAACAAGTTACAGAAACTATCAAGGTTGTCTTGGTATTTTTGTCACTTTTTTTCGGAATTGTAAGACTGAATTATCTCCACGATGACTTTTCGAATTTGACCGCTGTGGACCGCGAGCCAGATGTGATGTGTAGTCTTGATGATGCTATTTACCAATAAACCAATTCACCAATGTGGTGTGGTACTTTCTTCTCTCAATTTCCAGAGAAATATTTGTTTATGTGTGTACTGATTGTCGCTAACCGACAGTTCAAGCATTATTGGCTTTGTTCGTGTCATAAATTGCTATGTTATCAAGGCTGACAACTAATGTTAATCTTTTTGAGATTACGTAGGTGGTTGTTTCTATGGGCACGGAGTTGCGTTTATCTTTTTTGACACTAATATGATTAACGTCTATCAAAAACGAATTGATTGTATTGAACTCATTAACTGCAAAAAGTTATGAACTTCTTATTTTTCCTTTAAGTATGAATACATTCTCTAGCAGACAGGTGGCCCAATCTTTACTACGGATACATTATTATTATTGATGTAACGCCATATTCTCACAACGAAAAACAAAAGAACATATGCAAGTAACAAAAGAATATATGTTGCAAGAAATCTCGGTGCTTGCCACTTGTAACCTGATCTTAACCTCTTTTAATGTCTTGCTCAAAATAATGATACATATTGGTTGTTCTTAAATCAAGACAATCTTCTCCATATTTGTTCCTTAGTCTTCTTTGTTCTTTTATAGTTTGTTATCATTCTTTCTGTATTAGTTAAAGCCATCACTCTATTTTAAGGCATTTTAGTTAATTTTGATAGATCGTTTTTTAAGTCTTGCATAATCTGGTAGCACTCAGACTTTCTTCATTGTGGATCGAGAACTCCTATGAAACATCATTATCAGTTTAATTTCCATCCGGGCCATACCGACATTTATCAGTACAGAGTGCATGGTTAAGGGGTTTATTAACCCCTCTCTTTACACCAACTGATTTTGATTTTCCCTTTCTAAGATTCACCTCATCCACTTATAAACAAAAATATTAATTATTAAATTAGAGTCTCTACGTGACTAACACCGTTTATTGTATCTATTTTATCCTACAGATTTGTTTTCGCAGCCATTTATACACTTGAGATGTTCCTCAAGATCATAGGCCGTGGATTTGCGCTCCACAAATATGCTTATCTTAGAAATGCCTGGAATTGGTTAGACTTCTTAGTAGTAGTTTTAGGGTGAGTTAGGTGGTTTTTTTTTCACTTGTTATTGCATAATTTCGCAATATACTGGCCGGAACACAGACTCTCTTTAAGCTGTGTGTTTAATAGTGTGTGGTTGATAATTACGTCGCCAATAAATTTTGTTGATTTAGTACCTTCAAAATCTTTCAAGTTCACTTCACTTAGAAGACAAGTTAAAATTATTTCAATGGACCACTCCTTGTCTTCAAGTCCTGCCGACAAAGCAAGCTTTGACCTTTTGTCTATTTCGGTCGTAACAATGTTAAATAACATACGTGGAAAGCTACATCAGCCACGAAAACGGAATCAGATTGCCCTTTTGGAAGATTCCAATGTCCCGGATCATTATGATCGCATGGTGATTAAAATGTCTGTTCTACCCGACTGACAAGGACGCTTGGTCCCAACTGCCAATTCCAATTATTTAACTTTATGCGGCGCAAGGATTTTTTTTTTATTTCAGGGGATTACTGTTGTATTCAGGCAACAAAAATTAAGAAATGGTGAAAAATGTGTAGTGATCCAATGAAAGTGTCTCTAATAGCACACGAAGATTCTGAAAGCAGCTAAATGTCACTTTACTTTTCTTGCAGTTATATAACAATGCTTCCTGGGGTAGAAAATTTATCAGGAATTCGAACTTTCAGAGTTCTTAGAGCTTTGAGGACAATATCAGCAGTTAAAGGTGAATAGATTCAGCGCGCCATTCGTGTAACTTGGGGCTCTTTCCATTTAACCCGAAATTCCGATTCGCATTTCCGAAAATTTCCGGTAGCGGATGGAAATATAACATCAGTTTCCGGACTTTTCGGTTACCTCGCGAGGTATACCGAAATATCCAAAACTGTTTTACCAGTTCTTAATTTCGGCTGCCTCGCGAGGTATACCTAACTGAATATCCAAAACTGTTTTACCAGTTCTTAATTTCGGTTACCTCGCGAGGTATACCTAAATATCCAAAACTGTTTTACCAGTTCTTAATTTCGGTTACCTCGCGAGGTATACCTAAATATCCAAAACTGTTTTACCAGTTCTTAATTTCGTTCCAATTATTCGCTTTTAGGAAATGTTAAAATTCTCTGATTTTTCGGAGACTTTCTTTTCGTATCATTTGCCCCCATATTGAAAGTTACGGAATTTTTGTTTGAATGGAAAGTGCTTTCAATAGCGTTTATGCACTCTGACATATTTATTGTGGAACGATTAATTCGTCAGCCTTTAAATACCACAACACAATTGACTTACGAGTCAGTATGGTTTTGTACTAAGATTAAAATCGATATTTCTTTTTTGTATTGTAGGTTTAAAAGCCATGGTTAACACGCTGTTGAAATCCATAAGAATGCTTTCTGATGTTCTTATACTTACAACTTTCTTTTTATGTGTATTTGCACTTATCGGCCTTCAACTTTTCGTTGGCATAATGCAGTATAAATGTGTTCGTAATCCTCCAAATGGATGGCCACAAGATCAAGAACTTTTAAGTGCATACTTGGAGAATGAAAGTAAGTCAACGACTTTCTGTTTAATCCTACCCCTAACAAAATTCTTGTTCGTGATTGGTTCTCCGCGCGCCTATTTGTCTGGTTGTCATTCTCGTAATTTCAAATCGGCTTCGTGCTGCCCGCTAGTCCGACTTTGAAACTACTCGCGCGATTATTCCCAGAATTATTCGTATTCGACATCTCGAGCGATCAACGAATTGAGCTCACAAATGAAGATTTTTTCACTTAGACTGATTAGTTAAGAAAGTTAAACTGGTATTTCTAGTTTTATCCACCTTGTCGCAAGCGCATTCCGCTTGCTGCATGTTCAGTATGGTTATTGGCAATATAACAATGCCTGTGTTTTCCTTCCAGGTAATCACTATATATTTTCGGGCGATAACATGGCTGTTTTGTGTGGAAACTCCTCCCTCGCCTTGTAAGTTTGGATCGATGTTTTGATTAGGCTTCTTACTAAGTCGACTACTGTCATGTTTTCACAATTTTCTAGCACCCAACCTTCTTCCTGTATTTTTCTTTTTACAGTCAATGTCCCAAGAACTACACGTGTATGCCAAATACGGGAGCTAATCCTATATCTGAGTACATCAGCTACGATAACTTCGGCTGGGCGCTTTTAACCTCTCTACAACTAGTGACAATGGATTACTGGGAGAGCATTTACAACAGCGTGAGTAGAGTTTTAGTGAACTGTGTGACAAGCGATACGTATCTGGATATGAGAATATCTTGCTTCCTTGAAGTGACGTAGAATTGTTCTGGCCAAGTTTTCACAGCTTATATGAATTCTTTCCATGCAGGTGATTGCTACCAAAGGACCGTGGTACGTATTTTACTTCTTGTTTGTGATCTTCCTGGGTCCTTTCTACTTGATTAATCTCGTCTTGGCTGTCGTGTCGCTTTCGTACGAACAAGAAACTGCAGCGCTGCAGGATCAAGTTCTTAGGGTGAGTGAAATTCTTTGTTGTATGGATTTTCGGTTAAATCGCTATATGTAAAATTAGGGAGAGTGTCAGAGGAAATTAAAGCTCCAGCTTTCAGTCGCGAAACACTTCAATTAAATAAACGCGACCCGAAGCGAATAAGTATTTAGAGGTTCTAACTTCAAAATTAAGTTGGGTTACGAAATTTTGGGGTGTCATCATTTAAAGCAATGCTTTTAGCAGTATTTATATTTAGCAGAGTTAATTCGTACTTTCAATTTTGTAGCTGGAACTCTAGTTTCAAACAGCGTTACTAACAGTACTACCACTTGAAAGCAGTCTGAAAGTCTTACTTTGTGTCAAACATCGATAATCGACCGCATTCCTAAACTCTGTGTCGACAGATTCTGACCTTTCTCGAAGTCTTGCCTTCCACGTGCCGGCTTTCTTCTGTTATGAGTTGAGTAGGGCTGATTTTGTGTCCTCTAATCTTCGCTCCTTTAGGCGCAAACGTTTGAAAAACTCAAACGCTCCGCCTCCACCTATTCGTTTGATGGGCAAATGGAGCCAGAACCGTTGTACCAAGAAGATACACAACGAATTGAGGAGCGCGAAGCTTACATAGCAGCTCACCCGGAAGAATCCGAACATCCTGTGGAACCTGAAGAACCAACCGAGCTGACTGTCGAGGTCCCAGTTAACCCGAGTTGCTGGAGGCGTACACGGAATTTTGTGTTAAGAGTCGTGAATTCCTCGGTATTTGAGACTCTCATTACTTTGTGTATCCTGTTCAATACGTTGGCAATGGCCCTGGAGCATTTTGAAATGGACAAAACGTTTTCTAGGGTGCTCGAGAACTGTAATCTGGTAAGTCACTGCAATGTTTCGTTGTGGTAGATTCGTTGTCTTAAGTGACTCCCTTAGCAAAACGTTGGAGCTAATAAGTATTCATAAATCAACGAAACTCTGAAATCTTAACTATAAACGCGAAAATGTGTTTAATGATTTGTGTTAGTTTGCTTGTACTCTCTACGCGTATTGTTTTTGTTGTTGCATCTTTGGCGATGTGCAAAATTACCCTGAAATTGAATTAGAAAAGTTAAAAAATGTATATTTTACAAAGGTAGAAAAACACTGACAAGAATGCAATCACACAAAAGGAAAGGGTTGATCATGAATTGAAAGATCAAGGCAGATAACCTAACGAAAGTCGAAAATAATACATGGCAGTAGTAGCTGCTGCAAAAAGGTGACGAGGTGCATGTGTGGTTATATTTCTTGAGTAATTGTGTTAAGCGAGTTGCTGACTCTTTGTCGCGATGTATTTCTCAGGTATTTACCGTGGTATTCATTATGGAAATGATTCTAAAGCTGATTGCATTTGGCATCAAAGAATACTGCAAAAACAAGTGGAACCTGTTTGACGGGACAATTGTAATTCTTAGTGTCTTAGACATGGTGCTGTCCCTCTCCGGTGCCATCAGTGGTGCAGGTTTAAGCGTGTTGCGAACCTTCAGACTGGTATGTTTCTCATAACATTCCTTCTCTACTTAATCTTCTCAGGTGTTTTGTTTTTGTTGTCTTACTGGCTGGTATTTAGCTCAAACGTTTGCATACATGTAATAAGTACCTGGTCTTTAAGGCGTCTTTGTCATTGATTTTCTTGGTTTTCCGTCTAGAAAGCAAAAAAGTCCAAATCGTTTCAAATGCACGTGAAAAATATTGCTCTCTGACAAACTCAGGACACGTCTAAAAGTTCAATTAGCTTTTAGCTATGGCGTTTAAGCACAATATCATTTTACTGGATAGGAAATGCATCACGGCATCAGAATAGAATCTTGAATGACGGACGTTTCGCAAATAACTCATACAGAGAATGACAAAAAACTAAAACTGTCGTTTTCTCTTTCTATTCCATAGCTTCGTGTGCTGAAGCTTGCTCAATCGTGGAAAACAATGGGTGACCTTTTGAACACAATCGGTAGCAGTGTAGGCCCTGTGGGTAATATCACTGTCATACTCGCCATCATTGTCTACATGTTTGCTGTGGTCGGCATGCAGCTTTTTCAAAGTTACTACACTGCGGACAAGTTTAAGAATAACGAGCTACCACGGTGGAACTTTAATGATTTCGGTCACTCGTTTATGGTGATTTTTAGGATATTGTGCGGTAAATGGATCGAACCTCTATGGTGGACAATGAAGGCAACATCTCCGGCCGCAATCTGCCTCATCTTACCTGCATTTGTCATCGGTAATTTCGTGATTCTCAATCTTTTCCTTGCGCTGTTGTTGAACTCGTTCAGTGCAGACAGCGACGAGGAGCCGGAAGACGAAGAGGAAAAGAAAAGGAAAGAGGAAGAAAAGAAGAGGAAGAAAAAAGAAAAAGAGAGGAAGAGGCGGTTAGACATTCTTCGAATGCTTGGAAGAAACAAAAACCTGTCTGGGAGTCGAAGCAAAGTGGGACCAGATGAAGACGGTGATGGAACGGACGAGGAAGCACATTCGCGGACGATAAGCCCAGTTGACGATGGAACCAAGAAAGAAGCGGCAGTCACTCTGTCCGACAATCTCAAAAATGGAGAACAAGAGAGAGAGAACGGCTACGAGATGACACTTGTCAACCGACTGCCAAACGGTCAAACACAACAGGATAATTCCAATGGCTTCAAATACAGCTTCGGTAAGTCATGCCGCCCTCCCTGACTTCAGTAATTTCGAACAAATCTGCAGCACCTAGGCACTCCCGAGGCAAATATTCTTAAAAATAATCCTCTCGAGGTTGCGGAGTCTAGAGTCCATATATTTGGGGGGAACTCACCTCCCGCCAATGTGGGTTGAATTCCGGCCTGGTGTCATATGTGGGTTGAGTTTGTTGTTGGTTCGCGCCTAGTCTCCTTCGCAGCCGTTTTTTGGGATGTCACGCAACGCTCCCCCCCAAAGGGAGCGTTGCGTGACATCCCAAAAAACGGCTGCGAAGGAGACTAGTTCGCGCCTTGCTCTGAGAGTTTTTCTACTGGTACCCCGGGTTTCTTTCAAATATTACAAATTGCAACTGATTCGACCAAGATAGAGGACTCTCATGAAAACCAGCTTGCAAAATATTTATTGCAAGTCAATTGCCTAACAAGGGCGTTACTGCATTCCAAATGAGCTAACGACTTTAACGAATTGCTTCCCTTATTACTCAGACGAAACTCCAGGTAAACCTGTAGGACGTAACACCAAAGTGAATTCTCTTCCCATTGAAAATCGGCATTCACTGACTACCGCCGTTGATCTGGACGAAGCAGCATTAAGAATCCGGGACATACCAGACTCAAATAAGAGATTGCCGTACGTCAACCGTGTCAAGAGTGACGACAGACTGGAACCTAATGACAATAACTTGAGTAACGGAGATCTAGTCGCCAATGGCTCGGCCCCTGTGGTGATCAACGGAAACTCTCGCATGTCAACTGGATCGTCACACAAAGATGTCAGTCTTGGTGACATAGAGTCGCGCATTCCACCAAACAGCCCTGGCCATGAGTCAAAGCGTGACACAATTGTTACGGTAGATACCGACGATACTACTCCCCCGGGTGGAGTGAGGCCCTGTTGCCCAGCATTCTGCTACTGTGAGAGTAATTGTTGTGACAACTACAAGGAGTCCTGCATTCGTAGAAGCTGGCATGGGGTGCGTTATTATGTGTGTGCTTTTGTGGAGCATAAGTACTTCGAGGGCTTCATCTTGTTCATGATCGTCATAAGTAGTTTAACTTTGGTAAGTTCTAACAGTTTGGTCACAACTGTATATATAGTATTTCAAGCTGTAGTACTTGAGGTTGCTTTGAGAGTTAGAACATGTGTATTACGTTAGATATTTCCAGACATTTGCCTTAATGCATGTACTATTAGCTTCGCTTGGACACTGAGGCTATAAACCTATCGGTAGCACTACTAGGGCTAAGGCACTACTACGGCTAAGGTCATTATTTACGTTGTTTACCTTATGTTTTGTTTTGCAAATTATAAAGAAACTTGTAAACTTGAAGTAACAGCATCTCCATCTGAGCACTCGCCCTCATTTTAATCCAATTCTTTTTTGCAGGTATTTGAAGACATTCATTTGAAAAACAACGCTGTGTTGGAGAAGGCGCTAGGTGTAATGAACTTCTCATTTGCAATCATCTTTACTGTGGAAATGCTTCTCAAAATCCTCGGAATGGGTTTCGTCGGTTATTTTTCCAACTTGTGGAACTGCTTGGACAGTTTTATTGTTGCGGTGAGTTGCTGCAGACTACACACCTTACACGCTTTATGGTCTCTATCCCATGCTTTTTCTCAACTGTCCTCTCTGTTTTGATCGCCGTCTGTTTCTCATTTTCTATCTTGGAGATCTGAGTCTTTCCCGCTTGTCCTTATTTTGTCTTTGCAAAGCATGCGGTTACAGCCGTCACTGACAGCACTCGACTTGTTTGTCGATGGAGAGACGGCTGTATTTGCAGGCTTCAGCTTATTTTGGCGACTGATATAAAGTAAATCATTTAAACCAGTGACTCGCGGGGGCGCTTAAAATATCAATGCTAGAGATATGAATGAAATCAATAACCTCTATATATCACCGGCGTTCTTGTCTTTGACATTGTCTATTTCGTTGACTTGCTTTGTAGATCTCTCTTGCAAGTCTGACTGGTAGCAAAAATCTACAGTCGTTCAGATCTCTTAGAGCTTTAAGACCTCTAAGAGCGATCTCACGGTTTGAAGGAATGAAGGTAGGTTAGCCCAGTTAGTGTCATTTTCTCTTACTTATAAATGGGGAAATTAGAAGAGTAGCTTTTGTGTTATTTACGTAATGTGCAGCTCATCATTGCAATGAAGACAGGATTCACCATTCCTTGCGAAGCAGAAAACTTTTATAGTTTAATGTGTTGCCCGTTGCAGATTGTCGTGAATTCGTTGGTGCACGCCGTTCCTGCGATCGTTAACGTGATGCTGGTTTGCCTGATCTTCTGGCTCATCTTCAGTATTGTTGGTTATCAGCTGTTTAACGGGAAATTCTACAGATGTGTTGATAACAGAACCTTGGAGATCATCGAATGGCACAAAGTCAAAACAATGGAACAGTGTAACGAGAGCATGAACATGCGCTGGATGAATGCAAAAATCAATTTTGACAGCTCCTTGCAAGGATTCTTGGCTTTGTTTCAAGTCGTAAGTATAACACTTCAAAATTATCAAAGCTGGCGTAACGGACAGGGAAAGTAGCATTCGCCTCCACTAGCCTTGCTTCTTTTGCACCTTTTATTAATGAATGGATAAAGTCGTTATTTAACATTGAAAAATGTCAGACGTGAGTCTTTACAATCTAAGGCGTTAATGATATGCAGCCCGAAAGACACCCACGTGACTTACTTGATCTTAAAATTATCAGAACTGATTAACAGAGTCACGAACTGCTATTTCTAAACAGAATTAAGATAGTCAAGGAATGTTTTGAAGGATGGTTACCACCATTTGAAAAAAAATCATGTTTAAAAAATACGGTCATTTTTAGCGCTGCCTTTTCGCCTTGTCGAAATCATAAAGTTTATTTAAGGTATAAATGGAAAACTAGCCATGCAACAAACTGGCACTTAAGTACACTAAGTTTACTTTTCGCCCTCTAAGGGGGAAGGGGACAGTCAGTGTGGCTGATGTAAACATAGAAACGTTATTAAAAATAATAATAATAAAATTAGAATTGGGTTACTAAATGAAAACACACATGATTCACTGCAACTCTGAGTTTCGTGCTTACGCACTCATCAGTTAGATTTAAATCTGCCTGATGAGTGCGTAAGCACGAAACTCAGAGTTGCAGTGAATCATGTGTGTTTTCATTTAGTAACCCAATTCTATACACCGCTCTACACAAATGTGTATTGAGCACTCTT
>Ga0126337_10002644_pt1 | contig 11430 bp, 6 predicted proteins | sample DipCmetagenome_FD_92527 | JGI IMG/M metagenome (GOLD analysis project Ga0126337, IMG submission 92527) | Coral microbial communities from La Bocana,Puerto Morelos, Mexico - Diploria C A metagenome | ecosystem: Host-associated > Invertebrates > Cnidaria > Coral | place: La Bocana,Puerto Morelos... | reverse complement strand
GTGACATTTGTGTGTCTTTTTCTATATATTTTTTTTTTTTTTTTTTTTTTTTTTTTTTGTTTTTTTTTTTTTTTTTTTTTTTTTTTTTTTTTTTGCACTCTTGATTTGGTCATGAACATTACTGCACATATCTAGATTGTTAGCTAATTTATTGAATATTATTTTGATATCAAATTTGCTACCTTTACTCTTTCAAAGCTACATTATGCCCCTAAAAACATTTTGGGTGAGTGTCACAACAAATAAGTGAAAGCAACTTTTCGTGCGAAAATGTTTTGCTGCTACACTCTGTTGTTTCCTTTTCTCCCTAGCTACAAAAACAAATGTTAAGTAGTCTTCCTGGATCAGGAGAATCCTCATTTCATTTATAATCTTCAATATTATTGCCATGAAGGTTTAAATCCTCTTGTTCTTCAACAGAATTATCATCCTTGGTGGGATAACTTCATAATTTTCATCCTTCTGATCCTTGTAAACCTTCAACATCAGAATTGAAACCATTGTTGGGTACATCAATCTTTCCATCAAGATAATCGTGAATTTTGACCAAAATAATACATCCCCTACCTCCAGATATGTTGGGCTATTAGAGGAAAACTTGTTCTCTTCATAACAATCGCAAATTGTTCCAAAAATCACGCAGAAACTTGTTTGAAACGGCTCAAAATGGTGGATAATTGTTCTTCCAGGCTTTTCAGTGCAGGGGAATTGTGAGGCTACCCTGGTTCCAGAGGCGATTCATAGAGGGAGTGAGGAGCGAAGGGAATCACCTCTGGTAGAATCCGTTGGAAATCTCACTTCCATGCTAAGCCAAGTACAGAAATTGAACCTCGACGATGATTGGCTTACATACTATGTAAGCCAATCATCGTCGATGCAATTAGTACATCATCGTTGAGGTTACATACTATGTAAGCCAATCATCGTCGAGGTTCAATTTCTGTATTTGGCTTAGCATGGAAGTGAGATTTCCAACGGATTCTACCAGAGGCAATTCACTTCACTCCTTGATTTGCTTCTCGCTCCCTCTATAAATCGCCTCTGGAACCAGGGTATTGTGAGGTGTGCTTTCTATGGCCGATATATCAGCCTTTGGGTCTCAAATGGTTAAAAGCACTCTATCTTTGGTGTTATTTGAATTTCTGTTAAGCTAGGGTCCTTAATTAATTTTCTATTTGTGCTGGAGGAAGTTGTGTCTCTATTACCAATTGGGGATAATGCAATTCACAATTTGCAATTAGTACATTATTCACATATAAGTGAGTGCATTTTGTAAATCGCAGAGTGTTTAATATTCGTTACTCAATAAAGTTAGTTTCTTCAAGATAGACTTCTTTGACAAGAAACAAAATACATTTAAGGCATGACTCTTTCCAAAACTTTCTTCGCAAAACACAGCATTCTGTATAAATTATTACATTGTTCTGATTGTTCATGAAGAGGGAGCACATAATAAAGCAATCTGTCGCATTATTATCCCCAGTTTCCACACTTTATGCTAGGAATACCTGGGACCATGACCCTGCCCCTTTGACCAAGACAAATGGGCTTGTATTTTATAACTCAGGCTTTCCTATGGAAGCCTGAGTAATTATGTAGTATGGTTTGGCTAGAATTCTGAATTTTCAGTCAGTTCAAACAATCAGGGTTTTTTTTTTCAGGAAGAAGGGATAGAAAAGAGGGTTCCTGCTACTATTCCCCAAGAGCATTTTGGGCAGAGAATATTGGTGAAATGTCTTCAACTAAAGTAAGCATCTTAAGATTAAATTATACTTAGTTAAAGGACATTAATACGTGATCCCTGTTTTTGTAATGTGGTCAGCGATGTTGAAATTTGGAAATGGGGCAAGTGAGATCAAAGCCTTGGAAAAATTGACAACACTTAACAGAATAAGGAGTATATTAGTGAACAACAATCAGACCAGGTTATTTTAATTAATGGTTGTGCCAGATCTACTTAGTTCTAACTTTGCCAAAGGTAGAGAAATTAATGGTGATTTTCAACATACTGTCCAGCAAAATTAAGTTAAGGGAAGGCATCCAAAAAAAACATGTATGTTTAGTTGTTATAAAGCTTTGATATAGCACATGCTCAGATTGGCTGAAACAAACAACATGCTTGATAGGAGTGCAGATGCACAATAAATTATGGTAACCTGAATTTCTAATTTTGCTTCAGGATTTTGACAAATTTGACTGAATTAAACCTCGCGTTTGATTCAGACAAATGCAGTGGGAATGAGCTACATGTCTTTAATAAACATAGCTGCATGGACGCCATTGTTAACAACTTACAGCATTGTTAAAACTTGTACATAGTTTTATTTTAATGTGTAGTGCCTGACAGTGTAGTTAATTCCACTTTCAACTAGGCCTTACTAGTAAGCTCATTGAACACAATAGAAACAAATAAACTAATCACACTCAGATAATTACTATTCAAGTTGCTTCATTGAATATCCTCCTCCTCCTCCAATTGCTGGTTTTCACCTATCATGTGATCAAACCTAAAAATTGTAACCATTTGATATAAAGTCGCGAATAAGGTATTTTATAATAGATTATCAATATAATTTTATACACAACTTCGACAAGAATTAGGTCTCTGCTGTCTTTCATTTGCGAGTTATTTAGAGTAGTGTTTTACCCAGATTTATAGAGCTTTGTATGGAGACACCATGTTTGTGCCCCTCTAGAGCTCCAACACATTGAAATAAATATTTCTTCTGGTGCAAGAATTGTTCAGTTAGCAATAAACAAAAGCAATTAGTAATATTTTGACCCACATGACAGCCTTATCAGGCAGCCATTTTAGTCATGCAACACAAAAGCTTGGAAATTCAAACATGCCCTATTGCAAAATGAAGAGTCATGTCATGTAAAACGCTAAGGAAAGCAATTTTAAATTTCTGAATATGGCTATGTCACATGAAAACCGGCAATTGCATGTTGTTTGTGTCACCTTCAAAGTTCTGTTTAGGACTCCTCCTGATTTTTGCTACATCTTCAGTGTTTGTCTCTGCCTCATAGTTTGACTGTTTTGTCAGTGTTTTTGTGTAGTTGAAACTCGTACATGGCTTGTTTGTTATCTTATGAGAACAATCTTAAACTTTGCTTGTTTTGCATGCTTTCAAGCAGTATAATTTGTGGACTGGCCATTCCAAAAATGATAGACATCTTTGTAAGACACAATTCTTACAAAACTATCTTCACAAAACACAGTATTCTCTATATTATGTTGTTCTCAAAGAGCAAGCACACATAAGCACATTTTAAGACTGAGGCTTTCCTGTGGAAGCTGGAGTTTAAAGGTCTTATGTCTGTTGACTGTATGAAGCATGCTCATGTGCCTGGAGACAAACCTTTAATTAGATACTACTATGTAGCAAGTTCCAGTTTATGAAAAAATGTGTTATGTTCTCTATCTAACTTGTAAATTTGTTTTAGGCTTGAGTTAGAAGTTGAACCAATATTTGCGTCAATGGCTCTTTATGATGGCAGAGTGAAGAAAAAGGTGTGACTTATATTTGAGAAACGTGAGACCAACGTTCTGTGAAGGAGTTACATGTAATACATTGCAATCTCTTGAGTACTACTGTAACATTATCTTGCTTTAAAACATGTGTCTCAATAGAATAAAATGGCATTTTTCAATAAGTGTAAGGGAAGTGAAGCCTGGAGCCTTAAATTTATTGTTTTTTTCCCCCTATCAGCACTGTTTTTCATGGTTATACATGTGCCATTGATAATATTAAAAACAACCATTTATAAACTGACGTTTTACTTTCATTTATCTTATTCAGATATCAGAAAATTTTTACTTTGACATGAACAGTGAATGGTGCAGGAAGCTAGTCAAAGAGCACAATCCTCGCACAGATATTTCCACTCTTAGTCGGTCAGCAGTGTTTTCCATTACATACCCTTCAACTGATGTGTTTCTTGTCATTAAGTTGGAAAAGGTTCTCCAACAAGGTGATATAACTGAATGTGCAGAACCATACTTGAAAGATGCAGAAAACCCTAAGGTTAGTTTACATTTTTATTTGTTAATTATTCAGGTATTCATATATTTATTCAATATTGTTTATTTATATATTTAGTTATTTATGTAGGAGAAATGGGACAGACAAGATAGCCACAGTGATTTTTGTTTGTTTTACTGATTTAGTGTTTTCTTGGGGGAGTGAATAACTTTGTCCTAGCTGTTTCTCTAGGCTACATTTCTGTTGCTCTCGTGTCCAGTCTTTTGTTCATACCCCGACAGTGGCTGGTAATCAAGCCTGTGTAACTCAGTTCTCTTGTTATAGGGAGTAGACTTGTCAGCAGTTGGGATTCAGGCATAGACAAACACAAAATAATTAAATCAAGATAGATTTTCCATGCAAGAGTGTGATTGTTTAATAATGTGCTATTTGATAGTGTAATCAGTGCCAACTGCTTTAGCTCCAGATGCACTTAAACCTTTAGTCAAAGCTTGCAGGTATAAATTTGCAAATGATTATGTTGTTCTTAGCATGTGATTTCCACAAGACAACTACAGCAGACTTTTGGAAAATGATTATTGAGCCACTGCCCATTCTCAGTGAAAAAAGGAAAAAAAACATCATTTTGAAAGATGATACATACAAATGCTGTACTCCTGCATTTTACAAACAGAGTTATATATATCACATGGCATTCCTTACTAAAGAAAGTCATCCTAAGAAATTTATTAATTTAACTGCAATGATCAATCATGTCTTCATATCTTTCTCTGCAATTCAAATGTACAGTGCAGCTCAGATATAAAATTATCCGAACCAAAATATACACGTAATTCGTGTCAGCCCAATATGCGTATACGCGTATTGATATACCGGCACGCATATACGCGTATTCATATACGCACATACACCTATACAGTACATACGCGTATGCTTGATTAGTATGTATGAGCTAACCTATTGATTTTTCTTCTGTTAACAGGTCATTGTTGTATTCAATGGCTTGACAGCTTGCCACAGAGCGAGAGTTTTTGTTTTTTTTGAATACGCATAATATACAGTATACGTGCGTATGCCTTCAGACTAGACTTCTAAGCAAAATGTTTGCTGACTTGACTGAAAAGTAACTGACTTAATATTAATTGAAAGAGGGAGTGCCATTAAATTACAAATTTAATGTTTTTTTCTTTCTTCAGGGGACAGAGTATTTTACTATTTGAATGAACGGTTTGTGTCAGATACCAGAGAAATCATTTTTTTGAGCAGCGTGCCATAGAAACTAATTTGATAAACAGTCCTGTGGTTAAAAGAAGAGCATTTTACCATTTGAATGAACAGTTTGTATCAAATATAAGCGGATATATAATTTTTTTCGACAAGGTGTTCTGAACACTTCTTTCGATGTTAGCATCTCGCAAGCAACTTGTCGATATATGGCTATAAAACACAAACTTTTCCTTGAAGAAAAAATAATTTAATGTGAGCAGCACACCATAGAAATTTTGATAAACAATCCTTTTGTTAAAACAAGAGCATTTTACCGTTTAAATGAACGGCTTGTGTCAAATATAAGTGGAGATATCATTTTTTTCGACAAGGTCTTCAGAACGCTTCTTTCAGTATAAACATCTCGCAAGCGACTTGTCAATACATGGCTATAAAACACAAACTTTCCCTTGAAGAAAAAAGAATTTAACGAGAGCAGCGCGCCATAGAAACTTTGATAAACAACCCTTTGGTTGAAAGAAGAGCATTTTACCATTTGAATGAACAATTTGTGTCAAATAATAAATCAATGAACACTTCGCAAGTGACTTGCCGACGCTGCCAAAACACAGAGATTTTCCTTGAAGAAAAAGAACTAAATGTGAGCGGCGCATCATAGAAACTTTGATAAACAATTTTTTTGTCAAGAAAAGAGAGAGAGTGATCAAATACTCGAAATACATGTATGATAGCTTTCATTGATCGGCATGACGTTTTAACAATATGCAAATTTTGCTTTGACTAACAATGCTTCACATAAAGAAACTTATGGGAATGCATAACAGAGACATATAGTTACGCACATATATATGTGTATACGTGTGCGTATAGACGTAGGCGTATACGCAAAATACGCTAGTATGATACGCGTATGCGTAGTTCGCTTATATCTGAGCTGCACTGTATGATCTTTCATATCCTTTTTTGTATCTTCACCATCTGCTGGTATATTACATACTCACAAAGTGACCAGCTCCTAGTTGGCTTGATAGCTTGGTGTGTAGAGGACAGCACCAGTATCGCAGAGGTCATGGGTTTGAATCCTGTTCAGGCCTGAATGTTTTTAGGCTTTAATTTCACAACTGCTTAGTTAGTTATAATTATGTATACAACTGCGATGATGTCATGTCTTCATATCTTTCTCTGCAGTTCAAATATGTGATATTTCACATATTCACTTGTAAACTCTACTTTGTTTTGCTTTTGTGCTTTGTTTGTTTGTTGCATTTATGACAATAAACATTTCATGTGTCAATAGCGTGATATCATTTTCAACAGTAGTAGTGATGGCATAGCTGGAGAGAGTTGTAGCCGGTAGTTGAGGAAAAACTTCACTCACTTAATCCATCAGTCAGTTAGTCAGTCAGTCAATTCATGGGTGGTAAACATTTTGTGGTAATTCCACTGAGCAGTGTACTCTGCTAAAGGGGTGATATTTCACATTTGGAATCAAATAAATGCTCTAAAATTAAAGATAACTTGGTATGCAACTACTGTAAGTTGGTGTGCATGTAATTCACTCCATCAATAGGAGACTCCAGCCAATAATTATACATCAATACCTCTCAATAAATTATTGTTGCACACACATATATATGTTGTCGTTAAAAATTAAATTCAGGTAAAAATAATTTTAACCTAGTTTGATTCTCAGTTTCCTTTGTCTTGTAACCCTAATAAGGGTCAAGAGAAAAAGGAATTTAATTTTTACCTGAATTTAATTTTTAACTACAACATATATGGACCAAGGTGAAACCCTGTCATTTCTTTTGTCATCCTCCTTCATATGAACCAAGCATCGAGAGAAGATGCGTGTGGCTGCTGTATCAAATTGTGAGAGGCTTGGCAAGTATCACATGCCTTTTGCATGGACTGCAATTCATCTTGTTGACATCATAAGTGGAAAACAAGCAACCACTGATGCAGCAGCAACACCACCAGCAGCAGCAACAGGCCTTATACAAGAGAAAGAGACAACTCCAGCTGGAACTCCAGCTCGGAAGGTAATAATTTTCAATGTAGACCAGCTAACTGAATTCTGCATGTGCACAAAGGCGAGAGACACAAATGCTTGACTTCTTGGGTAGATGAAATGTAAAAAATGTAACAGATATCTTAGAAGTTTTCAAAAAAGATGAAAGCAACTCATTTAACTTCTAAAAACGTGTGGCTACCGATCCATGTAAATTAGAGAAATGGAAGTGGCAAGCCTTATTCAACACATCGTTAGTTTCTGGTTGTGGGGAAAAGCTGTTTAGACTCTATTGTTGCTAAACCAGTTGAGAACTGCCAAGGACTCTTAGCATTGTTGGTATGATTTTGATAAAAACATGCCAAAAGTGTTTTTTTTGTTAACATTAATTTTACCATGTAGCTTGAAGATCTTTGTAATTGTGTTTTGCTTTTCTGTAGGTTAAGGCTAATTCTGAGGAAATCTGTGGAGAAATATATTTTACTTCTTCTTTAGAAAAATGCTGATGTTAGCATTTTATTTGAGATTCAAGGCTATTCATCTTGGAAAAATGCATGGCTACGCCTGGTTTTCTTTGTGGATTCTGATATCCCTTGCTAATATCTACTTTTTCTATAATTATGGTCCAAATGTGGTGAAAAGACTTTTATATTTAGTATGCAAGTTGCGGCCCTTCAACAGTTGCAAAAGGAAACTAGTGAGACGATCTCAGATAGTGCAGAGTTCAATGTACAGCTCCTTAAGTTTTCAAATTAGCCAATCTATCTTTCTTTTTCTCCACTAGCCATCTGGTATGGTAGAAACACCCCCTGTTGTGCCAAGAAGTAGCAAGCGTAAGGACAGTGAAAGCATTTCCAGTCGAAGTTCAATAATTGAGGCACGGAAGTCAATTCATCTGTTAGATAGCAGTGAACTAGAAGTGGTCCCGGACTTGACAAACTTTAGACCTGTCACACTCACTGTCAGTAGTTTTTTCAAACAGGTATGTCTAGAAACAATGGCTCCTAAGCCAACTGTGATCTTTCTTTATGTGGTATATTTATTTTATTTTTTCTCATGATTTTATAATACATTACTATACATATTTTTTTGTAATTGTGTCCAGGAATCAGATAAATTAAAAGATGAAGATTTATACAAATTCTTAGCTGACCTGAAAAGACCCTCTTCAGTATTAAAACGTCTTAAGTGTATTCCAGGTAATTACGTTTTTTTTTCTAGAATACTTAAAATTATGCTATAGGTTCTTTGGTGAATTTGGTTTTTGCAGTTATAGTAAGATATCTAGAGCATAGTTATAGAGTATCCTATTTAAACAACAACAAGAGGCACATTTTTAAAGCAAAAGTTTTGAAAAATTCCCTGTCTTGAGAGTCACTATTGGGGGATGGCATTTTAAATAAGTGAAATATTTATTTATCAAGATTTTTTATTTGTAGGACACACCTTGTAGGCTTCCTTGTCAGTCCTGCAAGTTTGTTTTGTTATGTATGTAAGATGTTTCTTCTGTCTAAAGGTTGATGATTTAACTTGCCCTTTTAGAAGGCTAAGAAAGTATTGCCTTCTCACTTGTCTCAATTATCACTGTTTATCAACAGACCTTGAGGGAAAGAAAGGAGTTTTTTTATTCGCAATAAAATCATGAGTAGTTATTTGTATGGTTATCTCTTGATCCACCATTTTTAACTGCTTTTTATTAATCTTGTAGGGACACTGAAGCTTGATATTTCTCCACCAGGAGAAAAACCACCATACTGCCTAACGTCTGAGTTGCATCAGGTACAAAACAAAATAAAATTATAAATTATAAAAAAAAATGAATTTGTAGACAAGTGCAAAAAGGTACTGTTTTGAAGAAGAAAAATAGTCGCTATGCCAAAGTTTGTGTTGTAACATGTTTCTCTCCTCTCCAAGTCTTAGCTAGTTACCAACCTCTGAATACAGTATAAATACCGGTATATCAACTTCGAAGTTTGTGCACAAGAAGTGATGCGTTTAGTTAAATGAATGGTTCAGTAAAAATTAGTCTTAAAATGCTGTATTAATCGCTTAATGGAATCAATATAGCACAATAATATAGCTTCTTAACAAATCAGAATGTTAGATTCTTAAATCCATGAACCTCTGGCAATTATAGTAAAACTGGTAGGGGTCATACTTGCATAATTACCAAACCCCACTACTAAGGTGATGATAACCTTCCTTGCTTCCAGGTTTACCCATATCCAGATGAACAGGGCCGGCCAACCAAAGAGATTGAAGAGTTTGCTCCTCGAGAAGTGTTCACTCCATATCTTACATTCAAGTAAGAAGATAGATATTTGCACCTTCATAGTTAGATCATCATTAGATCAAGCATATTATTTGCCTTGTGTCCATGTGACAGCATTTGCAATTGGTGCTAATGAGTTTGGAAATCTCAGCTTCAACCACCCTGTATCTACATGTAGGGATCCAAGACACTTTATTTGTTTTACTGGGACTGGGATGTAGACTTTGGAGGTGCATTTGAAGCTTTTTGTGACAGGCTGTTGTGGCAAAGGTTTGAAACATTCTGTACACAGGGTTTGAGAGCCACCTTAAATTTTCAAAACTTTATTATGGCTCTGAACCCTATGTACAGATTTTTTTTAAAACTTTGCCAAAAGTTTCGCCTCATCATGCTTATTAAAATTAATTTTGATTCTATACTAGAAATAGCGTTCACTATAGCTGCCCCCGCTTTTGATATCCTGTTTATTGGATGTGTATTGAATACAAAGATTGCATATACAACTGCTGAGAAATTAATGTTTGAAGCCTTTTATTGACCTTCAAATGCTGCGAGATGCTTCTAGAAGATGAAGGTGACAAAACGCGACCTTGGGGTTGCAAGTACCCGACACCACATACATGCTTGCTAAAATAATACCCGAGACAACCGTGTGCCTAGTTTCGTCAAATCGAAATTGCTTCGCCTATTACAAACACATTTCTTACTTTTTCAACAAATATTCTTTGTCCTTGTATGCACACACCCGGGGACAGTTAGGGTGCCTCCTTGGGTTTTGGCGGGGCAAAAAGAATTTTACTGTGCTGTTTTTGAATTATAAACCCCTAACTCTGTCATTAAGGGGGTTTTTAGCAGGTCATACTGTTGCTATGTTAACCTATTGTGTCACCTGATAATGATTTCTTTGCCAATGATTGGCAGGTTTTTGATTTTGTTTTTGAACGTTTTGGTTGTAGCATCAAGTGTTAAAGAGTTATTATATTGACCCAACAAAATCTAACTGCTGGAAACTATTTTGAGCCATCATAATTCTAGGTGATGTTCAAGTAATCTAACTTCATTACTTTCACCATGACTCATAGAGAGGAATATTTCCACTTGGGGGCTTCAGGGCTTAGTGGTGGGCAGTTCACTTCTTGATTCTCCCCTGTCTGATGTTTGCAACTTCCACAGCCTTTTGTACTATAACTTGACATGGGGTAGAAGTTGTCAATTGACTTGGTGGTGTCAGTGAAAGCTGTTCCTTGTACTTACATGTCAGGACTTTTTTTCATCCTTGGTTTCACATGAGTAGAAACCAGTAGTTGATTTAATGGTATTGATGGAGTTTGTTCTTCACAACAGAAATATACCCTTTCTTCTGCCTTGGCATTAACTAACTCTGTCTCAAGTTTCAAATTTTCTTTCCTCTGCCTCAGCAACAGCTCCTCTTTCTGAATATCCTGCCACTTATTCTTCAATGCAACTGCTTCCACCAATAAGGCAGTTTTCAGACTTGCACTTGAGGTGGTGCTCGATCATGAGAGACTGGAACTGGTGACTCTAATTCAGACTTAGACTTTCTAAAGATCATGGTTGCATTTGAATTGAAAGAACCAATATTGCTGATGGAATCTCTGAGTAGAGAGTAATCGCAGGATCTAATTCCTCTGAAATTTTGAAATCGACTCTCACAGTGCCTCTCTCCACCTAGGTGTTTAAATGCGTATTGGCAAATTTAATTCTGGGAGTAACCCTGTGATGGACTAGCATCGCATCCAGGGTGGAATAGAAATATTCCTAGTCGCTTAAAGTGCATATGACATGAAAATTTTTTTTCTGCTTATTTGAAAGGCCTTTTAAAATACAGAAGAATGGTGTTTATCTTTTTGAAATATCTTTTTTCATTTCAGAGATATTGACATTTTGCTATTATGCAAATTAGTTCAGTGATG
>Ga0126337_10002643_pt1 | contig 11430 bp, 6 predicted proteins | sample DipCmetagenome_FD_92527 | JGI IMG/M metagenome (GOLD analysis project Ga0126337, IMG submission 92527) | Coral microbial communities from La Bocana,Puerto Morelos, Mexico - Diploria C A metagenome | ecosystem: Host-associated > Invertebrates > Cnidaria > Coral | place: La Bocana,Puerto Morelos... | reverse complement strand
ATTAATTATTATTTTTTATTTCAGCTCTGCCATTATCTTTGAGAACGTCATCAATACAAACTAAAAGAACTAGACAGTATTTTCCCCCACCTTACAGTTTTACAGTCCCTCCATCTCACAAAACCAGAAATACTTTTAAAGTAATTTCCTGTTGCCCCATTTTAAAATTAAAATTTCTTGGTGGTAAGTTTTAAATCAACAGAGATGCTTTACCTTGTGTCTTGTCGCAAACTCCAGTACTGCCTGGGCATTTTGTGCATGATCTGTACCCTTAAAGTCCTCAACCAACTTGGACATTAAACTCAAGGACAATTCCTGAAAGAATATTTTTAAACATTCACAGTCCTAGATTTAGCAAGTCTAGTTGAGCACTTTGAAATGGTCAACCTCCAGTTCCTTTACAAATTTGGGAACTGGTCCAGTTGGTGAAGCTACTGGTAATGTTTTGTGCAGGATTTACAAAAACAAAGTCCAGAATGAGTAACAGAACTAATCCATGCTGAAATCATGCTAAAAAACAGGTCTGTCACTTCTTTTTGTTTATGACCAAAATGACTAAGAAGGGTCCTACATCCTCCTAAACCATAGTCAAACCCCTGTGGAATTTTAATCTGCTGCTCATTATTCCCACTCACCTGATCTCCCTTGTCCTCGCTGTGTTCGAATGGCAAATAAATGAAGATTCTCTCAGCATAAGACAGATCCAAATGATTGTGGGTTTTGCCTTCAAGAAACTAAAATGTGTGAAGTAACAAATGATCAATGTTAATAATAAAATTATTAGGTGAACTCTTATTGATAACTCAGTAAAATGATGTATACTATGTATGGACATGAACGGCAAGAGGGATATGGGGACTACACTTCATTATAAAATATGGAGGGCATTGTTCCTGAGACAAAATTAAAAGTTTGGTTGACAACACAGAAACCCCTGGAGAATCTAAACGAAAGACTAACATGTAAGTTGAAGGTAAAAGTCAACAACTTTAATGTCAAAATAGAAGGCTTTTAACCACTTTTTGATTTCTTTAAACAGAAATTTATTGCTCTATTGTTCCAATCAGCTACAGATAAGACATTGGAGGTCAATAATTTGCAGTAATGTAAAATGCAATGCATCTACTCAGTTTTTCACAATTAAGATCTGGTCATCATAAACTGCTCAAAGTAACCCACCTTTTGAGCGATGACTCTGGCTCTAGCATCGCCAGCAAATGCTTTGGCGGTATTCTGTTTGAAAGAAGTGTGTGATGTATTCAATCATTAATAACTGCTCATTTTTTATTTAATTACAAAATTAACTATTTTCTCTTGTTGAAATAAATTGTTGTCTAATAACAGAGACAGGAGGTCAACCACAAAGTTGTTATACACTTTAGGGAAGGGGCAAAAGACTGTCTTCCTCCTTATGTCTTTTGTCTTTGAAAGCTGATAATTTCTCGTCCTACTTCCTTACCAGAGCAAGAAAAGGTCTTCAAGTAGTTTCGATTCAATTCCCTGCACCAGTAATCTACAGACTCTGAATTTTGGAGAGTTTCAATTTACCAGAGTTCAATAATTTATTAAGAACTATTAATTTAACTTTTGTTTGTTGTTGTTTGAAATATATATATATCTTAATTAAAATATTTAACACTTCTAATTCCTCTGTAACTGCTTTCAAACTCCTTATTAAGACCTGTCTAATTTTCAACATTTGTAAGGCCAATTATAAACATCTTCTGGTGAGCATAATAATTATTCAACATACCCTATAAATACTTCTGGTAAATTGATCAGTGAGAAGAACCAATGCTAGTGATGGTTTAGGTTCCAACTCCCACTCCTTCATCTCTCCTTGGACAGCTTTTTCAACCTGAAATAGATCAGACAAGTTAAATTTTCAAAGCTATCAGAAAAAAAAACTGTACAATTTCAGGGGTCCTATGTTCCAACTGTTAAATTTTGTATAATTGACCTTGGGATCTGAAAATATTGTTTTCTCAGAGAAGGTACCCACACAAAGTGTCAGGAAGATCATTGCTTGAAAACATTTTACAGGAAACCCTCACATGTAACTGTGGATGGCCTCCTGGGAGGCGGGGGAGAATTGTTTCCATGATCCCTTACTTTAATTTTCTCCCTTGTTCCCTAATAATAGATACCATTGTTCCCTAAAACTTCTTTCAAAGTTCCCTTTAATACTAGAGGTACAACCCTTGCTCCCTCAAATGGATCCCAGAAATATCTCTTGTAATCCCTTGAAACATATAATTTATCATATTTCATATTTCCTTGTACCCTAAAACCTTTGGGAGGCCCTCATTTACAAGTACAACCCTAAAATATTGAGTATAAAGAAAAATTGTGAAGCATGTTTCACCCTAACTGGTGTTCTTAGCAGCACCAATTATGGGAAATCCCCCTCCTCCCATAATAGGTCTGTCCACTCTCATCTTCTCAGAAAAAGATACAGCACTTGATTTGTTGAACAGTTTATAAACTAAATTTTACCAATTATTTCACTAACCAGAGATCCAAATTTTTGTCGTAGTTCTTCATCCACTTGTTGTCCACCATGAAACCATTTTTTATCTGCTCCTGGACTAAACCAGTAATCAAGAACATTTTTCCACTGGTCTGAAGCATCACCAGAACTTAGGGACCTTGAAATCACTCTTACAGCACTGCCACAAGTATTCACCCTGACGATGGATTAAATAAATATAATTTGTAACACAGCGCTTAAATATCTTATCTAATAATTTATTTTGAGATACTATTCTAACAGAACTCAATAAGCATCTCTTTCCAGAATGTACCCTTTTTTGTACAACTTAGTTTGCAAATTATTAAATTCTCTGGTACCCATTTGTAAGAAAGAGGCACTGCACTGTGACAGTTTTAGGTCGTAAAGTGTCTGGGATCTAAATCGGAGTCCAGCACGCTAATCATTTGGTCACTTCGCTTAACCCGCCTGTTTGTAGCTTTATTTCACGACATTTGCTGTGGTTTTTGTAACGACAACTCAGTGGTACGTGACGACGTGTTCAAATTACAGTGATTGGCAGACGTACTTATTCAAAATCCAACGTTAGCAGAAGATGAATCTTTCGAAAAGAAGTTTCATTAGCACACGATATTTTTTATTACTCACCACGATTTGATATCAATTAGCTTAAAAGGCTTTATAAACGTCGCTCTTTGAATAATCACAGAAGCGGCCATATTGAATTCTTGCCCTGCGTTAGTGACACCCCGGGGTGTGACAATGTTTGCGTGACTTACGCACGAACTTTTCATCTGTTGCGGTGCTGTGCCAGTGGTTGTCTTGTTACTTGGATTTCTCAAGTAGAAAATCGTTTTCTTGGAGCTACAAGGACTTCCATAACTCGGTAAGGTGCTAATAAATATTTGGTTTTATAGCTGCTAAATTTGTTGCTTTTAAAATCCGAAATAAATATTTTGGAAGAGGCTGGCATTGACCGCTTCACTCAGTCAGTATTAAAAGCGACTGTTCTTCTCGTTTCAATATCCAAAGTTGATCAGTTTTTGCTGATTGTGAGAAAGGAATGACCTGGAAGGCTTTTTGTGTACTTTTCCTCGTAGTAACTCAGAGAACTTGCTCAGTTTTTGAGTATCTGTGTTAAAAATACGAATTTGTAATTTGTCATTACTGTCCTACTCGGCCTCCACATTTTACTTATCCTAGGGACTTATGTAGATGCTGTTTGCCAATGTTTGGGTTTTTTTCGTGTTCCTCGAGTAGCAATCGTTATTATTCATCCACAGTTGTGAACGAGTGGCACTTTGATGCTTTCTTCTGAGTTGAAACAATTGATGTTGAATTTCAACAGTGTTCCGACTATGAAAGCGTGTGGAACAGAACGGCATGTGTGAAATTTAGACTGGCAAAAATACATGCATAAAAGTGTTTCAAATACAGCTGTTTGAAATTTAAGAATATCTTGCTCTTTCCGTCGACGAAAAGTTGCCTTTCTGCTTTGAATATGAATGTGCCTTCTACCACCTGCTACTAGATGCATCCTTTAAATGGAGGAATAAAATTGCGACTTCATTAAGAATACGCTACAGGATGAACGATGACCTCCTGCTTTCAACAGTCTTCTATGTTATAACTTCTATACAATGTTCACCTCATTTATCACGCATCTTCTATTCACGAGAAAGGATTGAGTGACTGGCTGATAACAAATTCGCGTTTGAGGACGCGAATTTTTCAAAGTTTTCTTGGCAACCCGGTAATAAGGTGTTAAGAAAGTCTTCTACATGTATCCGAAGGTGCTAGAATTTATGGCTTTGAAAATCCAAAATAAATATTTGGACGAGGCTGGCAGCTTGACTCGACGCCCGCTTCATTCAGTTTCATTAAAAGCGACTGGTTTTCTCGTTTTCCGTATCAAAAGTTTCACTGTAATTGTTGATTGTACAAAAAACTATTATCTGAACTTTTTCTGCGCTTTTACTCTTGGGAGTAATTGGGAGTTGCTCAGTGTCCGAGCATCTGTAAAAATACGAATTGACATTTGACATGCACTTGGTCTCCTCATTTTAATTATTTGAATTATTTAGATGTTGTTTGTCAACGATTGGTTTCTTGCGAGTGTATTCGTATGAGTATCCTAATGAAGGAAAAAAGTTGCCTTTATTTAGAATTCGGCCATAGAATGATACGTCAACATTAACTCCTGCTGCAGTTTTCGATGTTATTACTTGTCAGCGTAAAATAGCGAAATGCATTACGAGCAACTGTACTCTCTTTTATGTTCTGCACAAAAGGATTTGAAATAGATTTTTAAGGGTATGCAAAAACTTAATATTTAACCGCTAATAACAATAAGGACAAAAGAAATTTAATCCTTCCCCGAAGGATTAAATCTAACAATCTTGTGGCATGCTTTTGCATAAATTTGCCGGTTTTCATGTGACGTAGCCATATTCCAAAATTTAAATTTGCCTTTCCTTCTGGGGTTTTATTTTCATCAGATTATCAGCCCTATAGGAACTTAACGTTTTACAACGTTTTAGCTCGACAGGGTTCTTCGTTTTGCAATAAGGACACGTTTGAATTTCCAAGCTTTTGCGTTGCGTGACTAGAAGACTGTAAATGAGTAATTGCTTTGGTTTTTGCTAACTGAACAATTCTTGCACTAGAAGAAATATTTATTTCAACGTGTCGAAGCTCTAGAGTAATAAGGGTGCGCTTCAATAGCACAACTCAACGACAGATGTTTCTGTTCCTTTACGGCAGCCATGTTTGTCCCTCCGAGGGGCACAAACATGGCGCCTCCATACAAAGCTCTATAAATCTGGGCAAAACACTCCTCCGAATAACTCGCGAACGAAAAACAGCAGAGACCTAATTCTTGGCAAAGTTGTTTATATATTTATCATCTATCATATCTCTTATTCGTGATTTTATTTAGCGAGTGGTTACGATTTTTAGGTTTGATCACATGATAGGTGAAGACCAGCAATTGACACGACTAGTTTTATTTTCCACGAATATTGAAATAACTCGCGACAGGTTGTTATAGGATTCAGGTTTTTTATTTGACGTGAGCTGCCAGAAACCGTATTTTGTTGTATCAGTGTTACGGCGTTGTATCTGTTCACCCCGTGCTCGTTTGGTTCGGCAAACAGTGCCTAATCGGCTTCTGTTTGGGGCTAACCGGCTAGGGGGTAATGGTCTTGGGTTTAAAACGGCTGGTAACCTTTCGTTCATTTGTTTTAGCTCACAATGTCATACAAAGAAGCAAATGATGTGTTAAACTACTGGTTTGGAGGTGGTGATCGTTCAAAAAGACCACGCTGGTTTGGAGGTGGAGAGGAAGCCACGCAAGAAATACGAAACAAGTTTGAAGCTTTGGTCAGTGAAGGTTAATTTAAGTTCTGGCCTTCTCTCTGTCACGCAACGCTACGTACTCGGGAGATTTTTACTGTCTCCGAGAACGTAGCGCGGCGTAACAGAGAGAAGGCCAGAACTGGACTAGTGAAGGTGTAAGTTGTTTTTTGACGGTTTTGCAAGCAATTAAGTCGTTCGCAGGAACAGCAAGGCGTACTTTAATACTAATGGCACATTTTTGCTAACCTAAGTATCCTGTAGTTTAGTTGAGGGAAGGGTGGGTGTGGCTGGGTGTGAAACGTTCACGTGCAAATAACAGCAAACTTCCTATTAAGCCGCAGGAAACTTGAATTTACCCATTTGCTTTTGTTTATAGGTTGAGAAAGCAAGAAACGACGAACTAAAACACTGGGAGAATGATCCCAAAGCAACTCTTGCATTGATTATTTTACAGGATCAATTCCTTCGCAGTCTGTACAAGGTTTGTGGCAAATACCAGGTGACCAACAAGCCGATATACCAAACGAACGAATATAAGACCAGCTGAAAGAACGAACAAACGCATGAAGACATACACGCGAAAATGAAAGGCGCTCTAATAACATGATACATCGCAACGTTTAAACTCGAAGCCTTTCTTATTTTGCTGAAGAGCACGTTTGAATTTAATGAAGTTTATGCGTTACGTGACGTTAAAATAGGGTAGATCGGAAGATGAGTTATCGCGCAAGTTTTTTCTAACTGAATAGTTTTTACACTAGAAGAAGTATTAATTTCAATGTGTTGGAGTTGTAGAGTAAAAGGCTGGTGCTCCTTCTTCTGTTCTGAGGAGCACCAACATGGCGTCTCAATACAAATCTCTATGAATTTGGGCGAAACACTGATATAGACATGGACATAAAAGTTTTTCTTGGACAATTCTGTCCCAGGGGAAAGGCACACAGGTCTAAATCTGGGGCGAGGTTGCTTATATATCAACCATCTCTCACATCACAGATAGTCAGATTCTTGACTTAATTTATTGCACTGCTACGATCTTTATTTTTGATAGCGTGACAGTGAAAGCAAGCTATAAACGAATACGCGTACACACACATTAAAAAACGGACGAGCGATGCACGCACGACCTTACGTACTCACAAGAGAGCGAAGAAACACAGTTGAATGAAGGAACGAACAAAGTAAGGAAGGAGCTAGGATGTGACGTAGCGAGGAAGAAAAAGTTAGAGCGTGCAAGTTATAGAAAGAGTTACTTATTTTGCGAGTATAATAATAATAATATGCGTCCTTTTATCCAATGAAAATGCGTGTGGCGGTCATTTATTAGGTTAGGCTAAATATACGCAGTGTTCTCTAGGGCTGTATTGAAGTGTCCTACTAGTTGAATTGTGGTTATTTTAGGGTAGTCCTGTTGCTACATCGAGAGATCTGTACTGTCAAGAGCTCGCAGAAAAGGTAAGTCAAACGAGGTACCTGTTTCAGTCATTTTCATTTTAAATCACACACTAACCAATCGCACGCACTTTGTCATTGTTTCTTAGTCTGTTTTACTTCTCTCTCTTGAAAGTTCATACAACGCGAGACCCACGACCACTTGAAGTTCAGCTTTGCTGCAAGAGCTTTTATTTATCTTCCAATCGAACACAGCGAGGATAGAGGGAAACAGGTTGGTCAAACATAGTACTTTCTTTTCAATTGGCCGTGAGGTCAGTGGAAATCACGCTCAGTTTGCCGTTCTAAAGTCTACAAGGTAGAGACCGTTTGGTGTGTTTCCTAAGGGAGTTATAGAGGTTTATAGTTATACAAGACATTATCATATGGCATTGTCTCATAAGGACTGGAAACTACAGAATTAACGAATTTGATTGGCTGAAATCGATATTGACCGCGGTCTGGAATCTAGACCGGTTTAATTTTGCGTTGAAAAAGTAGCAAAACTAAAATACAAAAATGTTCACCGTTTTCTTTTATTTTCTTCGCAATAACTTATGGAAGTGCCAAAAAGCCTGATGTCAAAAAAAAAGTAAAGAGGGCGAGCAAATTTCGGCGTCAGCAAACCAGTTACATAAACGAAATAAAGTTTTCTTCTTTGCCACATAATCACCTTATTAACTGAGCTAACGTTCGGTCTGTACTCAGACCTCGGTCAAGATTTTCCCATACAGACCTCCTGCTCGGTTCTGATAAGAGCTAAGTATAGATACTTCAAAGAAAGAGAAACTATCGAAACTCGAGTCTTGGCGAGTAGTTTCAAAGTAAAACGTTTGGAGATGTATCTCAATAGTATGTTGGGTGGTTAAATGGACGATTCGACTCAGGAATCGAGCTACTGTACCGCTCGACGTGCCCTTCAAGATATTAATTTGTTGCTAAATATCTTCTTCCTTTACAGGAGCTCAGCGTTCAACTTTTCGCTCAGCTAGAGAAAGACACCAAAGGTAGTGAGGAAGAAGCCGGTGGGAAAGGATGGCATCGGTTTGCTTGTCTTCATAAGGTATGTTTACGTTATTTAGTGCAATGTACCTGTCATTTCTCAAAGGAGCAAAGCGGGTGGTGAAAAAAAAGGCCACTGCGGCGGAAGGCTCGAACTTTTTCGCCCAAGTCTGACTCGAATATTGCTGTTTTGCCTGAGGACATTCGCGGGGGCCTGGAATAAGCCGGCCCAAGAACATTTGGATTGTTGGAGATGAATCGATGAACAAGTTTACGACCAGGTATTTTTTTGTATTTAATTTTCAGGAAGTCGTAGACAGGTTTGGTCGCTTTCCACAGCGGAACAAAGTTCTGGGCAGAGAGAACACACCAGAAGAAGAGGAATGGTTGAACAATTTACCTGACAAGTTCAAATGGTGAAACATACACAGAGCACTACTGAACTGTCCATTAATTTTAGTCATACACACCGATCAGCTCGAAATTTCAATGTTTGATTTCTTTGGTTCGACTAACCCTTACAGTTTGAACCAACTGAAGGGTTGACGTACGTTATTTTATTTACTGAACTTCTCTTATTTTCAACTCGCGTTTCAGTCATCATGTCAATATACAACACTTGCGCAGTAAGTTGTGAATAACTTTCCTTCGTTCTTTCGTCTTTTCCCCACAAGGGAAGGATTGCGTTATGAACCTGGAACAAAATCTCGTTCGAGGACGTGAACGGTAACCTTCGTGCAGGGGAATTAAATTTTGAAACGTTAAGGCTGGATCGGGATTCAGTTTAGTATAATGCTACAATATTTATTCGGTCTGGCCTTGTCTTAGTTAGATATGAACAAGAATATTCCATGTCGAGGAACGTTGTAATCGAAAACAATAACATAAAATGTTTTCATTCACATTATTGCATTTTTGTTGTTTATTCATGCAAACATGTATTCGGCAGAAACCGAGAGTGAACCGCCGATATTTCAAGTTTACCTGCTGACCGATCTATCAATCCCAATTTTTGTTTTCTTTACAATTAAAAAACCTCACATAAGCGTAAAGTTGGAGACATTTTCTAATCAATTGAAAGATTGTCCAGTTCTCAGTGCCGTGTATCATATTATCTGTTAGTCGGTCAGTCGGTTATTTTTACGATGACTTCCACTTTGCGTTATTGTGACGATAGTGAAATAAATTTAATTTTCATCACGCAGAAGCCAACAGGTGCATGTGGAGCTGTGTAAACGGCAAAGCGCTCAATTGCAACTCTGTCTCTTTATCTTTATTATGTGCTTCGAGTAAGCGGATCTTTTCAAGGGTTAAGGCTGAGTAACTCCTAGTCTGAATCTCATCCGTTTCTTCCCTTTACCCCGAGGGGGTAAAGGGAAGAAACGGATGAAATTCAGACTAAAGAACTCCTTGAACAATCGCAGACGCCATATTGAATCTTGCACACTAATGTTTACGTGACCAGGAGGCTCCTGACGTGACACAATGCTTACGTGACACCCAGGAAGTCGGGCACAAACGCTCCCAATACAGTGGATAAATACAAAGGCCGTTCCTGTGTCAGTAGTCTTGTTACTTTCATATCTCAAGCAGAAAAAGGTCTTGTTGGAGCTACCAGCAATTCCAAAACCAGCTTAACTGCAGAATACCCTGCCACTTGAGTTAATTTATTCCTGCACATATCTCGTTCTTTAAAAATATGAACGCAAGTAGAATCAGGAACAATAGTGGCAGGGTATTCTGCAGTTGCTCCCCAAAACCCGCTAAGGTGTTAAAAAAGCCCTGTTTTTATGCTAAATTTGTTGCTTTTAACTGAAATATAGAATAAATATTTTGGAAGCGGCTGAGAGCTTGAGACCTTACGTCTTCTTGATATTGTTATATGAAACCCATGATCTACAAAGCAAGCTTGTTTTAAAAGAGTTTCCCAGTTTTAAGTGCGAATCTGTTATGAGTTAGATATTTGCAATGTAAAAGACGACCCCGATTTTTATGATGTACATGTTCTCATAGCCTCCCACGCAGACATTCTTAGGTGATTGCGTGACGAACCTGTAAGAACGTCTACGATCCCCCAGATGGGTTGTGTCCTGGTGTACCATTACACAGAGGGAATAACCATTGTACTCCTTTCTTTACGAACCTTTGTTTAGCTGTTGAACATTGTTGGGTCTTTTGTATCGGTTCTTGTGAACCGGTACACGAGGACAGAACCCCTAGATGTTTGGGTCTCTTGCGGGTGTCTCGATGAGTCAATTTCAAAAGGCAATCTTTATTATCCTGCTTGGATTTCATACTATAACTCTGAAAGCGTAGGAAACATATATGGAGTCGTTCCTAAGAAAAAATTATTAATCAAGAAATTGTAATTTCCGGCGACGAAACAAGGTGCCATTCTTCTTTCAAGGTGAATGTGTGCTCTTAACCAGCTGTGCACAGCGGAGGAATACAATGGCGACTTATTTAAGGAATTATAAACCAGCAATAAACACCTGCTGTAGTTTTCGATGTGATTACGCACTTGTCAGCGTCATTTAGGGTATCCAAAAGTTCAATAACAATTACACTAATGAGAAATTTAATCCTTCGCCGAGGCTGACCAAGTGACATTATGTGGCAGTGCATTTACATAGAATTGTCTAGACTGCGAGCAGTAGCTCGGAAATCAGGAGAAACAAGTGAGCGTGCAAGCGTGACATACGAGCGTGACGTGCGAGCGTGACGAGCAAGCGGCGAGCGGCTACAAAGCTCTTGTTGTTCATGAGCAAAAACGTGAGGGGGGAAGCCGCGCAAGAAATATTGAAACATTGCTCAGTGAACATCATCATTCCTGAGCAGGTCTGATTTCACTCAGTGGCTTTACCGATCCTTCTAAAAATTTTATTCAAGTTCTAAGCAATATTATACATCACCATTTTCCTTTTTGAAGTCTTAAGAAGCTGCATTAAGCCGTGATCAAGTCCGTGAATTGTATGTGTAGTCAAAAACACGTTGGTAGTGCCATGCATGCCACAAGGTCTTCTTGGCCAGAGGTACCCAACGAAGGTTATTATCGAAATCCATTCATTAGTGGCCTAGATGATAAATGGGCATGCGCAAAGGCATTTTAAGTTAATTTTTAACTACCGTGGGAAAAAAATATCCGCTCT
>Ga0126337_10002642_pt1 | contig 11435 bp, 6 predicted proteins | sample DipCmetagenome_FD_92527 | JGI IMG/M metagenome (GOLD analysis project Ga0126337, IMG submission 92527) | Coral microbial communities from La Bocana,Puerto Morelos, Mexico - Diploria C A metagenome | ecosystem: Host-associated > Invertebrates > Cnidaria > Coral | place: La Bocana,Puerto Morelos... | reverse complement strand
TTTCGAGCGTTAGCCCTTCGTCATTTGCTCTGACGAAGGGCTAACGCTCGAAACGTCAGCTTTATAACTCATTACGGTGGCCAATTTACATTTTCAACTTAGTTGAAATAACGAAATTACCTTAAATAAACCTTTCAATTTCTATAAAACCGACGGACAGCAATAATTATATGAATTATGATTGAACTGTAAATACCTGCAGTTAAAACTAGCGGGACTTAGCCCGTTGTCAATAGATCACAGACTGGGAGAACCCGCTGGTTTCACCTTGTTTGCTAATAGTGCAAGAAGTATTATCACCCCTCGTGGTCAGTTCAGTCATGTTTCGTTCCGAGTTTAAAAGGACCGTTGCTAGCTCAAAATTAAACTTTGGTTCCAAGAAATCATTTGGAATGTCATTTGACCCCAGATCGTGGCGACATACTTCTATGTTTTGGAGCGTTCGAGATTCCAAGAACTGTTGATTCTAAACAAGATATTCATCTGGATGAATGTAATACGCTGGCTGTCAAAAACGTTTCTGCCTGAAGGAATCATTAAGTTTTTTATGCTTTTTACTCCGAAAAAAACCTGAAGGTCTGCAAAGACTATTTTGCTCTGACTGGTTTCCTCAGCTGGCATCTGTCATCCGCTTCTCTAAGATCTTCTAATATTAGTGTCAAACAAATTTAAAGATTTAAAAATCAGCGATAATTAGATCACTGAACAAAGGTGGCATAAATAACGACTCTACAGTTGTGCATGTGAAAATTCTTATATGAAATCATAAAATTTGAGTTCAGATTTTTCTAGGAATTTCAAGCAAACCAAGGGGTCAGCCTGTGCTAAACCGCCGAGTCGATTAATATTTCGCTATATATGTTTGCTATCCTCACTGAGTTCTCCTACATTGACCTTGCATGGCCCTATACATAAACTAACAGTTGAAGATAAGGGCAGTGGAATAACTTCAACAAATAATTCACACTACGGAGCCGGCATTACTGAACTTCTAGTGGGTCGTGCCTGTACAAGATTATGAATTGTGAGTATTTAGTTGCATTTTTTTCTTCTTTTATGCTAGCGCGGGGTAGTGGAAAGATGCCTCACTTACAGCGTCTCAGTTACTTGTAAAAACTAAGAGTTTTAGGCACTCTGAGACTAAACACTAGACTTGGCTTTATCTCCCTCGAAACCGTAAGAGGGAAGAAACTAAGAAGCGAGCGCGCGAGCGACGTCAGTCGGCGAAATCAACTGAAGCCAGAGAGGTATCATTGAAAGGCGTTGATTTTTAGACTTAATTACTTATTTGTGCAGACCATGGATTTCGAAGTGGACAGTAAACGTTACTGAAACATGTTGAATTCCCGTTCATGTCGCTATTTGAAAGTAGAGCAAGATTGCTATCGAATGTTTTTTCTTGGAATGAATTTAATGAGCACTTTATCTTCACCTTTGCATGCTTTAGTACTTGTTTGCTTTCTAAAGTCAATTAATACAAACGGGCCTCAAAAGTCACAGAAAAGCATCTCTAAGTATTAGCTTCAAGTTGAGGAAATCTGTTCTTTTTAATGGGAAATACACCTCTGGCGATGGCTTTAAACTTTGAACTGGATTGATTTGATTCAGTACGTAGTTTTCTAGGGATTTCTAGGAATTATTATTTTTGCCAATGCGCAATCTCGAATCTTTTTGGTGATTTTCTCTTTCAAGGACGTCAATGGTCTTAATGTCTTGTCTTTTCTCTATAATATGCAACTAAAGGAGCTCAAAATCGCCATGTTCGCTTGGAAAGTTTAGGGCATCAGTAATTAAAACTCTAAAATCTGCATTTGGAAAGTTGGGAGAATACTCGAAAAGCTTGTAAATCACTCGCTTACATCTACATCTACAGTTAATTAAGTCGGTAAAGTCTTTTGCACATCGCACCAACTTTCCGTAAAAATAGATTATAATATAGATTTTAAAATTTAAAAAGAATGACATTAAGTTATATTCTCTAACTTTTAAAACATTTAAATATGTAGAAATTTAACAAGAATTACATTAAGTCCTATTTTCTAGCTACAATCCCGGTCAAAAGGGTTGAGACACTTTCCAGAAAATGATATTTTTTATATCATACCTCTTCATAAATACAATTTTTCCAAACCCCTTCCCCCAAAAACAATGTTGTGGGCTAGGATTTTTAATTTCTGGTCTGTCAGCATCTCGAATAAAGCAACTTTGCAATGGTGGAGTGCGGGGAGGGTCTAAAAAAAGTATAAAAACGCAACGTAGTGAAAACTACTCATTAGATGTACAAAAAAATGCAATGTCTCAACGAGTTTTGACCGGGATTGTAGCTTTATTTAAGATCAAACTCAGTCAGAACTACGGGGATTTAATTACGAACTTTTCTAGGAATTTGAAATGGACCTAAGGGTACAAATAAATCATGTGCAAGTCGAGTGATATTTGCACATCAGATATGCTTGTTATTCTCAGAGTAAAGCTAATTACCCTACATTTAACCTTTCAATTTCTATGAAAACTAACCTAAAATAACCGTGAATTAGCCGGCTTCGTTGATAGAGCAGACTGAGGAGAATCTCCTAGTCTTACCTTGTTTGATACTAGTGCAAGAAGTATTATCATCCGTTCTGGTCAGGTAAGTTATATTTCGTTCAGAGTTCTAAAAGGGCCGTTGCTAACACAAAATTAAACAGAAAAAAGACCCCAATTCATCTATTGATAGCTTTATTATTTTAGTCGGGGAATTCTTTGGAATGTAATGTAACCCCAGATCTTGGAGACATGCTTCTGTCGTTTGGGATCGTTCGATTTTCCAAGAACAAGACAAGATAATAAACTAGGTGAATGTAGTACCCTGGCTGTCAGCAACGTTTCTGTATGAAGGAATCGCTAAGTTTTTTTATGCTCAGTTTGCACACAAAAAAGCCTGAAGCTCTGAAGACCATTCAGTTGCTCCGACTAGTTTCCTCAGCTCTCACCGCGTGTCATTTTTGAATAATCTGTGATCCGCTCTTCCGATATTAATGTCAAATTAATCTTAAAAATCAGCGATTAAGGACCACTATTAGACCCCTAAACGGAGGAGGCATAAATAACGGCTCTACAGAGTGAGGGGTATGTATGAAATCTTAAAATCTAATTGAGGTCAGAGTTTACTATGCACGTACGTATACATATTAAATTATCAGTTGAAGATAAGTGCAGTGGAATAACTTCGCCAAAAGCGGTGAGTGCAGTGGCTTGGTGTGGTCGACAAAATTTAAATGTTTTTTTTTTGTTTCTTCGAACTTTTGAAAACACATTTGTAAACAAATGGATAATGAAATTCCTGAAAAGACTAACATGAGGATATTTACAGTTTCTTGAATCGAAATACTCGAATTTTTTTGAAAGAAACTAATAATCGCGTACACAGCTGCAAATGTCAAATTAACAATTAAGTCCGCGCTAATTCTCTAAAAACTTCAATACTAAGACCAGAAATATTTGGAATGGTTACTTGAAGCAAATTTCAGTTAAATTCTACTAAAACAATTAGATTATTCGCTCTTGATTTCTCTTAGGTGATAGCTGAAATCTCGAGCACATAAGGTAATTGTTAAATAGAACGAGATATTTGCATGGATTTTTCTTGTTTTGTTTGGAAGCGTAGTTTTCTTTTCTGCACTGACGTGCTTCGCTCAGTAAAAGAAATCACTTGTCTGCAGAAGTTTAGAGAACGAAGTACACATTGCGTGGGTTCTTCTTGTTTTGTTTCAATAGTCAGTCAACCAGTTCAGCGCCATACCCTTCTTTGGCAGTAGCCTTCAAGAGGGTTACCGGAGTTCATGTGCACTTCAGAGTCAGTCTTTCTGGTCAATTCGAATATGACAGCAGTTGTTGCAAAATCAATGGTTCAAAATAAATTTGCTTGTAGTACAGCTTAGCGGTTTGAGTGAAATGTTTATTTTTGCCGATGTCCAATCTGGAATCTTTTCATGGTCTCTTGATTTCGAGAACATCTTTCAATTTGGCTCAAGTAAAACACTTGAAAACCCACACAAAAAGTTAATGCAAAACCAACGTAGCACAATGGCTTATTTTGTTTCTCCTCTACACATTTCACCCCTCTTTATAAAATGAGTTCGTCATAAAAGCCCCCAAAACAGGTCTTAAATTGTCTTCCACTTCGCCACGAAGAGACAATTGCTTCTCATTTTAAGAATTACCCTCGCCCAAGGCCACGCCGTTAGTTAGTTGAATAAAGCCTATAGAAGAATATAGTTTCTGCTATATAGTAATCCCCCTCTAAGCGAAACAAGAAGTCGATAAAGCAAGGAAAAAATTAAAATACTGCTACCTTCAAGTTGTATATAGGGTTTTTACTTAGATAAAAAAAAAATAATAATAATCAGTAGTCCGTTTACGCATCATGGACTATTTATTGCATGATTTTGGGTTAAAACACAAAATGCAAACCTAAGCTTTCGATTATAAGGAAAGTGGGAAAATTTTAATCACTTTCAAAAGTAAGGTTTTGATCCTTTTTACAGGCGGCAAGTGCAGTAAACATGGAAACCTCTTATGATACGATTTTAAACTCTACTAGAAAATACTTGGAAAAATATGGTGAAAAAGACGTCGAAAGGGGAATGAACAAAGTACGTGAAATTGAACAGCATCTACAAGCCATTAATCGGGTGATGCTTGATCCGGAACATAGCGCTGAGGATCAGAGTCAAGGTTTGCAGGCTGTTCAAGATGCGTGCAAATCTGTGGCATATGGAGACTACCTTACAACGCAAGTCGAAGCTGCTGCCTTGACTAAACTAGTCAACGAAATGACGATTGAGAACTTTCCAGCATCAATGCGACCAAAAGGCATCGAGATTAAAAGCTATGTTGACGATATTAGGGCGATCTTACTGAGGATCAACAATGTGGTGAACGAGCTTGCCAAAAAGGTAGGTCAGTCAGTCAGTCAGTTAGTCAGTCAGTTAGAGGGTCAGTCAGTCTGTTTGTTAGGCGAAGGTAAAGCAAAAGACAAGAACAGTGTCCCAAGAATAAGGTAACGTCTGCATGCGAGCAAAGTGGCCAATCAGGCCGGAACTTATCCCATGAGAGCATGAGAGACTAGGAGTATTTCTTTTGGCCAAGAATTAGCTGAGATAAAAAAAGTCCGTCTTCTTCTCGCGCGTTATGAACAAGACAGAGCTGCTGTTCAGGTTAGAAAAGGGTTCGATTTGAAAAACAGGTTGCAACAGTTCAAAGAACCCCTAAGAGATACCAAAATCCTGTTTTGTGGGCGTGACGTGAAATTTCTCCCACCCCAAGAGGTAGAGGAAACGTAATACATCAACTGAAAATTACTTTTTTCGGCTCAACACCCTAAATGGTACCGTGAAAGCTCCTGCCGTGGACCCTTTGAGGCTAGACATCCTAAGATATACCCTAGGCGCTTTTTTAACTCCTAAAGTTACGCCGAGCACCCCCGTTCTATTCATATAGAAGTCCCCCCACGGGCCACATCGCTACAGTTGCGTTAAGCCCCGAGTGTTGAGTGTTGTCTATGTATTTTTTCTTGTATTTGCAATTTGAATGTGCTGTCGTTATTTCTACATGTATGTTTAATTCGTTTGTCTTCTATTTAGAATTTTTGACTCTGCGCCTATACCCTCCCCGCACTGCAAAGCGGTGTTGTTCGTCGCCAAGCTCTAACCACGGACCAGACAAATGATAAGCTAACTTAACTTATCATTTGTTACCCTATGAGTACTAGTTGTTTTTAAACAAGTGAAAACATTTATTCAGTTGAAGGAATCTAAGGAGAAAGGATACAAAATCTCCGATGTGGAAAAGAAAGACATGAAAATGACGACCTTGGAGGTTGAATCTGATTTAGAGATATGCAAAAATTATCAAACGCGAGCAGAAGAAGCCCTAAAAGAACTCGAATCCGAAACAGCCTCTTATCAACAAAGGCAGAAAAAGGCAGCCTGGATTAAAATTGGATGCGCTACTATAGTTGGTCTTGGAGGTAAGCACTGAATATACTGTTAATTCAGCTTTAGCTTGCAACATCGAATCGCGATGCACTTTGCAAGTTTGGAGAACACGGAAGAAGCGTAAGAATTGATGAGGAAAAGATGAGGGAAACTCCAGCTTCCTGAGTGCATTATCGATAATGACGATGCAGAGCTAACACCATGAATCAGTGGCTTTATAAATTACCTACCAAAAATAAAACTCTATCGTGAAGGAAAGTCAGCTCGTCGGGCATTGGGTCATATTGCACTCTCACCTATACTGAGTTTAATAGCGGTTCTGTCGCTCTTTTCGAAAGCCCTTTACGCGATCCCTTCTTCAACCGCCACAGGAACTCAGTGACCAATCACATGCGCGGAACTAATTTTTAACTGACTTTATCAGTTCACCGGAAGATTGAAAAGAAAAACCGCCATTTCTTCCTCACCGATGCGCACTCATGCAGACCGAAACTCACCTATTTCGCGGGAAAAGAAGTCTTAAACTAGACAGGTCTGTAAAAATTGCGTGGCATGGCTTAGGGTAGTAGCCGGCATGCTCCTAGTGATTGGCTCCTATATTAACAGAATATTCTTGCAAAAATTGAACTCGTTTTATTAAAGACCGTCGTAGACTGTCTCTTCGTTCACTAAGGAACTTCGAGAACAAACTGGCTGTTCCACTACCCTTGACCAGCTTTCTAAGGAATAATTTCAGTCATAATGGTGCGGTGCTGTGAAACAGCCTACCCGCAAACTGCGGCCATCACAAACCCTCGCCAGTTTTAAATTCGGCTTGCAGTGGTCTCTTCTGACGCATGTAATTGAGTACAAACACACGGTGTTCATGGAAATCAGGCAGTTTTGTAAAATTTACTCACTTTAATTAATAAAATTATGTTCAAATAGTTAGTCTCCTTTTTGGAATTTATAACGGTATTAGGATTGGTAATTAGAGTTTTGTAAAGTATTGCTTTTTGCTGTGTGCAGAAATAAAGTTATCTATTCTAATCTATTTTATTCTATTCTATTGTGAAACGTTCTTCGTCAACTTCCAATTCTTCAATCAAGTTTGTTCTCACTTTCAGCGGGTGCTATCACTGCTGGAGCTACAGCGGTGGCCCTCGCTGCTGGCGCTATTGCGACTGCTTCAGGCGTTAGTGTAGCAGGTGCAGGAGGCGGCGCCATACTTGGAGGAGCAACTGGTGGTTATCAGACCTATTCGGTTTATCGTAAGTATGAGGAAATTAAGGGTGACACCAAAACGCTTCGTGCTGCCTTAAAGTACTTATACACGACACAAGAAACACTGGAGAAAGAAAATGTGAAAGTTAAAAATAAAATCGATATCCTCGATGATTAGATTTGAAGGCTGGGACTCATTTACCGTCCAAATAGATGCGACCTTCGTTCCTGCAGGCAATGAACAATCATTCGTTTCAAACAGTTTTCAAGCTTGCGTTATTTAAACCTTATTTTAGTGAGTCAAACGTTCTGTCAAACAGGGAATATTCAGATTAGATTGATATATGGCTTGACTCACTACTGCAAATTAAAATTTTGTAGTCTGTTTTCCTCAAATGAATGAAACTTAACCTCAAGACGCATAAAGTATTCTTCTAGGAATGGCAATGCGCCTTTCATTTAGTACTTGTGGACTTAGCAATTGAGAGAAGCGATATAGGCCAAAAAAAGCCGACAGTCGCGAGATCAATTTCATGTTGATGTCATTACCTTTAGTGAAAATATTGGGACAGCCATATTTACTATATTCAACTAAAAGGCAAAACTTAATTTTCTGAAAAGAGAAGACAATTAATTCAGAGTAGAAGCTGTGCACTTTAAGCTTAGATTATTGACTAAAGCCACGTTCTTTCCATTGCGGCCCATCAGTTTGTAAACATTGCAGTATGTCTTTGTAACTGACCGGCCTAAGGCATTGCCTTGCCGTATTTTCTTGATTAAATGTCCGACCGTGAGTAAACAACGAGTCCCAAATAAATTCTGGCTGGGCGTTTATCTGGAACTTAATGTTATAAACTAGGTAACTGATTTAGTCGACAATCAGTGTATCAGTCCTGTAGTGTGGGCTGGGAGCTCCAGAAGTAACCAATTCACAACTACTTGTTTTGTCTGTTTGTTTGTTTTTTCAATTTGTTTGTTTGTTTTTTTAAAAACATGGTTAAATACCGGTTCTAAATAAACAATAGGTGGCAAGTAAGTAGTTTATCATGACTCTGAACCATAAAAAAACATAAAAACTTGTGGTCTATTGCTTTTATATGATAATTCAGAAGACACGCGAAATTTCCATGAGTTTACTGGCACAATAAACCATTAAAATCCTTTGGTTGGAAAAAAAGCAGTAGATGTGATATCGTAGTAACACAAAGGGTCCCCCCGATTATTATAATTAATGTAAGAATGCTTTAGGAGTTGTCATGTTTGGTGGACAGTGCATTTAGTGTACTTATAGTTAACATCTCAGATACGCTGATTTATTCTAGAATATAGGTAACAGACGTTCTAACGTAAGTCACTTTAAAAAGCTAGCATTAATTGTTATAAAATGGCAGCATGTGATAACCTTATGCTACGATGCTTTTAACAATGAGTCAGAAAGCTGAAATTAGATTGAAATAAGAATAAAGGTTCTTTATTTGTTTTAAGGGTATCCATTTATATAACCCTAGACAAAATACTCGATAGGCTGCACCCTAACTCTTACACTTCGCTTTTCACTATTGTTTTATAGCCCTTCTCGTTGGGGCTGCAGTTTCTGTTCCCTTCGTCTGCTTGGTGTTGAAAAGATGGTTCGCCGAGAGGCAATTTTGCATCGAGTTATTGTCAATTCATCGTATTTACAGAGATCTAGTTAATGAAAGCCAAAGCATATGTTATAGCTTAAATAATGATTTAAGGAAGTAAAATCAAGCCCAAATAACGGGGCCAATTGAAACTCTGATCTGACACTTTTGCAGCCATTATTTGTGGTAATGTTTATTGTATTGTACTGTTGTGTTTTCAAGAATATATTGTAGCCATTAACCAGAACAGCACAAGTAATTTTTTAATGTTTAATTGAAAAGCTAGTAATCACATTTAAGAGAGTTAAGTTTGTCAATGGTTTAATTTTCAATATAAGTTACAGTTTGCTGTTTTGAGGAGAAAGGATTTAAGGGGTACGTAGTTTTTATACCATTTAATACGATTTACTTAAAGAGTTAATGCTTTAGAATGGGACGCTATACTTCGTGCGAGACGACTTTTTAGTTCTTTTTAATTATAAGGGTAAATATATTTCAGGTTTGAGGCCTTATTTCCCTTCCAGGGAAAAGGACATGATAACAAATTTCAAATTTGCTTTTGCAACCATGTCGAGTTTCAACCCTTTCAGTGCGAAATGTGATCTACATATATTTTCTCATTACTTTATCAACACATTGCTAAACCGACAGGTGTCGAGAAGAGAGAAAATGATCATAGTCTTGATGTACCGTGGTAGCATACTTTGTAAACGAATTTATAAATTTATAGTTGTCCAACGTTTCGATGTTGCTCACATCATTATCGAGTTAAAAATGACACTTGTATCGCGGTGTGAATGTAAATTAGTTTAACTGGAACAATTGACATTTCCTTGTGATGTCACGTACCAGTAGTAACTAGTTTCGCACGTAAATAGTTTCGCGCGGATAGAGTCAGTTTGGTTTTCTTTGTCAGCGACATAGAAACGTCGGAAAACTACAATTTTATTATTTCTTTTGAGGTTTTTCAGTAAAGAAAAGTATATCTGTCACTTAGAAGACTATTTTCAAGTTATTAACTAAAAGGGTTCAAGAAGTCTTGTTTGAGAATTTGTATGCGTAGAAGCAAATCATATATACGATGTAGATGAGAAATGTATATAGATATAATAGTGGTAAGCAGAAAATTAATTCTGGGATAATTTTGTTCAAACAGCAGAAATAGCTAGGTCCAGTAATTTCCTTCTGATTTCCCCCATTTCCTTTCTGGGACTAACTCTCAAAGGGAACCCTGTTGGGCCAAAATTTCCTCAGACTTAATTCTCTGCCTCCATCTTCGGTACCGTTCTGTGTGGTGTGGTGAAATTTTCAATTTAAATATGTATCCTATATAGATCGTTTTAGCTTGGACGGTTCGTTTTCTCATTACAGATCACGTGATCTTCTCTAGAGAATTGTTTTTTATCCATCTTAAAATTATTCATTCATGTACACGCGACTCATGATTTGAAAATTTGAAAGCAACACTTTTTAAGAGTATCATAACATGATCTGAAATGGGACAACAAACCACCCAAGATAAACAGGTCTATTATAATGATAGTCTAAATATAATAAGGCTAAGAAGTGTAGAGAATTTTTAAAACTTTTGTCATTGTAATTTTACGATGTTATGTGGATTTATACGGAGTTTTTAACCCTTTAAATAGCATATTTCAACTGCTTTCAGTTTATTAGAAACAAAATTATTTGTAATAAAATTGTTTTGTTGAGCATAAGTTTTACAAACGCCTTACTTTTCTGTATTTATAGGGATAAGCATCGAATACAACACACGCAAAAAAGAAGATATTGCGAGCATTTAGATTAATTTTAATTCTACGCCTGTTTTCATTTGAAGTTGCGATAATGCGCCCACAGTATGATCAAAGTCTTTTTTCTTCCTAGCAATAAGGACCGGTCATCAATTCTCGCCGGAGCCGGAAGATTTTCAGCCAAAGACAGTAACATTTAACAGTGTCCCCCATTGAATGTTATTTTGTTGAAGTGATTCCCCTATCAACTATTGATAAATTTCGTGATTCCCCATGTCTTTGCACACATATTCACTTTTCGACAAGTATATTTAGTGCTTTTGACCATCATGAAAGTAATATTTTATATTATCAACTAGGTGCAATCTTTTGATCCGTGTCACCCCCAAGGAAAATTGTGAACGGTAGGTTGCCAAAGATGCGATTTCACGCGTTTTGGGGGAACAAAGTGTTGCAGAAAATGAGTTGTTCAGTGGTCATGAAATTAGACGTAGAAAACGGCGCTGTTTCCGTCTTTTAATACTATTTTCTTCCCTAAACGTTTCAGTCTGATGAGCAATCGAAATTAGTCCTTGGGATACTACAACGTCACAAGTACAAACTAACAATCCATCAAGTCTGTCTGGGTATGCATGTGACATTTAGCGATTCCCTCTTTTGAGCTCTCAGTTATGACTGATACCACCTTCTGGGGTAGTCTGAATTTCATCCGTTTCGTCGAATGGAACAGCTAAGAGTGAATTAAGACAGCAGTAAGTGGATTGGAACAGCGGTCATCATGACGTCACCATTGCGAAATTTGGCGCCAAACTTTGCGGAGAACTCTTCCCAGTGTTTGCATTGTCACCACCTTCATCCAGTAAGTGTGATCCGGTGAT
>Ga0126337_10002640_pt1 | contig 11445 bp, 5 predicted proteins | sample DipCmetagenome_FD_92527 | JGI IMG/M metagenome (GOLD analysis project Ga0126337, IMG submission 92527) | Coral microbial communities from La Bocana,Puerto Morelos, Mexico - Diploria C A metagenome | ecosystem: Host-associated > Invertebrates > Cnidaria > Coral | place: La Bocana,Puerto Morelos... | reverse complement strand
TGGTGTGGTCGTGTGGTCGTGTGGTCGTGTGATTCGAACTAAAGGCAAAACAGTACAAAAGGCTTGTAAGCTAAATACTAGCGAAGATACAGAACATAAATCAAGGATACCGAAGGAACATAAGTATTAAACTATAACAATATGATTAAAAACTAAAAATATATATATAAGACTCACTTTGATCTTGCTCCTGCGAGGGTGGCAATATAGAAACGGATAAACTAAAAACCGATAGCGGTGGCATAAACTGGCGAGCACGTAGATAGCGAAACTAAACTGAGATAAACGTGGTGTCTAATTACATGATTCCAAAGGTTATAATTAAAACAAAGCTTGTATTGATCACCGCGATCACAGCATGAATAGTTAACTTAAAAATCTATTATATATCAGTAAGCGAAACGAATTACGAAAGTAACATCAACTATGAATTAAGTTAGAATTGATTTTTGATCATTCAAGTGATGATATCTACCATCGAATTATTACAATCTCTATTACTGTGAAGTCACGAGTTTAACACTTTTGCAACGTCTGAAACCTAAATCTTTAAATTGTTTACAATTTAAACATTGAACAAAAATATCACCTGACACAGGTTGATTTTGTTGCAAAAAGCAGGAGAAATTAATTTCGGTACGATGAAGAGGATTGTTGTGTCCCTGAGAAATTTCTGAAATTCGTAAAGAACACTGAAAACGTTCAACATGAATCGCCCAAATTACGCTTACACTCTGACGTTCATTTTGATTAATTACTGAAGAAAACCTATTGGAGTCAAACCATGGTGTCAAATACTTTGATGCCTCAGTTAATACAGGATAGGATTTTCTAGTTCAGTCAGAACAATTGGAGCTTTTCTTTGCCATACTGAGTAGGGCACTCAGGCCGGGTGAACCTAATAAATATGATTTAAATCAACAGTGACATCGCATTGCTGTACCTAGACAGAGAAATATTACCTTTCAGCCTTAGTGTTCGTCCTCTCCGTCTGAAAATAACTAGAAGCATATACTGAAGAGCAGACTCCTTGTTTTCGCTATATCCCTCGGTAACAAAAAACTAAAGAAAGGGCACAACAACAGCTTGCTGTAGAGAATAACCGGGACGCTGTGCATACACGTCTGGGCACATAACGCCGAGGAAATTACGTACAACTTATACCTGTGCGAGGTTTACACAACGTAGTCTTGTGAAAATATTTACACAAGACTGCACACAGATAGTGTCAATGATTTACATTGCAGTGATGACATCAACTGTTAGATCAACCGCGGTCTTTCACAAAAACCTATTTTGACAAGCTATTTAGTTTACGTGCCCCCAGATTATGGGAGAATCTATCACAGAAATGAACAAAAGTAACTGGCCTTTTGCCAGCATCTCACAAAGACACACTCACCTCCCAGGCGAGTACGAAAAAGGTAACTCAACGATGCTGTTTTTACTACGTTGCCATTCTTGCCTAAGATCCTTTCTGGGTAAAACTGGGAAGTGCTCTGACAGTGCTTTGGAATAGGGTGCATGGTCCATACATTCACTATCAGTGACTATCCTTTGGGATGTCGTTCACCGTAGTGTCAACCAATGCCTTATGGAGGACTCCCAGAGGAGCCGGCGTTCTCCAATTTAGAGCCTCATTGGTCATTGTTTCCATTATGGATCTCTCTGATAATATCCATTTCCAGTTTCAGTTCTCGATTCGTGTGCTTTAACACTTCAGCGCTCCACGAACAAACTTCCTCTTCATCTTTCTGCATGACACGAAGGGGGTGAAGCTTCTGAAGCTGATCGCTTGGCCGCAACCTCGTTTCCAGGGTCTCTCTCCTTGTCTTTTTTTGTCGTTGAGAGAAAGACCCTGGTTGCGGCAGAATCTGGGTGGCGAAAAAAAGTCTGTTGGGCGGGAGGGCTTGCAGAGTACTTTGATTGTTGCCGTGAAAAACTTTGTGGATTTCAAATCCTCGAATTTTGCTAAAGTTCAAGTCGAGCAGTCCAGGGAGATTTCCGTTCGCAGTTCCATATTCAATAAACGAGGAAGCCTTTAACATACAAGCATGGTAGATTTAGAAAGTAAGTTTGTAAAATGAGGTGAATTCTTGAGCGATATCATTCCTTATATTTTCTCTCGAATATTGCCCTCCATTTCATCTTTTTTTATTGAAAAAAAACCGCTGTATAATCTGCGAACGTGTGCATTACGTTCATGTTCATTACACTATTATATATCGATACATTATCAAACAGGCCAGAGATGTTGTACTTTTATAATCCTCTGATCATTTTTTTTTAAAGTGGAGATCTTTGGACTGCCGAAAGTTTGTATTGTGACAACTATATTTGTGGCGGTAAATTAAATTCATTTCTCATAATACAAACTGAGCTAAGATGGAGCCTCTTGAGTTATCAACTTTTTGTTTTTATTTATTTATTATTTTTAAATGTTTGTCTACGTAAGGAAAAAACACCAGCTTTTGCATTCAATGAAGTTGCCAAAGACCCTTTTTCGGTTCTTCACTAGTAGCCGAAAAAATATACATACAAAATAACAAAGAGTGCGTGTGTGAGAGGTGACAGGTTTCATGTCTGTGTACATAGACAGAAATTGAACTTGTCCGTTTTGAAAGAAACCTTCGTTTGCCGACGACATATCAACTGAAACTTGACAAACACATTTTTAGAATGCATTTAAATGATTATCATAATTATTTCTGAATAATTTTTAGATGTTACAAAAATATGAATCAACCAAATGTATTATAACACGAGTTCAGATGGTGTTCCACTTTGTTGGCTTTGCTGGTAATTCCAAAATAAATTGACAATTGTAAATTCGATGAAGGCGCAACTGTGTAACGTAGCTTTCGCCCTGGAACTTTATCATTGCAATTTTAAATTGGGGCGCCCACCACAAGCCAACATGGTACGCGATGAATCACTTTGATGTCTAGTGCTTAAGTTTCTTTTTCGCTAATTTTATGAAAATTCGCTATTAAAGAAATAAAAATGTGACGAAGTGGACAGTGTGAACAAGCACTTGTAAAACCATTTCGGAAACAAAGGACACTCCGAAACCTTTTAAGGGACGTAGGTTTATTCTCGCGCAAGAAAACAGCTGCCTTCCTACGTGTTGCTAAAAAAGTGAATAACGGGGATCAAAATGAATCTATTTTTTTTATTATTATTGTTATTATTTTTAAAACATTTCCACAATCTGCAGAACCATATACGAAATTTACACTTCTTGAAATAGCTTCTCAATCTGCGGTATTGGATAATTAAGGTTTTGGGATAGCTACATGCAGATAAAAGCGATTTGAAATACATTCACGTAAAAAAAAACCAAGAATTTGCACTGTCTCGCAATTTTCATCTACATTTCGAGAAAACAAGGCTACAAACTTTATATACGTTTTTAGGGAAGGTAGTTTTCATCGTTTATTTTCACCGAATGTTAAGTTTTGCGGGAATGTTTTTAAATCATAAATTGCTCCTATTTGACTAGTGTAAACAACACAAGCAAGGAATGATCGAGGGGAAAATACCACAAGCCTAACTGAATGGTTTTGTTGCATGTCTCGAAGTCTAGGCAAGGCTCAACTGGGGTATGTTTCGTTTGTCACGAAGCCGAGGGAACAAGCGCGAAAATACAGCTTAATTTGAGCAATAAAAGGGACAGAGTTTACGCTTTAAATTAAAACTATGTAGTTTATAATGGTGCGTAATGTGAATTCGATGGAAACTAAATTAACACAAACCATTTTTCATTTTATGGTCGTTCAATCACTTCGATCTCATGGACGTTGGGCTTAATACAACCAAAGATTTAATATAAGAATTCCACAACTTCGCCACTTCTGCTTGTAGTAAAAGCCGGGAGGAAATATTAATGATCATTGTTTGGGCTTACAGTTATGGCTAACGGAAGTCGAAGTATCCCGCTGATACGTCGACGGAGAACTTGCTCGTTAGACAGCAGGATTTGCAATAACTTCAATAAAAGTCTAAAATATTTGAGTCCATTACACTGACACCAACCGAGGCAAAATAGAAATTGAAACACAATCTGAAGTTGAGAGGAAGTGCAATGCAAACGTTTCTTTTAAGTTTAGAGCTTAGAAGCAAACGTATAACGGTTGTCTGGAAGCTGATATAGTGGACTTGAAATCAAGTGAACCTGATATATTCTCCCGTGGATAGAACACACTACTAAAAGCGCCATTTCAGTTGAACAACTAATTTCTTGAAGTTATCTCGCCTCTGCTAAAATTAGTACAAATTATTTAGGAAAAAATCGGTCTTATCTAGGTGTTTTACGACAACAAAATCAGATCTTGCATTGATCGATAATTCACCTAATGGACAACTATTTTTTGTTCGAATTTTTGTTCGATTTGGTTTGGCGTTGTTAGTTTGAAGGGCCACAAGCGCGAACGCAGGTCAGCCCGACTAACAAAAATTGAACACCGCGCCACCCACTCGCGTGGGAAACACGCGAAGCTCAGCCTAATTGTGCGTGGTGAGTTGGCCTCGCTCCGGGAGAACTGCCTTCGTGATCACAGTTGCTCCAGTGCATTGTAAGTATGGCAAATCTCTTCAAATGTCCTGCTTTTATAGCCGTGTCCAGAAGACGGTATTATGGGACACTTATTTGTCTGAAACGAGTTTCCTCTCGTCCAATTCGGAAAGAACCTCTACTGCGCAGATTCAGTGATCAAAGGATTTGCGCAGGCGTGAATGAAATTCACCTTCACGTGATCTGTAAGAGCAAGCAACAGTTAACAGTGAGGGATTGCCTTCAATTTCTTTGTCAGTTTTAACTTTCCTTTGCCTATAAAAATCACTTTCAATATAATATTATGGTTATAACGATCTCATTTATCATGTAACGTTCACGACACTATATAATCTTAAAGAGCTATGTTTGTCAATATCAGATTTAAACTACAATTTTCGATAAAGCCCATGGCAATTGCAAGCAAGAGTCACCTGATTGACTCATACTTTCCATTTAAAACCTTTGTGATGGCATTAACATTTTTTAAACGCAAGTAGCTATAGCTATTTTCACAAAGTTAGGAAAATATTTCGGTGTTTGCTTACTGATAGTAATCGACACAAAGTGATAAATATCCCCCTCCCATCTTATTAGGTGAGTGGGCGACTAAAAGTCTACTAATTAATAACGGCTTCTGACAAGCATATCGAATTCAACACGACTTTTTGTTCACTAGCTATGGTTAGTCCATGAAGGGTGCTTTCCATTCAACCGAAAATTCTGGAAATTCCGGGAAGAAATTTAAATATAACAGAAGTTCCCAGTGAGAAATTTCCGAACCTTTAAGTATACCGTGCAAGGCTTACCAAGGCTGGAAATGTTCTCAAAACGAAATTTCTTATCAATTAGGGTTTGGGTCCACCGAAAGGGTGTAGTGGGGTAATATATATAACTTTCCGTCGAATAGGAGAAGATTTTGTTCGATCTTTGTTCAATCTTGTCGAATTTAATTTCTTCATGTAGTTTGCGATGGTTGTATGTAGGATTCAAGGGGGCACTATGCGTTCTGACGTAGAGTTATATTCTCTCAACCGTACTGTGAGATATTGTAAGGTGACGTCTTAGGAGAATGTATTAGGCGATATTTTTACTTTTTATTTTTACTGCGTATATTTAATACGCATGACAATATTGATAATTGTGGTTATCGCTTTTCTTTTGTCGTCTATTCACCGTAATTTTTAACATATTTTTTTCAACACATTAAGTGAAACACGGTTTGTAGGTGAAATGTTAAATTTAGGCAAACCAAACGCGTAGTGTTTGTTTTGCCTTCATTCTACTTCAATCGTTTTATTGGTGTGAAAATAAAATTAAAAAAACTCAAATTAAAAACCATGTCTGGTAATTGATCAATACATGATAACGCAAGCAGACTTCGTCGCTCAACATCCCTTCCTTTTCATTCTAGTTAATATGTTTTTGTTCCATGTAAATTTTTCATTTTCGCTGGAATTTTTCTTGAAAAGAAGAATGAAAACAATTTATTAGTGTTATCGCGAGAGTGAAGCAGGAAATTTGTGGTTCAAAATTAATGTATACTAGCAGCGAATCTATATCAAATTTCTGCAAGGAATAGTCCATTAATTCCAAAATTTCTTGTCAGGAGAAATTATGGTTTCACAATAATGTCTTGCTAGCAGTGAATCTATGTGTAATTTCCGCTATGAGTGGTGAAATGTCAAAAGTTTTTCTTTTAAAAAACAGTCAAAGAAAAAGGATCAGGTAAAAGGTTTTTAAGTCAATTTTACAGTTCCGCTTTAACATAAAAACCGATCTATTTTCCCAATCGTATTCAAAAAGTCGTCCCGTGAAAATTGCTCTCATTAAAGGCAGACGCGGGGGTGCACAATAACCCAAGTGTCTCCGGGTGACATCTTCAGGACATCCATTACCAAACTTCCTTGCCAAAAACCCACATTAGTTTACGTTTGCAGACAATAGTATTCAAATTGTCAAGCACTTTTCAATCTCTAAGCACTTCTTGAATTATCCCTTGACTTTGAAGTAAAAACTAACAAGCATTTGCTGTATTTAAAAGAACTTTTATTTCAAGAAAATTTTTCAGTCTTTTTAACAAATGCATTTTTTTTTTATTTTTAACAACGAAACTGGTTTTCCAAACGAGCCAATTTCGCCGACAGATGTATTATGTCCTTAGCCGCGTAAAATATTAAAAGCGTCAAGTGTCCTGGAAGGTCATATATTTTTCAAAAGCTCCTATTGTTGAAGTCAACTTCTTGAGATGCGTTTGCGAAGTTTTCTAGCGTCTAATTGGCGCACGGCGCCCACAGTGTAGGCGGTAATTGAAAGCGGACGGGATTCGTGCACCTGTCACTACCGCACTACTGCGCATGCCTAAGACAGGTTTTTGAAATGCCATGAAGAGGAACACGGAGTAACTTGTTTTCAACCCATTAAAGTATGCCGAAATAATTTTCAGGCTTTAGCAGGCTCTTTTCAACAAAATGCAAAGAAATGTGTTTCAAAGAAATCTCACAGTTCATCGTTCGATCGATCGTCAGTGGGTCCGCAAATAAACCCCATTCATATGCAAAACATGTAAATTTGTTTTTGGCTTTCAATTGTGTCACGCGTGTGGACATCATTGAACTGACTTTTCTAAAAGCTGCACACTGAAAAATGCTAAATTATTTTTTGCTACCATTTTGCAAGGATAGATTGGTCCAAAATATAATTCAAAAAAACGAAATTTAAAAAGAGATGCCAAGAAGATGTATTCTACAATTTGCGTAGCTGTATTTTTGTGTTTTTTTTTTGTGGCGTCCGGTGCTTACGAAAATCCAATAACTGTTGGTCGAGAAAAACGCTGATAAAAATTTCATGAAGCTCTTTCACCGTCAGTGACAAAAGCTGTCAATTCCTATTCAGGAATTGACCAATCAGTTTGAAGATCATAAGAAGTAAGTTGCCGGTGACAGCTGTCGTGCTATAAATAGAAATAACGCAGCTTCAAGTGTCAAACATACACAGCGGGACTGCGAGTTGTTGCTTTTATTTCAGGGGTGGTGTTTGATGACGCTCAGAGGAGAAGAATCACTCGAAGGCGAGAAGAAGAAGATGGACGACTCCAATTGTTACTATTGTACTGTTTATTTCGATTTCAGATTTAATGCCACTCGACTGATCTAATCCTTTACAACAAACTTGCAAGTGAAACGCGTACATAACACGACTAATCTTGTCTTGTTTAATTTTAAAATGACTTTCCGTCTTGCCTTCGTACCCTCAGTTCAAACTCTTACCCGCGTCATGCTATATCGTGGCTGTAAAGCCGCAATTGTTAGTACAGACAATTGTTAGTATGGACTGAAATCTTATTTGTAAAATATACATTCTTTTCTTGTTAATATACTAGGCATATAACTGATAGCTTTTCCTTTCCTTCTGTTTGTGTATATGGTTCTGTTTGTTGTTTTCTTTGTTGATTTTCTACGCGAAGGTGATGTCTTTATAGGAAATGCAAAAAAGCTAGTTTTTCCGTGGATAATCGATCTTTTCCCTTTCTGTAAAAGGTTGAGAAACATCCCTGAGCCCAGAGCAGAGATTTGGAGGACAAAAATATTTGTAGGTAGACAAACAAGCCGTGCGTGGGGTTGTGAAAATTTAAAATGTATATAACATCCGGCCCGAGTCTTTAAATCTTTTTGCGCCCTCGGACACACAAATACCGTTGCAACTGACTTTTCTACAAAAAAATCTTGAATAAAACTACCGTAGTTTAATATTATATGCTATATTATACTTTTTGGCGATAAAATAAGCTCAGGCGAATCGAAACATTCAGTTTTGTTAAAATTTTCTCTGTCAAACAGCTGAATTTTATTCATTCATTATTCATTTTATACGCCTGAAATATTGTGAAAATTTTCATAACAGGTTCCGTGTGTCAAGATGAGTAGTCAGTAATTTTGTTTTTTGTCTCTATGCAAAATCCCTTTCGAAAAATAATATAAAGATGTTAAGCGTTGTCTGGACGTGCAGTTCACGACGTTTGATGCACGGTTTTTCCCCCAAAAGGAGCAAAATTAACAAAACAGCTTTGACGATACGTGGAAAACACTATTCACTGAGATAAAAAGCTAAATAAAAATGGAGATAGATGGATTTTACTTGCAAAAATCCAGTTTCAAAGTTTTTTTTGTAACAGAATACTTAAAAAATAATAAAAAAAACCTTTGAAAAATATAATTCTTCCACAAAATGAATGAATGGTTTTCTCTTATTTTGAGTAAAAGGCGAAATAACAAGTCTAGAAGACTTAATCCAATTTTCAAATTTTTTTTCATCATTTCATATTATCAAATGTGAATTTTAGGTAAATAATATCGTTGAGAAGTTTGAAGTGAGTTCTCATTGAGTGAGGTTTCTTAAAATTACAAACGAAGTTGAAGTGCTAGTAACTATACGGGTAGGTTGTGCTTCATTTATCATGAAGTCGAGCCGGCTGCAATACTCGCACTGTGTACGAGAGGAGCTATATTTATTAGACAAGGAACCGTAATTCATGGCTCCAAACCATCAATGGCCTCCTGTGTAACGTTTATCTTTCGAAATCAATGTTTTTCAGTTTCCCAATCGCTGTGGAAAATCAAATGCAGTATATGAACTACTTTTAACTTAACTTACTTGAAGTTTCTGAGAAAACGACATCAACTAACGCTTTCTTCTCCCTATGAACATTTAGTAACTACATTAAATAAGAAGTTCTTGCTTTAAGATCACTGAATCACGATCCACATCAGCTGTTTTAGAAAAATGATTTCGGCGCTTTCTATCGGCGCGCGTAATTGCAATAAATAAAAGAAAAAAAATCTATGTACCGCACTATTCGAAGACTAGTGCATTGGAAGTTCATATACCTTAAGAAATAAAAAACTAAGATAGAGAAATTTTACAGTTGTCCCGGTCACACTCCGGGGGGACATTTTAAGATCAGATCGGTCTTGATAAAGTGTAGGTTTGTTTGCTTAACAATACAATATTTGTAAACAGGAAGGCAAGAAAAAGATCTGAGAGCATATTGGGTAAAGAACCGAATAGAATGAAAAAAGAGGAAGTTTTAGATTTGAATTGGAGGGCAAACGAGCGCGAACGCAGGTTCACCCACTAACAAAAATTATGCACCGTGTACCCTCTTTGGGGCTCCACGCAGAGAAGGGCCCTCTCAAAGTGCAGAAAGAAGGCCCATCCTGGGAGGACTGCCTTCATGATCACAGTTCCTCCAGTGCATTGTTAGTATGAAGGAACTCGCGACCTTCCCGCCTTTTATACGTGGCGAGCGCTGCCGAGGAAGGCGGGAAAATCGCATTATTGCGATTGCATTAGCCAATCAAAGGCTTAATTCGCGCCACAGTGCTGCGAACCCGCGCAAACTTCAAGGGCAGCTGTTTGAAGTTTACAAAGCTGAAAGGGACTGATGAATGAAGTCTTGCAGAGAGCTTGTTAACAATAGGTGAGTGCTAATTTAGCAAGTTAATTTAACGAGTATTCAGCGAGGTCATACTTCCCTAGCTAAGAAAAACCTTAACATTTACAATTCAGTTTTCCATCCGTCGACACTCAAGCATAAAATGTGCAATATAAACCAAACCAAAGTTCAAGATTTCAATAATTGTATTTACTCTGGTTTGTTTCTTATGATTTTTTTAAACTAAATAATTAAGTTGTTTTTGAGAGAATGAATACAACAGCTAGAAGTAAAAATATCTAGGGCTAATAATAATTGAAGTTCTTTTCAAAAGCTCTATGGGAGTGTTTTCGTTCGACGCACGTTAAAACAATGGGTGTAATCTTCTTCGGCAAGACGTCAAGTTCATTTTATGGCAAGAAAGAATTTCTAAAGGACTTTATTTGGTATGAAGCGGCTTCATTCTGCAAAACCAAAATAGAAAATCGCTAAATGAATATTTAAAAAGCTTGGTCATCATAATTAGGGCTTTACTTGGTGTGTTTTGCGATGAGTAAAGCTGCTCTTTAAGTCACGCCTAACTTCACCGAAATAATTGCCTTAGTTTACAAGCATTTTAAGACTGGAGGGTTGTAACGAAATGCTATGGCATAATTTTCACGTCCCAGTTCAGTCACATTTGGGTCAAGACGATTACATTAAGTCCCTAAAATTTCCTTATTGTGATTCCTCGTTAAAAAATAAAAGTTGCCGAACAATTTTTTCAAACTTTCCCCGCAAGTCGCAACCAAGCACTGTTTCAAAGAATAAAAAAGGATAGGCCACCATTATCGCTGAAGAGATATCATGGGCCACTCCTACTTCATTAATTTCATCAGCTCACGGTTCTGCGGAGGCAAAGGTTATTAGCAACACTTCAAAAACTCTCATTTTGATAGGTAGACAGCGTCGGGTGCATGAAACGATGCAATTTATAATTTATGGCAAAATCACACAATTCTAAACGTGCCTCGAAACGTAGTTTCTTTTTGCGTTTGCGTACTCTTCTAGCTATTTCTTTTCAGTTTCCGAACAATTTTTTCTTAATTTTTCGCCTTTATAAAAAGGGTAACTTTTACACCAAAATTATGCCATGAAAAATATGGGTCAGCATGCAGCTATATCTCTTGTTATATTTGTTTCACCAAGCTGAAATTTTCCCTGATTATAAACCTCGGCGGCCTGTTAACATTTAAGAAATTAGTAGAAAAAATGTCAGTACCGTGTTTCTATCGAGTTTTAGAAACACGAGTGGAAGTTTGAGAGAACGTGAAAGGCTGTGGGATCAAGAGCCGCAGGCGAGTGTTTCCACAGCTTTTTCGAGTTCTCCCAAACTTCACGAGTGTTTCTATAACTCGTTATAGTTCATCACTAAATTTTCTCCGATTCTAATTGGTTTAGATTGATCACGTGACGCGAT
>Ga0126337_10002639_pt1 | contig 11448 bp, 7 predicted proteins | sample DipCmetagenome_FD_92527 | JGI IMG/M metagenome (GOLD analysis project Ga0126337, IMG submission 92527) | Coral microbial communities from La Bocana,Puerto Morelos, Mexico - Diploria C A metagenome | ecosystem: Host-associated > Invertebrates > Cnidaria > Coral | place: La Bocana,Puerto Morelos... | reverse complement strand
AAAAGGCCAAGAATTCTCAGCAACGCTGGCGCCCATGACTAGACGCCCTTTGTAAGTCAAAGGCCTGACATCTCTTTGATCTTTCCTACCCTTGAACTGAATGGACACGGCTCGGTCCATGTTAGAGAGCACGGTTTGCAATGAAGACCTCTGATTCTTTAGAGGGCATTCTGTATATGATACTGGGTGGTTAGTATTGTATAGCGGTCATTTCCTAGGGAAAGTTAGGGGGTACCATAAGATGTTATCTCAAGCTCCATTGACACAAAGGGTATCTTAGATCTTTGGCCACTGTATTTGTTGAGCATACATGTACAGAAACATTTCCACCAATGGGTTGTTTTTTCATCAGTTTGTGGCCCCTTGTTGGAATGGACAAGAGTGCCACATGGATGTTGGGATGATACTATTTGTTTGTTTTGAATCGTGCCAGAATAAGGTCCAGCTGGTGGTGAGCTTTGGCCGACTCAGCTCACCCACGCTTCTGTGTTGTCATTCCGCACAGAGGGCGAGAATGTGTCATGGTTGCTGGCCACCGGCAAAGAGCACTTGAGCGCCCTAGGTTGGAGGATGTTTGGACATTCCAACATCTTCCCGGTGTCCAAGATGGTAAAGGTTTTGGATGATCTCCAGCTGTTGCCCTCCCAGGTGAAACAGCTCACCGGCAATTCCATGCATTTGCGCACCCAACTTGCTTTCATGATGTTTGCCATTGCGCATGTTTCACAGAAGCAACGTCCCGGTCAGAGTCAGATGCAGTCTCTAGGTTCCTGGGGCTTCGATTCTCAAGATGCAGATTGTGAACCCGGTCAAACTTAAACCATTGAACCTGGGTTGTGAGCCAAATAGGGGATAGACCGAATAGACATGCAAACTGGGTCACAGCAGTTGCGTGTGCAGTGTCTAATAGCCTCACGTTTTGACTTTAAGCCAATTCAGCCTGAGTCTGAACTCAGTAGAAATTGCAACTCACCACTGTGTTCTGAGCACAGGCAAAAAGCAGAATGCGTTCATAAGTTTGCAATGTTTGCCATATGGTGGTTTGGGCATCAAAGGCCCAATGTGAGAACAAGATGCAAATTTCAAAGTTTGTGACTCTCATCATATCTCATTTTCTATCTTCCATCCATTCCTTCTCTCCTTTCTGATTTTGGAGTCCGGTTTTCAATCGCTGAGTTTTGGGTCGACTGTTTGAAGAAGGAATTGAATTGGTTTGATTTGGATCGATCCAGAGACAAGAAGTTTGAAGTTTTATTTTGATGATTTTGATGTCATAGTTATTGCCAAGTTTTTTGACTGCGCCATTGTGTGATTGTGCTTGGGTTGGCCAATGTTTTTAGGCTGACAGGTGGAAAGTGAAGTTTTGTTTCTCACCGTTTGTCCGCTAGCGGGGCCACTTTCTTTGCGGTCCTGCCGCCCAGCCCTCATGGAGGATGGCTTCGATGAGGTGCCAGACATAGCACCTGATGATGCAATGGATGGCAGTGGCGGTGGTGACGGCAGCAAAGGCTCAGGGAGAGGTCGTGGCCGTGGGCGTGGTGGCGGCAAAGCAGCTGCCAAGTCCAAAGCCAAGGCAGACAAGTCTTGCTTTGTGGGTGGCTGTGACCAGAAGTGTAGGTCTCACAGCAAGTTTTGTGTGGCTCACCACAAGGATGCTGAAGCACTTCGGTACCAAGCCAAGGCGAAGAATGACAATGAGATCATGGAAGCAGTAGAGTCCGCCCTTTCCGATCCCCACAAGGCGAAGTTGAGCTTGGAAGAGTTTGCTCAGGCCAACCCCGAAGGCCGATTTCGCAAGAAATTGGTTGACTGGTCCTCTTTCATGCAGATCCATGGCAAGCGTACTGAGGTGCGCGAACGAAACCAGGAAGAGCAAATGGATGTCACGGACTATGTGAACTACAAGATGGGGCGTGGGCTTTCTGAACAGGAAGCACTCAATGATTGGAAGCGTCTGTTGGAAACTGATGTTGAACGTGAAGGAGAAGGTGCTGAGACCAAAGTCTGGGTGGTGCGCAACAAAATGCGTCTCAAGGACAATGTCCGGTACAAGGACCACCAGTTCCAGGAAGGCAGTCGCCAGGTCAAGGACATGGCAGAGGCCGACAAGTCCCTGGCACATTGAACTTGGCAATTTTTTCTGAAGTGATTGCTACTTTGTTTGCGGGTTTTTTTTTCATACATGAGGTATATTCTGTAGGACTCTGCTGGCAGCATCCTGGAATGTTAATACATATTTGTTCGAAATAGTTTTTGTTTTTCCAAGGGTTTAAGTTATCTAAGCAATCCATTTATTTGTTGGACGCAGCCATGTGGAGTAATAATCCATCCAGATTGTGAGTGTGGATGGTGGAGATATGTTTTCAATGATTTTGCTGTTTGTAGTGATGCCATCTCATCCAATTTTTTGTACACATTACACAACCGAGTTCCAATTTGATTGCTGCACTGCAGGCAGCATCTTTTGGATCACGTTCGCCGCCAAGGGGATTCCTTTGCGGACGGTTGGTTGCGCAGAAGCCGTCAAGATGAAGCCATGAGCACTGGTTCGCAATCACAGCCTGCAACTCCGGTGCCCAGTGAAGTGAGTCTAGCTAGTTCAGGCTGGCAACTCCATGTTGATCCATTTTGCGCATATCCCTTGATCTGGATGTTATACCCCTTTGTGAGTGTGGTGTCGCATTTGCAATCATTTGATTCAAACGTTGCCCGTTTTGTACATTAATCATGTCAGAGTTCCAGCTTCCAGTTGGTTTTTGGGATATGCAAATACCTGAGAAAGGCAATGTTTCTGAGAGGATTGAAACTGACTGGTTTTGATGAAGGGTAGTTCAGGTATATGTAAGTCATAGACACTGAAGTAAATGTAAATAGTGTGGCGGGTACTTAGTAGTTTCTGTAGTTTCTTGATTTTGCATGTTTGTTGCCGATATCCACACCAGGCAACAAAGTGGAGCTCGCCATTGCTGCTCCAAAGGCTTTGGAGAAAAACGAGAAGATCATTGTGAATTGCAAGAACATGGTGAACTTGGCCAAAACAGCTCTGACTGAAGCGCTCGTCATTGCCGAAAAGGACAAGAGTGATGATCAGTTGCAGTTGGCCTACGAGAAGAATTGTGTTGTGCGACTGCACATGCTCCATATTTGGGAGTCAGAGAGTGTTGCCGAAGTTCCTGCCCAGCATGCTTTACCGTCAGGGAAGACCCCACCAACAGAAGCAACGCCGAAAGCAACACCTCCTGTTTCTGGACCTTTGCAGGCTGGAGCCTCTACTGAGGCACCGGCGCCTGACCAAGGTGATGCTGAAACAAAGACTGACGCAGGCAGCACAACTTCCAATGCCCCGGCCAAGATGACTGCCCAGTTGAAGAAAAGCATTGAGGCTGCTGGCAGCAATGCTCAGCACATCACTTCTATGGGCCATCTGTGCGCCAAGGTCCATATGGAAGAAATCTTGCAAAGCATCATGACTGTTGACAGCATTGACAAGTTGAACCAGGCAGTGCAGTCTTTGAAAGATGCTGCCACCATGGTGAAGCAGCTGAAAGACGGCGCAGTGAAGGCTGCCAATAGCTTGAAGAGCCACATCCAAGGACGGCAAAGAACAAAGGCTCGCAAGCGGGCCCAGGAGACCAAGCAAGAGGAGCAAAGCGAAGTTCAGCGGAAGAAGAAGCAAGCCAAGGAGGCGGCTGAGGAGATCAAGAAGCAGGAGGCAACTCTACCTCCCCTGTTTGCCATTGATTGGGCTGCCAAGAACGCAGATGGCCGTGTCTTGGGCAAGGCGGTCTCTGTGACCACTGGTCCTGGCAAGGGATCCATCACGAATTTGGATTCTCCGCATTGCATTTCCAACTGCACCTTCCTTGCTGAGTTCTTGAAGATTGCCAAGGTGGGCTTTCCTGGGCGTCCAAGTTCAGGAAAACATGTTTTGTTTGTTTTTTTTGCTTGGGGTTCAGCACGTATAGTTGTAGACATTCAAATTTTCCAAGGGAGACGTGCGATTTTCCGATCAACGTGTCATTGTTTCAGGTTTTTTTTTATTGGCCGACGCAACGCCAGGTGCAGTTGATGCTCACTTCTTTTGGCGGTTCTTACAAGAAGAATCCCAACATGAAGACCGTTGGCGAGTGCCAGGAATTGGTGGTCAAGAACAATGGCTTGGATGAATGCCAGGAGATGTGGCAATCAGTTGCAGCACTTTTCAGCCCTTCTTTCTTGCAGCCTGCAGATGACATGGAGGGATACTTGAAGAACGTTCTCAAGGCGACTTGGCTGTACGGCCTCGATGCTGGAGGCAACTACATTTCACACATGCCCAACGGACTTGGCAGTCTACGTTTCCAATGCTCAGGAGAAGTTGCATGGATCCTTTTTGAGCTGAAACAGCTCATCCCGGCCGTGAAGATTTTGCTCAAGAAAGATGATGTTGGTGGGTTGGATGGCCTGAACAAGTTCACGCAGGCGTTGACTTCAGCAGAGCTGGAGGCGCTGGAGGGCCATGGCTGTGTGGCGCACCATTGTCGCCAAGCTGAGGGCCAGGTCATGTATGCGCCGGTAGGCTGGGTGGCAGCTGAGCGCTCTGTGAAAGGAGTCTTGGTTTATGGCATCCGGAAAGTTGTGATGTTGACATCCAACGTCGCCTATGAGAACTACAGTTTGCTTCAGGGCCTCTTTGAAGCCAGCGGCAAGCCCGTAGACAAGATGAAAACCACTTTGTCTTTCTTGCAGCCTGCTGAGCCTGAATGAGGACACCTGGCCTGCTACATGCCAAGTGCCAGATTTCAATTTAGGCTGTGAGATTGTGAAGGTTCATGTTGAACCTGTTGAGTCTCTTCTCTTTGGGGAGCCCGCCGTGAGCGTGCAAAAGACCTGACCTGTGTGTCCAAAAAATGCCGAGCAGATATTCCGACGTCCCACTGACAGAACTTGTGTCCAAGATTCCTTTTTTTTCCACGTTTGAAATTTTTTAGGGCTGAATCCATTGTGCGTGAAACATGCGCTTGGGGCAATACCAAAGGATAAGCAATGTTCAATTCAATGTTGTGTGATACACCAATACATCAGCAATATGTCATCACACAGCAGGTTCTGCAATAGTGCTTGGATTTTTTTCTGGTCAAGGGGGCCGTTTTCAAATAGAGCTTGGGCCAATAATTTGTTGTGCAAATGGATTCTCATATCGGATTTTTTTAAACATAGTATATATGAATGGTGTTCAAAAAAATATATTGATACAGCTAGCGCGATATGAAACTTGGTGCGCGATATAAGTGCGAAACACAGATACAATGTGTGGGACTGAATGCAAGTGCCTCAGCACTTTGGGCCACTGTTTGATGTCCACGCATGCTTCTCTATGTCTTTGCAGTGCAGTTTGACAAGATAGCAAGGAAGTGTCAGCACACCAGTGCTTTAGAAGGGTTAGTGTTTAGTACAATCTTGTTAGCAGCGGTTGAGGGTTGTGCTTGCCAGAAGCACTTAGCACCACTGAGCCCCCATGAGTTGCCAGGAGTTGAACTGGCCAGGGTTTCCGAAGGGAATCCACGCAAGTAAGCAGTTTTGTTTTGTTTGATTTGTTGTTTGGTTTTGGTGTGTTTTGTTTTTGTGTTTGTTTTTTGTTTGCTTGTTTGTTTCTTTTGTTTGTTTGTTTGTTTGTTTGTTTGTTTGTTTGTTTGCTTGTGTGTTTCTTTGTTTTTTTGTTTGTTTGTTTGTTTGTTTGTTTGTTTGTTGGTTTGTTGGTTTGTTGGTTTGTTGGTTTGTTGGTTTGTTGGTTTGTTGGTTTGTTTTGTTTTGTTTTGTTTGCTTGGTTGGTTTGTTGGTTTGTTTGTTGGTTTGTTGATTTGTTGGTTCGTTGATTTGTTTTGCTTGCTTGTTAGTTTGTTGGTGTTGGTTTGTTGTTTCTTTGTTTCTTCGTTTTGTTTCGAGTGTTATGGCCCGTTTTGGTTTGTTTGGTTGTTTGTTGTTTTGTTGGTGATGGTGCTGGTGGTACCTTACCCGAGCGCATGTACCCACATGGCCGGGCCCCGAAGCAAAAGGCAATGTTTCCTTTACGGGAGGCTCTGTTTCGCAACCAGTTGCAATCAACCTCCAGCTTTGCGAATTTGACATTGTGGCCGAGGATACAGGTCTATAATCAAGTTCGGTGGCCCCAAACGATTCTCTATATTGATGAGATTGCAAAGGATCTCCGGATCATTGAAAAATTTGGCCACGTACTGGAGAGATTGCAGTCCTGTCCCAAAACGATTTGATATTACAGGGTGGTGAACTTATCTAGCTATAAGATGCTGAAGATACACAAGGCGGACGACGGCATGGTCCCTGCGAAGAGGAGTTTTCCAGCTTGCTAGTCGTGTTGGTATTCTGGAAACGGACTTGAAACAACGGATGGACTTGACATAGTTCTGGTAGTCCGGGACGTGGCCGTATCCTCAAGTCTTTTTTGTGAATTCACTTGGCTTACCAGAAATGGTTTGACTAATTTCTTTTGGGACTCACGAATGTCCAGTAAATATGTAGTGATGTGTGTGAAAAACCGCAACAAAAGGTCGTTCCCATGGGATCCCTTGCCCTATTGCTAGACTGTAGTGAATGACCAAGATTTCACAACGTCAATTGTATTCATGGCTGTTGAGCGTTTGCGCAATTCTCAAGTGACGAATCCTCCCGAAAAAAGCCGACAATGCTTAATCCACGCCAGTTTGGAGAAGTGGTAATGGCATCAGCCCATCAAGTGTTTTGAAGTATTTGCCTTTTGTTCACCAGGTGTATTGAAGGGTGCCGTGTTTTTCTTTTCTAAAGTTGTTTGGTACATACTGCCTCCAAGTAACAAGAAGTTTCCCTTGAAAGCATTCACTCACGTTTTTGATGCTTTTCAATCCAACCCGACAATCCCCAAACAACACAAGCAAGCCTGACGGCTGCTCAGAGTTGTAAAATCAAAGTGGTATTTTTTTGAGTGTTGGCATGACTTTTGCAACCGTAGTTTTAGGTTTGCCAGGAAAGATGCAGGTGTTCCACAGCTATACCAATCCTTACGACACATACCTGGTTTAAGTGGCTTACATTGCAGTCACTATCCAGCTTGGGTAACCCGAGGTTCAAGGATACCTGGAAAAACTTAGTGACTAGCTGAAGGACATAAAGGGCTACAATGCTACAATCAGTGAGTGGGTGTTCGTTCATCTGTTTGCGTTTTCATTATGCATAGATGTTACGCTTTGTTTTTTCGAAATTTTTATTTTCACATCACGTATAGATGTGTTATAACAGCGTTTTATTTGGATTGCATTTTGTGTCTGTGGCGTTGTTTCGTTTCTCTTCGAATACAGACGGTGCCAGGAGCCTGGTCGCACGAGGGTTCAGTGTGCACCTTCACCTTGCAGAGCTTTGCCAGTGTTTTCTTCGGCTTTGCACAGACTTTTTTCTGTTTGAATAAAATCGAGTTATTTTTCTCAATATTGTGATTTGCATTGTCAGGGGAAATTTGAGAAACTTCCAATATCCGAAGGAGAGAGCAGGGTAGGGTAAAAGACTATATATAGTCTTTCACCCTACCCTGCTCTCTCCTTCGTATATTAGAGTATACAAGAATGGTAGAGTCAAAGGCTTCTAGAGTCAACGGATAGTAGAGTCAAAGAAAAGTAGAGCAATTCAGAGAGTGGTAGAGTCAAAGATTTGTAGGGTCAAAGAATAGTAGAGCTCGGGCCATCGAATACATATGAAGTTTTGGGTCACATCAATTTTGGAAAGATCAAACGGAGAGTAGCCCTGAATACAGAAAATGTCCATGGGAATCGTGGTGCGCGCTATCTGCTCTCTTCGTGCAGTCATCCATTTCGGCGGCCACAAGGTTTGAAAAGCGTGGCCCCACCATAGAATTGACATTTTGGGGATGTATCCAGACTAGGGACCGATGACCAGTTTGGATCCGGGTTGGTATTCAGAAACGGTGACCGGATGAAGCGAGCAGATGGTGAGTGCGCAGTTGAACCGCCCGGTCCCTCAATCACTCGATCTTTCTTCCGAAGGCATTTGGAAGATGCCATTGACCGCAAGAAGATAACAGACATTTTTTGGGGGGCGACCATATTCTAGCTAGAGAACCATGAAGAGGGTAAGATGCAAGCTTGTTCTGGCAACACCTTCCCATAGTCGCAGTGGCTCTTACTGTGGGATCGTGGGCGTGGCAGTGCGGCCCCCAGTCTTCAAGTCGTGTGAAAAGGTGCAGCTCTTCCCACGTCTACACTAGGGCTTGACTCATCCTCCTTGGCTTTACTATTCTCCTCCTCAATTTTCTTAGCCTTGATCACCTTTCAACTTGTCCGCAGCAGCGGCGGTGTTGTTGACCTGGTTCCTGACATTGCTGCTGTTGTTGTCCTGATGAGCGACTTGCTCAAATTTTGCAATCAAGTGCCGTCCAAACATGAGATGTTCCGGGATGTTGGGGTCGAATCAACTTGCAGTGTTGATCGTGCTAGCGAAACCCGGAATGACAAGTCCTTTTGAACTTTCAGCGCTTTCTTCGTAACTGCCGCAAGATCTTTAGAGCTGTCATTCTTTTCGACGCCGCCAACTCCTCCCAAACTGTTTGTGGGAATTCAATTCCTCAGGCGGGGATGCTTCAGGTGACAACTTTGAGTGAGCATCGTACCACTCACCTGCTTGACCTCCCACCATCTCGCTGAAGACGACAACATGTCGGCCAACAAGGCTCGATCATCGCAAGCCAGTCCGATAAGCCCACCGGACCTGAAGATGCCGCCCCCCACTCTAAAAGAGCTGGCAGTTCTTGTTGCCCTCGAACCGTCTCGGCATCACCTTCCTTCTCTTTATTCTCCACGGTTTGACGTTGAAGGTTCGTCGTTCCTTCCATCACATTGCTCAGTTGACGAACCAGAAGGGGAACCATTACCTCCACATTCTTTGAAACATAGGGCTCTTCAACAGTCTTGACATTCAGAAAAGAAGTTCTCGTCAGCAACGTCCACATAATGTATAAGACCGCGTCAGTTTAGGGACATAGCCATCTTCAAGACCTCCTTGGACTCAGCGACCTCTTCACATTCGATCTGAGAGCTTCGGCCAGAACCACGAATCGACCCTGCAGATGCCTTCTCATGCAGGATTCACGAACTTCTGACTCGCTTCCCATTGCTCCTTCACTTCATCTTCTTTTCTCTGAAGTCTTCGGTTCTCTTCTGCCAAAGCATGATTCTCATCAGCTAAAGCACGATTCTCATGTGATAACTTTCGGTTCTCATTCCTGGACACCTCATTCTCAGCTTCCGAGGACACAGTCCTACTCCTAATCTCATTCATCTCTCCCATCAATCTACTTCGAACAAACCCCTCTTCCAAAGAGGGGCCGGGCAAATTTCGAGGTCGTGGGGCAGGAGCATCATCGGTCCTATAGAAGCTGCTGAAAGTCAAAAAGTGGGTTGGGATGTTTTAACTTTCCCTGCTAGGTGTTGGACCATAACTCACACATAAACCCCTTGGTCTACTCATCAGCTGAGACTCTACCCTCCCAGCACTGCCAATCACGCCTTCGCTTGATCGGTGATGCAAAGCTCCCACTTGCATCCACCAACCCTTGTTACTGCCCACAAGAATTTAAGTGAGTGGATTGTTGAGGGGTCCTGCAAACTTGAGTCCTAGCTGGTGTCCCTTGACCATGAATTGTTCTTTGAACCACCAACTCTTGTCCAATCGGTTGGAGGCCTTCTAAACTTCCATTTGCCCTTGGACTAGAGTTAGTTCTCTACTGGTTCATCAAGATTTTATCACTGGAGAATTGGGGACCGGAACTGCTACACCATCAACAAATCTGGGTCTTGCCCTCATCCTAATCATCAAATAGGAAGCCATTGCAGCTAGCGGTTTAGGCTCAGAACTTCAGAAACTCAAAGCGATCTCAGAACTTAAGAAACTCAGAGCGATCACGCCTTTTTGGGGCTCGATCAAAAGCAGCTACGAAGCTGTCTCAATGACCACATGCAGGTTTCTGTGCTACTGCACTTTTCTCGATTTGTGCAGTGTAAGCTGGTACTCTTCTCGGTTTGTGCAGTGTAAACTGGTACACTTCTCATATGTGCAGTGTAAATTTGTACACTTCTCGATCTGTCTGAGAAAAATTTGACATCCTCCAACTGGAGCTTCCCACTTTGCCTAAAGGAAATACTCACAGGACATCAGTTGGAAATGCGCGCAAATATTAATGTGATTTTTTTGGTTTTTGGTAGAACCTGCGATTTTTGCTGGTTTTTTTCTCCAAATCTGAAGTGAGGTTCAAAGTGCATGATTTTGTCAATGTATACACGATTTGCGTGGTATTTAGCATCTTGATGGTACCCCGACTTCACTTTCCCACGTACCGCACACTCACCAATTCCTAAAATTATAAAGGAAAATCATTATATAAAGGTAGAGCCGTTTGTGGACATACAGTTAGAACCCCCTTGCAACAGGGTGGTTAGAAAGAAAGGTTCCAACGGATCAATTTTGGGTTAAACAAGAAAAACGAGGAAGGGTCAAACTGTAGAACCTGAATTTTGGAAAAAAACTAAGTGGATGTCCGTCATTTTTGTATTTGTTGTACTAGTATCATTGTAGAATCGTGTCATTTTTTTTCGAAGGTGCCTTGGGTGACCCTACGGCATTGCGTTGGACCTCACGTACTGTTTTCAATATCTCCCTCGTTTGATTTGTGAGCAACGACTAGATGTAACATCCAAAACAGGACACCATAACTGATTGAATACGTGTCTCCGAACAGTGAGTTGTTGCATTCATTGGTAAGCTCCAGATACCGTTTGATGAAGTGTTTATGTCAAGAAGTATCATCCAATGATTTCGTGTCTGATTTTTCTTTGAACCTAGGCATAGTTTGGAACATTCACGTTCAATTGTGGATCCCTTTTTAGATCAATAGCATATTTTTGTTCAGTGTTTTGAAGGAGGATATCTGACCACGACATGAAAAGACATGTGATTACGGCAGGATCCTAAGGGAAGGCGTTGATTACTGTACAGGACCAACAAGTACTTCAATTGTATGAATGTATTTAAGATTTAGCAAGAAAATCTTCCGAAAGCCCAACACTGTAAAGTATAGATCAAGTGTCAACAGGGTCTTTCGTGATCCTGAAAAGGGTGGTGCACCGTCGTTACATTTACAATGTAGTGAGCGTGCAGATTGATTCTCCGGTTGTTTTTGTTTTGTTTGGTACACGCCTTCTACAGATCCTTTTCATCAATGTCTTTCAGGGTAAGAAAAAACCAGTGAAATTTGGACGCGTTCACCGCGCTTTGTTGTGCGTTCACCTCTGCAATCTTAGATTTTTGCCCAGCAGATCTTCTACGTGCGTCTCTCAGTGAACAATCCACGGCAGGCGGCACCTGTGGGGCCTGTGGGGTACTTTTGGGCAACCTGCAACTCTTTTTTTT
>Ga0126337_10002638_pt1 | contig 11450 bp, 8 predicted proteins | sample DipCmetagenome_FD_92527 | JGI IMG/M metagenome (GOLD analysis project Ga0126337, IMG submission 92527) | Coral microbial communities from La Bocana,Puerto Morelos, Mexico - Diploria C A metagenome | ecosystem: Host-associated > Invertebrates > Cnidaria > Coral | place: La Bocana,Puerto Morelos... | reverse complement strand
GCTCCTGGCAAGCATGGGTTTTAATAACATGATGCATGCAATGCATGAATATTGAGCAAAATAATAAATTATTATAAATGGGAAGCACTTATTAGCTTCTTGGGGGAAAAAGAAAGAAAAAACGCGTCAGAGGGAAAAAAAGAAAAGGAAAAAAATTTGTGTGTTTCCCAGGCCGAGTCTCGAACTCTCGCCTTTCATGCTTTCCCAGCTTTCCAATACAGTATACCAACGCATTGAGCTAACGTAACACATAGGTCCGCAAAGCGTGTAGGTGTCTGGAGTGTTATACATTATTGTATTGCGGAGTCAGGGCAGTGATTGCAGCATGATTTTGAGAGGTTTAAATAAGGGATAGAAGAAAGAAATTTATTTTTGCAACAAAGCCAAAATGTTTTCATTTTTTCTGCTTATACTGATGCATGTACTTCATCATGCAAAATAGTCGTAGCCTCAAAGAGGCCTTTGATTAAATCAATTCAAAGTGAGCAATGATAAAACAGTTGACTGTGTTAGCTGGTCAAGATAGTAAAATGTTTTTCTCTGCAAGGGTACAACTGTGCTTGGGCCATCACTTGTTTTACATCAGGCCCTGGTTGTTCAAAGCTGGATAACACTATCCACCAGATAAATCGCTATCCAGTGGACGTCGCATTATCCGCCTTTTGAATAACCAGGCCCTGTAAGCTAAGTATTTACCTGGACTTGCTTGGCCCTCCCAGTTGAATAATCACTTTATTACAACTTGCATTATTTTGTAAACATGTTGTTACATTGCCTGTTATTAACAGTGATCCATCTTTCCTTAGGGTTGTTGAGTTTGCTAGCAAGGAAGACATGAAGGCGGCCCTGAAAAAACTTGATGATTCAGAATTGAATGGAAAACGTATCCGTCTAAAAATAGTAAGTAATAGTTATTAATTTCCTTACACAAATAACAATATTATTTGTCAGTACTTGAAAATATTGCTGAATTGTACCATGAATATAGCTTAAGGTTTCAGTTGTAAAAATCAAATTTCCATCATTGTGGCATGTTATGAAAGAAGATGAGTATTGGATAATGTAAGGATCATTAAAGCTTACAATTTTTTTTCTCTCATACGCAATGGAAGAAGTTGTTGTAGTTGTTATATATGTGGAATTTATCCCCAGCAGTGCAGTTCTCATTGGTTGCTTTGAGGTAACATGACATTTAACAATCAAACTGTTTCTCGTCAAAATTCTTCTCTAGGAAACATTGAGATTTTCAAGAAACAAAATAAGCTGTTTCCTTTGGGACAATTTGTTTAAGTGTTCAGTAAGGAGATGTTCCTAAACATCTACCCTCATACAGTTCTAACTTGGTATAAAACACAATTTATGACCAGAACCAAACTCTTAACTGGAACATTGTAGATCTCTGATGATCATGCAACTTTTAAGTTTCAGTCAATTATTACTGTTACAACATTAATTTTCTGTGTTAATTTGGCAGAAGTTTTATGATTATTTTCTCTTTAACTAGGAAAAGGTTAGAACGTCCCGACGATCACGAAGCCGCAGTCGATCTCGCTCTCCAAAACGAAGAAAGAGGTATAGTATGATTGTCCAAATAGGTGTTTTGAGCCTTGTTTTGTTGAATAAGTGAATGTGCTTAAGTGGCACAGGAGGCTCAGATCAGAGATTTCCGTGTTTGTTGAATCCCTTAAACACTCAAGAACTTTACTGTACTGAACAATAAGAAAACAGTTCATCGTTTGAGTAATGTTGCCTTGCAAACATTCCTAGTTCAGTTATTTCATCTAATTACGAGAGTCTCCTTCCTCTGGCTAAAATTAAGCACCAAAATTGTTCGGAGAGTTCTGGGATATTGAACTTTTCAGTAAAGTAAAACATTTTTTCCTGATTGTAATAGAAGTCATTCACGTTCACGCAGCCACTCCAAGTCACGTTCCAAATCTCCAAAGAAGCGGCACCATTCTTCATCTCGTTCACGATCACCCTCCAAGTCACGCAAGTCTAAGTCACGCTCACAGTCCAAGGAAAAAGAGCGATCAAGATCAAAGTCTCCAGAGGAAGATGACAAGGAATCGCCTGCAAAGAGTCCAGAGAAGGAAGAACAGGAGGAGGAAGCTGAAGGAGATGCTGAAGCTGACGGCGAGGAGAAGGAAGACAGTCCAGAGGCAGTGAATGGAGATGAAGAAAACGGTGATGCTGAACAAGAACTGGAGGTGGAGGATGAAGTTGAGGAGGACTAAATGACATTTTTCTGCTTATAATAATAATATAGTTTAAACCCATGGTTTTGTGTAGAAAAAAAAGACGTTTTAGTCTCCATTTGCATACCAGTTTACACATGATCTGTTTTTAAATATAGCAAGTCCTAACATTTTTGTGGCACAATTCAATGTTCACCAGTCTTTATGGAAATGTGCAATTCATCTTATGGCACACCCTTGCAGTGTGTTTCTCAATATCATATACTTGTAGCAGAGAACTGTCTTTTTATTCAGTGAACTTCCTTCCAGACATTTTGTGTTGTACGATGTGCACGTATTTGGAATTATTTTTTTTCGGTAATGGAAAGAACTAATGACATCTTCCGTTGTGATTTTAAGTAGCGACAAATTTGTAGTGTGTGAGAGTAATTCTGTAAGGAATAACCATGGAGTAAATGTAATTTGCCAAAAGAAAGTGAGAAGTTCCAATCTTGCTAGTTTATTCGGAGCTTATTCATAAGGCTTGCTTTTAGCCCTTTCCTCTCGGCTTGTTTAACAGGCTCCAACGTTTGCTCCCCTATATCTCACATAACTGTGTTTGTAAATATATTTTGCTGAATGGCTGTTCCCTATTTCTATATTTCTTTATTTCTTATTGTTAAATTCTTTAGCTTCCTCACAGCAAACTTGCCAGATGAAGTTTCCTAGAGCTCCTTACATCAACTGAATTGATGACGATGTAAAAATGTAGCTTAGCGATAGGACCTGTCAGTATCTGTTCACCTGTAAAACATTGACAAGGTAGAGAATGGGTTTAGATGAACGTAATTTATGCGCGTTATTATTCAGGATTAATTAGTTATGAATGTTTTACTTTTCAGTTGTACATCAATATTGTAACAGTCATGTCGAAATTTGTAGAGCTCCCATGTTCCCTTGGAATTAAAGTGATGTTCTTTTATCTGTGTTGTGATTAATCTGGGCGTGTATAGGATTTAAGAGAAGGGGATTGAAGATACGGCCGCTGATGGAAGTCCCCTATTAGGGGGTCCGGAGGCATCCTCACTGGGAAAATGTTTAAAATTGAGGTCCACGGATATGAGATCTAAGGCTTAGTCAGCATGTTGTGATGCCTTCTTTTTAATTTAGCTAGATCCGTCCCAGATTAATGTTACTTTTTTATAAGATCTTCTGCGCTTCGGGGAATTCTCTCTAAATACTCTTAAGAGCTGATTTGATTTTCACTGGTAGAAAAATTTTTATCCATTATCTGTTCTATTTTAAATCTTACTGTAGATTGCAGTGAATATTTTTTTCTTTACTGAGAATTTTTTTTCCAATAAAAACTCAACTTTTCGTTGTGTCTACACTAGCACACGACTTTATCAGTCATCAGGTCCAAAAAGCATTCATACGAGCGTGGCTTTTCAAATAGTGGAGTTTGGCTGTGGTTATTTTTATCTTTTTCCGGTTCCAGCCTGATGTAGCCTGCGTTGAATTAAACTAGGGTGAACTTGCACGGCGCTTATCTGCTGGGAAAAGTTCGTGGAGACAGCGTGGCCTGTCCTTTAAGCATGTAAAAAAGCATTTCAAAAGAACTTGTATTTAAGGTATATTGCGGAGGTCTTTGTTTGAGGTTGAAAATATGCGCTTTGGGTGTTTTATAGGATAGAACTTGTCTGGTGGACCTTGAGATTAATATTCCTGCCGGACGGTCCATTAGAGTCGGTTCTGAAGGGATGTGAATGGGGTGACTTTCCCTATAGGTGGTATAAGTAGGAGTTACCTTTCTTGTGTAAAAATGTTCTTTAAGAGGGTATGAGTTTGGACCTCAGGGCGGAACCTCCCCGTATGAAATTTTGTTGAGTACCCCTCCGGATAAGTTAATATAGAATAGCTGGATGAAGGAGAACTTATCTAAGGGAAAAAAGGGGGGCTTAGCTTGGGACCAGCTAGCAGACAGATAACTGAGATAAGCTTATGATTTAGGTGGGCTTAAAAACGGGTGAGCTTCTTACTGCGGGATTCAACGGAATTAGGAAACGCATCCGGGTACAATAATCATTCGTGAAACGGAAATATGACCACCATGAACAGTGGTCATCACCAGTTACAGATAAACCATAATATTTTTTAAAGTGAAGAAAAAAAACCTGCATAGTGAGTCACGCCAAAAACAAACGTACAAAAAAAAACACAAACAAACCAAATAGAACAAAATTCTGGTAGAAGCTAACGGTGACAAACAAAAATTCTTGCAAAGAAAAAATTACCCCAACCAGCCTCTTTCCTCCCTTTACTAAGAAATATAATGGCCTATCCCTGATAAAATGAAAGTTAGAAATTATTACTACTGCGATAACACGTGAAATGGAACTTCTTTTTCGGTGAGGTGCCGGAATAAACCCTACCAGTCCCTCTTTTCCCATCTCCACCCATTACCTCTTCAAGAAGTCTTTAAAAGAAAGTAACCCAGGTAAAAGCAAACGAGAACTTGTTTCATAGGAATTCGTCTCAATTTACTAAATACGAAAACTGTTCAAAAATTCCGAAGTATTTGTAGTATCTTTGCATTATCTGCGATAAAGATAACTGATGTTACAAATGACGCACTAGCTCAGTTGTACGTGACGCAATGGCAATGAATCGTCATGTACCTGATAGCCGCGCCGCACTGCGATTCTTTCCAGTGTGGATGACCATATAGGGATGTTTGCAAAGTTTTGTTAAAAATACCTTTCCGTGTCAGTACATACGGATTAACAGATCTTCTAAAAAGCATTCCATTTCTAACTAGAAGACATGACGGATAAGATAATAGAACTTAAGAGACGGATGTTTTTTTTTTGTGCTTTAAAAACAAAAACGACATACGCTCAAGGTCACAGATCAACTGTTTAGTTCACAAATGCTTCGAATTTTTATTGAAGCGGAACGGATTTTATTGAAACTTAATTCCTAAACGTAAAAATAGAGCAGTTTCACTTGGTAATATGATTTTGTTTAATACTAGGTATTTTATTTTTCAGTTCCATTTTATCACTAAATTTACTCAACGAACTCAGCGTTTCGGAGCCATCGTGACAACAAAAAAGGTGTAATAAAAATTTGATCAGTGTGTTTTTTATGAGCTCATATCATAACGTTTACCAGAGCGCAATGACATGTGCTAATATTTTGCATTATTTCCGGTACGTGGTATAAAAGTTCGGGAAGATGACATCATCGCTGTGAAATCCAAGTCACCCTTTGGGCACTTTATCTTAGCGGTTTGGGATACATTAAAATTCCTGAGTAAAATCATCTTGTGCTCATTTGACAAGCTTCTTTTCGATAAGTCAAGATTAACCTCATCCTCATGATCACAAGTAAGTTTCCCGCTGATATCATCTGGAAAGTAAACACCAAGAAACCAAACAAAAAACTAACGCCACTAATTATCTGCATTTGGAAATATTTTGTGACTGGGGAGCATAAAATAATAATCGTTTAAATTATCTTTTATGCATGGCAGTTCGGGTCGTGCCACCCTTTGTACATACTTTGATTTGAATAATCCGAAATAATAAGCATTGTTCTGAAAGAAAATAGAAAGCTCAAATGGAGTCGTGCGACTTCCGAACTGTCTGGTTTCAAATTCGATTTTGACCGCATGGAACGCAAGAAAGCGCGGCTTTTGAATATCTGCTCTCCGAAAACCACCGAAAAGTTCTTTCTGACCAATTGATTCTTCATTAACCATGAAAATAAATCAATATACGTTCACTAATCTTGGGTACACGCACGATTCTAAAATAGCTCCTGACAGCCCCACCCACCCCCGCAAGAAATGTACTCAGCATGCAAGCAACAATGAATTCCGTTTGTTCATCGACCAATCACAAGCAGAACTCATGATCGGTAATTATGCATTCTTGTCATCGTTTTCGGTGGTTGTGGGATATATTCGTCCGGTCGATGGAGTCCGTTTGAAGTCAAACAGTCTCGGTCGTGTGTAAATGCGTATTTGTAACTCGAATCGAATTAAATTACTCTTCCAGCAGTCCAAGCGTCTTCCTAGAATGCGATAGAAGCCTCGTAACAATCAAGCAACATGGAAGTGATCCGAACGAGGCAAGAAGAACGGGAATACTTGCGAAAACTGATTGCTTCATGGAACGCGAGTCGTTTGGACATCTTTGAAATTAGTGAACCCAATGAAGTAGGTTTCTGACGCATACGGGGTGTTTAACACTATAATGTTGACTGTTCGTGATATGGTTTTGCCTTTTTTCGAAGATACCATGTTAGTGCACACTGCATTCGCACTGATACAGCTTACTATGTTCATTTAACAGGACTTGGAGTACCGCGGTGTGATGCGGTTTTTCTTCCAAGATGCTGGAGCAAAAATGGCCACAAAGTGTGTCCGCGTTACTAGCGTGGAAACGGCGGAGGATGTTACGAGAACTTTGGTGGAAAAATTTCGTCCGGATATGAAGATGCTTTCAAATCCGAATTACTCTCTTTATGAAGTCCATCCGAACGGAGGTAAGAAACCTCGAAATGAGCTAAGTGAGTTAGGTTCGCGTGTGGTGGACTTGTAAATTTCTCGTCCGGTTTGCCGCAACAATATGATTTCAGTGGCAAATCATAACAGTAAAATAGAACACTCTGAATATTTATCGGTTAGTTTTTCGATTTTAGGAAATTGCTTTGTCCTTAGTCCGACTGCTGTTCCCGACGCTGCAATTCACCGTCTTTCTGACTTACTAAACGTATCATCGTTTTTAACACTATCGAATGAAGTTGTACAGTCTGTTGTTTATTGATGCAATCGAGCGAGCTTAAACGCAGCTTGACCGGAGTGAACAACAACACTTCAAAACGCCCAGTTTTCCATTTTGTGTAACTTTGAGTTATCGCTTCAAGTGGTACGAGCAAGAATTTCTTTCGCTGGATGCTCATCTACAGTATTTCCTTTCTCACACTCCAGAAATAAGCTTTCTTTTAGAATGAAAAATTAATTAAAATAACCTCGAGCATATTCATTAGGATACCTAAAAAAAACCTTTGTTAGGTGACTCGGTAACTTTGCTTTAAATTTATAATATTTTTACTTACAGCACAATCGGCGGATTCCCCATAATATGTTGGTATTTGTCGCTTGTGTCATATTTCCTGATTGAGAATTTCTGGCATTCTTTATGGGAAAACAAACTAGTTCGAACCAAGCCAGGTGTAATTAAAAGAAGTTTTTGCAGTTAATGTTGAATTAAATGTTGTCTTTGCGCTAACAGTTAAATAAAGATAAAAACAGTGATGATCGTGACAATATCTTTTGCTGCTAAGCGTTGCTTCTCTCCATGTTGTGAATATCACCAATATTGGCCAGAACTGAAATAGCAGCTTACAATAAATACTATATTTAATCTTTCTATGGTAAACAACCTACCTGTTGTCTCATCTTGCTTTGGCTAGACATTGTCCTTGAAGACATAGCCACAGCCCCTGTCTTCTTCCAAATAGATTAGGATATAAACTCTAAAGTGCTCAGGCAAAAATATACAATCAAACAACTGTATATTTTATGCTAATAAATACACAAAAACATGAGGAGCAGGCAAGTTTTCTGAAACAAGAGTATCTATCACTGAGTAGATAAAACATGTTGTTAGGTTGTTTTGTGTTGATGTATATTCATTTCAGACCAAAACGTGACTGATGTTTATTTTTCTTATTGACTTAAGACAATATCAACATTTCCTAGCTGTTTCCTTGAAACTGAAAACATATTTTGAGGAGATATTAGGGTTACCCTATATTTACATGTATACAAATGTTCGTCTTGATTCTATAGCAATGTAACCGACACTAATTATGGAATTGAGTTGTCTTCAAAATAACTTGTTTACACAATATACAGAATATTCAAAACAAATATTGCCACACGAAAGTTATGCTCAATTATACTACAATTGTTTGTACGCTAGATTTAAAACCACATGGCACATGAAAGAACTGCTCAATAGCTTTTCTTTTGAATGGTCATGTAAAAGAAATATTCATAGGCAATAAAGAGGTAGGACCACTTACCCACATAAACTGCCTCACCATGTAGACACCTCTATAATACAGACAACTCTATATTCACTTTGCCCTAGAGATTTCTAAAATATTGTTAACTACATCATATAGACACTTGGCTCTGCTCCTTTGGTGTCCTTGTTGAAAAGATAGTTTGGATTTATTCCATACTAATTTGCTGACTTAAGATTTGACAGTCTCTTACCCTTTAAACGGTGTCCTTCTTTATTGTTATAAGAAAACCAGGACAAGGAAGAGTATTTTTAATATATATAATTGCTTTCCTTCTTTATCTGCAGAGTCTAAAAAACTTGGAAAAGATGACAGACCATTAGCTGTACAACTTGCATGGCAGCAAGATGATAGAGAAGGACGTTTTCTACTCAAGAGTGACCAAGAAGCCCTGGTAGCTACTAATGTTTTTGCTACTGACAATGAAAATGATCCTGGGCAAAGTTTCAAGAGGAAATTATCAAAGAGAGAGAAAAAAGAACTCAAAGAGAAAAGAAAAGAGGAGGCTAAGAAAGCTAAGCTACGTGGACAAGCTTCATCTCCCACTAAATCTAGTGATGACTCTGCTATTGCCCAAATACTTTATGATGAATTACCAGAAACCAGCTTTACACGAAGTATCTCTAACCCTGAAATTGTCATGAAAATGCGTCGTCAACGAAAGCTTGAACGGAAGCTTCAAGAATTTCAAAATAGTGAAGGAGGTTCAGACAGCGGAGGAACACTGAAAATCTTTGCTGAAACTTTGAAACCGGAGATCCCGTACAAGACTCTTCTTGTTTCAATGCGTGATCCAACCACACATGTTGTTAAAGAGGCGCTGGAGAAATACCAGATGGAAAAAGAAAATCCTGAAGATTATTGTCTTGTAATGATAAACATACCTCCTGGAGGACAAAATGGAGGAGCTACACTAGGAAAAGAAAGGGTTGTTCATGATGAGGACAATCCTCTGGCTATTGCTGCCCACTGGCCTAAACAGGAAGGGCATGTTGTTTTTCATTTGCGCCGCAGAGCAAACCTGCCACAGCACAGAAGACAAAAGAGAAGGTCAAAGTCACCATCTAGAGTACCTATGGAAAGCACGGCAGATAAATCGATAGGTGAAAGACTTGCAAATTCATTTCCAGAGCATTTGTTGCCTTACTTAAGGGAGATGTCATCTGATGGCCGCGAGTTGGATTACAAACCAAATATTCACCGGCTTCCCATGGAAATAACAGAGGTTGGTAGTGACAAGTCAATGTCATCCTCGAATAGTTTTCTGGAGTTATTTGCGCCCCATATCCTACCACGTCATTGTGTGATAACCAACATGGATGGTATCGTCTCTGTTGAGCGGACTAGTAGTGATGCAGAAATATACGTAGATGGTAGGAGGATCTACGAGTCAACAAAGCTAAACCATGGTAGTGTGATAAAGTTTGGCAAGCTTCACACTTTCAAGTTCTGTGACCCAGCATATGAAGAAAAAGTCAAGCAGAGTTCACTGGCGCCTGATACTGCTAGTGTGAGTAGTGGGCACAGTATGAGTGACACTGACTCTCAGAAGAGGTCTTCCAGATATAGGTATGAATTAAGCTAACATTGTTACTAATATGTGTAGCTTGCTTTCTGCTCCCTCTTGTCCCTCCCTACTTGGTGGTATTTACAATTCCCAATCTTTAATGAGACATGCCTATAGTAGTTGTCTTCATCAAAACAAATATCCAGTCCTAGAATGATTACAAATACCTTGATTCCCTGAAGGTGTATCTGATAGAGGGAATTGAAAATTGAGTATCCGGGAAGCAAAATCATTTGTCTTTGGATTAACCTTGGCACATTGTTTTATTGTCCAGGCTTGAGCCAGCAGGGAAAAACAGAGAGTATGAGCAGCAGAACAGTGTAGAAATGACCAACAATCATGATCAGTCTGGCGTGTTTGAGACAACCTTTGGTGTTGATGGTGAAATTGAGACCTACACAAGTGATAAACCAGTGAGTAAATACTAGCTAGTTGAAAATTGATTCTGATTCTTAGGGTGTACTTAGGGAAGTTGTCTTTGATAGCCTATGGCTGGCAGATTTTGCAGTCGGGATAGTGGATTCTGATGGGTTTTGGGAAAATGTTTTTTTTGAGGAAGTGTTAGTAAAGAAGTACTGAAGGAGATGAAGTTATTGTCAGTTAATATTATTAACTTAATTATCAATTTATTATCACACTAGTAAGTAAGGAGTCAGTGGGACATCATAGTTATACTTAGTTGCTTGCATTGACCAAACTCAAAAAATTGTTTTCTTTGCCGCCTGTGGTTATTCTTTGATTGATTTGGATTTATTTATTATGTATTCAAGCCGCATGTGCGACAGGACCAGCCGCCTCACATTATTCACACCTCAGTCGATGATGCACCAGATGATGAAATGGGTGACAAGCTTCCAGCAAGATTGGAATTTAGAGAATCAGGAGAAGATGCTTTCTTTGCTGCAGTTATCAGCGAAGTCAATGGTGACAGAGTTCACTTTAAATTGGCCCCGACTTATACTCTTTACATGTGCTGTCGTTATCGTACTTCCCTAGCATATCGGGAAGAACTATCTAAACTTGAGCGTGGTGAACGTTTGGCCATCACTGTTCAGAAAATTGCTAACATGGTCCGATCTACAGTTGAGGTACATATATTTGTTGCTTTAAATCTGTTGCTACCATGATTAGTGAATTTATCAAGATGATATTTTGGGAAGCTCTCCCACTTTATGTCCTTGCTTCTGTATTTTAGCATGACAAAGAAATCCACTTTAAAATTACAAAAAGAACCCTAAGGAATGTTCCTACTATTATTTCTGCGCATCACACAAGGTATGGTTTATACACCACATGTGCGCAAACCTATTCAGCACATGATTAGTCTCTGTTTGTGAGGAAAGCTAATTAGACTGCATTTTAGGTGAACCAGAGGAAAGCTGTCAGAGACGCTAAAAGCGCTGTTGCGACATTTTTGTTACTAAAATCATACCAAAAATGGTTTTTGTTACCTACCAGGTAGTTTTAGGATCTTTATAAATGTGTTTGCTTTTCTAAATGTAAATGCAAATTTTAAGGAAATTTGTGAAGAAATATCCTTTCCTTCATTTTTTCAGAGAAATGAGATTCAAGGCTAATTATCTCCAAAAAATGTGTGGCTAACCCTC
>Ga0126337_10002635_pt1 | contig 11459 bp, 5 predicted proteins | sample DipCmetagenome_FD_92527 | JGI IMG/M metagenome (GOLD analysis project Ga0126337, IMG submission 92527) | Coral microbial communities from La Bocana,Puerto Morelos, Mexico - Diploria C A metagenome | ecosystem: Host-associated > Invertebrates > Cnidaria > Coral | place: La Bocana,Puerto Morelos... | reverse complement strand
TATCCAAATTTTTATCATTGTAATGTTTATCATTGTAATTTTTATAATTTTAAAATTGTAATTTCTTTTGTAATTTATTGGCACTGAAAAGCCCCGTAAGGGGAGTGTCAATTTCATTAAAGTTTAAGTTTTAAGTTTCAATAATTCTCAGCTGCAAGCCGTTCGCAGCTCTTTGACAGCGTGGCTGGTCGATGAGGAACGGGTGGGACTTGAGACCCATGATGTGATTTTAAAAAATATGAAATCCAGCCAAACAATTGATGTGTCTGGCCACCTGTTCCTCATGCACCAGGCCCTGCTGGCTAAGAGGGGCTGGCAGCTCTGGGAATGAGAATGGTATTCCACTTGTTGGTTTTACGGCTTGAGTTAATTTTAAATTTTATTGCTCTCTTATATCGGAATCATCCAGCAGAAAGAAAATGGGCGGAGTTCAATGCTTGAGTGAATTATCCCATTAAACGAGTATTAAATACCATGGTTACTGTTGATCTGACAGACATGGATGATGATATGGTCAAGTTTTCCGTATCTAATTTAGCTACCCAGATTGCTGCAGTGGGAATAAGACAAGTGTTTGACAGCTGGAGCCTGCACCCACGGATTGTTTAGGGAAAGGTGTTCCAGATGACTTGATGAGGAACAACAACAAGGCATTTCCCCTTCCACAGGCTGGCATCCTACCAACTGTGGCAGATGCTGTAGCTGCTTATGAAGGTCAAGGAGGACATCTTACATGTCCTGAGCCTTATTGAATTAACCTTCTTGCCAACCATCCCGGCCTTCAAAGGCAAAGAATGATGCAGTTCCTTTCGAGATTTTCAAGCTTTGATACTATCTTTCATCATTTAGTAAATGGTGAGCCCAGGTTATTTCAGGAGGGGCTGCAACATTTTTTGGAACTCATCATTTTACTTAATGCTTTCACTTAGCATGATATACTGCAGACAAAGGCAAATATATCCGAACTGATTAGCGGTTTTAAGTGGGAGGGGTCTTACTAAAAATGCAAGGTTGGCATGAATTATCATTCCATTCTTCATGCAAGACAGTAAATCAGCATTCAAAGTACAATGTTTATACATGTTCCTGCAGAAGAAAATAAACTCCGCAAGGCAACAAACTTTATGTCAAATGTCTTTTTTAAAATGCTGAACTTTATTCAGATATATAATCTAGTAATCAAGAAATGAGCTTAACATATCTCTATTGACACCCACCTGAATGCTATGACAAGACATAAGAGTCGAAACATGGGTGGAATCGAAATATCAACAACATAGTCTGTTTACCTCAATGACAGTCCTTACTAATTGCAACATCATAACACAACATCACGTTGTCATTATGCAAAGCCACGATAACTATATCTAAGAGTTTGAGTGTCCGCATCTTTGATAATCAAGAGAAACCCAAACAGTAATTAAACTCTGGAAATGATAGACGTGACGTTAGCGGTGTCTTCCGTGATATTAACATATGTTTGTCCCACCTCGCGAAACGATGTTCCCCCTTTTTCGGCTTTGTTTGCTTCTTCGAGAATAACCTTTGCTATCGCTTTGTGACCCTTTGTTCTTTTTACTGCTTCCACCAAAAATCAATGCCCTGTAGTTGGCTGCGAGCATTGGCATAGGTCCCGCACCAGTGCCTGTGTAGGAAAATACTTGACTTTGCGACGGTTGGCGACCGAAATTAGGTGGTGACAGATCGGCTAAGTGCATCACATTAAAACGACCTCCATCGTTCGGCCAATGGGCCATGTCGACAAATTTCTATTACATGTTGGACTAATATCATATTTGCAGGAATCAGACTCGGTACAAGTGTGAACTGTACTTGCCTGAAGTGCTCGGGAAAGTCTTGATACTGTGATGTCTCCTGCTTGCATTGGTATTCTCAAATCCTTGCCTTCTCTGCTCACATCAAAAGACTTCACACAGTTGATAGCCGCCATGATAAAGCAACAAAATGACTACCGGTGCGAAGCAGATTAGAGCACGTTTGCAAAGCGTGCGAAATTGCAATAGAACCGTCAATCCTTTTTTCCCAGGTGGAAGGGGGGGGGAGGAGATGAGTAGTCTTTTTAAGACCATTTGTCTTCAGAAATACGAATTCCATATCCAGGATCTTTTTTCAAAAACCACCTGCTTTAGTTAATTTTGTTTAGCCAAACACCGTCATACACTCTATAATTTTGATATCAATCAGACTAGCGCTATTCCACAGTTTGGAGACACTCCCCTCCCTACCCTGCCCAAAATGCCATCCAAGATGGCCGCGGCTCTAACGTTGGCGCCATTTTGACCTCTGTGGTGGCCCTGGGGAGGAGAGTTACCCTGCCCTTACTACCATTCTACATTTTTATCGTTTATTATTACTACGCTAGGAGGTACGCTCCCGGAACCGGGTAAACCACTCAGTCTACCCCTACAGCGTCAACGTTTACTGGTCTAGTTACGCACGATCGATTTTCAACTTTTTGGTCGAAAACAAAAGTTGAAGGGCGAAATTGAATTTTTATTCTCAATTGAGAATGCAATGGACGAATGACACACGGACCTGTATCACCCACGATTCGCGACCTGTTAACCGTTTTGCAAATGTTCCGAAGTAGAGTCGATCAGTATGATCACGCGAGGATCACGCTTCCGCTGAATGGAAGTATTCCAAAAAAAGATAAATGATGCAAAGTTGTTGACACGAAACGACTTTGATCAAACAACAGTAATTATCAGACTCAGTCTTTTGGACTTTGGCTATTTACTTCTCGACAAATTTCCTCTGAGTGAAAATCAGCACTACTACCAGAACAATTCACTGTACCCTAGTTAGAAAGCTTGCTAGGAACACAGAGCGTTTGCGTGTGCAAAAGACTCTGCACAATATTTGTGCAAAGGTTCGCAAGTGGAATCGCACAGTAGCCATGAAGTCGCCCGACAGCGACGATTCTTTAAGTGAATCTATCTTTATTTCGAAAACGTGAGTTGATTAACTTAATATAGACTATCGAACTTCGACCTTTTCTTAATTCTCGAAATCTTTGCTAACCATTTCCTTGTGCGCTTGTCTAGTGAAAGCGCCTGTTCATCTTGACAAGATAAGACCTTTGGAAATGAAAGGTAAGAGCGTTATACAGCTTTGTTATTAATGCAATTAAATAGCGGAAAACAAAACTCGACTACAAGAAAGACACTTTTCAATGTACTGCAGCCAGTTGTAAGCAAAGAAAGAAACTAGTTTTGCGTTTTTCCATCGTCGAAATTTTCACAGACACAAAGGCAGAATGAGAAATATTACATGGTGGCGAGAAGATATGCATTTTATGTTCGAGTGGCAAGAACAATGTAATGTTCTTTTTATGTAATGTTCTTTTTATTATATAGACAAACAAACCCACACACAAACAGCCGTGAAAAAGCGGGAAATGACGTCATCGATACATTCACTAGTGAGGATATGGAAAATACTCCACTCAGGTCCCGGATGTAGTTTCGAATGAATCATCAGCTACGAGTGATGTATTTTTCAGTAAAACACCAGTGTCTATGAAATAAATCTATGTAATAGTAATATATATCAAAAATATGTTTTGTTTGGTGTTTCTACCTAAGAAAGGTCATTTATTTTTTATTACAGGGAAAGTAGTTCAAATCTTTTTTTATACAAACTAACCTGTCCATCAGTAACTGAAGATATAGAAGTTTACTGAAAGGTATTATAGCGTGGAAATCAGAAAGATCTAGTGCTAATTTTAGTCTTAATCTGTCTCAGAAGCACATATCAATATTCCTAACTAAACATGTGGATATTCTAGAACACTGCTAATTCTTGTACGTTTTAACAGCTTTATTCCCAAAACTTAATGATTTTCTAGCTATAGCATAGAGGGCGTGTGTTAATAAAATGAAAAATATAGTGATGCTAAATAAAGCGCGAAAGAAAGGCGTGTACTTTGTCACCGTTTCCCTCCTCTGTCTATCGGCGAAGCTCAATGGGGAGAATCAGCTGAGCGATGGGAGTGCAGGCGTAGGGCCTCATTACAGCGACGACGGTGGAAATTATAAGAGAAAAACAACACGCAATAGGCCACTTTTGATATATTACAATTCAGCTTGATAGTGAGGCCTCACTGCAAAACATTATTTTTAATAAAAATAATAACTATCATTATTATTATTTATTTTTTAATAATAATAATCTAATATACTTAATTAGCATAAAATAATTAATTCGTATTTACAATTACAGAACATAATAATAACACGTGGATGAAAAGGTTACAAAAATCAACTATGGCGCGAAACTATTTACAATAAACGGTTTTATGATACAGTCGTTAAAATGAAAAGCAAAATATGTTGTATAGAAAATGAACAAATGCTGAGAAACGTTTTAAATTGGAACCCTCACTGGGCGAGTTAAATACCTTCGTGCACAGGTTTCCAGCATTTCACAGTAACAAGGAAATAATCATGAGAACAACTTGAAGCATTACTTCCTTTAGTACTGCGTTAAAACATAATTATTGCTTGAAAATTGAGTGATTCCCTTTGGTGAATTAATTAAAAACCTTGAAAAAAAATAAAGTAAAAATAAAACGCTCCTTGACTGGTGTATATAAATTTGAAACTCCGACTATTAAAAAAAAAGGAATGAATTCTTGCTTCGGTTTTCTCTACATATAGATCAGCTGGTGTCGAAAGTTCAAGTAATCTGCGCGCTCGAAGGGAAACGTCACTGTTTTTCGATAGTTTATTACGTCAACATGAGTACAAAAAGCAAAACAGACAGTGAATTTTCTCGAGTTTCCTTCGGTGAAATTCCGTACAATTTGATAGACTGTTAATGAATAATTTGCTTTAGTCGGAGCTCGTTTTCCAGGGAAATCTATAAGACCAGTTTTTTGGCAGCGGTAAAAGACACAAATTTGAAAAAGTAAAAAAAACTGCCTTTACAAAACCTACTTTTTTCGTGTTTAAAATTCGTATTCATCTCACTTCATGATTATGTTCTAAATGCCCTATTCACTAAGTGTGGTTCAAATACAAGTTTTCTCCTCCTTTCCCCCTCTCAAACCTCCTTTTCCCAGCACCCTTAAAGCACAAAATAAAAAATAAGCGTGCTCTCTCCTCCCCATAAGCTTTAGGAAACTATGCTACTAAAAACAAAATTTCTTGACCTCCCTTCCCCCTCCTTCAGGTAGGATATCCCATCTTGATTATTTTGTTTAAAATGGCGTCAGGAAACAATCTAAGTGTGTTCAAGATCTAATAGAACGCAATAAAAAATGCCATAATCACCGAACAATTTTAGATTTGTTTTCATTGAAATGTGAGAACGTAAAACCTTGAGACGCAAAAAAGGAAAACCTTATTGGAAAAGATTACTTGTTGCAGAGACATCAATTTTCGAGATTATGCCATATCATAAATATGTCCTAATACAAATTGACCTTTGTCTATTTCCCAAAATATTCATTAGGTTGACATTGATGAGAATCAGAGAGATGCCGATGACATGGCTAGTGGTGAATGAAAGTGACATTGCTAAAGAAGAGCAACTAGAAAGTAACAGGTACGACATTATCACCAATTTGTAGGCTTATCTTTGTCCTTAGTGTCATTTTTGTCATTGTTCGTGTAGTTTTAAATCCAACGATGCAAAACGTAGAACAAAATAAAAGTTTTTGACTAAACAGGTAAATTTGTTTTTGAACGCATGACTATTTTGACAGGTATGTAGGCAATCCATACAATAACATCGAAGAAAGGCCTGTCCTCAACTGGACTAATAAGATGCTGTCTCCTAGGGAAGCAGTACAAATATACTTGGTGCCATTACATATGGGTTATTGACCAAGCGTGAGGTCAAGATGGCTGGATATTGGCCAAGTTCTTTTTTTGCGTGTTTATGGACCGAGACGAAGTCGAGGTCCATAAACCCGCAAAAAAAGAACGAGGCCAATATCCAGCCATTTTGACCGAACAAGCTAGGTCAATAAAGAATTTATTATACGGGATAAAACACCATAACATGCTAAATGTTCCTTTCGGGACATAACCCGTATCCCGAGCGGGCAAGATAGCTCCATCTTGCCCGCTCGGATAGCCAATCACAGCGCGAGATTCGGTTCATCTTGCCCGCTCGCGGAGCTAGTCGTATAATAAAAGAAAGTAACCTCTGCAAAACCACACCCCGTACTATTCAGCATAGCTAGTGTTTCACTCTGCGTCGACAGAACACATCCAAAACATGAAGACGACATCAAAAGTGATGATATGGGAGCCTGGCGGAACAATGGTCTCCACAAGTATAGATTTGCCATGGACGAAGAGGGTGATTTGTATCAGCTTGAAGAAGATGACGTACCGGCGACAGAGTGGGCCATATATCGTCTAAAACGATTAATATATTACAAGAACAAATCTTTTTAAGATCTCAAGAAGCACTTTTCATCATCCAGGGTATGCTAATACGTAAAACTTTAATTATACCTCATCTTAAATTTTGCGACATTAAAATCGGAATGTAGCAAGGGATCGTGCCAAAATATTGCCCTGCTGCACATGTCACTGTGTTACGTTGGCTTCCCTAAACGGACATTAATTTGTGTTTGTTATCAGTGCTAATCTTGCTAAGTTCTCATCCTCTCCCAGAACACATTTCCAAATTGCTGTTTAGTCTAGACTTAGATAAAGAGGACCTACGATAAAAGTGAACTGACCATAGGTCACGCCCGAAGGCTACGTCAATCAGACATTTTTGCGCGCTCATTGACTAGATGTTTTCATTGTCAATAAGCGAACAGACAAATGAATTTCTAATTTATGCGATGCTGAGAAGTCAGTTTTTCGCGTGTCTGTCTTGTTATTGACAATGAATTTCGTCATAAAATTGTCAAAGTAGTCTGCATATCAACTCCGTTATCGCTTCGTGGATCCAAAATTACTTTCGGTGGTGTAGCAGCTCTCTAAGCTTGTAATTCTATTTGTCGTCATTGCAGCAGCTTTTATTGTCTTGGAGCTAGGGGTTATTGTTTCTGTTGTTCGTTCTATTGTCCTCTCAAAGGGTTTCAAGCCATTCATGTGAGACGTTACGAGACTTGCAACATGACCCATTACTTTGACAATGTTATGGCGAAATATAACAGGACAGACGCAAGAACAACTGACCTCAATGTCTTCACTTGACGCAACATTTGCAAATACCATATCTATTCAGTTCAAAACGTTGGTCCTTAAGTTGCTGAAGGCATATTTTTCTTCTTTACAGAGGTACCCCATCTCAGCCTTGTGCAATATATCTTTGACGAAGAAGAGCATGAGGTTCTGGTGTTCCCACAAAAATTCCTCAAGGGAATTCGTTGTGGTTCTCAAATTGTTGGTGTTATTTTTGTATAAGGTAAGGATGAATGGTCACGTATCATGACAAGAGTCTTAGGCGTAGGAGCAATTTGAGGTTGGTGCCGTGTGGCCAAATAGGTCACGATTAGGGCAATGGCTATTATCGAATTTCCCCATCCCCCAATCCTCGCATCTTTTATTCACGCCTTGCAGGAGGAGCCAAATTCCTTGTCAGCTATCTACATGTTCTGAATTTGTCATCCTTAAGGAATTAAAATGCTTTGTTTTGACATATTCATAATACACTTCATGTTTTAGCTTCCAACAAGAGAAAATGATGGTCTCTTGCTTCCAATGAAGTCCTTTGCCAGGTAGAGGGACTGGGCATGAAACCCCGGACTACTCTTGTACATAATACAGGACTGGTGCACAACTGTTGTAAGTTTGAATTGATTATTTGGACTGTTTGCTTTTTAACTGCGCAAATATTATGAACTTGCCAGAGCAGCATCTTACTCATGGCCATGAAAAATGTCGCCCTATTGTCAAGCTTAATCTCATTTTCAGAGCTAGCATTTGCCTTTTCGTTTGCTTGTCTTATGGTTCAATCATCCATTAATCCAAAGCTCCGGCTGGAGATCCGGCTATGCTAAGTGCAACTCAATAAAAAGAAAAAGATTGAATCGATGAATAAGAAAAACTATACCGTAACTCTTTCTGTTTATTCCTTGGCGTTTTGGCACACCAAAAATAGCATTAATCTCGCAAATATGTTCATCAATGGCTGTAGCGGCCAACTACTCTTGGTAATAGCTTGTATTCATTTAGCATTTAAAACATTTTAGTAACATCTGAATTTAGAGAATCGTCTGTAAGCTTCGAAGTTATTTTGCTTACTTCCATCATGGGGGGAAAACACTTCACATGGCGATATTCGCTCGCCTAAACTTTGGTCTGCTGCCACATAAATACACATCATGCAAAAAACTTGAACTGAAACCTACACTAGCCATATTGCAGGAAACGACGGTTTCATGATGATCGAATATTCAATTTTCCCTACCTAAAATATCGTAAAGTATTTTCCCCTTGTACGGATTTTATTATCCTCAGCATTTTGCCATCTATATTTTGTCATCCGCATTTCTCTATCCGTTTTTCTCCATTCCATTTTATCATCCGAATTTTATTATCCGAATTTTTCCATCTGCATTTTATCATCCACCATCTGCTGCCATCTGGTCCTCAGTTTACAGAGACGATTATGCGACTTACCATATTGACATCTGGCGACACCTGTCATAACAGCGGTCTTATTTCCTGGCATCTCGTGCATACTACATGAAATACTAAATCTACTGGCAAACCGCTGCATGAAATGCTCCGGTAGGTTTACTCTTTCCCGATTGAGCCACTCTACCAGCTTCAATATTGTCAGTGAAGCTGGTCTGCTGCTAACTGACCAGCGTGAAAAAGACGAAGGCGATTTGGCTTGGGAAATGGGCAATTAATAAAACCAAGCCACTACGAATAAAGGTATGGATACGCAGCCCGGTTAAAATCCTTCTTGTCTGATCTTAATGATCTTATTGTTGATCGTAATTTCAAACTAAACTAGATATGTGAAGTGCTAGAGATCTGACTCTAGGCGGTAATGCTTATGACGGATGTAGAGTCTTATGTTTAAATCTTTCAGACTTGCATGGATCCCTACTCTTTACCGCTGGTGACTACAATTGGTGTACTGTGTACTGTACAATTTTTGGGCGATTTAAACTGAGACAACCTGGACAAAGCGAAATTACGAGACTTTACCAACTGCTCATTTACAAAACCCACGCTGGGAGCCACACTGGTCCAAAAAGATGCGACAACCTGTCCTTAAATGAAGATCACTAGGGAGAGATTTGAAGTCTTTGAGAACTGTATGCTAGGAAACGAAGCTAAGAGAATTCCAATTAAGGTTTATTCATAGAATTGTAGTAACAAAGGGAGAACTATTCAAACATGGGATTAAACCAGACGATAAATTCTGTTTCTGTGGAAGAAAAGACTCCACTGACAATACCTTTATTGACTGCTCCTTCTCTAAGTCGTTCATACAAAAACTAACACTTTGGTTCAATAAAACAAACAGTTCTCGAATCTCGCCAACTACCGAGGAGCTGTTATTTGGAATCACTAATAGACCATTTCACAGTTGTCTGCTCAATGACCTGGCCATTAAATGGCAGCAAGGCATGAGGTGACCTTCTTTATATACAGGACTCACTGCTTTTGTTGTGTAAATCAACTTGTTTTAATGCTAACTAGGTGAAACACAGAGGTCTGTATCAATGCAAGGTCACCTCCAGCCTTGCTGCTATTCATAGGCCACGTCACCAAACAGACAACTGTAAAATGGTCTATTCGCCTGGAAATAACGTGAAAGAGAAATTTAATTACACAACACTATTCATGTGATACAATGTCTATTGTAGCAAATAAAACAACAAGGCTATTTCTGAATGTGAATGGTAAACAGTCCTTATCCATGACGACATCAGGCAAGCACACTTCACCGTCAAGCCTCAATTTGAAAATGAAAATTGTGATTTTTTTTCGCTGAAGAAATTCCAAAGCAGCAAAGATGAAAAGAATACCATCGTGGAAACATCATTAAGGTGCCTGAGGTTTGAGACAATTTCCCGGAAGTGAATTTTGAACGTGTGACGTCATCATAAATAAGACTTATTGATCAATACGACACAAACTTGGCACGAAGAAAAAACAGGAATCGACGGGAATCGAACCCATGACCCCCCGAAAACCTGGCAACCGCTTTAACCAATGCGCTACGCAAAAGTATGTATAACAAAATTCTCGATCGTGATTGGTTCTCCGCGGGCCTATTTGTTACGGAATCAGCGCGCGATCACGTGAGAGTCCAATTACAGGTATCCAATTTGAAAAGTTTGTAATAGGACTCCTACGTCATTCGCGCGTCGATTAGGTTCGCTTTCATGGCTTCCTTCGCACTGTTTCCTACAGTTCTTAAAAGTTATGAAAAGCGCTACAGACAGTTTTCGCTCAAAATATTTTTCCAAAAACATTTTCAATTCCGAATTTCGATATTGGAACGATTTATTAGTGATTGGACCTCGTGTCGTAAAATTCAGGGAGTAATCGTGCTTGTATTTTAAAATCGGCCTCGCGCTTCGCGCTCATCCGATTTTCAAATTACTTGCGCGATTACTCCCTGAATTGTACTCCACTCAGTCCAATTACTATTACTAATCTATGAAATAATCATAATAATAATAATAATAATGATAATAATAATAATAATGATAATAACAAAAATTTAAATAGTGACAAAAAAAGTCTCGTGTTTATCTTTGCGCAAGCCACTGTTGCACCTGACACAGTGCGTCATGTAACTTTTTAATAATACTGAACTAATAATGGTCAGTGTTAACTCTTCAGTTGAAGCTGATGTAGTCATTTTCGTGCAATGCTGCCCTCGAGAAATCGCAATACAAAGTTAAATACACTGCCAAAAAAGTTTTCCAGAAAACTTAATTTAGAGAGGTTCAAATGATTTGGAATCATGCAGAGGATAAAGAAATCAGATGACGTGAGAAAAAAAAAACAGTGTACCAGCTGTCTTCTCCTTTATGCGGGTATTTTCGATAAATTCGAAGTGCCGATGATGTATACTTATAAAATGTCAATCTATACTCCAAGCAGTGGTTAAACCTGTGATCTTTGTTAGAACATGAAGATTTACTTAAAAAGAACTTTCCCATATATGCCGTATAGAAAAGAGATGAGCTTAACATAAACAATTGACCCCAAAATATCTTTCCCGCAAAATCATCGTATATCTAGCGCGATTCCTAGACTACTGAAGAAACATTTCACCAAAATTTCCTTTCCAAAGCGTTTGTAATCAGATGCAACACTGAATGCGCCAGATAATAGGAAGCATCTCAATGTACAGTAATCATCAATCTAGGTATTCTTGGCTTGCACGTGACGTCATCATTATCTTAAATCCAAAATTAAAGAGCCAATAATGTTTTTATCCCCATTAGACATGAGAGGGGGTAAATTGATATTTGTGTACACCTTTTCAGC
>Ga0126337_10002634_pt1 | contig 11460 bp, 9 predicted proteins | sample DipCmetagenome_FD_92527 | JGI IMG/M metagenome (GOLD analysis project Ga0126337, IMG submission 92527) | Coral microbial communities from La Bocana,Puerto Morelos, Mexico - Diploria C A metagenome | ecosystem: Host-associated > Invertebrates > Cnidaria > Coral | place: La Bocana,Puerto Morelos... | reverse complement strand
TTAAGTTTTCATAGCCAATTTATCTACTGCTTTGATTTCAGTTTATGATTTATCCTGCGAGTCTGATCTTTCAGTTTGTCATGCCTAGCAGTTAAGTTTTCATAGCCAATTTATCTACTGCTTCAATTTCAGTTTATCATTTATCCAAAAGTGTATATACACAAAGTTACTACTAGTATTGAAGGAATTTTTCTTTCAAGTTTGCCACTCCTGTATATCAGATGAAATAGAGATGCCATTTGTAACACTTATAAATAACTGAAACATAACTCTAAATGTTCAATTCAACTTAATTTATGCAATAGTATTGGAGACATGTTATTAAACATTCCCATACTTAATTATGCACATTTATTGAACACTATCGGTCTTAGTCTCACAAAAATAAAAGATGTCATGACAGCATTGAATTGCCTATTTTCATTGTTTTTCTGGGCCTACCTAGCATAACTAGATCATTATGTACTAGACGTAAAAATAATATGACTGTAGTATTTTAAATTAGTTGCTTGCTACTTGCACACAGGAAGTGATACATGTAAGTGAAAACTTGAAAAACAGCCTGAAGGGCTGCTACATGGAAATGAGGCTGTCAATTTATGATGTAAATGATATCATCATTAAAAACCCAAAACAACATAATCACTTACGGAACAAAATACTGGAGGGAATTTCAGGACCCCAAAAAATTAACATCAAAATCATCAGTTCACTGAGTAGCCACCTGGGTAGAGCCCAGTCCAAAAACTTTTCATTTTCTTTAATATCATTTCTCCACTTCAAGTTGAATTGAAATAGTTTGTGATAATTATAGTTATAATTATCTCTTAGAAGCAAAGGAATACCCTGAATGTGTACAGACAAGTCTCTTTTGGATTTTCTTGGGATAAAAATAAAATAATAATAAAACTTAATACAAGAGAGGAGTCTGAAACACAAGAATAAATGAAGAAGACTGTGACTAACCCCTCTGATACTTTCCACCAGTGGATGACCTTGGCTCTGAGTAACATAGAATTGCAGCTGATTAAACTCACTGGCCACTCTCTCAATCAGGTGTGAGTCATCATCCCTACAAGACAAAACTTTAATCTATGCAAGTGCTGCTTGTAACAACTGAAACAACACTGAACTGAAGACCATAGCTGCCGTGTTTGCTCACCCTTCAGGTTCTTTGGAAGATACATCCTGAGTTAGCCTTGATCCTTGTAATAGTCTCTCAATCTTCTCCAGTGACTTTGTGATATTTAATAAATGTTGCATACACATCTGGGAAGGAAAAAGACATTTCCCAAAAAAAAAGACTTCTTTTCTTTACAAAGATTAATAACACCCAATGCTTTAACTTTAGACTTACAACTAATTAGCGCTATGATGATTTATCACTTATAGCAATGCTTATAAACAAGCATAATAAGGCTTGTACATGACCACCCCTGATGATAAGAAGAAGTCAAACTCCTTAGCACTGCACAATAAATAACCCAACCATACAAACCTCAAGCTCAAATAGCCTTACTGCCCTTACTCAATGTACATTTACTGCCTTCAATTTTTCCCTTGGCTCTACCTCAAGAAACACTAAGATTCTTGTGAAACAAAATTGGCTACTCTTTGGTGCAGTCAATAATGACCATATAATCAGGAAAATAAGATTCTCACTTCCGCTTTAATTCAAGGAAGTTAGTTTAAAAAGACTTAGATTTTAAGAGCTATTAAAACAACATTTTTAACTCGGACATTGCATTTTACAAGCAATTTACAGGGTTTTGGTTGTGATGTAGACTATGCAAATAATATCCTTCCATAATCTCTAAAAGTATTTGAAGTAATACTGCTGAAAAGTAGATAAATCTCCTAAGAACTGAAAATAAGGAGCATTTCAATTGGTTTTCCATTTTTCTTTCTTCTTTAAAAAGAATTACTGTTGTAACATGTACTGTATTGCCAGAGTCAATAATAATAATTATTGTCTGCAATGTAGACCTAATTTTCCCTGAAAAGAGTAATTCTATTTTACATAAAGGTCAATCGTTGCTCACTGGGAACTCTATGGCTTTGCTCATGGAGCATTTTAATTTAATGATAATACCTTTTTCTGTCTCAGCAGTGCTCTCTCATCTAGTTTGTTTTGTATTGCATCAATTGTTCCATCAAGATCAGACTTAATGAGCTGAAAATAAAAACATGTGATTTTCAACACGTAATGTGGTTTACATGAAGAAGTATCAAGAGTGGGTTGATAATCACTTACTCAGTCAGTCAATAAGTCAATCAGTCCATCAGTCACTAGGTTCTCCAGTTCTGACTGGAGAGTGACTATAGCAAAGGGGTGCCTGTACTATTTACAAGGTCTGCAAGACTCTTAATAATTAATTGGCCAGAAAATAGATAAAGAACACAACCAATGCCCCTAGTCCTAGGATTAGAAGAGCTACAGATTAACAAGAATTAGGGGCTTTAAAGTAGTGCAAGTCAAGCTCAGGGTACAAAAATTCTTGGGACAAATAGCTCTTGAATTTTGTTGTCCTGAGAAAGTTTTAGTTCACTCTTTAAAAACAACTAACTTTAAATAGGCAAATAAATTTAAAACAGTATGGGATGTGATGGGGGAAAGAAATACAACTTACTTCCCAATTACTGAGAACTAACTCCCCACTACACTCAACAGACACTAATAAATATATGTTGTAGGTGAAAATGAAATACCTATATATACACTGAAAATAAATGCAAGCAAATAAAAATGTGATAAATACAAAAAAAGTCTATCAGTATAGAACGTTATTACTTTCTAGCCTATAGGACTATAAGTTCCTCGCTTTGATAAAAGAATATTAATTGAGTTGGTCTTAAAAATAGGAAAAGAATTAGGCTCAGTTCAGACGCTGAACTTTTCATGAGCCCAGTTTAATTTGAATTTGGAAAAATATCAAAAGTATGCCTTTCAATTCAGACGTTGATCTCAATTTGCCAAACTGAATTTAGTTTTAACCAAAGCACAACAAAATGTCAGTGGTTTTCAGGCAAATTAGTGTAACCTGCTTGTAAAATATGTTATAATGATTTATGCATTTTGTCCAGCACATGAAAAGTTCAACGTCTGAAAGCTATTTCCAATACCAAAATTCCCAGCTGAGCTATGTGGGAAGAATGGCTGAGCCATTCTAAATTCAAATAGTTGTCATTTATTGATTCAGACACTGAACTTTCCTTGCACAAGTACACACCGGTAGCACATTGGGTTTGGTTCATGAGAAGTTTAGAGTCTGAACTGTATATAGAGTATTTGTTGGCAACTAAACTGCAAAACTTATTCCACTGAAATGACTGTGATGGTCTGCGACTCCATACAAAAACTCTTACCAATACTTCTTCTTTCAGTTGTCCTAAAGGAACTGACAAACTGGCAATGTTCTTGTCCATACCAACCTGCAATAAAACAGTAAGCACAGTGGCCTTGTGTTTAGTGCGCTTCAGATTGAGTAGCATAGGTTTGAGCCCTAGCCAGAAACATTGTGTAGTGTTCTTGGATAAGACAGTTAACTCTCATAGTACCTCTATCTATCTACCCCAGGTGTATAAATATTTCATACTGGGGTAACCTCACGATGGATTAACATCCCATCCAGGGGGGAGTAGAAAAACTCCTAGTCACTTCATGCTACAGAAACTAGAGATAAGCACTGCACTAATGGGCTCCTTGGCTTGTATTCAGACCTTAAACACCTATGTATATTAAATATTATTATACATTGAACTCACTATCTCTTTTCTGATTGGTAAAAAGCATACGGTTGAATTTTTGAAAACAGCGCCTGTGATGTCATCTAGCTACAAATTATACAATAACCATGCCAAGGACACTCAAGGTCACAGGTAATCATGTCATGTATGACTGCATGCATGATTTCTAAGTACATCACATCAAGTTTGTGTGCTTGGTCTTGTTTGCCATCAATGAAGAGGCAAAAATGCAACTTCCTCTTTTTTGCATTTACTGAGTAGTAAAACAATTATTAGATTCAGCTTTTGTGATATCCAAATAATCAAGGCCTTGGTAAGGGTTATAAGTCTCAGCTTTCCTCTTCGGTTCATAACCCCTCCCTCGACCTTGATAATTCTGGATATCACAAAAACCTCATCCAATAATTGTTCATAAAAACCTCAATTCAACACACCTGTCGCAGTCTGTAGGCTTAATATTTGTTCATTTAAGCTTATTGATTACAGTAACACATAATGTCAAGAATTTAATTGCTTTATTGCTCGTCGAGCAAACCAAGTACTCACTAGGTTTGTGGACAAATTCACGAAGTCGGCATAATCCTCGTTGATCAACTCAATCAGGGCATGTTTTAACGACTTCAAATAATCATCCAAATTTGCTTTCAGAGCATCCAGAGGAACGCTCCCTTTGCAGCTTCCAACAAAGCTGTCCACGCTAAAAGATTCTTTCATGAAATCTGCTCTAGAAAAGATAGCTGAGCTTGGTTCTCGGGGAACGATTTCTTCCAGTGAGTCCGCCATTTTGTTCCAACTCATCACATTAAAGTCCCAGGCATTACTTCCCTCTGAGGCCCACAGTGAAGGCACATCAAAAGATCTGAAAAGTGGGCTCTAGTAAATATTGCTTCAAAGCGGCACATTCGAAATCCTAGTCAAGCGGACAAGTTTTTCTGTTTTCGATTTTTATTTATGGCAAAAGAGGTTGAAATTCAAGTGGCTTTCAACGAAGGAGTTGGTCAATTTATAAATTCACGACTGTTGAGGGGCTGCATCGAATACCTTCTGTATCAACGGCAACAACTTCCGATACCTTACCACGAGCTAATTAAATTGGTAGAAGATCAAGAAAAGTCGTGTGACGGCTTAGGAGCAGGCGTATTGGCCCGGCGATCCTTGAATACTGAATACAAGAAAGCTAAGAAAGTGTATGAAGACGTGGAATGCTTGTTTGATCACATCAACAAACTGTTCTTGTCGACAAAAGTCAATGCTGCTATGGTTCTGTTAGGGTCAACCCCCGTCAGTCCAAAAGAACACTACTTTGTTGATTTTCAAAACGCTAAGGAGGGTAATCCTGTGGACAGCTCGGCCAGAGTGTGCAATTCAGCTTGTCGAAAACTGATACGGAGCTTAATTTCGAATCGAGAACTTGGTTCTTTCAAGGAGATTTCTCCTACTTCGATGTTGGTTTTCATTCAGGTTAGCAGATCGTCCGATATTGAGTGGTTTCAACCAAAGCCGACTTTCAAGCCACCTCACCGAGGTCAAGCCTGCAAGATAAGCGTTAGGACTACCAGCTACAACGAGCAACTGGCTGCCAGTGAGGGCGAACCCTCTGAACATAGCATGGATGATGAGTGGTTATGGTTTCAGGCTCCAGTTGTTATCAGGGGCTACAGGCACAGAACCGGTGTCGGCCCCTAGTATAAAATTTTAACACTGTAGGATTTTATTTTAAACAATATGCTCACATTGGGAATCTTTCCTGACAGCAATTACATTAATGAAGGATCCAAGCACCTTTTACCAAAGTAGCACTGGTGCAAAATTCATATGATTGACAGTTAAACTGGCACAAACATTCAATAGCTCTCCCATAAACGCTCTTAGGCTCAGTCTCCAGCCGTGTTATTTTGTTGTGTTCAACCTATGGCTGGACACTAAGCCTAGGAGCCTCCCAGATTCTGTCTGATTTCTTGGTTTGTTTTTAAAATCTTTGGAAATATTCCAAACAGGTAGTACTGAACCACCCATAGTCTGGCAAAAAAAAACACAACAACCACTACAAGGTGAATTTGATTTCCCTAGTTCCTATTTTCCTTTCTGTGCCACAGAAGAGGCAACAAATGTGAGAGGAAATTGCCATTTCTGTGCACTTGATGTTCAATGTCCAAAAACCAAGAGGAACTGCTGATACATAGCTCTGTGAATTTTCCCATTGCCAATTGAAGGTTATGCCATATTATAGGGGATGGGCAAAACAGATGCATGTTCTTTCTCTTCATTCATGCATCTATTTCACCCATTCTGTATAGTCTATGAACCTGAAATTAAGTAATGTTAAAACAAACTGACAAAGACTGAATTATGCTGTGTGGAACTGCATGCCTGTCTCTTAAATTTGATGAGTGAAAATCTTGTTGTCTAGATCTTTAATCTACAGACTATACTTATTTCAGATCTATGTAATTTTGCTTAGTATCCAGCCAAACTTGAAGATGTAAATCAATTTCAATCCACTTTTGTCCAAGTTCTCATTTACAGCTTGCTCTTTTCTATGTGTGATAATATTTTTAATTTTTATTGTACCCCTTTTAACGTCTAATTACTTTGAGGTATTATACCGATGTACAGCAATCTTGACAATTTTAAATCTCAGTACAATTAATCATTGATTAAAATGAACTTACTTCCATAAGTCAATACTTGTTACTGGAAGTTTAATCCTTGTATTTCTCAAGCCTGCTGTTTTTAATGCTATGTAGCTTTAATATAAAATTACCAATTTATTGACTGTCAATTCAGTTCAGGTGAAATAGCAAGTCATAACAATGTATTTCATTATTTTACCCTCATATTGCCCTCTCCACCCAGGTTAAAATGTACTTACCAGAAAATTGAATTTGTGGGGGGTAGAGCTGCAAATGACTAGCATCCCATCATGGCTATTGAATCACAATAAACTCCACTTGATCCAAAGCAGACCTTCTAATATTGGCAACAATCTGATACTGGTGTGTTCAAACTCAGTCATGTTAAGGGGAGCCTCTTGTTGGCAACATGTTGCAAGTTTTTGAAACTATTAAAACACCTGCAACATTTTTGCCAAAGTTTGCATTTTGCATTAAAAATTATCTAATGGAACATTGCTGCAAAAGTTGTCTTGTGTAACATGGATTAATAAATTGGCTTTGTAACATCAAATTAATGCACCATGACACACATGATTTGGTTGATTTATCCACCCCCTGGGTGTTGCACAGGTCCAGCAATGGCGGGGTTGAATTATACAAGAGTAAAGGCAAGCATTATGATACACACATTTATTTCTTCATCTGTTAATCACACTATTGCTGCAGCTCTACATTAAGGATCATCAGTGATGCTTCAATTCAAAAATAAGACTACCTCAATATAAACTGGAATTATCCTATAACAAATCTCTTGTAATTTTTATATTATTCAATAAAACTTTTTTATCACTGTGATTTAAAAGCCCGAGACCACTGAGTGTGAAATGAAAAAAAAAAAAAAACCTAAAAAAATATATAATCTGTCTATGAATATAAAAGCAGTCAAGGACATAAGGCTTGTCTAATTTAGCAAGCCATATAAAATACATTTGACAGGTAATCACAATGAACATTCTTGGAAGATGTTAGAAACATGATGTGAGTGATACATGTACAGCGACGTGACTTGGATCTAGGTCTTTTTAATCACTAGTGGTAAGCAAAAAAACAGAACTGTCATACAATGAATAAAACAAATCACTTCCAATCTGCCAAGATTGCAAGAGGAAATTGCAGGGCCACTGCCAGTAACAGGCGAACCAAGCCACTTGACTCGATCATTTTTCATTGTTGTTGTTTAAAGTCATCATGAACACTAAACAATACGAGGAGAAACTAACAATGAACATTTGCCTCAGTGATATTTTTTTCTGGCTATGGGCCTGACTGTGATTTCCTTTCTAAGAGTTGATCAGACATTCAACATGACAGCTACTGCAACAAGTATTTGAGTTGTAAAAATAAAAATTATCATATAGTTTTAATTGTAACAACTTGCCTATGACAAGTTTCAGGTAAGAGCTAACAGCTGTATTTAATAATCATTTCAAACTCATTATTTGTCAAAGTTATGACCCAATTATGTTTGTATTTAGAAAAAATATTTCCTCCTACAGGTATAAAAAATATCTTAATATGTACAATATTCATTTACAAATATTCCTACCAGCTTGTTTTTCTTTTGTAATTAAAATAAATAGTGAGCTGTTGTAAGAACATGCACCTTTTAAAAACAAAACAGGAAACCAAACTAATTGACATCAGTCAGACACAAATATTAATAAAAATATTATACCTCAGGAAGAACAATATGCAAGAACAATATGTCTCGCAGAGACAATCAAGGAACAGCCCCAAACATTTTATGGTACACTGTGCAAAGAAAACACTGACCCAATCTTCTTTTTCCTCTGGTTTAAGAATTGATGAAAAGCTATTCAGCCTGCTTTGAATGCTAACGTATAGTCTCCGCTATTTTAGGATTTTAAATTTTGTGTGTGCCCTCATGTTTGTTTTTGAAAAGCTTGATGGGAAATTATCGTGTCATTGTGTGTAAGATTAAAATACAGAATTCTGTGGATCTAGAGACCGTGCAATGACAGAAATAACCATGAAGTACAGTGTAAACATGCTGCCAGCCAGGTGATTTAAACTGAAAGCCAAACACTCCATATTCAAAACATTTGCTAAGATCAGTTACGATCAGTTAAAGACTCCATTAGCCATGCACTGGAACCTGCTTTAATCCAAGATTCCCCATAAGACCAAGCATGACGCTGATTCCTTGTCTCTTTGAAGAGCTGTAAGGTCCAATGACGGAACAGTGACCATTAGGATTAGTGAATAAAGCGAGTGCTCCTGGACTGTTTGAGGTGCCCTTAACATCAGTGCCATCTTTCAGAATCCTGCAGTCCTGCTGTTCTATGTACAATCGCACTCATCAATACCACGAACAACAGGGATATGAGTACTTCCAGAACACAGCTGAACTCAATGTCAAAAACCATGAGCACCTCCTCGTTTTGAGTTATCGATGGCTGGTAATTTATAATGTGCAAACTTCTGGCTGGTTTGGTTCTGCAGGACACAAAAGTGAAATTTGATTTCATTTTTTTTCTCATTAAATCTATTTAAATCTTCATGCAGTTTGCAACCTAACTAATAACTGCATTTTGGTTTCTGTCAATAGTAATAGTTTATTATGATGACAACCAACGAACCTTGAAAAAAGATCAACACTTAAAATGGATCAAATTATATCAAACACAACCCACAGGTGCAACCTTTGAACCAGGCTGTCGAAGTAAACTTCTGTTCACTGAGAGGTCCAGCTACAGACATCTCTCTCTCTTGAATTTATTCATTCAAATTTTACATGTAAATATGATTTCATGACAGCAAATTATTATAACTTATAACAATCAACAGCATGTACCTTGACTTTATTTTTTTCTTGGTGAATGATGGAAGGAAATGATGTGGGAAAGGTAGTTGTTTGTATTGTAGTTGCAACTGGTATCTTGGGTAGACTTGTGCCGTAAGTGGTGTGCTTGTATCCGACACCTAGAGATGGTAAAGATGGCTGTTGATGTGCCACTTCACCTTCTTCTTTTGGAAGAAAAGACTACAAGGAAAAAAAGTATCAAATCACTAAAGGAACTAAAATGAGCTGTGTATCCTTAACTTGATGTTAACACAGAAAATGGCTTAAACCAAGCAAGGTACTGCCATGAAGAAAATATAATACCATAGCCACAAATTAACTGCCCTGGTTACTCTTCACTGCATCCTATAGATATCAAAACGATTATCATCCCCTAAGTTGCCAAATGGTTTGGAATTAAGTCCAAGAAAATGAATGTACATTCACAAACACTGAATCTTTAATTCTAAATGAAGTCATATTGCTTTTATTAGTCGAGAGTTACTAGACAGTAACAATTAGCTCTACAAAATATCAAGTAACAAAATCACTGGTTGATCAGATTTTCAAAAGCATCACACACATATTAGGAGAAAATGTGATACCATGATTCAAGATTAAAATGATCAAAATACTTTGATTTTGGTTTTGCTACCTTTTGAGATTGGCTGAGTAGTCTATGGTAATTGCTGAGCAATTGGGTTGGTTTTGGTTTTATGACACTCAGTTGAAAACTACTCTAAATGCTTCTTTTCTTAGACGTAATTAAGAAACAAACAAAGTCAGGTCAGTTGTTGTAACCATGAGTAATAGAATAGGTGCTTAATAGCTGATAAAGCCATACCTCAGTGGGTGAGCGGGCATGAGCTCGGCCTATCACATGTTTCCTCTGAAATCATAAGTTAAAGAAAAAATATTCAAAAACATTATAACAATATTACACATTCAAAGGAAGGTCATTGAAAGGTTAAGAAGGTTTCAAACATGAAATTATTACGAAATTATAAAATGAAATGAGTCTAAACTGGAATTTACAAAAGGGGCATTGGAGTTGAAACCAAAACACCTTCTATGGGAGGGAGATGAGGAGTAAGAATTATTGATATTTTATGGAAAACACATTCTCACATCTAACAATTAGATTTTTTCCTAAAAGTCTTATAAAAAAGTATAGTTAATGCCCTCACTGCAAGTGGAGGTCAGGTGCCCAAGGGGCCAGGCAGCTGCAACCGCAATCACACCTCAAGGCACTCAAACACCCAACTCGCCTGCCCCAACAAGGCTACCACCCAGCCACAAGCCCCCCATGCCAAACTCCACTAAAGCACCCGTCACACTCGAAACTGATGGCTCAGTGGAAGAAACAAAAATAAATAAATAGACAAGTAACCAAATAATAGAGCCCCCTGAGAAGTAACCCAGCACCTGGGGAGAAGAGGGAGGGAACACCGAAAAATTTGCTACGCTTAGAATGCGACGCAATCAAGCCAGCAAACACAACACAAGCACATGGGAAGATAACTCATGTGCTGACAGTGAATACCGAATACCGAATAGTTGGTCCCAGTGCCCCATATATCAACCACAAGACCACTGCAAATGCTACAAAATGCTACAAACAGCCACAAAAAAGGCCATAAAGGCTAAAGCAATGGCCAAGACATACAAATGCCAGAAAAACACTACTGACAAGACTCTTGCTCCTAGTCATTAACTATGTTAAATACCATTTAACTATATAAAAATATATCAAATGAAGCTAACAACCCATTTCTATAGGACATTTTTTCCACATTTAACGAAAATCTTTAATGATCCAAATAACAATCTACATCTTATTGGATAAATTTTGCTTCTGTCATTGAAATCACAACTAAAGCAAACATGGAGGACCGGGAAACCAAGTTCACCACAGGAATTAATTACCTTCTTTTTCACCATCCGGTGTGGCTTAGTGATAACTGATGCCTCAGAAGGTGATGACAACCGTGTATTCACAGCTTGACGCTTGTCCGACTCTCTGTTGAAAAATAGCAAACCAGAACCAAAACACATAAAGAGACGTATACCGGCAATGTACAAATATTACATCTAACATTATTAAAAACTGGATCCTTGGGTAATGCCATTCGAGTGTTCTCATTGGCTTGGCCATCATGGGTTATGAGCCATTATACCATGTTCTACAAATATGGTAGGCATCTCAGTGAAGTGGTTAATTTCAGTTGCATTGCA
>Ga0126337_10002633_pt1 | contig 11465 bp, 5 predicted proteins | sample DipCmetagenome_FD_92527 | JGI IMG/M metagenome (GOLD analysis project Ga0126337, IMG submission 92527) | Coral microbial communities from La Bocana,Puerto Morelos, Mexico - Diploria C A metagenome | ecosystem: Host-associated > Invertebrates > Cnidaria > Coral | place: La Bocana,Puerto Morelos... | reverse complement strand
TGGGGTGCAGAGAGAGGTGGAGTTGAGGAGGCAACACAAGATTTGGCCACATGTTTTGGATATCTTTCTCACAAGGGATAAAGTGGAGGAAATCTGTTAACCTCTAGCTTTGTTCAATTATCACTGATGATGGTGAATAGGAGATTTTACACTTACACCATCTTATGCCTCTGGACCAATTATTTCTCATGCCTAAGTGAAACATCTGAGCTATTACACTGGTAATCTCAATCTATTTTTAAGGAAATCTTACTTGCTGATGAAACTATTCACTCCCTGAAAAAAAGTAAGAAATTTAGGGACTAAATTTGTTTTAACGAAAGTGTTTTCAATATACGCAAATAATCGTTTTATCATCTTCACAACATCAGCTACATCATCTTCAAAGTGGGATCACTGCCCTACTGTTTGGCCTACCAAACTGCACTATAAAAAGGTTACAACACGTCCAGAACACTGCTGCTTGCCTCATCACACTTACAACAAAACATGCATTAACCCCATTCTTTTTAATATTCATTGGCTTGCAGTGAATCACCATACTATTTTCAAGATTTTACTTATAACTCAAAAGGAACTCAGAAAATTGGCACCATCATACATACATGAAATGATTACATCTCACAATCCATTGGGTCAACTACACACATTAGCCAGGCATCTTTTAACTCTGTCCTATTATAACTTAAAAACATAAGGTGCAAGATCCTTCTCTGTGGCAGCACTACCATTCCATTTAAAATAAGAAGTGGTTCATCTGTGTCCATATTTCAAAATTGACTCAAAACGTTTCTTTGTTGAAAATGCCTTTCTGCAATTTATTTTAGACTAATGTTTTTAATTTTTTGATAATTTTAAAGATTTTTTGTGATACTGTGAAGTGCCTTTGACAGTTAGCAGTATAAAAATCTTTTATTACAATTATTATTATGACTATTATTACAGCCTTAACTAGCAGTTTCTGAAACTTGAACCAACAAAAGAAAGAAAAATTTAAATGATGGTACATTCTCCCCTATTCTCCTATTTTCACAGAAAAGTACTGGCAACAATGTCATTTTAGACAAACACATCTTGGTACTGGGACCTGGAAATCTAAATGTCTTCAGAAATCTTTAGAAGTTCCTCAAAATTCTTCAGACTTCTTTTGATATATTGAACTCATCTTCAAAAATCCTTGCACTGACAGAATAACATTCTCATGAATGTGATTCCCAAAATGTTCGGAGGTATAACTGATGTGTTGTATTGCATGATTTATAGTTATCAGTGCTCAAATGTACTGTTTTTCACTCTGTGACTTGCAAAATACCTTCTTGGCTCAAAATGCTCTTCAGCAACATGTGGTTTGCGTGAAGCTCTTTTTCATAATCAGTGATCTGAGGAGGTAACCACTGTTGCAGATTCTCAAACTGTTTACTAAATTCATGCAGTTGTTCTTTATTTCTAGAGCACTTTATTGCTATGAACAGAATGATACTCATTGGACTGACAAAGAGATCTTTTCGATCAAAAGCTGCAGCAAAGTTGGGTTCAGTGGTTCTGAACTTTTCAGCTTCATTTGCAGATATGACAACAGCACATGACCAGAGGCAAAGGTTGCTAAGACTATCTGGGTCAGAATAAACCCTCTCAGATTCTTGTGTGCACAAATCTAATGCACAGTCTTTATCACCAGTGGTGTAATAAAACAAAGATTTGCATGCATTGGTTAGAACCCCACCATCATCAAAACCAGATGGATGCTTCAAATTTCCTGCCTTTGAGATCCAATTTTCTGCTTGGGTTAACAATTCTTGACACTCTTCTGTGCCCTGGTCACATTTAGATGATGCCATCTGTTGATAAATGTCACCAAGTGCAAGAAACAAAAGCTTCTCATAAGCTGTCTTAAAACCTGGGTTTGCAATAACCCTTGGTAAATCTTCTGAAATCATTTGTGCGAAATAATCAATTTTGCCACTGTACAATCTTTGATAGAAAAAATGTTTTAGCTCTTGCAAGGTTTGAGATAGGTGCATTGATTCATAGTAGTTCTCTGCATTTTCAAAATGTGTTTTCTTGTGAGAATTGACATCTGCCAGATGCATTTCAGCGTTGCTGGGCGAATCAGAATTCTTCAATATCAGGTAGAGTGTAACAAAATCAGCACTTGATTTAAATGTGTCATCCCCTAGTTTCGACTGTAAAATAGCAAGAGGAATATCTTTCATTGTTGACTCAATCTTGGATATGACATCTTTCCGTTGTTCATAACTCAAGTTATCCATCATGTTGTTTGATGGTAGGAAATAATTTGGACATCTTCCACCGGATGTGTAAGACAACAGCTCCTCAATTATGGCTGAAATGCAACTCAGTATTCTTTCCTTTTCCCAGAAACTCTCAGGCATTCTCTCGGATAACCAAAATATGGCTGTCTTAATAAAATAAGAGCAAAGTACTTTTGGCTGGGAGTTGAAATTTTCTTTGCATAAAGTTTTCACAGCAGTGTAGCACTTGACCTTCACATCATTCCAAGACCGAACTAGGATTTTCTCAGCAAGTGAAAAAGATAACCGCCATTCTTTGCCACGATCTGCACTGTTTGGGTGACCGACTCCGACGTATAAGCACCCTTTGGACGTGATTTGGTCTATAATTTCACGACTAGGTTGGTTAAATTCTCTCACGCGATTGCAAAATTCCATGGCGATTTCAGGCCACTCGTAACTGGGCAACGCGCACACGAAATCTGTATCGTGTTTTTCATCTGTTAAGGCTGGACCATGTTCGGCGAGTTCGTCAAAAAAGTGATCACTTTCATTGCCGTCTGAATCCGAATTCATCATGAATGCCTTGACCACGTCGCTTCGAAGGAATCCATCATTTTGTTGTAACTTTAGCTCATCACTTGCCTCGTTGAACGACTCGCAACTATGTAGATGTACATAGCCTGGACGAACGTGAACTGCAGTGAAACACGAAGTTTCCTTCTCTTTTTCTACGGTATTGGTAGACTGGTCAACGACTCGAAAATTATGATTAACAAACATGTAGTCATCGTCGCTCGCGCGATCAATTCCTTCAGCTCTACTTCCGGTGTAGTGAAAAGTGATTTTATTATCCGGGGAATCGGCAGGCTTTATGTTGTGCAAGTACTCCGTGAAGTCACAACCAAATCTCAAAGGCTGGCAGCCGATTAAAATTCCCGAGAGCATAAAATCAATCGTACCATTCAATGCAGGAGAGGAGAGAGGAAGACATTCTGTATGTAAACTCCCATTTCCTCCCGATGCTTCCGCCATCTTTTTGAGAAGAGACAATACCCAGTGTTCTCTGGGACACTCTTTTACTTACGTCACAAAATGAACACGCCAGGAACTGCAATTATTTACGTTTTCTTTGTTGGAAGGGTAACTGACAATATAATCTTTGATTACTACTAGTATATAGATTTAATCAAGCCTAAAAACCGAGATCCTAGACCGAGTTGTTCAAAGCCCGATTAAGCTAACCCAGGAAAAGCGGAAATTTTGTAATTTTGCATATATATTGTTTGGCCTTGTGATTGGAGCTTGAATAATCTCAAAATGCACAAACCAAAAGCAGTGAAAAGCATTTGTATATGTTGTAGTTAAAAATTAAATTCAGGTAAAATTAATTTTAACCAAGTTTGATTCTCAATTTCCTTTGTCTTCTAATCCTTATAAGGGTTAAGAGACAAAGAAATTTAATTTTTACCTGAATTTAATTTTTAACTTCAACATATACAAGCAAAATTTAATGTTCGGTTGATTTTCAATCCGCTATCAAGGGGCTCACAACTTTTTTATTCTAGAATCAAAGCGGTGAAGGATGTTACAAGTGTTGAGAAACAGTTCTTATTATACGCTGCATGTCTACATTACATATTATTAAGACATCATGCAAGCGCTGAGTTCTTTCCAGTGAGTAAAGTCTTATAGTAGTTTGGAAGCCTCAAGCTTGAGGGAATATTTTGTATTCTATTTAAATAATGTTTTTAGAGAGTTTTTATTATTTTCCACCCTGCACATAACCTAGGGTAGCCAAACAGGCCTGTATATCAATAGTCTCAGCCTTCATATTCTTCCAAAACAAACAAATTTTAGCACATATAGTAATAAAAATTAATGTTTACGCACCACTGCACCTAATTTATATAGCATGTATTTTTTAACCAGCACAACTTTCTATTATTTATTTTCCTGTGATGCCTAGTTTTTACTGGAGTAAATTTATTAAAAATTTTTAAGGAGGCAGCATGGCTGAGTGGTTTAGTGCAATACATTTGAAATCTGGACGACCCTGGTTCAAATCCTCCTCCCTACTGCTATCTTGATTTGTTCTAAATAGTCATGAGTTCAACTCCTCAACTGCATTGTGTAAATAGCCTGGTCAAGCTCCCAACAGTTAGTCTAGTAGCATCTTCTTCTTCCAATTGTACATTAAGAGTGATAGTTTTAAACAAATTTCCTTATTTATTAACTAAATATATAGTTGAGATCAGAGTGACCTGAAATGTGTCCCAGAGTGTCGATCAAGTATTGAACACGTGTCAATCAAGGGTATCAATCAACACTCAGCTGTGGTTGCTTTTAAAGATGGTTTCCATTGAACATTAAGGCAATAATGGCAAAAATAAAAAATATCATAGCATAGAAACATTTATACACAGATCAAGACTTCAGCTCTCCAGCTTACCCAGTTATGCATCTTTCAATTAAAATGGACATAACACATGCCTGAACCATTTTTACAAGATTTGCATAAAGTTTCTTAATAATCTTTCCTAAAATGTTATTGTGCTACATGTATGAGTAGATTTTTAGTAATTAATTTTTGCACTTATTGCTTGAGCTTTGAGGGGAATCAAACTCAGTCTTTATAATTATATTACCTCTCCACCATTTGGCAAAGAGAAATGCTGTCCATCCAGCTTCACAAGGACTGGCGCATGTTTCATGGGGCAGACAAGGATCACTTTGCTGGAAAGGGAACAAATTATTTTAATTTAGAGTTCTATAATTACATCAGTCTATAAGAACAGGTTAAGCTCAGTGACTATGACACTTAAGCCTCGTTCACACTCTTGAGATAAGCACAAATGTAACCATAAGTACAAGCACATGGATGCAATGTGAGTTACACCTCTGTAAAACAAGATGGCGATTGGTTGGATACTTCTTTTATGCTTGTACTTATTTAACGCCAGTTTCCACTTGTGCAAGCACAAAAAAAGGATTAGGATTTTGCTATAGTATGGACAGCTTCAAATAGCTATGCATACATTTGTTTTATTATTCGAGTGTCTAATAAACAATTTACTACCTTAGCTTGCTGGAGCTGCACTGGAGATTATTGGCACTTGGTCTGTACTGCCACAACCTTGGGCCAATATTCCCTAGTACAGTTTGCACACTTGGTTGGTAGGTAAGGTCTGCATATGAGCCGTGTTGTGGCTCACCAGGCCGGAGCTTATCCCGGTTTCTGTAGCATGAAGCGACTACGAATATTTCTACTCCCCCAGGATGGGATGCTAGTCCATCGCAGGGTTACCCCCAGCATTAAATTCACGGGTACCCATTTATACACCTGGGTGGAGAGAGGTACTGTGAGAGTTAAGTGTCTTGCCCACGAACACAACGCAATATCCCCGGCCAGGTCTTGAACCCAGACCGTTCGATCTGGAGTCAAGCGCACTAACCATGAGGCCACCGCGTCTCCCACACTTGGTTGGTAAGTGGTTATTAATCCTGATAAACAAGCAATAGTTATACGAACTTGTTTCTTGGATGGAACTGCACTTTGGTGACAGGAGACTGAAAACGGTACTTCTGATCACACTCGCCAGACAAGACATCCCACACTGACACATTCCAGTCATTAGAGCCACTCAACAGTTTACGACCATTACGACTCCAGCTGCATAGCATAAAAATAATAAAGCACTTACAGCAAATTGCATTTGGCACAAATTCAGTGCATATTAATTTTTCAGATGTGCCTCACAATATATTAAAAGAATATTAACATAAAATATTAAATAAATAAAATAAAAACCCACTATTGCTTGTCTATGACTAATTAACAAATTAACAAATTAATTTTAAGCTAAAAAATTAATGGCCAATTTAAAATTTTTTTTTTACAGTAGGTGCTATTTTAAATGAAGTAAGTGAGTCAACCTGTATTAAAAGTTGTTGAGGATGCATGTTCCAGAGTTTTGGTGCTGTGGCTCTTAAAGCCCTATTTCTACAATTAGCAACAGTCTTGGCAGCAGTAGGCTTTAGAAGAAGTTCATCATTCATCATCATCAAAATTACGGTATGTGGAAAAATTATTTTAACGTCAAAATTTATAGCTCATAAAATCTTTTAAAAGAGAGCAAACAATTTTGAACTAGTATAATAGACTCTAATTAAGAAATAATGTTCTGTAACAAAGTTTAACAATACCTAACAGAAGTAACAGGGTGTACATGGGCACTGATTATTTTAGCGATTCCTCTTGTTAGAAAATCCCAAATAACAATACGTCCATCATTGCAACCCACAGCCAAGAGAGAACCTCGCCGATTGAATGATGCTGTTCCTGCAACACTAACTGAGTCCAAACTACCATCATACTCCTGCAATGAACATTTTAAAACAGCTATTAATTAGCCTCTAGCAAAACTGAATAGACTAACAGTCTCTAATTATGTAATTATTATCAAAACACAATAGTCATTGTGCAAGAGATGAGACAGTGCACACAGTACTAAACTATTTTCAGTTTAGAGTAGTTGCTTCTTTTTTTTAAACTAGAATTGTAAATAATTATTTTAATTTATCATCTTATATAACTGTTGTAGTTAAAAATTAAATTCAGGTAAAAATAATTTTAACCCAGTTTGATTTTTACCTGAATTTAATTTATGACTACAACATGTACATTGTTTTTAAGGTGCATGGGATCACATTGATTTCATATGCTTATTTTACAACAGAAACATTAATCATCATCATCATTATGTTATTATTATTATAATTAGTTGGGCTGGCTACCAAGCCTAACGAGCCCCAACTACCAGTTTGTTGTAACCCTAACAGGGGTGGCTTTGGGGTTAGTGATGCTTGCCAAAGACACCACCCCAGACTATGGTGGGCGGGAACGTCCATCTTCCCAAAGTAGGCTTAAGGCACCACCCTGTCCTACCCCATTGCCCCCACATCATTATTATTATTATTATAATTATTATTATTACAACGAAATTACAAGGAAATTTTCAAGGTTGAAACATTGACTTGAAAAAAATCCGAGTTCCAGATGGGATTTGAACCCACGACCCTCTGTGATCTAGTCGGATGCTCTAACCACTGAGCTACTGGAGACTCTATGGCGAGCAAGGGTGAAATGTGGGTCTTTGACTGGAACCACATCACGCGGTCACACAGCCAAATATGTCATGGCGCATATGAACTCACTAACTGCATCACACAGTCACATTAAAGCATATCAAAGATGCAACCAACCAACCTCCAAAGTGAGTATTACAACGAAATTACAGGGAAATTTTCAAAGTAGAAATTTTCAAGGTTGAAACATTGACTCAGAAAAAATCCGAGTTCCAGATGGGATTTGAACCCACGACCCTCCGTGATCTAGTCGGATGTTCTAACCACTGAGGGTGAAATGTGGGTCTTTGACTGGAACCGCATCACGCGGTCACACAGCCAAATACTACTTTGAAAATTTCCTTGTAATTTCGTAGCTCAGTGGTTAGAGCATCCGACTAGATCACGGAGGGTCGTGGGTTCAAATCCCATCTGGAACTCTGATTTTTTCTGAGTCAATGTTTCAACCTTGAAAATTTCTACTTTGAAAATTATTATTATTATTATTATTATTATTATTATATTTAATATTATTATCATCATTATTATTGTTATTATGACTACATCCCAAAAAGGAAACAAATCCTCAGAAGGAATGAAGAATTGTTCACTTAACTTAACACTTAACTTAGGGCCTGTTTACATGGAGGCAGGGTACCCTGGGTTATCCTGGTACGAACCGTTTACATGGCAAAAAGATAGCCCAAGTAGACAGGGTGCCCCATTCCATTCAGTTGAATGATTAAATTTTCAATAAATCAACAATTCCTGTTTTTTTTGGAATCTTTCCCAGGAAATTTCTAGAATTTTTGGTTGAATGGAAAGTGTCCTAGATCTGAGTAGAAACTGAATTTGATGGACAGAAGCAATGCTGAAGCTGAATAAAGTAACTCTGTATTAAACAGTGATATTTTATTATCAAAATAAATTAAAGTACATCTCTTTATTACATCAAAAGACAAAACAAATGTATCTTAAGTTAAAATTATATTACGTGAAATTTAATTAAAACCTAAATCATTAAATAATATTAATTTATAATTTGAAATGAGTGTATTTACTAAAGAGCAACTGTCCTCACCTCAGGGTAGCTTTGCCCAAAAGATTCTGAAAAAAAGGAAGTGGGAACAAAAACTTACAACAAGAATATCACACATTTTTATCTACAAAGTATACATACATGTACAATACAAGTACAGTGTTTATATAATGGTGGGCTTAGCATGTATGGGGTAAATCCATTACTTTGATTTCTTATTTGGAGTGAATATTCTCTATTGATCAGTATATGGCAAGGTAGTCCTAATAAGATAAATCTGAGTGTTCACACTTATTTAGTCTAATTTTTGGTGTCTTCTGCTAGAAAATGTTTAGATGCTTGACACATTTTTGCTGTTGAATAAGAGGAGCTCTGCTTTTTTAAGGGTAAACAAGGTAAAATTGGAGATCTCTTCTACAAATAGGTATAATAACTACTGCTATATAAGCTAACCTTCTACAAAGCACTCTAACATGTCTGATCATGTGTAATAAAAGCATCCACGGTCAAGTGTGGATTGATACTCTTGATCAATAACTTAAGGTCATTCCACTGAAATAGAACTTGCACTGAGATTTTTGTCAAACTTTGCCTATTGATTGTTTATATTATAGGAACCTAAATTTTAAAATAAAAATGAAGGGTCCCCATGTTCGTTTAGGAGCAACAGCACCTTGTTTATACCTTATAAATCCTTATAATAGCACCACAATTATAGTCACGTTTACTTGCTTAATTCACGTTTCCCTCAATTGCTTCTTGTTCTACACTGAGAATTGGGCCATGCTTATTTTACATAGAGAAATTTATTATTCAATTCAAAACAACAGAAAAAAATTATAGGTCACCACACTCGTTTTCAAAGAAATGACAATTTACTTCTATGGCAGAGTCCAGCTGTAAAGAAAAAGCCGCCATTTTCTAATGCGCGCGCGCTAATTACGTGTGAAATTGTGCGCAGTAGGGGATGCGCAGTGCAATACTGGGGAATGACCTTAAATTGAGATCATGATACATACTCGGTTGACACTTTATCGACACTTGATCAACAGTCAGTTGATAGTCAGCCAAGTGTCAACTTACTCATATGAAATGATTGAAAATTAGTTGACTCTCAACCAACTGTCAACTCAGATGTTGATGGAGTGTCAACTGAGGTGTCTATGTAGTATTGAATTGGCACTCGATCGCACATGCCTTAAGTTCACATGAACTAACATGTATCCATTTAAACTAGAGATTTGCAAGTGCAGCTGAAGGGTGAATTTATATTCCCGCCAAGACGGCGTCAAATTAATGCTTCATCCTATTGGTTAAATGACTATTCCTTTGGGATCCAACCTTTCCCTGAACTACAAAATCACGCGAAATTAAGTCTTGATTTCCGGAACAATCTGCTTCTAGCTGCAGTACAATGGACTAATATTAAAAAAACACACAATCCCGGTGAGGCTACAAACAATGAGCTGACAGACGCGCAAAAACAATACTTACGAAGTAGTTCGAGATTCATGGCAAACTTCCCGTCCAGTTCCTTCGATAACCCAACCTTGATCTAGTTACTGATTTCATTAACAACACGTTGAAACGCGACCCAAAAATCAACTGTAAATCGCTTGGAAACTTTGTTTTTGATGCTCTATTTCTACCGTCGCTTTTACCGTGTTATATTTTCTTCGGTTGCCAGCGGTTTTCTTCGTGAACAGTGCGTACGCACGCGCTTAGACGCCGCTCGACGCCCGACGAGAGTCCTCGGACGTTCCAAAGGCGTCTTGTAGCAGCTTGTATCTTGCATTTTTTTTCGTTCTTGTTTCTTCAAACAGCTCGTTCGAGATGTCACGTCGAAGAAAGGTAAGAAAAATTAGCGAACATGATAGAGCGTTGAAATAGGCGGCTTACTTTTCGCCAAGGAGAAAGACGAATCAAAATATAAAAAATTTCGGTATCATATGCCAATTCAAAAAAAAAAAATGTCGGATGACGTGGAAATAAACAAAAATTATACAGAAATATCAGGGAGATCTCTAGGGGAAAAAAATGTTTTTATAGCCTTCTGATAGTGAATGAACGAAGCAGAATATAATGAAGATAAAAAAGGTTAAATGTAATATTCAGATGAAAATCAAACTTTCACTTTGCATTTCTTACGCACAAGCGCGCTGGGCGGCAGAAACGTATTAATCGAAAATCCACACCATGACCCATATGAAAAGTTTTAATGTCTGTTGGACTTGGTTTGATAACGAATTAATTTATGTATGGTGATTACTAATTTCAGTTTAATTTCGCTACAGCTCTAGGGATGAGCCCCAAATTCCCTTTACGATGTGAAAAAAAAACAAGATCGATAGCTGATGAGAAACTTCAGTATTATAGCGAGTATCTGTATTTCTGCTTATGACATACAATACGTAATAACCTGAGCTACAAGATTAATTTAAATTTTCTTTGTCTGTCATGACAGTAGTATATGGATCAGAAGAAGGGAGAATTTGTATCTTGATGTGTTGGTTCTTTAGAAAAGAGTTGTTCTGTAATTCCTGGTAATGGTCAGTAGGACACCCAGACCTTATGTTGACTTGACTTCTGTATCTAAAGTATAGAATCAGGCCATTAAAAGATATTTCTAAAGAAATTGTTGAGTCCCTCCTTAAAGGAAGAAGTGATGTTTTTTTCCCCATCACATGTTTACCCATCGACTCCTGCTTTTTTATTCAGTGAAATCCAATGAATGGCACACATGCCTCTTTTAACTCAGAAACAGCATAATAAATAAATTCCAATTGATGTATAATGTGGACACATTTTACAACTGAAAAAAAGGGAATATTCTGCAGACATTACAACAGTTTTATTTTCTCAAAAGAGCATTCCCTTACCAAAGAAAAATTATGCATCATGTTGTTGTCCAAACAAAATGATATTTGTTTGGTTTTCTTTTTTTACACTGCAAACGAATTAACAAAAAGAAACAAATGGAAAAGAAAATTAAGTTAACTTTTTGGTATAAGACAACTTGATTAGCTTAACCTGTCAGAAGAAGTCTC
>Ga0126337_10002632_pt1 | contig 11473 bp, 10 predicted proteins | sample DipCmetagenome_FD_92527 | JGI IMG/M metagenome (GOLD analysis project Ga0126337, IMG submission 92527) | Coral microbial communities from La Bocana,Puerto Morelos, Mexico - Diploria C A metagenome | ecosystem: Host-associated > Invertebrates > Cnidaria > Coral | place: La Bocana,Puerto Morelos... | reverse complement strand
TTGCATTCATTTGTCTTCATTTTCAGGCAATGCCCAATAGATTTGCATCAAGAGGAGGTGCAATACTACCTCCACCCCCTACCCATCCAGCACCCCCTCCTCCCACGGTACATATGTTTTGTCTAATACAAATATTAGTAATAGTTATCTAGTTACATTATTTTGTTTGAAAATTAGCCTCTTGTCTATTAATTTGGATTTGAATTGCTTTATGATAAAAATGCCTGGCAAAAAAATCCTAAACACTAACAATGGACATTATTGATTTATCACTGTAGGAAGTTGATCAAGAAAGGTTAGATCTCTATGAGAAATCCCTGGTGGCTCAGACCATTGCAGCATTTTCTGCAGTGTCTGATGATGGCACAAAAAAAACAGCAAAACCACAAGTTTCATCTAAATACCTGGCATCAGAATCATCATCTGATATCCCTGATGAAACACTGTCTGCAGAACTGTTGGAGGCACGAACAAACAGAGATGTGGTATGTTAGAGGGCTTGTGTTGAAGAGCTTGTTTCTCCTTAAATTGCCTACATTATAATTCATATGAACCCTTTAACAACAATGGGGGGGGGGCATATGTGGAAAAGACACAATTTTTGTGGTATTCAAACCCACTATCTATCGATTAGATCACTGCTGATACAAGTAGATATACTGTATGAATATATTTGAACTGCAGGAGAGCAGTTATGAACAGCAGATGAAAAAAGAAAGCCTGAAAAAGGCTTGAACAGGGTTTGAACCCATGACTTTGGTAATACAAGTGCTGTGCTGTACCAACTGTGCTGCTGAAGTCTACTGCGAGCAGGTCAATTTCTGAGTTCAGAATATTGCAATGAAGAAAAGTAAAAGCATTTGAACTGAATGTGAAATCAAAGATCATGTATTTGAACTTTGACAGAAGTGAATGCTACATGAAAGATCATTGTTGGGAATGCAACTGAAACAGCTGTGATAATAAAGCCTTGAATGTGATCCTGTTCAACCATGAATATTTTTCAGGCTTTATTTTTGCGACATTCAATGTTTTATTGTTAACTGTGTCAGTGATGATCTTTTATTTTGTAAAATGGAAACTTATTATAGTCCTTATGTAGCTTAGTATTTAATGTAATTTAAAATTCATTCTTTTTTGATCATTTAATTAATTGTTAAGTGACTGAGCATTTTTTCATTTCAGCAAATCTTGAACCACTGTATTGATGATATTGAGGACTTAGTCCTGAGAACAAAAAGGTCGGCCGAAGCATGGAAAAAATTGCAGAAAAAGAAAGGAAAAGCAAAACGTGAGTTTGCATCTTGCTTCGATCCACTCTCTAAGATAAATTGTTTTTTTTTTTGCCCAATTAATGTTATGTATCTGTTCTTAAACCCTTGTACTTTTTTATACCAACAGAAAATCAGTTGACGCAAGAAGCTCGACCTCCTCCAGAGGCAGATTTTTATGATGCATTTCAGAAGTTAAAGCATGCCTTAAACTTGTTGGTGGGTTTCACATGGGATATCATACATACTCATGACTGTTTTTGTTTTACCAGCTTACAGGACTTTTCTGTGCCCCACTACATATGTGCATCTCATTTTCTGTAATCTGCGTCACTGCAGATATAAAGGAAAAAAATAGGAAGGAAACCATACAACCACACAAATTGTTCAAATAACATTGATCAATTTATATACTTTTGTTCAAAAATCAGTGGTGATTTTAAGGGGTGGTCTTTTTCCACGTGCTGTTCACGCACAAATTGGGCCAAGGACAAAAAAAAAATTAAATGAAGTTGTGGGTAGTGGAACAAGCAAGTAATTACCATCCTATAGACTCCATCAGTTTTTCTGTCCTTGCTCCAATTTTTACACAACCATACTTAAATTAACTCCTTCACCCCCTCTTACAGAGTGCTCGCTAAGCTCGGCAAGGAACACATGGTTTGTGCTTTTTTTTGGGTACCCGCAAAAAGCTAGGTTAGTCTGGTTTTCATGCTGGTCTTCCATGCTGATCAAATTGGAACTTGGGAGTGTTGTTTTTCTGGAGGGAGGAAAAAAAGGAGTACCGAGAGGAAAAACCTCAGAGTAAGGTGAAAACCAGCAACAAACTCTGCCCCCTCTCTGCTTTTTGGTTACGATTTTTTTTTAAGTGATTGGTTCAATATTGTACCCAAATTTAAATTGCTTACAACTCACTCAAGAATTGAACAGCAAAACTATCACGATGTTATCCAGTTGAGAACAATAATTGTTTTATCTACACACAGGGAAAGTTGAGGCACCACATCCACAACCCCAACGCTGCTGAATTGGTTCATTATCTATTTGTCCCGCTCTCGTTGTTGGTTCGCTGTACTGGAGGGTAAGTTCGGGTTTTCATTCACTTAAAATCGAGGAGGTGGATGGGGAGGGGCTAATTGTTATTCTGCGACTAATTTGTTATTTGCGATCCCTTCAAGTAAGTAAAGCCATTTTTGGACAAAGTGTATTGACAGTTTTGCAATCGGTTGTAGCATTCTAGGTAAGGGAAGCAATTTACTCGCCAACAAGTTCCATATGTAGAGTTACTTAAACTTCGTTTTATTTGTTGTAGTCCTGAGAAAGCCAGAGCCGTTGTGGCCCCCTTGCTTACTACACACACTATAGACCTGCTGCAGAACTGCCTCTCATCTAAGGAAACCGACTTTTGGATGGCTCTGGGACCCAACTGGACATATCCAAAGTAAGTGTGAAACAAGGCGTACTTGCATAGAATAATGGTCTAGATTTGTTAAATGTCACGATATATTTTATCCATTTAACCTCTAAAAGGTGTGTTGTCCTGACCTTGATACGTGCACAATGTTGTCATCTCAAAAAACAAGAAACGATTTGTGAACAAATGTTACCTGATTTTCCCTCGGTCAGTGTTTAGCACCAAAGTAGGCATTTTGAAGTTTAGTCTTTGTGTTTTGGAAAAATTGTTTGAGAGTAACTACAATGTCAATGTAAAATGTCTTCATCTTCGTTTTCTTTATTTTCTTCGAGGCTGAAATTTGCGAAATTTTAAGAACAATTTAAGGATAGACCCAAGGCAGAATATAGTTTTGTGTGTTGAAAATTTGTAAATACATTCCAATTATGTTTCTCACCAAAATAAAAGGTATAAACTTTTTTCTTGCAATAAAAGACTAAACGCCAGAAAAAAACAGCACCAGCCGACAATAACACCATCGAGATATTGATCATTCAGAAACTGAAGGCAAAGTCATTCAAGTCGCCAAATTTAACGCCAACTGGTCGAAGACAATTACCGTTTTGTGTTGAAATGTGGATTCGATTGGACTCGTCATCTAGAGATTACTGCAAGACGTTGCGTGTGTCATATCAGACTTAAATGCCTCCAGTGACAAACAGGTCGTTTCGCCTCCCTAAGTCGTTTCGCCTCTACTGAAAGTCGTTTCGTCTAACTAAAAGTCGTTTCGTCCCAACATTAAAGTTTGTAGCTCCAAAGATACTTAACACCATCTACACACCAAATATATTCGAAAACAGGAATAACACACGCTACAATGTGAGAATATTTACATGATTATTTTTAGCCTAAAATCGTCAAAAAATCAAGAATATTTCAATGTAGCCTCGGCCAGAAAAAGAAACAATATTCTTATCAAACAAGAGTGTATAACCCACCATTGAGTTTTTCACGATGAGGTAAACGATGTAAGGTTTATTTGTATGCATTGTGACAGCCAAAAGCTGCAATTTAAGAGAACTATAAGCCACAAATCAACAAAGAGTGTTAGAACAAGGAAACATGTCATCAGTTTGTCAATTTTGTTTCTCCAGATCAAGCAAACAGTTTAAGGACCAGTTCATCTCTCCGTACACGCCTGTGTTTAAGGATGGATGGGTTCCACCAGAGGTGATCGCTGGTAAAGATGTGTCCAATCTAAGTGCAGCCATTGCTGCAAACGCTGCTAATGCTGCAGCTGTGGCTCAGTTAACTGATGGACAGCGAAAGGTACAAATACAAAAAATGTTACGGAGCTCCCTACCTCGGTGGTTAGACTCCTACTTAGGGCTGGGCCATTTGATTTTTGAGGGCGGGAGGTGCTCTTGCTAGAATACTAAAATAATCACCCATTTCAGTGAGCCGATAAAAAGCATGTTTCACAGAGGTAAATATATCATGCATACACACGTCTGTGAAAAAAATATCTCATAGTGCAAGAAAGGGTTATTGTGGCTATACAAATCACCCACCCCGACACCCTCAATAGTTACGTGGTCCACTCTTTGGAGTCGTCACGCAATCTTTCCACTCCCACTAGAAGGGAATGCGTGACCAACCATTAACGTCTTCCCAGGAGGTAGGACTGATTACCAGTGTTTGTTTCTTCGAGAACTTTACAATGTGATGTGAGTGCAAAGTCAATAGGAAGTATTTAATTTAATAACTGTTTGACGTGCCTGTTTAGGGTGAAGATTCTGCGGTAAATCTACAAGCTAATCCCGCAGTGCTTTCAGCGGCGGCCAAGTTCAGACGACTGGCAAGCGTGAAGAAACCAGACGAAACTACACCAACAAGGTGAACAATCAATACTTTTATTCAACAGAGATTAACTTATAGTTTCTCCTCACATTCCCATCACATGCTAATAAGAAAAGTAATGAGAATTGAGATTAGAAGGCGACTAGAAAGATCAGTTTAGCGTACACTTTTCAAGTCTGTTGTTAAAGTAACTTGAGCTTATGCTTTGTGAACATTCTATTTTTTGTTTATTCAGTTATTATTAGTTTGTCTTCAATCTGCCCACTCATCGCCGAGAATTTGAAATGACTTCAGTCTTCTAACGCAGAAGGCTGCGAGAAGTTTGTCTTTTGCTCCAAAATCCCTGAGAAAGAACTGTTCTTTGCGCCCTTCCTAGCCTGCGTAGCTGGCAGGATTCGCGGGCAAGCGGTATTTGGTAGCGGAGCCGCCATTTTTTGTCCTCGCAATCCACGAGGGCGCGAGCGGTGAATTCAACTCGACTCCTCACCAATCTGCACATGGCTTCGCCACCAAAACAGAAGCACTCGCGCGCGAAATCCCGCCAGCTACGCAGGCCACGCAGGCATCTCGAGATTTAGATTTTTCTAAGTCGTTCGTTTTGATCTTAATTTTGATGATAAACTACTTACCTTAGAGAATTTTTCAACTGAGTGTCCCAAACCGGAAGCAAAGTCCTCTCTGTAGCCAATCGCAAAAGACACAGACAATTTAATGAGCCAATCAAATCTCGACGCGAAGCGCGGGAATTCGTGTGCATGCAAGTCGCGATTGGTGGTTTTACATCTGATTGGATGACATAGTGGCGCGCGTTTTTTAAGGCAATCGTGTAGCGTAGTAGTGCAAAACCAGTAAATCTTCGACACTCAATTGAAACCACCGTAATGACAACTAATTTTAGAAGTATTAAGTACTTCGTGCTTGTTTTAGCCCGACCAAGAAGGGTTTGAGGAAAGTTCGTGTTCTCTTTGACTTCCAAGCAAGGAACAGCAAAGAACTGACAGTCCACAAAGGAGAAGAAGTTGCCGTAAGAAAATAAATATCTCTTTAGTTCATTGTTGCGACACGTATCTCCGTTATGTATAAGAAATAAATTTTACAAAAAAATCTGCTGGCCTGGATGAAAAAAAAATTGGGGGTGTTTGGCAGGCTGCTTTATATTACAACAGAGTAAATTAAATTAAATATTATAGGTAATATTTTTGGGTCAAATCTCATAGTCTAATTACAATAATAATATTCTAGCAGTAAGTAAATAGTTTTCCATCGTAATTCTGGATGTTGCCTGTTTTTGGCGTGTACTTTGCAATGCGAAAGGAAAGTGCTCGAAACGGTTTAGACTTGCGGTTAGGGGTTAGGGTTAGGCGTTCCCGTGATCCTTCATGTGGGAGGTATTGTCGGAAAGGACTGTAGGAGAGTCTAGAAACGGTTATCAACGTTTATCAACTTTAAGTCGACTGATAAAAAGTGTTTTAAATAGTGTTTTACTTGCCTGACGACTCAGCCCAACAAACTATGAACTTTCTATCTGGAAATGTTCCGAGGCCGCAATTTAACAGTACAGTGAAACTAGCCTAATTTAATTTTGTGTTATTAGGTTCTTCTTGACAATCGCCAGTGGTGGTGTGTTAGGAATTCCGAAGGATCCATAGGCTTTGTGCCAAGTACGATCGTGGAAGAAGCAGGTGCAATTTCCTCTCTTACCTTGTGATATCTGTTGCACGGTATCTGACATGCAACTGCAAGTGAATGTATGAAAGATCGTATACATGAGACGCGGTGAAGGCATCATTGATCAACGCAGTTATATACAAAACTTTAGAAGTTGCGAAATCAAAGCGTGAAACAAAATCAGGCTTGAACGGGATTCGAACCCATGTGATACTCTGCGATACTGGTGCAGTGCTCTACCAACTGAGTTATCAAACCAACTGCGAGCTTGTCACGTAATTTTTAATATACCGTAGTTGGTGAAGATACAAGTGAATATGTGAAAGACCATATATTTGAACTGAGGAGAAAGATGAGAACACATGAATGATCACCGCAGTTATACATGCAACTTAAGCAATTGAAATTAAAGCCTGAAAAAAACTTGAATGGGACTCGAACCCATGACTTGTGCAAAACGGTGCAGCGCTCGATCAACTGACCTAACAAGCAAACTTTTTTACAAGCTTTATTTATATAACTGTGCTGCATTCGTCACCATCTACCGACTAACGGTATCTTGCGAACGCCCAACGTGACCAGCCTCCTGTTGTTCCACTTCATGTGTACGCTATGCTATATGTTGATCGAAGATTTTTCAGTTTCTAGACGTCCTGGGCTATCTCTATACCACTAACTGTTTTCATTGATTCGATGAATTAATGATAATTAATTTTTTCGTGAAATGTTTCATTATTGCAGTGGTTCTTCCCAGTCCCCCTACGACAGCTCCACCGCCTGTTCCAGTAACACAGGTGACGTCATCGCAGACGGTGGTAGGTTGTGTCGATTCTTGTGTCGAATTTCAAGCTGACGATAAAGTACTCATTGCCTCCACCCGCTCCCTCCTAGCAAGAGTAATATCAAGTGATTGCAGAGGGTAACTGGTCGTTTAGCCCCCAAAGTCAATTATCCCCTAACCTGTTTGCCTCCATCTGGGAATCGATAAGCCCACACACGAATCGATTAGCCCCCAAATAAAACAAAGTTCACAAAGTTATTTGTCTGGGGTGGGCCAATAAACAATTAGACTACGGTCCAAGTTTTCCATGTTCGAGTAGACACAGAAGGACAATCGAAGTCCTGCTTCCTACCCGACACCTTTCTAAAAATGGCCGCGTAAGGTAGGAAGGGAAGGCGACTGTCTTCTTTTCTATTCTCAGAGTCGCTCGCGCTTCGCATTAGCCACCAGTGAAATGAGGACGAGTTGTCATATTGGTAGTAGACACTAAAAGATGTGTAATTGAAAGTATCCATAAACTACAAATACAGAATATATTCCCTTTTTTTAATCAACGATTGCGTGACTAAAAACTGAGCAATGACAGAACCTGACAGATAACGGGTTTACAGTATTACAGTGCCCGCTATTAAGGGTTGCATTGGACTCCCTGTTATTTGAGGAATATATAAACAATTTATCTAGAGACCCAGTTGAGTTTCAATGCCTTTAATTTCACCAATCAAGGTGCATAAGATTGAGACGACATCCCTAACGCCTCCATCATCACCCTCACAGGCACCAGCCCGAGTGTCAGAGAGTCCAAAGATTCCTCATGTGGAACTGCGGCATGTTTCAATATCAAAGACAAACCGTCCTGTGTCCGCTCCTCCTATCCAGCTGGTGATTCCTCCACCCCCGGCCAGCAGTCCCCCCCCCTCCACACCTCCTCCACCCCCCACACCTCCTCCTCCTGTGGTTTTGAAGACTAATGGTACAACACTGATAGGTTTGTACTGAGTAACTCTATGCTTCCCTAATCTAAGCCATTCCTGTGTCACTGATGTTGTTATCACATTTTGACGTCTTGTGTGATTTATCACTGAACAGACGCACGGCAACAATGAAGACGCAAAACAAAACTATATTACGTCATATATATATCCGTCCTCCAATAGATTATAAGCTGGCGCAAAAACCACTGGCACTTTATATAATTGTTGATATTTTGCACGCTTCAGAAGCCACTGTGTCTGGAGGTAATGATTTTGCCAAGGCCATCCAAGCAAAGAATCTTAAAAAAGTCGATCCTGAAGAGGAAAGGAAACGGCGCGAACAGTCTCAACAAAGTAGAAGTGAGTTGGCATTTTCGTCTTTATCTACACTGTTGCACCATAGTTAGTAGAGGAAATGGTTAAGAAGCCCGCTAAACTTTAAAGAAGCAAACAAACGGGCTAAGATTTATGCTATTTGGTTATATCAACTAGGTTGAAAATGTAAAATGGCCACCGTAACGAGTTAAATAGCTGACGTTTCGAGCGTTAGCCCTTCGTCAGAGCGAAAGGGCCAACGCTCGAAACGTCAGCTTTTAACTCGTTACAGTGGCCAATTTACTTTTCAACCTAGTTGATATAACCAAATTACCTTGTCACCCCCACCGACGCAGCACCACAGTTTCTTTAGAAACTTTCACCTTTAGTAAGATTTTTGTTAGAAAACCCTTGACCCTGCACATTTTTTGTGTGCTTATTGACTATGCAGGAATTACAAAATCGCAATGCTTCTATTGGTTGATTGCATAAGCACGCATAACCGCCTTTTGAATTTTCAGGTTTTGTGCAGGGTCAACCCCCGAAATAGCCAGCAAAAACATACAACAAAGAACTCGCCAGGTTTCGTAATTATTCCCTCGATCAACTGTGTTTGCACCGTGTAATCCTTATCATCCGCCTTTCTAAAGAACACCGAAATACAGAAATCTGCTTAAAATGTTTGCATCTTATAACGGACAAAGTCGGTATCAAAACAAGTTATTTGTTGCCAAGAGTGTTATCGAGTGTAAGCAATTGTTAGAAACTAACAAGTGTTAGAAATTAACAAGCGGTAGAAATTAACAAGGAACTAAATAAGGAACCCTAAAAGCTTCATTTTTTAAAAAAATTTTTTCGCATCTACCGTTTTTCCCTAACCGTTGTCCGTATTCGGCAGTGAGCTCAACTGACATGCTAAATGATGAACTTAAACGAAGAATGACCTCTAGTCAGGGGGGACTTACACCAAGGGTGCAACGGAAGGGTGAGTAATGCTGTGTTGTTAACGTCATTAGAACAGTAGTACTATTGGGTATAAGGGTGACGTTGTTGGGGGGTAGGGTGGGGCTGTGCTATAGGTTTATTCAATTCATTTTGAATTAATAGGGAGACGTTGCCCCGTTTTGCGTCTGATTGATTTAGGAACTTTCTTAGTGATTAATATCAAAAATAAGACAGCATTCCGCTCTTGTGAGTGAAACAGGAAATTTGAGGTGTTAATTCGTAAACAATGAGCCTAGATGCTCTCCCGAAGACAACACATCAGTCTAAAGTGAGTAACAGCAGTGTTTTTATCATAAACGCATCAAAAAAACCTTATAGTTTTCTCTTGAATGGCAAAATGTACTTGTAGTGCGCTCACATGTTAAGAGTGTTAGGTATTAACATTCAAAAGTCACCTACAAGAATCAGAACAGAAGCATTAGAAATTTAACTCGCAATGTTTTTTTTCCTCTGCAGATTTGCAGACCGTTGACTTGACGGCTGATTCAAGCGCTAGTGAAGTCAAACGGTGGCTGGAAAGTAGAGGATTCACTGACAGGTTTGTTGTACTTGTTGTTCCAAATCCGTTCAATGTATTGATTTGGCATAACAGGAGACATGTTGCGGATATACTGCTCGGTATGGGAGTGGGTAGGCATCGTATAGTTAAGTAGTGTATGGTGCTTTGTTAGAAATGTAGAGCTCTTTGCTTCAAATTCCCGCATCTTTTCTTAATTTATTCTTGGCAATTTTGTGCTTAACTTCGGGCCGAATTTTGTTAATAGTCAACTGGTTACGTGTGGTATCCTTTTAGACAGTTATGCTCTATTTGAGTAGTGTTTAGTTTATTTCATTTCCCCACACATGTGATGTAGGCGAATATCAAAATTTTCTACTTGTTTCATTTTGTTCCCTTGTCGCAGTGGGACACTGGGAGGCGCGGCGGCCTCATGCTTAGTTCCCTGATCACCGGATCGAGTGGCTCGGCCTCGAGCCTCTGCCGGGGACGTTCTGTTGTGTTCTTGTTGGGCAAGACACTTTACTCTCACATTTCCCCACTCCACCCAGGCGTATAAATAGGTACCGGCGGCAGGGCTGTCGTTAAGGGATGTAACTCATAACATCTGATCTTAATGCCCATCCCATCCCAGATCCCAAACAGAATTTTATGTAAACTATTGAAATTCAAGGTCAAATAAGGCTTTTGAGCACTTTTTTTTTTTACAACCACAGTTCTAAAATCAGTAACCCTAAAATTTGCGTGTTTGTTTGTTTGGTTGATAACTTTCATTTCATTGTTGCAGTTGCGTGACGGCATTATCTGGCAAGTCTGCTAAACACTTGGAGTCGATGACCAAGGATCAGTTAAAACAGGCTTGTGGGGATTCCGAGGGATCTAGGGTGTTCAGTCAGTTTGCTGTGCAGAAAGCTAACTGGGAGGTAGACAAAAACACCTTACCTCTGTTGCGCGAAAAGCAATTTCCTTTTGTACGCATACACCATAGAAAGTCCTCGTTTTCGGTCCTGGAATATCTATTTTTTGGTACCCTGGCAAAAGAACTCTTGGAATTCTACCGTCACTGAGTAGTTGGCTCCCTCTAAATACAACTTGAATCGCTTTTGCAAAATTTAAGTTCCTCACGCTTACAAGCTCGTTAGTCTTGCCCTCTAGTCTGTAAACCTCCTTAAAACACTTCAATGATTGTCTAACTTCACTGGTTATGGCAAAAGGTTTGGTGGCATTATCAATTAGTAAGATACGCCATACCCTTGTCTAAATACATTTTGATAAAGATTCACCTCTGCGTCTTGAGGAAGTTCTTGAGGATAACATCGACATCAGACTACACCGTGATGGTAGTATTGCGGATATCTGACAGGCTACGCTTTTCACATATTTTAAGTCTCTGTTACTTTGTTTTTACTACCAAATAGATTGCAGTTTGCAAATGGTTCTGTATAACATACTTTTACACAAATATCACTGATCTTTTCTCTTTGCGCGAAGCCAGTAAACTAAGCGGCGTTTCGTTGTTTTTCTGACAGGCATTAAATAAAGGATCGGAACTGGCGGTAAGTACTCAGAAAAGCTTTCCTTATCACCACCAACTGATGAGTATTACACAATTCAAGAATGGTAAAACAGCCGTTTTCCTCTCCTAGATGTGAGATTACCTTGTGAAGCTGACTACTAAGGGACACTAAGTTACTTGCTTTCCCGCCCTTG
>Ga0126337_10002630_pt1 | contig 11474 bp, 6 predicted proteins | sample DipCmetagenome_FD_92527 | JGI IMG/M metagenome (GOLD analysis project Ga0126337, IMG submission 92527) | Coral microbial communities from La Bocana,Puerto Morelos, Mexico - Diploria C A metagenome | ecosystem: Host-associated > Invertebrates > Cnidaria > Coral | place: La Bocana,Puerto Morelos... | reverse complement strand
TTTTATCATTCGTTAAAGGCTGTAGTTTGGCAGCCGAAAGCTTATTTTTAACAAATTTTTAACCAGAGAACGCCTCAAAAACATTTACCAATTATGAATCCTGGTTACTCTTCCATTTTTAACCTGTATTTTCTGTCTCACATTTAGGATAGTTTCTCTCCGCAAAACGTGTACGAATCTTCACGCGAATAAATATGTAGCCGCTTTCATGATTGATTCTATCTGAACGTTGTAATCATTCAAAGTGCGGCCATTTTCGATTTCCTTGCCATAAAGGTAAGGCGCTGCAGGTCGAGAGGAGTCCCTTCCTTGTCGTAAATTGTCTTTTTACGTTCTTGAAACTATCGCTGGTTAAAGCAACTCAAGAGGGCTTCTTTCCAGTTTGTATCGTGACATATATTGTCTTTCAGAGATGCAAATATAGGTTAACCGGTTATGTATGTTGTGATCAAATGTATGGTCGATTCTCTCTGAATGTTGCAGTCACTTAAAGAGCATCCATTTTCGATTTCCTTGCCATGAAAGGTGAGACGCTGCTGGTCGAGTGGAATCCCTTCCTTGTCGAAAATTTTCTGTTTTATGTTCTTGATACTTTCGCTCGGAAAGACATGTAAAGACGTCTTCTCTCCAGTTGGCGTTGTTACATAAATTGTCATACTGAAATGTAAACATAGGGTTGATTTTTTATCGAGGTTGTATTCCTTAAAAGTGCGACCATCCTCGAGTTCCTTGTCCTCATAGAAGAAACGCTGCTGGTCAGGTGGGATTCCTTCTTTGTCTTGAATTATAATTTTTGCAGCCTTGATGGAAGTTTCGGGTTCAGCTTCCAAACTGATCCTCTTCCAAGTCATCATATCGACGAAAATGCGCACGCCAGGTCGCAATTGGCTTATAATCAAGCCTAAAGTTGACTCGTTTTGAATGTTGTAGTCTTTTAAAGTGCGACCATCCTCGAGTTCCTTGCCACCATGGATAAGACGCTGCTGGTCATTTGGAATCCCTTCTTTGTCTTGAATTTTACTTTTTGTATCCTTGATTGAACTTTCCGGTTCAACCTTCAAAATGATTGTCTTCCCAGTACTCATCATCTTTATGAAAATGTGCATACCAGATCGCAAAACCAAAGTTAAGGTTGATTCTTTCTGAATGTTGCAATCCTCTAATGAGCGACTATCCTCGAGTTCCTTGCCAGTAAAAGTTAGAAGCTGTCGGCCAGCAGGAATCCCTTCTTTGTCTTGAATTTTTACTTTTAACTCCTCTATGGACGTTTTCGGTTCAACCTCCAAAGTGATCGTCTTCTCAAAACCAGTCATCACCTTTACAAAAATTTGCATAACAGGTTGCAATCGGCTTATAACCAACCCTAAAATTGATTTGTTCTGAATCTCGTATTCTTTTAAAGTGCGACCATCCTTGAGTTGCTTGCCACAATAGACAAGATGCTGTCGGTGTGGTGGGATTCCTTCTTTGTCTTGAATTTTACTTTTCACAGCCTCGATGGACGTTTCCGGATCAACCTCCAAAGTGATCGTCTTCCCAGTCATCATCTTCACAACAATGTGCATACCAGGTCGCCTTAGGCTTACAATCAAGCCTAAAGTTGATTCGTTCTGAATGTTGTACTCTTTTAAAGTGCGACCATCCTCGAGTTGTTTGACACCATGGATAAGACGCTGTCGGTCTGGTGGGATTCCTTCTTTGTCTTGAATTTTACGTTTTGCAGCCTCGATGGACGTTTCCGGTTCAGCATTCAAAGTGATCGTCTTCCAAGTCATCATCGTCACAGCAAAGTGCCTATCAGGTCGCAATCGGCTTACAAACAATTCTAAGGTTGATTCATTTTGAATGTTGTAGTCCTCTAAGGTGCGACCATCAACGAGTTGCTTGCATCCATAGATGAGACGCTGCTGGTCACGTGGGATCCCTACTTTACCTTGAATTTTACGTTTTAGCTCCCCTATTGTAGTTTTCAGGTCAACTTCCAAAATGATAGTGTTTCCAGTGAGGGTCTTAACGAAGATATGCATGTAACAATGTAGGGTTGAGCCATGTAGAATGTTGTAGTCTCCAAGAGTGTACTCATGTTTGAGTTCCTTGCCAGCAAAGAAAATGTTTTGACATTCTAATGCTATTCCTTCCTTCTGAAGTATTCTATTTTTCACATTTTCGATAGTATCTTGCGGCACAACTTCTGATGTGATCGTCGTTCCTGCAAGCGTCTTCAAGTTAATTTGCATTTCACTCCCAGGAACTAACGGAATCAAATGCAGGGTTGAATATTTCGGAATGCTGTAGTCACGAAGGGTGCGATCATCTTGAAGTATCTTACCAGCAAAGATCAGTCGCTGGTAGTAACAAGGCATTCCTTCTCGTTCTTGAATTTTTTCCTTTACAATCTCAATAGAATCGCTTGGCTCTACATTCAAAACTATCATCTTTCCAGTCCGCCACTTAACGAAGATTTGCATACCACCCTGAAGACCAAAAGATAAGCCCGTGCGAGCTTCCTTCCATCCGGGAGGGCCAGAAATGATCGGATCTGGTGGGATTCCTTCCTTTCTCTGCAACCGGGTATCTAATACGTTATCTGTACCTGATACTCCTGTTTGCGGTGTTAGATCATTAGTATCTTCTCTTGGTACCACCTCATTAAGCTCTTCTTCTGGTGTCAGCTCACGAGGTCCTTCGTCAGCCTCTTTCCCTGGTGTCAGCTCATATGACCCTCCTTCTCGTGTTAAATCTAGACTGAATCCTGTATCTCTCTGACATGTTATGCTTTGCGAGCTATACACTGCAAGACACAATCACAACCATATTAATTCCTAGTATTTACTTTGCCGGCCTGGGTCGTCTGCCAGTTCAAATTTAGAATATGATAAAGGATGAGGGTTGCATCGGCGAGGCTGCACGGTGATATCAATATTTCAACAAATAGTGTTCATTATAATTCTAGGGACCGATTGAGCGTCGAGGGAGTAAACAGTACAGTCAGCTTCTTGCTTGAGGCTTTACATGACAAATGATCGTCCACCTACCGTTACCGCGTTATTACCCACTTTCATTCAAAGGGGAGCCTTTAAAGGTACTCGATCGTAAGTTAGAGATAAAACATTGCCCGATGCCTTCTAATTCGCTATTAATCATGTTTTTTCATCACTAAAGCAAAATGCGGTAGCAGCTGCTGATTGAATTTCGTCAGCGAACAAGCTAGGAAGAATAAAAAAACAACAACGCGGGTTGGTCGCTCACCTGGTTTCTGTAAGAAATACTCTCGACAAGCTCTGTACTCATCCTCCGGTATAGTTGTCATGAGCTTCACCTCGATGAGGCCAAATTCCTTCAATACGTCCTCTGTCACGAGGTACTTTTGGGCCATGTCATTCAAGTGGCCTGTACGATAGTCTTCCCACAGTCCTTCAAGTATCTCCAGAGAACTGCATTCTACTGTGACTATCAAGCTCCCTTGCTGAGTGTCTACGACAAGCACTTTGCGCACGTCTCTCATATACTTGAGATAGCCATTCAATTCCTCTGGCTTAGATGGGTCAACATTCTGGAAGCACTTGAAAGCAATGAAACTTAAAACTTGTTGTATGGATGGAATACTTCCATCCCCAACATTTTCTCCCCCGACACCTGTGGGGACTGATAGCTGTTGCTGGGATGATGTAACTGGCATTGCATTGGCGCCCTGGACACCTCCTTGCGGTTCCTGTGCGGTTGCTGCCAACATCTCTGAAGATCCTGATCTTGAACCAGGTCCTGGTTTAACCTCACAATCAATCCGCAGCGAAAGTTGAGCTGTAAGGAAACGATATGATATCTCTAATTAAACTGAGGTGTATTGCAAAACAACTGACACTCTATTCCAGCTAACTAAAAGAGTATCACCGATAACAGCGAAACATCAGTATTTTCAATTCTTATTATTTTTAGTTACTATTCTCTTACGTAACAAACTAAAACCAAACACAAGAAACAAAAGAGGTAAATCTAGAAAGGTTCTAATTTAATTTACCATTTAATGTAAATGAGACATGATTTTAAACAGTAGATCAACAGCATCTACGTACCATTATGTGAAGTCTAACGACAGAAGAACTCAACTAACCGTTGGAGAAGGCTTGAGAGCCCCTATTCAAATCGAATGACGAAGTAAAGAAGCCCGTGGCCACTGTTGCCATAGCTATTGTGTGCTCTTCTTATATTAATGTTTTGTATTCATATATAACTTAAACTATTTTAGAATTTCTTCAAAGCATAGAAATAGCGTTTTTTCTTTTCTTGTTTTTCCTTTTTTGTGTGTGTGCATTTGTGCTTCAGTTTTCTTGCTGACTTGGCCCCAGTTGTTCAAAGGCTGAATAACGCTATCCACCGGATAAATCGCTATCCAGCAGATAAGCGTCAACAAAACAAACCACGCTATCCACTAGATAATGATTTATGGAGTAGATAGTGTTATCCAGCTTTCGAACAACCCGGGCCAGTATCTTATTTCTATGTAATGCTGATGTTTTCTGGATGCCTAGCTCCGTTAGCCGCTATAGTTATTCCAGGCAGTTAGTACTTTAAATTCTGCTTTGAATTATTTTATTGGACATTGCAACCTTTTTTTCTTTTTAGCAAGAGTGAGTACAAATAAAGATTGACTGATTGACTGACCGACTGACCTACTGACCTACTGACCGGCTCATCAACTGACTGACTGACCGACTGACTGATTGACCAACTGACCTACTGACCGACTGACTGATTGATTGATTGATTTTGTTGTATGGCATATATACAGACTACCAGATTTCTCCTGGATGCTTTCTACATGTACCTACAAGCATTGGGTTTGACTTTCCCGGTAAACATAACACTACAGGTTTTATACCAATGTCATCACAAATTAGCACAGAGATTTTGTCAAGGAAGATGGTGTTTAACCTTAGGTAAGTGAGTCTGCCATGTTGCTTTGACATTCAAACTCGTTTTACATGGACAGATTATATTCACAGATTATAAACAATCATTGGATGAGATTTTTGTGACACCCAGAATAATCAAGAGCTTGATTATTCTGGATATCACAAAACCGAATTTAATAATTGTTTTATTAGACATTGAACAAAACAAAAAATGTCATGTTTTTGCTTCTTCTCTGACGGCAAGCATCACAAAGCACGCAAACTTGACATGATTACCCTTAGAAATCATGCACTGCGGTCATACATGTACATGACAGGATTACCCGTGACCTTGAGTGTACTTTAGATAATTATTGTATAATCTGCAGCTAGATGATGTCACAGGCACTGATTTCAAGAATTTGCTGTACCCTTTCTCTCTTGCAAAAATTGAAAAGCACAAAATGTACATCCCACACATAGCAAAACTATTCTAACATGGAAAAACATGTTTTCACTTTATTGATCTGAATGACAACATGTCATGAGCTTGCTCCAAAAAGATCCTAATTAAAATTAATCCTCCCACTGAGAGATTTTTTTGTGGAGATTATTTGTGGAGAGTAAAATTAAACTTTTCAAAAAGGCAATGAAAGCATTGAGATTGGGTTTCTATTCTTGAGACAATCCAGCTGACAGGACATTATCGTTTATGTATGATAATCTCTACCAAGCAGTGGGATTTTGAAAAAGAAATGTTTCAACTTTTTTCTTCCACTTGCAGAAATCAACAAACTTGCCCAAAAAGATATCTATTAAATCTTTTTCTTGTACTTTCACCAAACTTACACACACTAAGCAGAGTGAGTTACTATTGCTAGTTGCCACAGTTTGTGATTAAGGGCTGGTTCACACTAGCGACGGAATCGGAAGCGCAAGGAGCGTTACGATCCAGCGTAAATCAAAAAGCAGAATCGTAAGCGGAGTCGGAGCTCGACGGAATCGGAGTCAGAAGGATCAGAAGAGTTTCTTTTTCTTCCAATTCCGCTTCTGCTTCCGTCGCTTCCATCGCTAGTGTGAACCAGCCCTAAGTGATCATCAAATCGTGATAAAATGAAATTATTAACAAGTTGCTGAGATTAAAATATAGTTTAATAAGTTGTGTTTATGTGCAGACCAAGCCAAATAGAGAAACTTTGCATACTGTATACAAAGAATTTTGTTTTCTTTATTTATTAAGATTTACCCGTCTGCACTATTGCAAACTAGAGAGACAAGAAACATATCAGAAATAAACAAAATCTCAAAATTGAGATTTTCAATGCAAAGTTTTGTGTTATCAGATGAACAGCTGATTTTCATGTGCAAAGTCCAGTGGGAAGGGAAGATATGCTTCATGTTAATTAATGTGGAACAAATTAACTTGACAAAATGTGCAAGTCTGAACAATAAAAACCCTGTTATGCAAAGGATAATTTTCTGCACATTGCACTCTCAGTCAACCAAAAACAGAAAGCTAAAATCAGTTGCTTTACTTCAGTGCAGCACTGAGCAGTACACAAGAGAGCTGGTTGCCCACCCACACAACCATTGTTTTTTCCAGTTCCCCAAGATCACACAGTCCCCTTATCACATGCTGAGGGGACTGGGCACTGCTAGAACACAGCCTTGTAGCATCATAATTTCACAATATTTCACAATATGTTATATGCAACAACCTTTACGGAATCCCCTGCCAGTAACAGTTTTTTTGCTAAATATATACAATCGAAAAAATTACTTGATTCTGATTGGCTAAGAGCAGCACAAGTGTGACACCTGTACAAAATGTGTAAATTCAAAGAGCAGCACAAGTGTGACACCTGTACAAAACGTGTAAATTCCACCGGCTACCGGCTTCTGCAATTTTGTTAGCCCTTGAAAAATTTACAATGATGTGATTAGCTCTTTAAATTCCTTGGCTAAAGGAAGAACACAAGCTATAATAAATATTGCCTACGTTAAACAAGATGTGTGTTTTAGTCAATCGGTATATTTGTTGTAAATCAAATTCCTCAAATTCAGTTCCTCAAAGGGACTAGTGACTTACTACAAAGCATGTCTAACTCTTTTCATTAAGAACCCTATTAAAAACCCTTGTTCAAATCCCCCATCGTGCTACTTACTGGATTTGTTTCTAAATTGAATTGCTCAAGTCGCCAGTTGGGATCTTTACGAGAGGTTCAGTTCACATTTTACACCTATTTCAATTATATAATTCTTTTTAAAATTGTTTATCCCCAGGGTAAAAGCACAGCTACATTAAATCCAGTGACACTTAAAACTAGTCATAAAGTAAACACAATTTTATAAATTCTTTTTTTTTTGGCTAAAACCTTCCGTAAAAGACTACAAATTCTCAATGTTTGTTACTGACATTCTTATCCCCCTAACTGGACAGTTTAAGTTATTCAGTGATCACCATCTTGCCCATATCTTTCAAATCAAGAACAAAAGTAGTTGGTCTAACTTAGTTGCAATGGTCTAACTTAGGGCATTCAGGATGACATGCCACAGTAGCTGTCTCTTAGGGCAGAACTCAAAGAAATAATTTTAAAAAGCTGTCATTTTCATTTTCAGTGGTACATCATTTGGAAGTCAAATAAAGCTCAAACCATTCCCAGATAATTTGGTTATATCAACTAAGTTGAAAATGTAAATTGGCCACTGTAACGAGTTATAAAGCTGACGTGTCACTCTGATGAAGGGCTGACGCTCTGACGAAGGGCTAACGCTCGAAATGTCAGCTTTATAACTCGTTACGGTGGCCAATTTACATTTTTAACTTAGTTGATATAACCAAATTACCTTGTTACCCCCTCCGACGCAGCACCACAGTTTCTTTTGAAGCTTTCACCCTTTATTCATTCCCAGATAAGTCTCCTTTAGTGTTTTTATTCACATTTTCTATTACCTTCCCAACCTTTTCACATGCCTCCCCTTTCCCCCAAATCCTGCAGGCTGAAAACAAACTTTCTCCCTCAAGTGTTATAATCGTCCCATGTCTACTCCAAATATTTTCACCCCCTCTATCGTTCCTTTCCATAATTGAAATCATACATACTGACATCAACAAGCTAAGCCTGATTCAACAATGACTGGGAGTAGGGATGGCTTGTGATGACAAAGGCATTATTACATTATAGGAGCAGTTTTCACCCCTATCAGACTATGTTTGTCAAGTGCATAACTAGAAGAAGCTATAAAAGGGCTGAAAGGTTATTACTGAACAGTGCTTAACAGTGTCATGTTGTCAGATGTAGTTGGCAAAGTGTTTTTGTTATTAAAATTAAAGCATTTATTTAGAGAAAGACTCACAGTTATTACACTACCATGCACAAACAATCATAGGAGTAGTTTTCACCTCTATGATTATCAAGTACAGTGGAACCCCTCTATACCGGACACCCTTGGGACTGGAAGAAATGTCTGGTTTAGAGGGGTACCCAATGAAATGAGGTTTTACCCATAAGGCAATTTTATGCCACATAATGTATTGTCTGACTGTAAGTACCAGTACATGGTACACAAGTACTACAAGTACTAATTAAGCACACCAGTAAAGGAAAAAACAACACGGATCACAAGGAAGCTCTCGACATCATTTTTTTTTTAAATTTACAACAAAATTCAGTGTTACACACAGGGTAATATGATCGCCGCTTTTAAATCATTTAAACACAGAATGTTCAAGATTCTCGTCTAAATTTCCAAGATGCTTTTGGAAAAAGGAATCCAATGTTAACTGCATCTGCTTACAACGTTGGTCAACTATTTTTCTTTCGGCGAAATTTTCCAGCTCTAGAACCAGTTAGATTTAATTCTCATCTTTGTGAACCACCAAATTTTTTAACTTAATAACCATATCAAGCACTTCTTTATGTGAAAGGTTACTGCCAGGAACATCAACATGTTTCTCCTCATCACCATTAACAAACTGTTCATTCGACTCTGCTACACAAGTTCATTCAGTTTATCAAATTTGCAAGAATTGTTGAACTGCTTCTTGTTGGGGTTGACATTTTTCCCGTACTCGGCCTTGTAGACTTCTTTGTTCTTTAAAATATCACCTACAGTTGATTTACCAATCCCAAATTTATTCCTTAGAGCCTTCAGTGATGGTTTAGGTACTGATTCCCAGCATTTGATCAACTCAATTCTCTTCTCTAACAATATCTCAATTCTTTGGCGTTTTTCTGGGCTCTCAGACGTAGTGATGTTTGCTACTTTGTTTGTTTTCGCAAGTGATTTCACCCGCAACATGGCAGTCTATTAAGCTGACCCCTACTGTTGTTATTATTCAACCCAACAACAGCGGCACGATTATCGACTTTAAAATTGCTTCAGTACTGATAGAACAATAAGTAATTAGCCAATGTGCATTTTCACTACTAATTAAGATTTCACAGCTGAATAATTACAATTTTAAATTTAATCACATTTAAAAACACGTCATTTGATTTGCTGGCAAAATTAAAACTTTCACGTCTGGTTTAACGAGGTCAATTCTTTGTAAGTATGTGATTACAGACCGAAAAAAGCAACCTGTTTCCGGAAGTGAGGGGTTCTGGTTTACTGAGGTTAAAAATGTATAGAGAAAATGCATGACAGAGATTTTTGGTACGAAAAAAAGGTCCGGTAAGGGGAGGATTCCGGTTTAATGAGGGTCCAGTTTAGAGGGGTTCCACTGTACTGATAACTAGAAGAAGCTATAATAGGGCAGAAACGCTATTAGTTAACATACCTTTTGCTAAATTCCCAATCATCCTTTTGAATTTCTCACATTCCTTGTTCCAAGGGTAAGTTTTATCATAGTTGTCTCTGAGCAGCTTGGCGTTGTTATCTCTCACTTCTGGACTTTGGCTGGACAGTTGTTGGATCCTTCGTGCCCACTCTTCAACATCATCCGATTCAACAATGACACACTTCCCACCCTCCACTTCATGTAAAGCTTCAGCTATTCCAGATTCTCCAGTAACAAGAACAGGAATACCAGCAGAAATTGCTTCCAGGGCAACCATCCCAAATCCTTCAGTGCGTGAGGGTAATGCAACAATGTCAGACTGATGAAACATCATCTTAAGTTCATCCTGCTCATTGCAATAACTGCGGATTGTTATTTGCTTACGGCTTATCCTTGAGTTTTCAAGAAACCACTGTTCTATTTTCCTGTGTTCACCCTCAGATGAACCAACAAATGTCAGTTCAAATTTTGTGCCAAGGGATGCTATAGCATTTGCAACAATGTCATAACCTTTCAGAGCTCGATCTTCGTAGCTGTCTCGTCCAAACATAAAGACAGTAAACTTCTTTGCTGCTTCGTCTTTGACAAGCTGTGTTGATGATTCATTAGAAAACTTTTGCAAAATCCCAGGAGTAATTATATCAACCTTAACATCTGGAAGACATTTGCTATACCTCTGTTGTAGCCGTGATCCAACTGCGAAAACTGCATCTGCTGCTTTGCACAACGCAATTTCAATTTTATGTTTCTTCTCATTCTCTGCGATTGTATCCACTGCAGCATTCTGCGTTGCTTTGAACTTTCCAAGATCTTCACAAAACACATGGACAAAATGCATCCACTTGCACTTTGCAGTTTGTACAATAAAATAAGCAGGGGTACCAAACTTTTTTCCGTGGCCTACAACTATGTCAGGATTCGGTAGCTCGAGCGGTGGAATTTTCAACCACTCAATTGGATCAGACGACCCTGGAATACTTCGAGCGGTGATAAGATTAACTCCGTGTTGTCTGGCATCTTTTCTGCTCAGTTCATCGCTTTGAGAGACGTAGCAGTGAACTTTGATGCTGTCGCTTGTTGTTTTTGCTAAATTAACAGCAAATTCCCTGTTGAACGAGGACAGACCACCTTTTGAAGACTTCCACTCGTCGCAGAGAAACATGACATCGATATATCTGTCATTTTTATGCTGTTCATCGTTACTTGCTGCACTCGAAGTTTGTTCGCATGCCATTATGCTCACTATAGAACTTCTTTTTAGTTGTTTATGACTCCCACTTCGGTGACGAGCAGCTACTTATCAGGATCAAAGGCGGAAGTGAGCGGCTTTTTATCCAGGAAATATATCGTGTAACGGACACATAGTGACTTGCTTTAGTTATTATGGAACGACACGAGGAGGGAATGGGGAGAGCCAGAATATTGTATAAACGCAACGCCTAGAACTTGTCGCAACTTTTCACAGGGTGAAATAAGGCTTTTCAGCTTTCCGCTTCTGTGTCTCCCCTCCCAAGCCATGATCGATTTTTTCCCTTAGTCATGTGCAACTGTAGGTTTACCACTGTCAGGGGTGCTGCCGACACGTTTCCCGTTTTTCCCACCAGCTAGTTTTCAGGCTTTTAGGGGTTTTCGCGTCAAGCTTTGGCGCACTTAGTGTTCACATTTCAGTCAGTTTGCGCCCCCAAGATAAAACGCCCCCGAGACATAACGCCCCCTATGAGACATGACGCCCCCTTATACTAAGACATAACGCCCCCTATAAGACATGACGCCCCGTATTGCGATTTATATATTCAGAG
>Ga0126337_10002628_pt1 | contig 11487 bp, 10 predicted proteins | sample DipCmetagenome_FD_92527 | JGI IMG/M metagenome (GOLD analysis project Ga0126337, IMG submission 92527) | Coral microbial communities from La Bocana,Puerto Morelos, Mexico - Diploria C A metagenome | ecosystem: Host-associated > Invertebrates > Cnidaria > Coral | place: La Bocana,Puerto Morelos... | reverse complement strand
ATTATAACAAGCATTTTGAGTTTTGGTTTGATGATGGCAAACTGGTTTCGCACTGATTGACTGAAAAAGATTCAATGCAATGAAGCAATTGAAGCCATAAAGATCTTACAATCTCTGAAGTTCGACTAGTACTGATAATAATAATATTCTACAGTGTACATGCTTCCCTAACGTTTCCCAGTTTTTGCCATACAGGAAAAATTTTGAGTACATGTTAATGTGAATCTGAGCATTCAAGCAGGTTTGCGAGCAAGAGCAAGCAAGCACTGATCTAATTTTTGCGAGCAATTTGAGCAAAGGCCATATTTTGAAAGCACTTTTAAATTGAATGGGACCATTCAACACCTCTAAAAGGAAAAAAACACCAGTTTTTGTGCCCAACCCCAAAGACTTTCAATTTGTGAGATCACAGAGTGAATGTTTAGTATACCTCAAAAACTTTAAAAACGAAGAACAGTGTCCCATTGTGAACAATGTGGCAAAGCACATATTGGTGAAACTTCTCGTTCATTAGACTAAGAAACTAGAGTACAGGAAAATCCTTAGGTGTTCATGAACATTGCTAGCTCACAGGACATTCTAATATAACAAAAGTTCTTGCTGCAGAAATCAACACCTTCAAATGTAGCATAAGAGAGGCAATTGAGATTCCATTACGAAAGCCCTTTTTGAACAGAGATAATGGCTTTGAATTAGCCCTCTTAGTCAAAAAATATTACTGAAACTGAATGAAATAGCCCACTTTTAATATTTAAGATTTTTTTTTTATTGCACTCTGAGTACAGAAATTGTTTTTTATGTTTAAACTTTTTTTAGATGCTTTTTAACACCCGTCCGATATTGCAAATACATGCACTGGTATGCTACATTTGAAAAGAACTGTGACTTGTAGGATTAGTAGCTTTAAATTTAGAGTTATATTTTGGTGATCTTGATTTATAAGGATCTAATTTCAAGTTCTTTTGTTGTCAGGAGGCACTTAAAAAATTATTCAGTACCTGTGGAGACATTGCGCAGATAAAATTGCAAGTAAAGTGAGTACATCTATAAAAGATCTGTGTTGTAATTAATTGCATGGAAAATTCATGGAAAGAATTGAAACAACTGGCTAAAGGGGAAGTGCATGATTGTGTTCTGTGGAAGTGATCTATATTTAAGTATTATTAGCTACATCAGTCTTCATGGTAAATGGTTTGAAGCAGTATTGGTAGTTCATCTAGAGTGACCATCTGGGTGAGGGTCGTTTTGAAAAGGAAGTGTTGTTGATTACTAATGTTTCGACAACCTGATCAGAGTTCATCTTAAGAGATAACTAAAAAGTGTTTGTGTTTGTTTTTATTTGTTTGATGGAATCTACTGGCAAATGCTCATGAGATCATATGTGTTATGTGGGAATCAGGAAAAAGATGGATAAGAATATGTTTTCTTTATCGTGTTTAAGCTGTCTGAAATGTGAAATTTCACTTCTGAACGGGTCAGAAGACATGCAAGGTAGGGACTTGGGAATCCTTGACATCAGAACTGGTGATAAAGTAGAACATTGTGAGACATACGTATGTACATATGTACCAAACAAACAGGCACAAACTAAAAAATAATGTTCCTATTTTTTTTTTCGGGTAACAGGTTTGCTTTTATCAGTTTTACCAAACAGGAAGGAGCTATAACTGCCTTACAAAAAATGAAAGGTACAAAGTTAGGTGATAAATTTCTCACAGTGACTCCCAAAACACTCAAAGGTAAAGCCAAGCAACAAGGGAACTCGTCAGGTGAGAAATGTGTAGGATTATAATTAATATTACATATTTTTGGAATTAATTATAAGGAATGATAGAATCATAGAAATCCTACAGGGGCAAGCCCTGTAGATTGAAAAAGATTAATTTCTTTGTAATCTTTTGACTTGTCTTTCTTTTATCGCCAGTTGGATCTTCAGCACTAAATCGTAGATCTAGTGAGAGTTCCGTCTCCAGCAGTGATTCCGTGACACCACAGTCACCTACAAGTCACAATGTTTCTACACCTTGTAGCTCAGGGATTAACAGTAATGGACACACACATACAGAGTGCAACAACATTGATCCTATAGTTAATGGCTACAGAGGAATGTCTGATAGTTGCAGAGGACAAAAGACAGGAAGTTCTAGCAACATAGCAGACTCTTCTAGTAACATTCATGTGTATAAAGAAGAAGGAAAACTGGAAGAGGCTAAAACTGCAAGTTGTTCTCCTAAAGCTGTTTCCGAGAAAGGCTGTAGTAGTTTTGACAGCAAGCCACAAACCTCTGTTAGTGTAACACAGGGTGTGCAAGTGCATACTCTTTTAACATACGTAGAAATGTGTGAACTTTTAAAGAGATGCAAGAAGCCTATGATGACTCTAGATAACATTGGAGCTCAGGAGTTTGACATTCTTGTGACTGACATTGTTGACTCATGTCATTTCTGGGCCAACATTGATGATGAGGTGAGCCCACCAGTAGGGAGTAGGTTTAGGTACATAACTCACCTTGATATAAGACGAGAGCTGTCAACCCTCTGACATCAATGTGCCCCTTATAAGGGAGGAGGGTTGATAGAACCCCTTGTTTTTTTTCCTGTTATGAGAAGTAATAATATGATCTGCTTTCCATGGCCTTTCCTCTGGTCATTCTTGATGCTAAATTGGAATATTATGGTTTATTAGTCACTAAATTTAATCCAGTTCTATTCCACTTACCACCCTTGGGAAAATCCCATTTCATCGTATCTTGCCCTTTTTGCTTTCCTTCTCCTTTTTTCTTTTGGTTCCTTTCCTTTTTGCTCACCCATGCATTTTGATGGTATATAACAGCCCAACTTTGAACTCTTTTAAAAAATGTTCCAAGATGTTTTTCCTTTCTCTAATTATTGTTGTTAAGCCTTTTACCATGATTATATTTAATGCTTGAACAATAATAATATTTGTTTAATATGTTAATAAATAGCCAAAGTGGCAAACCATTTCATCTGTAAACTGAAATATGTGTATAAAACAGTGTTGTAATGAAACTAAATGGTTTGATTATAGACTGGAAGCTACAAGGAACTGGAGCAAATCCGAAATGATCTTCAGATTGTACAACACCATTCAGGGTGTATGCCACTTAAGCATCAACTGGGTGCGTCTTTGTTTTCAGAGGACAAGAAGTGGTACAGGTAAGGTACTATAAAGTCCATAAAGTCCTTTGAGTAATGCCCTTTTTAAAGTTATTTTTTGTGATTTTAGTGACCTTTCAAATAGCTATTTTCAGAGCATCGCTACATTACATTCTCCGAAGCTCATTACTTTTGGGTAGTGGAAACATACATGTACCATATTATTCCTTGATCAGTACTATTATATAATTGTGGTGCTAGTGTAACCACAATCATTGTTGGTATATCAGGCAAGCTTACAGTTACTTTCTTTTACTTTGCTTGTCCTGAATACAGTTTTGTAATCTCTTTCACCACTTTGTTCTGTCTGCGCTATAGTTTGCAGAATTTGTTGAAAGGCAGCAAGGCCCAGATTGATTGATGAATGCTCTATGTACCTGACCATCCAGGGGAACTTTTCTTCTTACAAAGAAGTTCACTTCTAATAGTTTTGCCTCCCTGTGAAAACCGAGTCGCCCTCCTGCTGAAAACGTTAATGAAACTCCTGAATGATTTGTTTGTTGTTATGTAAAAATGTCAAGGAATATTCAAGCAAATTTACAAGAATAAAATTGTTTTCTTTACTTTCTAGATGCTGGTGTTTGGAAGTGTCTAATTTACAAAGGAAAGAAGCGAAAGTGATTTATATTGATTATGGCAATTGTGAATGGATTTCATGGGACCGATTTACAGACATACATAAGAGATTTTGGGATCTTGCTCCACAAGCAGTGCCTTTCAAACTGGCAGGTAAGCTACATGTAGGCTGTGTACTTGGTATACATACGGGTAGTTGCATTAATATAAAAGTACAATACAAAGCACTACATTTTAAAAGTTTGTAAGATGGTAATATTGGAGCAATAAAGGCAAAAATTAAGTTATGAAAACAACATCATATCATAGCATTGTACAATTTTATTTACAGTTACAAAGAACTAGACAGTGCTATTTTTTTATCGTAAATGTGTGCCACTTTTTCATTCAAACTAAGTGCCTTTGTGTGCTTTCTTTTAAAATCAACTGTTTTCAGTTGGTTGGATCTTTATGAGTTTGTGAACTTTATCATCAGAATACTTTGTAATGGCCAGTTAAACCTTTTTTGAGAAGGGTGGTGACTATGGATAGATTTGCTTAACATACTAGGTAGTGTGAATTATCTAATTTATTTTAAAAAAAATGCCTTTAATTAATATGGTTAGTGTGTTCTTGCAGGTCTTGAGAATGCATCAAGTGTGTCACCAGCAATATTGAATGAAGGGTCAAAATACTTGAGTAACCTGATTATTAACAAGGTGTGCAGGGCAAGGACAGTCCAGTCATCAGACCCTAGTAAGGTAACAAGTCCTCATTTGTGAGTTATAGTAAAATCTGTTCAAGCAATTGTTCCTCTGATCTTTTCTAATGGAATCCCCTGTGGAGATGAGGCATGGGATAAGTATTTTGCCTTGTGGAATGGCCAAAAAGAAAAGTCAGGAAATATATATGGTAAGAAAGATTACTCACTGGTAGAGAGGTGCAAATTGTGACTCATTTTAAAATTTTTGGAAGCAACATAGAAAAAGGTAATTAATTCCTGTTGCTGGACAAGAAGAAGGACACTGTTTGGCTGTGGACAATATTCAAACACATCTGCATCACATGCTTACAAGAACTACCGTGCATCACATAAAAATACAAGAACAAGTTTTTTGTTGGATAAAATCAGCTCAAAAAAAGCTCTTTTAAGTTAGCTGTTGACAACATAAAGATGACAAACAACTACTAATTAACAATTATTCCATGAGACCGCGTTGGATATGAAGTGATAAATAACCAACGAGCGTGTAGTGCGAGTTGGTTATGATCACTTTATATCCAACAAGGTCAAATGGAATAATTGATTTAGTATATTCTTAATCGGGTTTTTGCCGCAGATTTTTATTTCAACAATTTTACTAAGCAGAAAATTTTTAAACTTGGTGCACTTTTTTCCATATTAGGTAAAACTCCGACTAATGGCTCATAGAGAGAGCTAGAGAGCTAGAAATGCAATAGTCAGAGCTGAGAATATAACAACATGTGATAGACGTTATTATATGGCTTGTGTCTGTAGCCAATATAACATGTTCTGATTGGCTTATTCTTGGGCATTTATTCCATAATATGCACAGGCTGAGCAAGAAGCCATTTAATTAATAAACAACTTACATGTATTAACCTCAAACATTCAGTCTTTATGGCAAAATCGCAATCTTCAACCTTGCGATATCACTTTGAGATTTCAACTTCACACTCAGTTACTAAGTAGTTCACATTTGTGCTCCTGTTATTGAACTGGAAGTAGCTTACTGTGATAATCGTTTTAAATGCAAATTTGAAACTGTCATAGATGATCTTCCCATTGGAAGCTACTTTCAGACCAATCCTGAGGATACAAATAATGGCTTTATATAATATTAACATTTTTGTGGAATTTTAGCACGATGGTTGGACTTAAACTTTGATTTTGTTTTTGTTGTGTTGCACAGCCTCATGTTATTGAGGTGGAACTGATTGTCAACTCCGAGGATAAAAGGGACATACTTAATGTCAATAAACAGATGGCCCTGACACGATATGTACAGGAGACAAGGAAATCACCCCTTGGAGCACAAGGACAGCTTCAGAATCACTACATTCAAGAAATGAATCAGCCACTTGGCTCATGGCAAAAGGCAACAATGATTCAACCACAACAGCCTACAAAAAAAATTTTACCACAGCCATCTGTGAACACTCAGAATGTACTGTTGTCCCAGGCAGCTGTGCAACATACACAGCCTGTCAAACAGTCTCAGGATCAGGAACTCCTGCCAAGCAAACAAGCACTGCATTCTCAGCAACTGGCAAATTCTTCAAAACATGCTGTTCATGAGTCACCACTGAATGTGCGAGTTAACCAGCAGTCCTTGCCGAATCAAAACATGGAACCAGTAGAAAAATCATTGCCAGAGACCCTGCAGAAACCGCAACTACCAAGCTATGTGTACCAGTTATTTGAGAAAAAAGAAGTTATTGAAGTTAGGATTTCACATGTAAGCCACAGATTCACTTGCCTATTTCACTTATGTTCTACTCAGGCTATGTGGACAGTGTTTTAAAGCCGCACTAAACTTTGAGTTACATATGTTGGCTTTCAGTAATGTTGAAAAATACACTAGGGTCTTGTGTAGTAAATCCAGGACCCAAAGCCAAGTTTCAAATGTTTTGAACCTTTGTAGTTTTTAACTGATAAAACATGTCATGAATGTTGATGATAAGGTTTAATTTCAACGCATCAGTACATGGGTAAATGAGCAATTATCAGGAATCAGGTTTTAATATCTCATTTACTGGGAATAAGGATACATTTCCTGGGGGGGAGGGGCTCCATACAAAAAGGATGGGGTGCTCATGGGAGATTTGGAAAGAGCCCCTAAAAGGCGTGACTTGAAATTTTGTCAAACAAAACATTATCTCCTGTCATGTTTGTTTTGGCTCAACACCCTGAAAGGTCCAGCAGAAGCTCCCACTGTGGACCTTTTGAGGCTGAACACCCAAAGAGGCACCAAAGCCACTTTTGCAACAGATATGTCCGAGATTGAATGCTAATGAGATTCAAATTCTTCATGATAACCATCACAAGGTGTCCTCATTGGTGAAAAGACGCCAAAATACATACAATTACAAGTACAAGTACTATAGTAATTAAACAATACTTGTGTTCAATCAGGGACGTAAGTGTTTTGCAACCTCTAAAAGACACAACAAGCACTACCCTCCTTTTTATCTGGGAATGGCCCATTTTTGAAGCACTTTGTAATTTCTACTTAACATTACATAACATTGTTGTGTTGGTGTTATTTTAGTTTAACATTGTCAACTACTTGACTTGTATAACAGGTCTAGAATGAAAGAAATACATTATCTTCAACAGGTTGTTTCCCCTGATGAAATATACTTCTTTCTCGCTGACAAAAACACCCAAGAAAGTCGTCAACAAATGACAAGGAAGTTGAGCAGTGAGGCCAATCCTAAAGCAGAGGTTAGGTGGTAAAAATCTCTTGCATTACATGTTGCTGACCTTATGCTTGTTGAGGTTTTGACTTCCATGCCGACGATGTGATGAAGATTTTGAACTGACCTGCCAAAGTATATATATTTTTGTTAGTGAAGTTGTAAGCTCTGGAAACTCTTTATTTTACTGTCAGGAAATTTATACATTTATTGTTACTGCATTGGATTATCTAAATCCAGATTTTAGCCAGGTGAGTGTTCATGTTTTGCACTCTTGAAGATACTTTTATTAACTGTCGCATCCAGTACCTCTTTTCTTCTCTGGGTCTTACACTACACCTAGGAACAAGTCATGCCATTGGCCCTTCACAAAAGGAGTTGGTTGTCCGTATGGTAGATAACAGTATCGGGTGGATAAATCACTAACAGTATCAGGTGGATAATGGTCAAAGAAACCCAACAAATGCTTGGGCTGGTGAAAGTAACATCTGTCCCATCCAGGCCAAGCTGAGTACTTTATGATCCTCCATGTCAATAATACTACTAACAGAAACAAAAATTGAGTTTAAGTGTCAGCACAAATAAGATGCCCTAATTACCAGATTCAACTTGTACCTTTTAACCTCCCCCCCCCCCCTGTGAATTAATTTGTGTTGGATGTATAGTGAAATTTCACAGGGAAATCTGTTACAAAATCAAAATTTCCCTTGGTGTTTTAATATAGTGCAAGCTCATTTTAAACTAGAGATCAGGTCATGCTACATGGTCTTTGGACAGTCTTAATTGTACTTAATGTAAGTAGTCATTTTCTCATAGGCATTCGTTATGTTCAGATGATGATGAATATTTTTGAGGTAATGAATTTTCCACCCTCAGATCTACCCAAGAGTTGGAGATATTGTGACCAGAATTAAGGAGTATCCTACTGGTGAAAGAATGTACCGGGTTAGAATCAAATCCATCCCTAAAGGTACCACTATTGGAGTAGTAGACAAGGTAATATTCAACACTTAAGAAGGATTTTGCTCAGAGCTTGAGTGCAAAAAAAATCTATTCATTTTATTTGTAGCACATCTCACTTAATTCATTTCTCTAAGTGACCCCATATGGGAGGCGTGGTGGCCTGATGGTTAGTGCGCTCGTCCCTGGAGCAAGCGGTCTGGGTTTGAGCCCTGGCTGGGGACATTGTGTTGTGTTCTTGGGCGAGACACTTAACTCTCACAGTGCCTCTCTCCACCCAGGTGAATAAACAGGTACCGGCAAATTGTTGGGGAAACCTAAAAAATTGCGGGGGAATGACCTGCCATGGACTAGCATCCCGTCCAGGGGGAGTAGAAATACTCCTAGCCGCTTCATGCTACAAAAACCGGGGATAAGCTATGGCGCTATGAGCCAGTCGGCTCTAAGGCTTCATTTTTTTTTCTGACCCCATAATTAAATTCCCAAGCGTTCTCAAGAAAGTCAATATCAGATCTTGTAAGAATATCTTAAATGGCCCTACTCAGTGAAACCTTTGTTTTTGTTTACATGCAAGAGTATGGCTATTATACCATGAAGCCGTGAATTAGCACTTATTTCAAATTGAGGAGGAGATGGGGGTGCTTTCTTGAGGGGGCACTTATTTATTTTTTCCCCAAACTGTGGTGAGATATGATAATTTTTTGTGATACATGTATATGTGTCAGACCCTCGTAAGTCTCAGAATTATCCTGTCTCTCTTGAAAAACTATGTAATATAACCTCTTTAGCCGGTCTAGGCTTACTGCACAAGCAGATCTTCACTACCATCCATTACGACAGTCAATTCACAGTGCTTGAATGAGTTGGTGATCACTTAATCATCATTAAACATGACTAAAAGTACACATCCTCTGCAGTCTCCATACTCTTCCTTAAAACAGGGGGAGGGGCACTTATTCAAAGGAAGTGGCTTATTTTAAATTTTGGTCAATAAGTTTTTCTTATAAGAGGGTGCTTTAATTTGAGGGGAGGTGCTAATTCGAGGATTTATGAAATTTTACTCATAGCATGTAGAAACAAATGAAATCACTGTGAAACCACTAGAGATAACTAAACATACTTTCAGGAAGGCAGCATACAGTTAGGCATTAACATTTCACTTCACCATACAATATCAATAATTTTGATGGAATGGAAAGTGATGCAGGCTGACTAGGGTCTTTAAAGTGTGTTATACATAGTGAGTCTTTCCTCAAAATCTTCCCAAATTTCAATCTATTACGAACATTACAACCCATGTTTTTTGGAACTTTATTTCTGAGGATTTACGGCCACCATTAATTTTTGTTGTTCCAAGTCTTGGTTAAGAATTTGAGTAAATGATGTCATTTTCTCAAAGTTACCACATGGGTTGAAATTATAATGACAATTAATGTAGAAAATTGCACGAATACAAGAACACAAGAATATAAGTTTTTTATTATACTTTGTGAGAGTCATTATAATTTCAACCTGTGTGGTATTTTTGAGAAAATGACATCATTTACTCATTCTTAACCAAGACTCGGAACAATGAAAATTAATGGCGGCTGTAAATTCTTGGAAATAAAGTTCCAAAACGTGAGTTCTAATGTTTGTAATAGATTGAAATTTGGCAAGATCTTTAGGAATGACTTATTGTGTATGAAAATGTAAAAAATGAATATTGAGAATTTGATCATAGTGGCACTTTAAGTAATGGATAACTTGAATTTCAATTTTCTCTTTTGGGGTCAGCTGTAGAGCTACATGTAATGTCCTGATAAATTTTTGTTATCTGCATTTAAAATATTATCCTGGGTTAGTTCAATCAGGCTTGAACAACCTGGCCCAGGAGCTCCATTTTTTGGTTTGGCTAAATCTGCATTTTAGGCTGTGTGGCTCAATATTGCATTGCCATTCACAGGTAGTGGTTCAAAGTATTGACTATGGCTGGATTGAGACAGTGCCACTGAAGTGTTTATGTGAACTTCCTCCTGGTTATGCTGACCTACCACCACAAGCGATGCAATGTAAGCTTGCAGGAATACAACATAGACCAGGGATGAAAATGTATCCAGACATTGTCAGGAACATGTTAATTGCCGTGAAGAAAAAGAGAGAGGTATTTCATTGTTCAACTATGATGTGAGTTTAGCACATGAGGCCAAAATGAAAATGGAACCTATTTCACTGTAGTATCCTGGTTTAACCAGATATTAAACTGGGAAAATACAAAATGCATAGAAGAAGGGTTACGGCAGCGAAGTAGATTGATTGAATTTTTGAGTTTAAACACTCACTGGTTTATTTATTTATTTGTTATATTTATTATAACATTTGTTTATTATTTTAAAATAATTGATTTTTTTGGCCTCAGTCTTTTGGCATGGATTATGAAGTGCTTTTAATGCAGCAGTAACAATAATCTAGCACTGAAAAATTGAGGCACACTGCTTTATTTTGAAACTCAGCTTAAGTTAAAGTTTTTATCCTCTTCAGGTATAAGAGGATCTAAATTTATATCTGCTAACATTTTTCAGCTCGATAGCGTGCTTGGTTTGGACACCGGTGAAGTTTGAAGTTCAGAACATGAATCTAAAACATGTATCTAAAATTGTTTCCACTTTTTGCGTAAAGATTATATGCTATTACATTGTACTTTGAAAACTCCTTTTGAAATGTATTGTATATATATATTTCAGAAGTTAGAAGCATCAGTGGTAAAGCGTCGAGAGGATGGCATACTCCTGGTTGAACTTTTTGAATCTGAAGGACCAAGTCTGAATGTTCAGTTACTAAATATGGATTGCGTTCAGCTGGATGAATCATTGCAGCCTCTTTTATGTTCAAACTTTGTATCAGCAGGATTGAAAGGTTCTGGTTTGTCACAAAACCAGAGATCAAGCAATCTTCCTGTCACAAGTAAGCAAAGTTTCCACAAGTTAGCTTTTTTTAACTTACTTTCCACGAGTTAGCTTTTTTTTAACTTATTATGCCTTTCTACGGCACTGGATAGGGGAACCAGAGTTGCATGCAAGGGTTCTATCAGCCATTTGAAAAAGCACATTTCTGCTAGCAGATGATCAAATAGTCGATTTTGTAAATTAAAGATCTTAAGGTGATAATTCTTCATAGAATGGTATAATAGTTATACCATGTGGCATATGTATGATTTTTTATCTTGACTTGACTTAAATCTCATGTTTAATCGTATTGTTATATTTATTTATTATTTTCATAGCTAATCAAAATCCAAGATTGCACCCAGAAAAGAAAAGACTGGATCGTTATTCTGTTGAAGTGCAGTCAGATCACTCAGATTGGGAAGACAGCT
>Ga0126337_10002625_pt1 | contig 11491 bp, 8 predicted proteins | sample DipCmetagenome_FD_92527 | JGI IMG/M metagenome (GOLD analysis project Ga0126337, IMG submission 92527) | Coral microbial communities from La Bocana,Puerto Morelos, Mexico - Diploria C A metagenome | ecosystem: Host-associated > Invertebrates > Cnidaria > Coral | place: La Bocana,Puerto Morelos... | reverse complement strand
TTATTTAAGGCTTTTTCATACGTATCTGTTTAGCGTGTACGCTACTCGTGTTTCTAGATCTTTCTAGTAAGTTCTGTGGTGTCGCGAAAGCATTCACGTAGCGCCACACCACTCAACAAGCGTTATAAAAGAAGAGTTTTTCCGTTAGCAAGATCAGTTGACGCAAGATTCGTTAATTCACGTCAAGTAAATGGTTTCTCCAGTAACATTGTTCTAGTGATCAAGGCAGCACCAAGTTCTCACGGTGTTTATAGATTAAAGAAATTTAATAAACAGCAGAGTCGTGAACGAGCGTTTTCCAAATCACTGGAACAATACCCTTCAAGTCATTTATTTTTATTGTATTAATATTAGTATTAGTGTAGTTTTTAACAGTGTCCCCTAATTAGTATGGTGTATTATTCCCAGGCGATAAGGTTTTGACACTGAATAAAGTTCTCATTCGCTCACTCACAGAGGCGTAGCCAGGGGAGGGTTCCAGGGGTTCTGGAACCCCCCTTTTGGGCTATGAAAATGGATATCATTTCAAGAGGAAAAAAGATCGGAAGCCCCCTTTCGAAATTCCGCGAGACTACATTTTCGTTTTCGAAGAGGAACAAAAGAAAAGCAATTTAAAAAAGGCATCACATGCTATATCACATCTTGCACGGAAGCATCCACGGCGCCTCCTTCTTTCTGATGTTCTAGCTGAGTGAACGGTAAATCACAAGTCTAGAGCATTTGATGAAGTTTGTAATATGTTAAACAACTATTATATTACTCAATTTGTAATCTATTGCGGTCCATCTCTTCAGGAAGCGAGTTTTACTTACGATCCCCTCTTAGAAATGCTAGCTATGTTTGGCGCTAAAATTATTGGAAATTTGTGCTCAGAATCAAGGAAACGCCATTCTGAAGACCCGAAAATTCAAAATTTTCCGGGAGCGCATGCCCCAGGACCCCCCTAGTAAAGAGCCTCCGGCGCTCGATTGTCAATCGGGCAAGTCATGTACACTGGGAACTTCTCTATGCAAAAAGGCTGGCTTCTCCCCTGACTCACTCACACTCTCACTCACTCGCTCACAGGTACCTCACTCTGCCCCTATGCTGTCGTCGAACTACGAGAGTGATAAAGATGGCATTCATTAGTGAAGAAAGAATTAATTTCTTCCGAACGCCCTGCAGACGTTGTGCGTGTTCTTTCTCGCAAAGATGGTCCTCGTGAGTATCCCACGCGAGTTGCTGAAGGCCTACTGGAATTCAAATTACTCCAATGCTGGTGATAACTTTCATCAAGAAGCGATAGCATTACAGCGACAGCAGACTGCCTTACAGGTCCAACAGAATCGGATTGTTGTGTTGTTGGCTGTTAACCAAAATAAGAACAAACTTCCCCAGCCTCGTGTGCCTATCTGTGATGGGAACCTCGTGGACTATCGCAGTTTCATCCGGGCCTACGAGAGCTTGATAGAATCTCACACCCTTGGCGCTACAGAAAACCTTTATAACCTTGAGCAATAAACTAACGGAGACGTAAAAGAGCAGGTACGATCCTGCTATTATTTGTCACCTGAAGAAGGATGCGATGAGGCTTGTAGGCTACTGAACTAAAACGTTTGTAGATGAGTATCGGGCTGCTTCAGCATACGAAGCTAAGACTCTGGCATGGCCCTCCATAAAACCAGAAGATAATTCAGCGGTCAGCAAATTTGCAATTTTCCTCTCAAGTTACAAAAACGCTTTGTCAAGCAGTCAGTACTCATTGAAGTTTGACTAGCCAGGGAACATTCAGAAATTGGTTTTCCAAGTGCCGTCAAACATGAGAGAGAGATTGCGTCGTTGCGCAGAAGACATTATGGAGACAGAGTCAAGATCAGTAACGTTTAGTGACCTCGTCACCTTTGTCGATCGTCAAACAAGGATTGCCACTAATCCAGTATTCGGGAACATCTCGGGCAACCGCTAGCCCAGCTCTGATCAAAGATCACAGCTGGGCTTGGCCATCGGCAAAGCCGAAGACGTCAAACTTTGCCACCCATTTGAAGGACAATAATTACGTGAACCCAGTACCAACCGCTATCGTTTACTCTGTCTGCCGTGGTGTTCAATCCAGCCTTTGTCTGTATTGCCAAGAGAACCACGCCCTGAAAGACTATCATGTACTCCTGATGGAAGCGTCAAAGAGGATTTGCTTTGGCTGTTTGTCTGGCAAGCATGTCGCAAGAGTTTGCACTGAACAAAAGGTCTGTAAAATCCCTAACTACACTCAGAAGGCAGTAATTTCAGTCAGCAGTGTATGCAGTTTCAGGTGTCGTATTTGTCGTTTTCAGTTTACTGCACTTCTTTTCCATCATCTTCGCTTATCAGTGCTTATAATTATAGTAATCTTGTATTTTTACAGTGCAACAGATAAATCAATCATGTGCTTCATGAAGAAAAACATTTTTTAAAAAATTCACGATACTTACAAGCGAGCGAGCAAGCAAGTGCGCCTGGGGCGAGCAAAAAATGGGTGCAAATTTGGATGGGGTGCCCTTTATATTATCAAATTCTGTGTGGCGAATTATTGAGGGATTATAACACAACAGCCTCCTCCTCGGACAAAATCTGTTCGTACCTTGAAGCTCACTGTTTTCCTCGATGTTCGCTTCTCGGAACCCATCATGTCCATGGCTAAGCATATAATTGTGTCGTAAGGAGGCTATTGGTTATGTATTTGAAAAAGTGTGAACCAACAACCAAAATTAATTTTTGCTATTCACTCTACCAACTTTTGTTTCCATGACAATCATCCACGTTCGCGCCAATTGTTTCTGCGCACGAAATTCACACGCCACCTCATGCGCAAGCCCGTGCGCTAAGTAGTAAAGTGAACAATAATAGGGCAAATGGCCCTTGCTAGATCTTTGCGTATTGAACGATCTTGGACGTTCGGTGACCCCTATTATTTTTCTGTCTATGGTTCATTTTCTCTACCAATTTTCCACTTTTTGCGAAAAAACGACAAAAATCTATCGAGCATAAGTTTGAATATTTTGCAAAACGCTCTATCGAATTCCATTCACTTGGCACCTTCGTTTAGCTGTGCGGCAGTTTCAAATGCCTCTTTAAGGGTTAGGGCTTGTGAAATGATGGCAACATTTGAAATTACTAACGCCAGTTTCACTTATACAAAATACTATTACGATTGTTTGCCACTGTTGACTTGTCTTTGATTTTTTAACCTAAAAACCCTCGAGACCATGCTGAATTACACCCACCAATTAATCAAAATCAGACTAGTTTTCCTGAAACGAAGCCGGTGACTCCCAATTTTTATTTCATTTCGGAAACAAGTAAATCATTATCTGTCCGCAGTAGAGGTTTAAAAAGAAACTATCGAGTAGAAAATTTTCACGCGAACGTCCTCGAGATGCTTTCTAGTAAATTTAAGAAGACACTACGCTTAAAGGAAATCTCATTTAATCCATCTTACTAAAAATTCTAAGAAAATGACTGCTAAAGATGTATAATTCTGAGACTTAAAATGTTATAATAGTATGTATCTGTCTCCACCAACATCTGGGAAACTAAATTATAACAATATTGCTTTTCTTCAACTTGAAATGCACAACAAGAACTCAAGATAGCACTAATAATATCCAGTGTGATTACTTTTAGTGTTCTACTTAATATTTAACTTCTTTAAACCTATTTTAAAAGGAGTAGAGTAGATGGTCAGAAACCACCTTTGTTATAGCTATCCTCACAAAATGTTTCCTGTAAAACATAATTACTGATAAACTCTCTCTAAATGTTGGATGACTAAAAAGAAATTCTAACTAATAAGACCTACGCTATTCAAGGCATTTATCTCAATGGTTTTTTTTTACAGAAAAAAAAAAAAGGTTCCCGAGAACTCAAGTTTTATTGTATTTCCCCTTCAAGGTGAAATAAAGTAACAACTGCAGTAGATAAACAACGATATCAAATTATAATTCTTATTAAAACTGAAAACAATATTTTTTCAAACAAAGAGAGGAAAACTGCCAAATGATAGAAAAAAAGTACTGTATTGATTTTATGCAGATGCAAAGACAGTTACTGGTAGTCGCATAATGTTAGAACAACACCATTGCAAAATGCCTTAAATAGCGAAGATCCAGTTTGAAAAAGACCAGTCATAAAACATTTATAATGTTACAATTATATACAGCATTATGCTATATGACTTTTCCTGCACTTCAGCAGTCAAATAAAAATACTTGTTTGTACAACACAATAGCAACAACTTATTATATATAGCATGGAAATAGGTCCACGTTCAGTAACTGAAATGTCTGTTCTTGGCAAATACGAAGTAAAGAAGTCCAGAAGATCAACGTTATTCAGTATGAAGTAGTTAAACATGTCCACTGTGATCCATCCCTCTTGCAAACACGCTCTCAAATTATAAGCCCAGTCTGAAGAAAAATACTACGATAGAGCAAATGTTCACATGGCTGGTAATTTCATCCAGTTCTAAACAGCCATTTAATTCTGTCATGTTTTCAAGAGTGTTTCTTCTTACCAGTGCACCATAGTTGGCTTATTCATTGTCTTCCTCTGCATGCTGCATATATTCATCCAGTTCAGCATCTAGATGGCTTTTCGTCTTGGACATGTACTTATCAAGTTCTTCGTCCAGTGTGTCTTTTGACACTGGTTTATCACCTCGGCCACGTCCCCGACCATGACCCCTAGTTGCCCCTCTACCACCACGAGACCCTCGTCCAATACCTTGTATTCCACGCCCGCCACGGGTAACTCCACCAGCACCTCTTTTACCACGGACACCACCACGCAAGTTACTACCCAGACCTCGACCTCCAACTCGAGTTCCCCCTGCTGGGCTAGAACCCAGCCGATTTTTCAACAGTCCTTTAGTATTACCGCCTCGTCCTCTACCTCTGGATGGTGAGCCAAGTCGACTTTTAAGGCTTGAAGTGTTTCCTCCAAGGGCTGCTTGGACACCTGGTCTGTTGGCCATTTGTGCTGCAAGGCGGCGATTCTTTACACTGGCTTGTGACATCTGAAACTGATTGCTTCGGACTCCAGTGATCGTGACTTGTGGTGGTGAGCGGACTTGCTTTTTGGCCATTTCGGTGAAGCTTCAGAAGATGGATGAAGAGGGGGAATTTGTACCTTGCATTATATTACTGGCTTCAATGCAATTGAATTCTCAATGCATAAGCTTGTATGCATTTCACTTTCACACAACAAACTAATCTTAACCAACTTTATAGTGGAAACATTTCTATGGGCAGCGCATAATGCCCCAGCAATATTTTTGTACGGCCTGAATTGTGGACCATGATATTCTATGGGTTATATATCAAGGTCAATAATGACACTTATGAGGTTCATAAAGCTCTTCAGGCTTATCTAATTGTCACAATGTGACTGTATGCATGAAGCCAGATATAAGGTACTATAACACCATGCACAGCAAGGTACATGGTACATTGCTCACCGATCATTCAGCGTCTTCGTTGTTGTGCTCTTGAGAACAATCTTGGCTGGTGTATGAGACATCTTTGATTATTAATTCAACTTTCTGCAACTTTGACAAGCAAATCAGTTAGGAATTATGAATCTTTACTTCATTTTAGGAAACATAAGCACAAGAATTTAGTCTAACTATTTATTTAAGATTTTAATTTACTTCCTATAGATTTCCAAAATTATTTCCGATGGTTAGGAAAGATTTCCAAAGACTTGCAATACAGCTCTGGTCTGCGTTGTTCAAAAGGTAGATAATGCTTTCTTCCAGATAAATCACTATTCAGCACATAGCATGGTTTGTTGAGCGATGAAAGTGAAGACAGCAATTTATCTGGTGGATAGCATTATCCATCCTTCGAACAACTGGGGCCTAAAAGAAGTTTGGACAAAACCTCAATTACTTGTAGAGTGGCATACATTTCAACACAGACTGCCGACTCTGTTTGCTAAATGACTTAAATGGAATTAAAACTATATTCCACAAGAAACCAAACAGGGACAGAAGATGTGGGATACATACAACCAAAGATCTTTTTCTGGCATTAGATATTTAAAGCTGGAGCAAACACATCACAAATACATTTCCAAACCCTCAGAAAATGTCATCAGTTTGAGGTATACATATGGAAAGGCCCACCGAGGTCTGTTGGATTTAAAAGACTACATATGATCGAATCACTCTGCCATTTTATATTGCTGTTCCTTAACTAAATTGCTAAGTATAAAAAAAATAAGATCAGTTCTATAAGCTAGGTCAGTTACGCGTAACCTTACATGTGTACATGTAGGTTTTGAAATGGAAAGTAACAATTGCAGACTAAGACTGTACTAGTAGTTTCTAAGGTGGAAGGTATTGTAGGTTAGGTCCCCTTGGCAAATAGCTCTCTTCTGACCACATCTGATGTCGACTAAACGCTAAAAACGAGTGAACAATTCCGACAAGTCACGGAGAATATTTAAGACTAACAACTGAAAGAGCGCCAAAAAGCCTCTAGTACTCGACATATTTATTCTTGGCAGAACTATTCTTCCCCTAAAATACAACATAAACACATGAAAGGAACAGTAATGAAGGTTTATAGTTACGTATGAGGTATGATTCCGAGGACACAGCACTCGATGTAGCTGGATTGGAGACAGGAACCGTGGATAGTACTGAGAGGACGCCAGTGGACGCCAGGTGAATTATTCAAGTCCGGCAAGAAAGACTGGGAACGATGCTTTTTTACCGTGTGCGTAGTGTAAGCTACCGTGAAGTGCGTCAGTGACTCTACTCATCGAAAATGAGTGAGGTTGTTTCGAATGTTGTGCGAAAAGCCTTTAGTTCAGCTGCCAATTATGAAACAGTACGATCGGATTATCCTGTAGAGGCAGTGGAGTTCTTGCTACAGAAACTTGGTGTAACAGAAGCGTCAAACTCAACGGGCAATCGGCCATTTACGATCTTAGAACTCGGTTGCGGAACAGGAAAATTTACTCGAGTCATGGTAAAATTGTTGACGGGGAAGAAAGTCAAAGTGATTGCGAGTGAACCTTTGCAGAGCATGTGTCAACAATTCAAACTGATGGTACCTGAAACAGAAATTATCCAATGCGCTGCCGAGAAAATACGTAAGTAACAAAAAAATGTATGTTTACCGTCTTTACTCGTGATCACGATCATGGGATCATCTAGCGAGGGTCGCAGCGGGGAGGAGGGAGGGGTGACAAGATAGTTTTCTTACAAGCTAAGGTTTGATGGAAATTGCAGTTATTTTATAGGCAGGTACAAAAGTTAGACCGGACCGACTCGGATCGCTAGCCCGGGTAGGATCAATTCGTATCAAGTCGGACTGCAACAAAATACTAATTAAGACATAGAAAGGACAGTTTTCCTAATCCCTGCTACCAATCAGTTTCTTCAACTCTAAGGGACTAGGCCATGCTATTTTAGGTAATTTTGTTTAATTTTGTCAATTATGAGTTCTAACTCAAATTGGCAGAGCAAGAGTCTTTCATTTGCAAAATCACGACCACTTAACAAATGAGAATGATTTTCCAGCTGTGTAAATTACAGTTTGATAAATTACAAAAAGTCAGGCCAACGTTTTTCAAATTTATCCAAATGCAACCCATTTCAATCCTGTCCAGTGTTTTTTTTTATCCTCTCTTGGCTTTCCTGTGTTTTGTTTGATTTCTTCTATAGTTTCAAGCCATTATTGTAATATTTTAGCCATTCTATGACCATTTAATTTAATCAGCGCTGAAATTACCAAAATTAGCATAACTTAGCCCCTTAAGACTTGGAGAAACTGATTGGCAACGAGAACCTGGTGCTAGTAGAAAGAAACAATGGTGGCTTTTGAATGGCACTCGATCAACCACAAACAGATTTGATGTTTATTTGTGTGAATTACACCTCCAGGTGAGCAAAACTATGTTTTCTATGTCTTAATTAGTGTTTTGTTGCAGAGGTACTTGATCTGAGTTGATCTGACCCAGACTTATAAATTTAAATCTGAATTTTGGCTGAGCTGCTTACAAACATGGCCTCAGAGCTTGCTTAGACCACCATGGTCACTCAGTGAAATTTTACAGAATTTCACCAAAGGAAATGCAAAAAAAATTACAGTAGTTAGTTTGCTACTTGTGAAACTATAGGGAGCCACCTTAAAGGCTGTTTTGATGATCCCAATACTTGTCTCAGGTGACGTAACCTTTCAAAGGTATGGGCAGTTTCAGAGGATTTCTTATCTCCAGTCATTGTACTGACACAATAACTGTCACAAGACCAATCTTGCATAATTTGATGGCAGAAATATTATCATTGACAGAGTATTATTTCTTGTGAGGACCCCTTTGTAAGGTTCTTATGTCAGTAAATTAAAAGATCTTTTAGGAGCTTAGATGATGAACTTTACCATGATGAATCTTTTCAGCCCTCCCTGATGCAAATGTGGATGTTGCAATTGCTGTTCAAAGTTTTCATTGGTTCACAAACCGTTCAGCTCTGGAAGAGATCCACCGAGTGCTGGTCCCAAATGGTTCCTTTGGATTGATGTGGAATCTTTTAGATGTATCCATACCATGGGAAAAAGACCTTTTCGATTTTTTGAGGCTTTTAGATGAGAAACATTCTTTAGTTTTCCCTCATTTTGGAAATTGGAAAGAAGTGTTCAGTCTCCTCTCACAGCATCTGTTTAGCACACCAGAAGAGTGCAACAGCTTTGAACATTGCTTACAGGCAAGTTCTTTTGATCAAGCCTATCAGCATTTCGCTTCCTATTCAATAATAGCTGGTGGCAGTGAAAGTGACAAGAAGGCTTACCATGAATTCTTTACTGAGCTAATGCAAAAGCACTTTAAAGAAAAAGGGATTTCATTTGACGGTATTCGATTTAAATTGTACATGTACTGGTGTCGCAAGGAAATTTAAAATTTAGCTGACTATCTATTTTTAAAATTTTATTACTGAGAATGGACTGCATGCGGAATACATTAAGTTATCAGCAGAGTTATTATAATGAATACTTTATTGAGCTAGTTTGTTTGGTTCCACTGGTCTCGTTCTATTTTGTGCAAGTTTATGGAGGTCACCTGCAGCTCGATCCATATTTTAGCGCCACAATTGCCAAAGCTATCTTTATAATACTTTATGCGCGGCAATGGAACACTGAGTTTATTGTCAGAGACCCTTAGCATATGCTTCTGGTTTTATTCGTTTCTCGCCTCTCGAATTTAAAACTTAGATAGTCTGGAGCCAACCCGTGCCGAGACTCAAACCATCGTAGCTCTTTGAGTTCGCTACTGCTATTTTTCCACCCGAGAAGAAGTTTGGTTTTTACTCTGTCCGACCGTAGAACTTATTTGTTTATAGTGAGTGAAGTTTTTAGTTTTAACCATTTAAAATTTGAAGACTTTTCTGATTTTGCCACGATGTACTCGGTGTACCAGAGCAAATCAATTGTACAAACTCAGAAGATTTAATTCTTAACGGCATTCATTTTTTGTTATTATTGTTAAATTATGGAATGAACTACAAGAGATGTAGTGGGAGCTGATAACCTTAAGCGACTTAAATATAAACTCAAGTTGTACTTAAATGTGTAACTGTAATTTTAGGATCTTAATTTTAATTTTGATTTTATTGTCCTTGATTTAAGAGAGTTTTCAAATAGGGAAAACCTCTTCACGTTTTCTAGACGTGTCTGTTTTTTTTAAGTTTTCCCAGTTTTTTTTTGTATATCTAGTTTACATCTGGAATAAATAAAGGATGTATGTATGTTTAGTAAACTGGTTCGTAGATACGTAAGGGACCCACAGAATGGGACTATAAGTCGCATCGATATACCAGGTTTGTGCAGTTTCGGTGGTTGTGGCACTGAGCACCTCATTCGGTGAGTAGCGTTGGATGTCAACAGCGTTAGTCTTCTGAAGCGTAAGTATTTTGCTGTTAAGTTATCAACTGTCTATAGACTTTAAGACCATACAGCAACCCCTTACTGACACATCACGACGCAAACTACAATCTATAGAGAACTTTATTGACCCTATTACAACTGTGCACATACCTGACGACTACAAATGTGTCTTTTGATGTGGGTACGGAAACCGCTATCCAACAATCTAACATTGAACTATCGTTACCGAAAGAAGACATCATGGACTTACTGAACCTTTGCCTTACATCGACTTACTCTCACTACAACGGTTAACACTACAAGCAGTTGCATGGAACAGCCACGGGGTCTCCTGTTTCTGTCGTTGTCGCAGAAACTGCGATGCAACACGTGGAGGGACGCGCCCTTGCAACCTGCCGACAAACGATACCGCTTTGGTTACGCCGCGCTACGTTGACGACAATTTTACCGTCGTTCACAAAGACGAAATTGACACTGTACGAACTATTTCCAACGACTGACTCTGAAAAGCTGGTATACTAACTTAGAACAAACGCGTCTTAACAGATGTCAACCATTACCGGCGCCGTACAAACGACTTATCCACGACGTAAACGAAACCGACAAACGGACTTCTACCAGACCAACATAATTTGACTAACAATACACGGACGGACGGATATCGAAACCGACCTATGACTGATGACAAACTTTACACGAGTCTTTCAGCCAATGCCATCACGGCTAACCTGACCAATCATTTTCAACGGACCAGAATTATAACATCATCGCCTGACAAACACTATTCACTTGACTCTGAAGATGACTTCTGCTCTGGTTGTCGAAACGTCAGTCACCAACAACAATTCTTTTCAGAACTACCCTCAACCGGACGATCACTATACGAACTAATTTAGCAATTTTTATTATTTCAGTTTTCCATAAACAAAACAAATCATTACCTTATTTGAATGTCAAATACTTTACTTGAGTGTCAAATGTTCTTAACACTTTTGTGCTAATTGGGGAGGCTGTAAAATAAATAACCACTATTTCAAATAAAACATAACAAGTGGTAGGAGGCTGACCAGTCGACTATTTAGACAACGCCGCGGTCGAGGAGTTGAACTCTGGACTAAGCAGAACAAATCCAAATTGCGGCGTTTAGGCGGAGAGCTCCTACAATCATGGCAAAACCATTGGTTGCCATGGCTTCTCCAAAACCAGAGGTTGTACTTATGACATTTTGAGGCTAACAGTTTCAAAACCTCTTCCAACAATTGTCCTTAATTTAAAACTTGTATTTTTATAAAACTGTTCGTTTGACTTCGAAATTGCCAAGTGATGGGCTCCTGCCAGGTATCATTGCGGAAGTAAAGCCTACCCTTGGGTTAGAGGCTCTTCATGCGCGGATTTTACCTAATATAGCAATAAAATAGATGCACACACGCAGTCATGGGGTACCAGCACTGTGTCAAAAATGCAACACTTACTTACTTTTTTATTTACCCACGCGACACCTAGGAGCGCAAGCGCTCGTTTAAACGTGTGCGTGCAACACAAACAACTCAATGGATAAAGAGCAGACCACAACACCGGGAACTCCGTGC
>Ga0126337_10002624_pt1 | contig 11495 bp, 4 predicted proteins | sample DipCmetagenome_FD_92527 | JGI IMG/M metagenome (GOLD analysis project Ga0126337, IMG submission 92527) | Coral microbial communities from La Bocana,Puerto Morelos, Mexico - Diploria C A metagenome | ecosystem: Host-associated > Invertebrates > Cnidaria > Coral | place: La Bocana,Puerto Morelos... | reverse complement strand
CTGTTAGGGACCTCTCAACGAAGTTATTAGGATATCCGCGCATTTTGAGGCGCAGTTTGAAGTTTGAGAAGCACTCTTCAAAAATGGTTTGTGAAGAGTTTGTTCTTAGGAGACTTGTCGCTTGTTGATAAAACTTCGTTTTACACCCGGAGGGAGGCAGGAGGTGAAATGCGTGCCATTGGAAGGTTTTTCATCGGCTTGTAGTGGGTCTTGGTGTCAAGGATAGAATCAGTTTGAAATCTATCCCCTTTGCATCTTATTGTGTCAAGGAAAGTTATTTCGCTCTCTGAAATTTCAGCTGTGAATTTAATGAAAGGGTGGAACTGGTTTGCTTGCTCAATGAACAAAATGATGAATAACTGTGTTGTAATACAAAAACAGCCATTGCTGAAAAGCATCTATACTAAACTTCCTATTATATCATATAAGAGAGGAAAATCTCTAAGGAAAGATACGCTCCTCAGAGCGAAAATTTAATTGAAGGCTAAAATGCATCGCTACCACAATTCACGAGAGAAGTCCGCGTATGCCTGTCATATCTTTAGTTTTACAGTTTTGTGCAATGTAGTATCATATAACTTATCGTTCAGCGCTGTCATGAATTATTAACAGCAAATTAGTTTATGTAAGGAGGGGAAGGCTGGAAACGAGATAAGGTTTAGCTTGTCAAATGCAAGGCAGTTAAACTTTAATGTGATTATAATCACCTGCCTCGAATATCGACGGAATAATTCTTTCGTGATCCATGATTCCTTTAACTATTTCTCGTGATTCATGATTCCAAGGTTTTAAACGCGAAAATTCATGATTCCTATTAATTTTACAGCCATGATTCATGATTCATGATTCATGATTCCGCTTCCACCCCCGATAAAGCATAAAAGAGCATAAAAATTTGAAGAGTTCCAAGGACGCCCTCGTTGGTCGACAACAATTCTAAGGGCCGATTTACACGGTAAGACTTAGTCGCATGACCAGAAGATTATCGTTGGTGAATGACAGAGGTAGGATCATGGTGCGGGAGGGTAAGAAGAAGAAAAAATGGAATCAACAGGGATCCCTCCAGAGTGATTTTCTTTCTGGAAATTCCTGGCCATTTTGTGGACTCGTCTCTCACGCACGCTCGTTCAGAAAGAAGAATGAACTCTTCTAGAAGCTGGAAAACGATCCAACAGGAGCAGGAACCCTATTTAAAAAACACGGAAAATTCAACTTAGTTTGACAAAGTTTACGTTCTGTTCGTAAAAGAAATTTTAGTCTTGTTAGGTGAGAAATGAATGTCGCGAAACAAGTTTGGTTATGAAATTAAAAAAAGAAAACAGGAAGTCGCCACGCAGTGTTAACTAGCTAGAGCTTCACTGCTCTACAAAGTAAATGAATGCTTTTCTATGTCTAGGTTGAAAATGCTATCAGACTCTTCTCTTTTTCGTCTCGGTTCAGTGAGAGAGCAATTATTGGAGCACTGTTTTAAAGGTCAAGTGCCGATTCATCGTTAATAGTACATCGTGTAATCATTGTAATTATGTAATATTTATTTTTATTCATTGAATTTTTTTTGTTGTTGTAATTTAAGTGAGGGCCACAGGTTTCAGGCCTGTAAAATGTTTCCCTCGCTGAATATTTATTATAGTTATTAATATTATGATATTGTGTAACCTGCTCTGATGTGACCGTTAAAAAAACTCTACGCCTACTTAATTAATTTTTCATCCTTATGCTGTAACATGATATAATTATTCATACTACAAAATAAACACAGCTGTTTGATCAAGTGGATGGTGGTATTTGAAACATGTTGAAAACTTTGCTTATCTGTAACTTGAAATGTTAAAGCGAGACGGGACAATTGTTGATCGTGCCTCGCCTTCAGTGTACACTTGGGGATTTGCCTTTAGTTCTTATCAGCAAGATTGAGTTCAAGTATCTGGTTATCAGTTCATGGCTTGTATCCAAACAGTAATGTTACAGACATTGCTACCTTCTTGGTAATGATTTTGAAAAAAAATGAATCGCATCTGCTGGCAAATAACGGTATAATCGTTATATTGTGAGATCCTAAGCGAGCAACTTAGGCAACTAAATGTCATTAAAGATCGCCACTCCTTTTGAACTTCACTGTGATTAGTTGCTTCAGTTGCCAGTTGAATTTCCTCCAACAAAAGGGTTATCATCTAGCTTTTCCTCATCTGCCAAATGATAAAATTAATAGTGAAAAAAAGTTGTGACCTACTAATACAGGTCGTCCCACATGGTTCTGTCTATGAATTTTTTTTTTCTTTACAAAGACTGTTTTTGTGCCTCACCGTTACGTAATTTTACCTGGGCTATATAGCCTTATCTGTACATATGGCGGTCATTACATGTTTCTGTTCCCTTTTCAGTGCAAACCATTGTATTTTATCAGTTCTAACCGCTCTTTGGTATTACTTAGGACTGTACTGGATACTTGTACCCCAACAAAACGAAGCCTTTGTCCAATTTCGTTATCAGTATAAAGAATTTTTAGCGATGTGTACTTGGTTATTTCACCCACAAGAGTAATGAAAAGTGAGAAATCGGGGTCGGCAAAAACAATTTCCTTAATTGATGTAGGCATATTGTGTTTATTACTTCATCAAGAAAAAGTTTTATGTTGACATCCTTGAGATTAAAAAAAAAGAGCAGATTTTGTTTTGCAGTTTTAAGAAATTTGAGACTCTTGAATATCATTTTGCAAAGCCATGGCGCTTTGAACTTCTTTTAATAAGGTCCGGAAAAAAACTCTGCGGGTACTCTTTGGTCATAAAAACCGATAACTGCTGAACTTCTGAACCTCTCCGCGGCAAGCAAAATTTGTTCCATAGATAAATAAGTATTAATAAGCCCGGTGGCTACACCGAGTGACCAAAACATGACGTTACATCCATATTTCCTGTGATCACCAGTTTAAAAGGACGGATGAAGCTTGGTTTTGTACATTTTGCCAAACACGCCTTTTGCAGTCAAAAAAATTAATTAATTGCGGTGATTAAATCAGATTAATTTCAATTTAACCGGTATTCCTTTTTTGGGTGTTTGATCCGTAGCACGGCGTACAATGAAAAAAAAAAATAAGGGCAAGCAAAAGTCATAATTTCGTATCACGAGCTCACGTGAAGCTTGGTTTTGGCAACAAATCACTACTATTTTTGCTCTTATTTGTTTAAATTTGGCCCTTGTAACTAAAGGCCTTTCCTATAGAGAGGCACACAGGCTATATTGTAACTTTATGCGTATGCCAATGGCAATAACTGAAACACTGATCAACGGGAAATAAGTCATTATGAGTCATTAAATTAGAATGTACACCTTCAACAACTGACGAGAAGGATTTCGTTTGCACAATTATAGCTTTCTTCAGAGATAGCTATTAAACGATATTTCAGGTTTAAACGACCCTAATCTAAAAAAAGACTTTTTTATGGCACTAATTTTGTTGTAATCAAGCTTTTAATATGCAAAAAGTCAAAAGTTCCCATCTGGAAAGGCGGTTCACCCTTTCTGATTTTAATTGATCATCTTTCCTTTAATAAATAAGGGCCAAAGATTTTATTCGTTCCATGGCAGAAAGCCAGTGCCAAACTAAATGAAATCAGTTTGCTTCTTAAGTGGTTAAATGGGACAAGTAATTCGCTTTCACATCTGGATCTACGGCTTTTTGGAGTCAAACCACAGATGACTATTACGAAGTGTCCGCTTTATGTACCAGATGCTTGTCTTGGATGTAATCTTAGAACCGTTTTCGCGGGGTCACCCAATTTCCAATTCACATCAACAGGTCTCATTCGGCAAACTGGAGTACACGAGTTCACTAAAGTTAGACATTATGTAAGCTTTGTTACTGATACGTCACATTAGCCAATCAAAATAAAGCTGCGTCGTGATTAAAAGGAGTGTAACAGTGAGAAGGTACTCAGATAATCTTCAACCCTTCTGCCTGGAGAGGACTGTTGAGGAGCGCAAGCGAGAAACACAAAAACAGCTTTTACTAGGTGAATAACAGCAATCCCCGCCAGAACAACACAGGTAAGAATTGATTTAATAAAAATTTTGCTCTTTTAGAACTGATGTACTACAGATAGTATCTGATGGGGGGAAAGCCGTTATCAAATCTAATCAAATCTAGGAGGAAAAACGCGCAGTTTATGCAAACGATTTTATCAGAGAGTTCTAACACGGTGCGAAGCAGCTCGTTGTGTGCATTTTTGTGCATTTTCCCCTCAGATCGTTTTGCGAGTGTTTGATCCGCATCAACTCAATTTTCTGTTATCTTCTCCATGCATAAAGAAGTCCTGATGAATTTTCACCAACTTATAAAGTAGATAATAAAATTCCTTTGTCAGTCAGTAGAGCCTTGTTTTAACTGGTTTCAGGTCAATCGCTATCCCATACTCTCTTTTCATCATCAGCCTTTGTGCATAAAGTATGAAAACCCTATGAAATGCTGTTCTACGATCCACCTTTTAGCTGAACTGATTGCAAGTTTCTCAAGAACCTTGTTTTTGTTAGTGACGTATTTGTTGCCCATAAGGTGTCACACCCAGCTAGTGCTTAATTCGACCAGAAGAACCTTCGTAGTACTTCAAGCGTTTCTATAGGTGCTTTGTTAAGAGGTAATTTCGGAATCAATTTATAAGAGAAACTGAACGAAATTGCGATCTTAAAGCTGTAAATCTTCTGAAGTTTGGAGCTTAGGTACACTAGGTTTTGCCTTTAAGCAAATAAATCTTAAGAGATGAACGCAATGATCTGCGGTGCAGTTTTGCGAGGCAGAAACGTCAAGATGTGCGCCAGTACCGCTATTAACACACAGGTCAGAATTTTCACGGAAAAAATGTAAGCAGTTTATCGTGACATTCCTGGGCTGCTGACATCTCGTGACACCGTTATAAACAGGCTAAACGTAGTTCACGGAATTGAGGCAAACTCTGCTGATAGAATTAATACGCCGCAACCTAACGGCGACACCCAGCTAACAACATGTAAGACATTCGGTCGAAATATCTCCTATTGTAGCGCGAGAAATCAAAACAGAAGAATCCCTCTTGCATAGGACACATTGTCTTGTACATATTTATTCTTCCGAGATTTTATCTCTCTACATGCACTAATATCTGTCAACGACTACTTATACTTCAATTATGAAGCGGTGCACGAACACCTAAAGCAAAACTGCTATATCTCTATAAAAATTGAGCTTCCTGTGCTGAAGTGTTCATTTACCAAAAATGAGGTTAGGAGTTAATTTGGTAATAATTGAGTTTATTTCTTGAAGCTCAAACAGATGAGGTTAACTTAAGTTTTTTCTGGGCGTTTCTAACTGGCTTCGGGTCGTTTCATGTTGCCTCGCTGTCTGCGAATGCATTGATTAGCTTCCGAAGGACACTCGATGCATTTTATCTGGAATCAGCGATTTTAATTTATAATACCCATGCGTTCTAAGGTCTTAAATTTCTTTCAAGAGCCACGTTGAGATCACTTGACTTGAATTACCAACACGGCAATTTGGCTGCTTATTTTATATATCCAATTTGGGGTCATCTAGAACGGAAGGAAGCGAATTTTGATATAACAGTCGGGAGTCGCCCACGAAAGTTGTTACACGTGAAATATAAATTAGAGCTTATTTAATAGTGAAGGTTGAGATCATCTGAAAAAATTGAAATTCTTTGGCAGATGTGGGTACAGTACTAGAACCTACTAGAGATAGATGGATCAAAAGAGTATCCAGCTGATACCAGCATTAAACAGTGGCATCAATCGATTATTGAATTCAACAAGCTAAATGGTAACCGAGGAGCTCAGCTAATTCTATAAGTCTCAGTTTTCTTTACATAATGCTAGATACTTCTTAATATTTTAATTAGGAGGATTTGATGGCTCATCAAGACACTTTTTATCCCTAAGATCAAATGATAATTTCCCCTTCTTTTTAACCTGGTTTACTGTTTAATGTAAAAAAACGATCGGTGTTAAAGAAATTTTGACGCGGTACGTGCGCACGCGAAAGACAGATAAAGGCAAAATTCTGGTTCCGCGGCCACCGGGTCCAAAAGGATTTCAATCGGTAACCCTCAGCATTAGGTGCGCTCGTGAAAATCAGGACTGTAATGCCTGAGTCAAGTTCTAGTAAAAAAATGTCACTTCACAAATAACTCCAGAGTAATAACTGTTTTGTTATAAACTAAATAATATAATAGGAAAAAGATACGAATTCCTCAGTTGGAACAATTGCTGTAGACAGAATTGGCGCTGAAACATGACAAAAACTAGCGAGTCCACAGAACTCATTCTGTTAACTAAGTGTGCGTTCCTCTAGGATCATCCCAAGATCACTATAGGATCGTGGTGGATCGAAGGACAATGAATCCATTCAGTTTTGATCTGGATCAAGATCCTAACAAAGAAACGCACCTTAAACATTAATTATTGCTAAGGAGAAAGAAACGAAGTTTACGTTTACTACTGAAAATCTACTAAAATACGGTTTGTTGTATAACCAAGGAAGTTGAAATATGTGATTTATCCGGCACCTTGCGTGCACATCACTATTCTTGCTGAACGCGTATTAAGTGATTTAATCACTGAAGTATCTTGAAGTATACTTATGAAATTATTTACATGGTGATCTGAACGGCTCCAGGGGGATAAAGATATGCGACTTATCGTCTGATCTCAGTTAAGTCGGAAATACGAGCAATATATATTTTATACCGCCCAGTGAGCTTTAATTTGATTCTTATATATACCATAGATTCTATAGGTCGGGAATGTCGCAACTTTTCGCGCTATGCGGCTGAATTGAATTATGACTTTTCCGGTTTCTTGGTGAGTCGCTGTTCCTTCGAATTTTCTAGTTTCTATGTGAAGGCAAATGCAGCATGCCAGCATTTTTGCAAGCTCTTGCTATATAGATTTCACGGGTGTCACATTGGCACATCGCATAAGATAAAGTCTACATACAAGCCAAGTGGCCCGAGCTTATCCCGGTTTCTGTAGCACGAAGCGAGTGGCAGTATTTCTGCTCCTCCCTGAATGGGATGCTAGTCCATCGCATGACGGGGTAACAATCCGAAAGCTTAAAAAAACTCAGTTCACTGATTTACGGCCATCTACATAATAAGGCCTTTCATTTTAAAACACATTTCTCATTTCGTAATAATTCCTTTGCTTTGGGCTAGCATGCTCATCTGGACGGGTGTCGTGGAAAAGAACTCTTCACAAAAAATGCGGTCAGTTTCAAAACTCCTAACGTTTGCACGATTGACCCACTGGCATACCCGGCACTCTTTGCATGCCGAAACGAAGCTCAATAATTGCTTGGAACAACGGGGATCCCACGAACTTGTCGACACGATAATATATCCATCTTTAGCTTTTGTTTGATAACTAACATTTTAATTTTTCCAAATTGTACTTGTTAATGAATTACAAAAGCTTTTAGCCAAAGGTTTGTTGTTTCTTGGCGGGGCCCCTTCAGTTTCACAGAAGGCGTAAACAACTGGAACTTTGATAGCTGGTCTAAAGGGATTTTATCAAATTAAAGCCTAAAGGGATTTTCAAAAAATGTTAAAATGAAGTGTATCCTTTCCGTTTCAGAAAGGGACTCGGGACTCACGCAACCTATGGCTAGACAAACACCCTCCCTTTCTTCTCATTCCTTCTATTTTTCAGATTGTCCCCATCACATTTTGTACAACAATCCTTAGGTAAACATAGGTTTTCGCCAATATTTCTTCCAGAAATTACAAGGTTACGTTCCCCTGCCCTCTGAATTACAATAAAAGTTCGTTAATATTAAAATTGTCAGGATAAGACAAAATGGCCTAGAGCTATCGACATGTTTTAGACAAACACAGGTAGCGTTAAGTAGTTCGTTTAATTCAATGCAATGAAATAAGTTACACTATTTAGCCTCTTGTAAACTTCATGTAAATTATTACGGCTAAATTGGATTATGTCGCGGATTACTCTACAAAGATCTGAACACAGACAAATCGGCTTAGTCTGTAACCTGGGACAATACGTGCCTCATAAATGACCAAGGGAATCACAGATACTGTTGAAATATGAACACTCGCTCTCATAATTAGTGAGTTGGGTTTTGTACCAAAAAACTGAATTTTCTAGACGCTAGAGATTAAACACTACCATCGAATATATTTTTTAGAATTCCGGAGGGGAATTTATTTACTAAAAGGCTATACACAAATTAACAGCACTGCAAACTTAAGTCGTCCAAACTCGGTTGTCATCTTCCTACACTTTGGTAGTTCACGGAAAGCTAATAAAATTGAAAACTTCATTCAACTTCATTCTCAGTTTGGCTGGTTTTGCCTTTAAGGCTTAAATAAAATTGAAAATGAGCTGCCATTGTCACGCCTTGAATAGCTGGCAGCGTCTTTGGTCTGTGAAGTTTGGTATTCTTTTGCCATCGGGCGAGTAAACTAGGAGTTATAAAGAGAGCCATTGTCAGTCCACCGTCGCCACACAAGCAAAGCGAGACACTTGGGGAAGGTCTTTTAGTAAGGTTGTGACTTCACCAGAATTGAAATAAGACATTTTATGAAGACGTTTTAGGTGAAAAAACAACTACTTGGCTGATTCTTAGTTTACTCTAGTTGGGCGAGTTGTGTTTTGTGGTTTGTGTTTTGTGTAGCCTGCAAAATTCAGAGAATTCTTTCCTTACGAGCGCCTAGTACTATGATCAGTTATTTTCTGTTAACACTTAATTTCTAGAAATGCAGTTTGAATTACAACAAATCAGTACTAGATGTGGTGAAAACGGTTGTGCTCATTTAGCAAACGAAGCCAGTCAGTTCAGATAAAAACAAGTTAAATTTCTAGTCCAGGCTATAGAGGAATCCTTCCCTGAAGAAAAACAAGACATCTATATATTTTCCAGGTAAACTGGACACAAACAACACTTTTTCATTGACTTTTGTATCATGGCTACCTAATCCCTCTGAGCACATGTAAAAGTAGATTGCGATTTCCTCAAGAAATGAGTTTTCACGCGAAGATAGCTTCGCAATGAACGCCAATGGATATTTTAATGTGAACTCGAAGTGATTTCCAGCTAACGAAAGCAAAGAAAAACAAGATTGTTCCGTCCGATAAGTTTCTTCGCGTAATAAAATTTCAGCTGCGACTCAGAACTTGATCGTCATCGAAAATTCGCAGCCTACATTTGACAACTAAAATGTATATTTTATTTATACCAGACAAAGTTGACACTCGATTATTTCAATTTCTTCAGTAAATGGACCGGTTTACATTGTATAAAGCGACTACTTGATTTTTTACTGGCCGATTTAAGGACTATCTTACGTATTTTACACATTGTATTTTATTAGGAAAACTAATTTACAGATTAGAATGAATTGATATTGCCTCATGTTTTGGTAATTTTATTTCGTTCAAAAATCATATCCGGAAGAAGGTTGTCTTGACTCATCCGAATATTAAACCAAAAAAAGCTGAGAATGAAAGCGTTTTTAGTGAAATGATTCATATAAAAAAGAGATTTAAGATCCATATTTTGTTTTGTCAAGCTCAGGAACTGTCTGGGAACACACACACCCTAGTTTGTAAAATTGTTTAGTCTATGTTTGACCACGAATAATATGGCAACTTGATTCAGTTCTTTCTTATCAGAACATTGCTCGCAAAAAAAAAACACTCGAGGTCATGTCAAGCTAGGTAATTTATCATTATAATCATTTGGAGAGAGAAAATGAAACGCAAATGGATCAAAGCCGTGTAATTTGTGAACTGGTGAAGTATCAGTACGGTTTACTTCCTCAACCATTTAAGAAAGCTAAAAAAAAACTGTTCAGCTGTGTTGGCCTATAGAGATCTAAATTATTCATAAACTGACAAGGCTGAACTGAGCTAACAATTGTACGGATGCGACAAGCAATACCTCAACAGGATCGTGAAAAAATACTGTACAGAGAACAGGTTCAGTTTTCGGCTAGTTCTGTTGGACAAAATTGTTTCTCCCATTTCTATAATAAGTCTATAAGTTGGTCTTAAGTGATGAATTATTAAATGTTTTTGGACGAGTCCCACATTTTAAGAGCCAAAAATACAAACTTTCTATCGCTACCTTTTCTAAAAAAGATTTAGTCAAGCTGTAAAATTATTCTAGTAGAGCACTTCCGAGATGGGAGTAAATTTGGCGCCAGTTGAAGTACCGGGAGCTAAAATAAGTAACGTGCGTATTCGGCTTTTTTTTTGCGGTTTATTTTCATGGCAGATTTCGACATGATTACTGGAACATTTTGAGATGATTTTTTGCAGATAGGTGTTGTAAATTATACAAATAGAAAATGGCACTCTGAAGTGACGAAACGTTGTAAAGGAAAGTAATGTTTTAGTGCGAGGTTTCTTAGAAATTTCTCTTCAGGGCTGTTTTTGAATCAAATGTTCAAGCTTTTCATGCAAGCTTACTGGTGAAGAAATATTTACATTTTGTGCCATCTACAAGCGTCAGTAATAACTTCATAACATGGGTGGATACAGGAACGCAACTAATAGCTTATAGAAGTAGCTGACGAAGGAAGAAAAATCAGGATTGACCATGTCATCATTTGAAATTTCAGTTGTTCTGGAAAAAAATCTAAGAATAATTAATTCATTGACGAAGGGTGAGAAAATGCAGTGCTTCCCAACCTTTTGGAATGAGAGACAATGCATAATTCGGCTGAATGCGATTTTGATAAGAAGGTGACAGTTGCAATCAGGTCAAATACCCAACAAATATAATTCTGTCCTCCAAGGGAAATAAAAAAATATGATAAGAAAGAAAGACTCTGAGGGGGGACAAAATAAAAATCAAATCGCCGAAATCGACTCAATAGTACAGCTGGTCATAATTAAACCAGATAAAAGGTAATTTGTCACAATATTTAGAGTTGATTAAGAAAGATTTTTTCTTATAACTTACGCAAGTGTATATTTTATGTATTTGGTTTTGCAAGTTAAATTGTTCTCAACTGAAAAAAAAATTGGAAAAATAAAACTCAAAGGATGCCCGACGAACTGTAAAAACGCCGCTTTTCCGATAAGTGGTCTGTTTCGCACAATTAAGAAGAGGAACGATTAAACCTTTTTTATGAGTAATAAGTTCTGCGTGCTACTTATCCTTGAAACAAGTATCGCAACAACTGGTGGACATAAAAATGTTTGACCACATCGCAGCGACACATTTAACCGCATATATACATGCTCTCAAGCCAGGTTTAACCGCACCGCATAATCCGTCCAACACGAACAGCATTTTGGATTTTTGGGGCCTTCTTTGTTGTTGGGCTAAAACCCTGTTGTAAATCTGGCAAACGAGACAACACATTAAACTAAAGAATATAATTACAAACGTGTAAAGCTTTGACAATAAAATTTCGCTTTCAAACATCATTTATGAATATTGCTTTGTTATATTAAGGTCACATTGGTTAGCTCAGATAAAGGCG
>Ga0126337_10002623_pt1 | contig 11496 bp, 10 predicted proteins | sample DipCmetagenome_FD_92527 | JGI IMG/M metagenome (GOLD analysis project Ga0126337, IMG submission 92527) | Coral microbial communities from La Bocana,Puerto Morelos, Mexico - Diploria C A metagenome | ecosystem: Host-associated > Invertebrates > Cnidaria > Coral | place: La Bocana,Puerto Morelos... | reverse complement strand
CCAACCTGCGAAGTCTCACGTTCCGCCATATTGAAATCTCGCGCTGAGAAAGTTGCGCGGGTTAATTTGTGGCCCATAGTTCTTTGCGTGTGGAGTTTGAGACGGTGTTTGATCAAACATGTTTTAACCGTTTGGCCACTCACTTCAACATCAGCATGTTTGGTCACCAAACAATGTCTGATGATGTTTGGTCGCAAAACATTTCCCGTTTGGACAGGCCTTAAGTGACCATCTGTCTGCCCCGCATCCTGAAACCTCTGTTACTTGCCATGTCCTTGCTGTCTTCCAACGCTGCCTTGAAACGCTGCAAGTTATCTCGTTTTGCTTTGCGAGTACCGCTCCTCATATTTCGGGAGCCCGCGGGGAAATCAAGTTTTTCGGGGATGTCAAATCACTTCTTGTGTGAATTTTTTTAAGGGGTTTTGTCGTTCATTTTTTCCTTCTTTTTTTCTTTTTGGAGGTCTCTTGTGCGGCGTAGAGTCATTTTGTAAACAATTTCGAAAGAACGGTCTTTGTGGAACATATTTTTTTTAGGATCGTTTGCAAGGCATTTGAGACCACCGTGCCAGTAACAACCGTGATATTGGAAGACGGTTGTTTTTCAGGGTGATACTCGTCCACAGCAGCCCCTTCCACTCAACGCTTGCCGTGCACCGTGGCCGCGCATCACGTAATGGATGTGCATTTTACGCAGTTTTTCCTCTTATTCAATCTACCCAAGCAATTCGAGGGATAGGGGTGTGCTTGGGGAAAAAGGCTCTTTCGAATTTGTCTCCGGGACTTCGACTCTTTTAGCCGGGCAACCGATGAAAGTCTCCCCTTTTGAGCAAGAAATGTTGTGGCGTTGGAAGCTGCCAGCTTGTGTGAACCTCGTAGTGGCAGTGTTCGCATTCATAAACTTTCGCCAGCTTTTCAATGTTTTTGTCAGTTTTTCCGGCGGGGCACGTGTGAGGTGCCATGACACTATGCCAACATCAAGGCGCTCTGGGATGAATACTCGAATCCCGAGCCAATTAAATTCGAAAAGGCTTTTTTCGGTTAAGATGTTTTTCAACATTTTCCAGTTCATCAAGAAAAGTTTTCGGCAAGTTTTCGGGCAATGAAACAAGTTTCAGAAAACTTATAGCAAGCTGTCTTGCAGCTTCTTTGCTTCGATGAGGGAAGGTACCTTGATGAAGAGCAATGCAACGCCAGAGGCAAAAGTTATCGTTGAAGGTATCCAGCGCCATCATCGATCGAGTGTGGGGAAGATTCCGCAGCCAGTCTTGCAAGGGGCCTGTTCCCAACAACGGCTGCATGTCCAGAACAACCTTGAAGTCAACATTGAAAAAAAACAACAAACAACCATTTTGTGCTTGGTCTTTTAAGATTGTCAGTTTCCAAGCGAAGCTTTTCCTGTCCCTACGAACATTTTTCGCTTCATCTGTTTGATTAAACCAAGGTGAGCTGCTGTTTGAGTAAAGCACAATTTCAGTATCATCTTGCATGTTTCGCAGTTTAACGAAGGATACAAGTCTTAAGTAAAAACTCGTCCTGACGTTCCGCTCGATATTCTCATAAAGTGGGGTATGAGGTCTTTTTCCAAGTCTCGAATAAAGCTCCCTCCAATGAAACGTCGCCCTTTCTCCTCCCACTCATGTTTTGTGGCCTCGCAGAGATCAACAATTTCATTCTGGTAGTTTGTTGGTCCGATCCACGAACCCTTTGTGGTTAAACAGGGTCAAAGCGTCAAAGCGTGTTTGTAGGCAATATAACGCACGCTCTGATTGGCTTATTCTTGAGCATTATTATTAATGCATAATAATCCATACAATGAACATGTCGCTGTCGTTCAGTTAATACCCCAGGGTCTCAATTTGAGATTTTCCCATAAAGACCTCACTCTCAGTTAATATGTAGTTATTATTACATGCTTGTTTTTGTAGCTGATATAACGCGCGATCTGATTGGATTATTATACTTCCGTAATGCCATATAATAAACAACTTATTAACCTGGAACGTTGGGTCTTTAGAGGAAAATCGCAAACCCCGAGCTTCGCTCAGTCAATACGGCAAGGTTTCGGTCCGTGATTTTCCGGTAAAAACGCTCGGTTAATAACTAGTTAGTATTTTCTGTGATAGAAAATTATTTGCATTGACGCAACAATGATTTAATTTTTATTGGCTGATCTCCACCCACACCATGCATAACCTGTATTAATGAACCTGTCTATATGATTAACATTTATTGCGTGAGACTGACCAAGATAATGTGATTTGTCAGTGACAAGCAGATAATTTAATTGGTAAAGCCAAGGGCTGAGGCAAATAATTGATCTGCGAGATACTGAGAAATCACTATATTTCGCGGTAACCGAAATCATTCGATCACTAAGTTTGTTTTCACTCTCTGGTAGTTTACGGAAAGTGATGTGCCATTTTTCACACAAAAGCGTGATTGCAATTACCCAAAAATTATTTTGGAATAACCACTTTAGGAATAATATAACATATCGTTCATCAATGAGTTTCGTTATTTTATCAATATCTAGTTTAGTTAAAATGAAATCGATGTAAACGGGGGGTAAACGGGGTCAGCATAGTCACGGGATGCTGATATGGGTGAGCTCCAGAACTGGATCTAAATCATCCGCTGAGTGGTGCACAGCCTGAGTCATACTACCACCTCCACGCTGGTGCCCCCTGGATTCCAACTACAAGGACAGGACGTCTGCGGATACTTGGCGCACTATAGCCGAGCTTGCTCCGGGCGGGTGAGGCTCGTCAGCCATGGTCGACTGCTCACCTAGGAGAGGGGGACTCCGATAATAAACCCACGGGAGAGAGGGGCTCGTCAGCCATGGTCGGCAACCCACCTAGGAGAAGTACACTCTGACATCAAATCTACGACCCGAGGACCTCACTGTCACCGTCCCAGTCCGCTTGGCCATGGCCGACGAACCTCGTGTTTAAAGGGTGGGGCTAGTTTGCGCGCACTGCAATTCACTTTAAAACTCCCAACGCATGCCGAAGGACCCGTCCACGTTCTTCAAAAAAATAGTCCTGCAGCGATGGGAAAGGGGCTGATGCGGCAGGTGGAAGATGCCACTGGAAGCCGTAGTCTTAAACCTGCATGCAGGCGGCTCAGGACTTTAGTCACCTGGTTGTCGATTCGGAGGCAACGACACCACTCGGCAGCATCCAGTGACCAATCAGCCTTTTCTAGGGAGAACACTGCCTGCTCCACGTGGAGATGGGCGTAGAAAAGGTCGCCTAAACAAAGCTCGTCTTCTCTACACCCAGTTGGCTGGCCGCGGTCAACGGGCATCTTCACAGCGGTCGAACAAACATGAAATCAAATCCACAGAAAAGCACGCAGGACCAAAAAAGTAGCCTGCTGGAATGTCAGGACCATGTTTAACAAGGCTGACAGCAGCCACCCGTAACGCCTTTCCGCTGTCATAGGGCAGCTCTATAGAGAAACTTGACATTGGCAAACTCTGCTGTGGGATGGTGAAAGCCAAGCTCCAAGAAAACCTGCAGTAACAGCTCGAATCCCCCTCCATTGACGTCCCCACCCTTGACACCCTGTGGATGACTTGAAAACAGCCATACTGACAACGTCTGAAGAAATCCTTGGGCACACAAAGAAGAAAAGCCAGGACTGGTTTGATGAAAATGATAAGAAAATTTAGGACTTACTAGCAAAGAAGAGGGCAGCTCAACAGGCTCACCTCGAGCAACCAACTTGTCCTGTGAAGAAAGCCATTTTAATAAAATGATTTAATAAAATTTAATAAAATTTTTAATAAAAATTAAACTAGTGAGCAACATTCAGCGAACTTTTTTTTCTCCTACGCGTTTCGTGTGACGTAACGCACACTTCGTCAGGGAGTTTAACAATACAACGTAATGTGCCTGTATATATACCTAACTCATGCGACAGTTTACATTTCGTAAAAAAAACACCTACGGAATTGTATATAGGAATAACAAACACCGCGGTAATGCGTCTAGGAAACAGGCGGTAAATTTCAGCAAGGTGTGACATATTTTGTGCGTGATATAATTTTGGGGCCCACCGTTTTAGCTGTGTTACCCTATACCGATTGCTTTGAAACAAACGTGGATACTAAGAAAGCACTTGTCGCGCTCAACCTGCTTCTCCGCCGGGAAGCTAGGGTTTCCGAGACTCCATTGTTGATTCAGCTCGAAATACTAGTTTTTGATCATAATTACCTATCTTCAGAATTTAGTCCGGATATTTTTCATAAGTGTTTGGTATTTCTGTGGGCACGCCTTTTGCAGTCACGGTAGCTAATGCTTTTATGTTTCATCGCAAGCAGGGTTTTGTGGAATATTATTCCCAATACCTAATGCTGTACAAGCGTTTTATTGATGACATTTTGTCTATCTGGTGTGGGCCGAAAGGTACCCTCTTGGAATTTCTTAACGCTCTCAACAGCAAATGTGATCGAATCAAACTTACCTATTGTATTAGCGAAAGTAGCATTTCTTTTCTGGACTTGTTTCACTTCGAACGTGCTGCAATCTTCCACCTTTCAAAAGCCTCTTAACAAATATTTGTACATACCCTTCGAGTCGTTTCCCCCATCTAGCAATAAGAAAGCCTTTATCAAAGGGGACTAACGAGATACGCTAGAAACAGTTCTTCCTTTAATTCATTTTATGAAACTAGAGAAAAGTTCTAGAAGCGACTACGAGTTAAGGGGTATCCTTTAAACTTTGTGCTTTCATTGTTTCGTGAAATACGATACAGTGACAGAAAGAAATGGCTTTGCAAGAAACTTAAGAATAAGTCTAGCTTAGGTCGGACTATTGTCTTTAATACTACCTTCAATTGTAGTCACGCACGTATTAAAAATGTTATTAGCACTATCTTACCAGAATTAGATTGTACTGTATGTTACAAGAAAACTGCGACATTAGCTAATCTTTGTAAGTAAGTAATTTTTTAGGGCCCACAGTTTTAGCTAAAACTGTGGGCTCCAAAATTATATCACGCACAAAATATGTCACACCTTGCTGAAATTTACCGCCTGTTTCCTAGACGAATTACCGCGGGGTTTGTTATTCCTATATACAATTCCGTATGTGTTTTTTTTTACGAAATGTAAACTCTTGCATGAGTTAGGTATATATACAGGCACATCATGTTGTATTGTTTAACTCCCTGACGAAGTGTGCGTTAGTCACACGAAACGCGTAGGGGAAATAAAGAAGTTATACAACTACAGTGCGCCGAGTGCTGCTCACTAGTTTATTTTTTTTTTAAACTGCATGTAGCACCCTACCGCGCAAACTAAGGTGGGATCGCTTGGCGAGGAGACCTCAACTGTGCACCGACTTTTGCTACTACAAAGGCTTCTACGAAACGGTAAAAGCAGTGTATGGCCTCATCCATCAGGTTCAGAGGCCCCTGCGTAGTTCAGATGAACAGGACCTCCTCACCCAAACCTCATCCATCCTTGCCCGCCTGGGTTGCCCCCCCCACTAAAAAAAAAGAAAAAATTCCACAGTTGGTGATCTACCTGCATGAAAACCAGCACGGCTAGATCCGACTCAACAAAGACCTGTCTGAGCCTTTCCCCATCTCCAAAGGTGTGAAGCAGGGTTGTGTCTTGGCACCGACTCTCTTCAGCATCATCTTCAGTATGATGCTCAAGCAAGCTACAGAAGACCTGAACGATGAGGATGGGATGTACGTCAGATACCGTCCGGATGGCAGCCTCTTCAGCCTACGGCGCCTCCAAGTCCACATCAACACACAGGAGAGAGTGATCCAGGAACTCCTCTTTGCGGAAAACGCTTCCCTTGTCCCCCACACAGAACAAGCTCTGCTGCGCATCACGTCCTGCTTTGCAGACGCCTCGCGGCTCTTTGGCTTCTAGGTCAACCTCAAGAAGAAGGAAGTTCTTCATCAGCCCGCCTCACAGGATAACTACCAAACGCCCCATATAAACATTGGCGATACGGAGCTGATATCAACTCAGCAATTCACTTAGAATACTTGGGCTGCACCATCTCGTCCGATGCAAAGATCGACAAAGAAATTGACAACAGACTCCCTAAAACCAACAGCTCCTTAGGCAGACTGTGCAAAAACTTGAAGAGCACGAGACGAAGATCCGCCTCTAAAAGGCTGTTGTTCTCGTCACCCTTCTCTACGGCTCAGAGACCTGGGTGACCTACCGCAGCTTCCACTGGTCTGTCTCTGCTCCATCCTCAACATCCACTGGAGTGAATTTGAGCAGGCTGAGATTCCCAGCATCGAAGCCATGCTACTGAAATATCAGTTCTGGTGGGCAGGTCATGTCGTCCAGAATGGAGGATAATCGCCTACCGAAGATTGTACTGTATGGCGAACTCTCCACCGACCATAGAGGGAGAGGTGCCCCAAGAAACGATACAAGCTAGGACTGCCTAGAGAAGACCCTCACCGCATGCCATGTTGAGCACCAGTTAGACCTGGCTGCAGACGATGGTGCCTGACGCCACACGATCCACCAAGCTGTCACTGAATGAGAAGAGGACAGGAGTGATGCACTCAAGGACAAGCGTCAGAGACGGAAGGCCCGCGCCACCTCTGCCGCCACACCAGACGTGACCTTCACCTGCAGACACTGCAGACACTGTCCGCGGATCTGCCTTTGCCGCATCGGATAGGTCAGCAACGATTGTGCCTGCGGACGACTACGTAGACAGCCTTCATAATCTTCGTTCGCGAAGCCAAGCCATGAGAGTTTAGTAAAATAAAATCGGTCTAGATGGTCTCGAAAAAGCCAATTAAAATCTTCGACGAGAAAGACGAAGATGCGCTCCGTTATCCTATGTTAACTACTCCGGTTAGAAAAACGTTTTATTCCTTGCACACACACACACACACACACACACACACACACACACACACATACACACACACACACACACACACACACACACACACACGCAATGACCCCATTTAGAGCTACACGTAGACTTACAATTTTTATACTTATGTAAATCTTAAACAGTTCCAGAAGCGTCTTTGCGTATAGTTGAGATTGCGGGACAAAGCACACTAACATTTCACATTACGACTGTGTCTGAAAGATGACAAAATGAAAAGAACTACATAAGCTGATTATGTAACAATTTTCCGCCAAATTTTTATCGAAAATTATCACTGTTTTTCGATTTTCTGCGATTGTAATCCAGAATTCACTTAAGATTCTTAGATCGCGTAGTTTGTTTACGTTGAATAAAGGGGGGCAAGTTTGTTTGTTAACGCTAGTTTGTCGCTTGGGAAGAATTACTGATATATTATTATTTTCTCAGTGCTATTTATGCATTTTAGCTTTTTGTATTTTAGTTATTTCTTTTCGAGTCGTGTCTACATTAAGCAGCAAACGTATTTACTAACCTGGTGAAGGGGAACTTTTCTATCTTAGTGTGTATCTCGCTGAAATGTTTGCATCAATGTAAATACGCAAATTACATCTTTAATTCTGTCCAAAATGGAGAATACGTGTTTTCAAACGGAAACCCGAAAGTGTCATTGAACGACGCTATAAATTACACGCCTTACAAACTACGCGAATGTTAGTTTATGAACTGTTATAGCTAAATGTCAAACAGGTGGAGTGCTTTTTACTTTGGCCGACAAATACTTAATTTTAAGATATTCTTAATTTTTCTTTGACTGCAGGTGATAAACAACCGATAACATGGGCTGCCTCAGTTGACTTATTTTCAAAATTTGATGCAAAATATCTTGCGATATGCGCTTTTATTATTATAATACTGATTTTTTTAGAATTTATAATAAAGTAACATTTAACGCGCATTCTGATTGACTGCATAAGATTATATCTGCATAAGAAGAACTGCAGCATCGTTGACCTGAATGTGCTCTCCTATTTTCGTATTTTACTTTGAGGTTTTGCCAATGGTCAAAGATTGCTATATTTCACAAGCAAGCAATAATTGAATGATGCGAACACACTGCTTTGAACTATGGGCAGGAGCCGAAAGAAACAAGATTGCACAAAATATCGATCTGCCCGATAAACCTTAGGACTGTAGAGAATGCTTGTTTACTTTCATTACCTTAAAAATTAATTTTTTTGCACGAATTGAATTGCGCGAACTGGTACTTTGGTACATAGAACTTTCTTTGCAATTTATGCTGGAAAACAGAACTCGACAGGAAGCCTTAAAGGAAGAAAGTTATCAACCTTGATTGTCATACGACTGAGATCAAAACCCAAAAAGTAGAACATTGCAGCAGACTTTCCTTGTCAATAGAGATTATGTTGACATGTGGAGCAAATAAAAATTTGAGTCCCTTCTGTTTAATTGTGGCGTGAGATAGGATAGTATGAGTAATTTGCATAAGTCCATTCGTCATTTAATTTTTGTCATCCGTCAAATGTCAGATGTCCGTGGGAGACAAGTTGAATATTGTAACATATTGTTAATTGACCAATCAGAGAAAGACAACGGCAAAAAAATCTAGAGTAATATTTGGATTGCTTTATTTAGAGTTTGGGCTGCGTTTTTAACGCTAAAAAGGATGAGTAATTTGCCTTCGCTTAAACACTTGTATTACATGAGAAAACCGTCGATTTCCTAGCTAAGAGTCTTGACCATCAAGTAACTGCAAGTAGTAATGGTAACACTAGATCTAGATGCATCAAGGTTTAGATGCATATCATTATTAAATATATGGAATTCAGTCCAGATGTTTGTGCCAATAAAATCCTCTTTCTTTAATCTCTTACTTAAAAACTAAATTTTTCTTAAGTTGACGCAACTCTTTACATTGCATGGTAATTCAAACAATTAACTTTTCTAAGAGAAAAAAAAAAACACGCAGATCGATGCAAGAAAGTAGATTTCTATTTTCATCCTACGGTTCTCACTTTTGGATCATTGTTGAAATATCTCTTTTAAGCTAGGGAGCAAATTTGAGCGCTGTTGGGGAACTTCTCATCTACAGCATTTTGCTCTACCAAAAAACTAGTTTTTCTCTCCGAGTATGATGGCAAATTACCATAACAATAGTTAAAAAAACCATTTTACACAACAGTGCACTATCAAAATAAATTTTGAAAAAAAAACAAAAACAAATTACAAATTTAATCTAAAGTTAAAAACTATAAATGAATTCAGCCTACCTGAAAAACGTGAAATACTTATAATAATATTAAAAAAATATATAGTGTTCTGTTTTGTGTGTGGAAGCTTACCAAAACTGTTACGACTTGACAATTTTTTTTTTCGCTAGGACAGATCGAACCATCTGCAGCTGTACAAACTGAATTAACAGAATTGGATTGTATTATAAAAAAGTCAAACTCGCTCGCCTACTGCTAGCGCGGGCAAACAAACATAGATGGAAAACATAATTACTTAGTTACACTTACTTATTTTAGCAAGTTTTCAAGTCAACATTTTTTGTTTAACAATAAAACCTCGCCATCAGACCACTGCTCCGGATTTTTGATATTTAATTTTAGGAGCTGATTTCTTCAATGCCGTTTTAAGATGGTAGGAAGAAGAAGCATGCAGCCACATCTATCAAGGCATTATTGTGTGCATGCGAGCATGCGAAAGGGGGATTTAATCCTTTCTGCCGCCGGTAATCGTTGTTTTGTGGACGGAAGTCAATTAATCCGTTTTCCAACGTAGATGGAAAATATTTATGTTGCGTTGTTAGTGTGAAAACGCCGTTTTCACATTTTCCCGGCCTGTGGCATATATGGATGATTAAGTACATTAGGTTTTGAAGCGTTCATTTGCATTTTGAGCGGATGTTTAAAAAAGTATGTTGTGGACCTTTAAAGTAATAATGATTACAACTATTGTTAATAAAAAATATGTGCATAACCTACTAATGGGTACCATGTCAATTTTCAATAAAATGTCATCGCCATTAACAGTCTGTCGAAAAGAAAGGAAAACGAAAGTATTAAGTATTATTGCACGGAAACTAAAACTGATGAAACAGTTGTACAATTTTGGCTTTCGCAAGGACTCAACCAAAGTACCCTTTTTGTTTTTTGCTTGCTGAACAAATATGAAAGTCGTGACTGGTTTTATGTTCTGGTTTTTATACCAACTTTTATGGAGGAAAGGTAAGCGATCTTGTCATTTTTTGTAATCGATTAAAGTGCGCAGTAAGAATTAATAAGAGAAGGTAACACTCTACAGCGACTGCATGAGTTTTGCTCTAAGGAAGAGAAGGGAATAGCCGAATTCATATTTATTGACGGAAACTAGTCATAAGCGAGATTTCGCTTGACAGAATCCATCTAATATGAATTTAAGGATCAGACGGTATATGGTGTTAAAATCGCCCGTGAAGCTCGTCTTGGTTTTTGCGTCCAGAGTGCATTTATTAAAATAGCTTTTCGTTTTAATTTCTTGTCCTATTTTCCCGTCGATTTAGATGGAAAGGCAGACGAGTAAATTTAAGACGGGAAACTTGTTCTTCATCATATTCACATCAGACGAATTTACCATATGAAGACAAATTTCCCGTCCAATACGGTTTTCCGCCTTAAATATGACTTTGGCAAAAGTTAAATATGCTGCTCGGTGGCTGAAAATGTTGCATGTCTCGTTTTTTGCTGAACAAATAATGAACGCACTGCGCTGGTGGGCTTAAGCATATCCTAATCCTTTCGAAATATTTCAGCAAATTTAACAAGTGTTTTTAAAGTAATTCTTGTGCCAACAGTACATTTTTAGTCAATGCATCGAAGGAGTCATGAATGTCACCTAGCACAAATCTCACAGTTCTTAACAGTTTCTGCCGGCACTCCCATCTCCCGTTTGTAACTACATATGGAAATCGTCAATCTTGAAATTGTAATTTTATCTGTGAGTACGACTGTTTTGTGCTTAACAATTTGTTCTCATGGAAACTTATTGCTACTGCAAATTATCATTATTATCCAAGAGTTTTTTTCCTCCAATCAAAATGTCCTTGGAAACGGTACATTCATAATTTTAGCGAATATTCGGCCTGCCCGTTAAATAAAGAAAATGCATCGGTAGTAATCCAGTTGTTATATTAGTAAACATTTGTTTAGTTCTGTAGAAAAAAACGTCGCTTATCTGATGACCTCTAAGCGACCCTTGGCTATCAAACTGACAAAATTTTCTTCACAGTCTTTACAACTACAATTCCGCCATCGGTTGGTGTGTCATACAATCCGACATCGTTTCAAACATACAAGTACGCGACATCGGTTGGAACGCTTCATCCTGCTTCCTGTTTGGTCTCTTTAAAAGGCAACGAGGGAACGTTTGGCGATAAGCTTACTTTGGAGACACCGCTGAGGTCATCTTCAGCAACCTTCCCTACGACAGCAACTACCAGCTCACCCGACACCACAGACAGCTGCGTTAAATACAAACAATGGAAAATTACAGTTGGTAAGGAGCACTTCGTAGAGATGACCCTTAAAAGTATCAATCTGGGACCTGGGGCATGCCTGTATAACAT
>Ga0126337_10002622_pt1 | contig 11503 bp, 9 predicted proteins | sample DipCmetagenome_FD_92527 | JGI IMG/M metagenome (GOLD analysis project Ga0126337, IMG submission 92527) | Coral microbial communities from La Bocana,Puerto Morelos, Mexico - Diploria C A metagenome | ecosystem: Host-associated > Invertebrates > Cnidaria > Coral | place: La Bocana,Puerto Morelos... | reverse complement strand
GAATTATTTTGATATCTTAGAATTTACACGACCAATTGCAAGTAGACTGTATACTGCGGACGAATGATTAGCCTCACCATTCATCAGAAAAAAAATGTCTGACTTGTAGTGGAATCCATCATTATAAATTTTAACTGCATTCTTGTTGTTGAATCCCACACCCGTAGCTTTAGTCCAGTGTGTAAAGTGTTTATTATCGTAGATATCATTTACGTGAATAAACGCAATCTTTTATAAACAGGTTTTGTATGAGTTTTGTAAATCACCGTTTCTGGCTTGTGGAAAATGTATTTCCCAGCTTCTGCCCAAGCTGAAGCCGGTATTAATTTCATCAGCAAAATACTAACTGTTTTCGCTTCCACTAATCAGAGAGAAAGATCAAAATGTCTTGAAATACTAAGGAACAAAATAATTGATCAGCGTAACATAGATCAATGGTTTTATGAGAATTTTCAAAATAACGTTAACTGATTCAAGCCGAAGCCACAGACAAAAAGTTCAATGCTATCACCCTTCAGTAACAGCCAATAAATGAATCGTTAAGATAGCACTGAAACATGGTGAGAGTCACGTTTATTTTCTCTAGAAGGAGTTTTAAAGGAGAATTTCTTTAGACAGAGACTGAGCAAACATCTCGGCCGACATTTTCAATGTGTGAAACGACCTGCATACCGTTTTTAAAATCATATAGCTAAGGAAGCTTCTCGAGACTAAACAGTTGTCTACTTGTCCAATTTATTTCAGTTGTTTGCGTCACTCTGATAACGATAGGCTTGTGCAAATGTCATATTCGAGAGGAGGGGGAGGTTGGTTAATAGCTAGGACAGGTTTAGAGGGATAAGAGTCAGTTAAATTCATATACAGATCATCCTAACATCTAATCTTGAGCGGCGTCCATTGTTTGGTGACTTTTTTCGATTTCGATTTAAAAGCAAGTTCTTGTTTGGCTTGCACTATTGATGTAACACCAGTCCTACATTTATCTGAAGAGTATTTTACCATCAGCGATTACTAAGTGGGAAGTGATATCATTGATAATCAAGTAATATTACAACGGATCCGTAATATTCGACTTTGCATTGTTTCACGGCTCTTGAATTCAAACCAACGCACGTACACTATTTCAACCGAGGGTTTTATGGTTGAGTAGTTATTATGAAATGCTTATACTTAACGGCATTGTTATGACGGACAGCCATTGAAACGTCAGGGCGGCATCAGTTAAGAACAAAAACCAACATACCAAGAACTCAAAAGAGCGGGACGAACAATCAATATACTGTTTTAAGCTTAAGGGCTATACGCTGAAGGTTCGCGAACTTCACTTGCAGAATCACTTGCCAATTTAAACTACATTACAGCGACTGCGTTGTGTAAAGTTCTATCCTGACCGGAGATGACGATCGTGGCCATTTTCGTTTTGATTGCTTTCGTGCAACTTGGTAAGTAGATGAAAAGAAACAGTTTGATTGTTAGTAAGCTGCATCATAAATTACAGCGGCTTTGATTGCGTTTTATTGTTGTTCCAATTCAACCAGTCAATTCTGAAATGGACATCATGTCGGTGGAATCAGTAGTGTCCCATTAGTGTCCCTTGTAATTTCTTAAAGAAGATCTTTAGAGTCGAGTATTTGAAGTCGGCCCAAGTGCAAACCGCATAAAGCTTAGATCAAGAATATTTGCGTTAATTTCAAAATACAGCTTACGTACATACGTGCTCAAGGTAATATTGTTCCGCGCAGTGTATAACGTTACCTACATATCTCAGCAAGTTGTCCTGATTGTAGCTCGCTTATAAGCTTCATATGAAGCCGCGTAAATATTGTTTTTTGCATAAAAACCAATACACAACAGAGAAGCCATGTAAGTAGCAATCTTTAAAGCCAAATACAAACAGATACCGTAAAATTTTCATGTCATCGGTGTTGCTCCGTTACGTTTAGTTTGCGGCGACAGACAATGAATAAAACGCTGATTACCGAGCAGATATTTTATGCCTGCCCAGAATTACTTTTTAAGCTACAAGAAGTCGCGTCGTACATAGACTTAACTACGACTTGTAAGTTTCAGATTTGCATAACTCGAAACATTAAATAGAAAGTACTGCATGGGTTGAACATCCAGTTTTTCTAAAAAAAGGTTCGGTATTTACCTGTTCAAATAAAGTCTGAGCAACAATGCATTTATTTTATGAACTATGAAGGAATTAAAGCAGGGTTCGTTTTCACTTCGTTTAAACAAAGGTTTAGCATTTTACCGCACTTGTGAACACAGTTATTAAGAACAACAAGCTATGGTTGAGTTACCCTACAAACAGAGCGGAAAGGCCTGAGAACGAGGGCGCTTTCCATGAGACCAAATATTCCGGATTAAAATTCCGGGTATTCCATGTGACGAGAGGAACAGTTTTCCCATCCGTCCCAGGTTATCACTCTCCAAGTTTCCCACGAAAATACGAAACAAACGAAAAGAAAACAAGCAGCAGAGTCTTTTTTTACCTTATTTACTTGCTTTAGAGTTGCACGACGAGTCTGAAGTTCAAACAAACGATGTATTTGGTGAGGATGACAATAATCGAGTCCGCGACTACTTCGAGTGAACGATACCTCATTATTTTCCTTACAAGTTCAAGAGTCTTTCGAATGACGAGGCACGCTGTGACTGCTTGTTGTGGCCAGTTCACTGCAATAATGTTGAAGTAAAATATTTCAGATAGAAAACTTCAGTGAAGATCAGAGCCATGTTCGAAGAAACTGGGCTCGAGCAGGAATGGTCAGAAGTGGAACGGAATTATTCGGTTATTCCGTTTTTTCGGGATTTTTAGGCCAACCTCGCGAGCCGGGTACACCCAAAAGTTCGAAATGAAATTCCAGAAAATTTACTTCGGCCAGTCCCTAAACTCCTCCCACCCTATAGGGATAGTCTAGGGAATACTGCATAAAAATGGACTGCGTCCCGACGATAATAATGGCAACACTGGTTGTTGTCTCATTCGTTGCCTGACATAACATGGCTATAAAATAATTTACAAACTAAGAAAGCTGTACTATATAACCTTTCGGTTTTTCGATCTTACCTTTATGCCTGTAAGCTGAACATCGATAATTTGACAATCACTAAAAGTTCAGTCTTGAGTAAGCAGTGCAGATTGATGTACAGCGGATGTACGCACACACTTGCCATAGAAAAAAGGCTTGCCAGTATGCGGTCAATAAATTACAAGTGGCTCGTGGGATATTGAATGATATTCCACTCGGAAGCGTTGCATAATTGCTATGGATCGCTTTCCCATCGTAAACTGCATGTTGGTTTATTTTCCATTCTCTGTTTACAAAGTCGGAACTGACTGCAATTTATATAACAATATTTTTCCTGTCCAAAGGTTCCTGTCTCCAATGTTTTAAATGCTCTGGAGATATAACGGAATGCAACAGTGACGCAGAGATAGAGATCTGCCGTGATACTGGATTCAGATGTGCATCCATGGTGTTAAATAGTGCTGACAACATGCATTTTATGTTTGGGTGTGCCAAGCCCCTAGACTGTGAAGTTGCTAGAGCTGCCTGTACTGAAGTCACGAAAGACGGATCGCAAATCACTTGTAACGCCACGTGCTGCGATCAAAATCGTTGCGTCACACCGTATTCTAAAGGTAGGTTGCAGATCCAGTCTTGAGAGTGACAATGGATTAATGTTTTTGTGTGTATGTGTATGTTTACTTACATTATGGCACATCAGGAATCGGGGGTGGACCCAAGATTTTTCAAAGAGGGATGGGAGGGGTGGATGATACACTGGGCTATAGAATCAATGGGTACATTCACAATTTATTCCAGTTTCTTTAAGTTTTCGCCTCTTCAAAGTAGGGGTTCCTAACCACCGAGTCAAACACCATCCCCCTCCCTTAATCCGCCAATGACAAACAACAAATTCCCAATTGTCTCTCGCCCTCCCCCCAATACACTCACCAAGCTAGGGATGAAGTAACCAAATTACGTAACCGAAACGTTTTTATGTATTGATTAGTTCCTCAGTCAGTAGCGAACAGCTATTGTGCTTTATGGACACCCTATTAAATCCATACAACGTGAGCTTTGTCTTTCAATGTTCATCTAATTTAGTTCGTTTTTCTCCAGATTATAAGCCCAGAAAGTGCTACGAGTGCGCATCAATGGAAGAGTGTAAGGCTGCCAAGCCCAAAATATGTCCAAATGATGACGATCGGTGCTACAAGCTATCCACAGATGTCACCCACAAAGATTCTAACGTCAAGTTATCGACATACAGTAAAGGGTGTGCTACAAAGAGACAATGCGACAATAAAGACGCCCACGTCTTCCACCAGACATGCGCAGCAGACGACGAAAGTACTTGCGACATGACCTGTTGTGAAGGGGACATGTGTAATGCTGGCTCCATTTTTGTGGTCAGCGCATTCACTTTGCTCGCAAGCGCACTTTTTGCCTTTGCTCTTTTGTAAAGAGTTGGCATTTACAATGCCAATTTACAATGTCAGGCGACTGATTTGTGATTTTGATATCTCCTATTCGTTCATCTTTTTCTTTAAAATGTAGGCCTTTTAGTCTCACATGTAATTCTTAAGTAATAGAAAAGAGGCAAATAGTTCTTTTCGGTATATTTTACGTCAATTTAAGGATGAATTCTGAATTCCAGCTTGTGACAAGTAACGTAAAGTTTGCAACCGCAGCCTATCCAGGTGTCCTTAGCATTAGACGACCAGGAGTACTCCCTCATAGGTGGAATCATGTGTCAGTCACCTTTTATCACTTAATCATGCACCTGGCTGAACAGGAAAAGTTTAACCCAGGTGAAGAACACAGCACACTGACCCCATGCAGCCAGGGCTCATCCTCGGACAAAGCTCTTCCTCGGCTGTGAAATACCTCACCCAAAACAGTATTTTGATACTATTTTGGGTATAGCATTTCACCAGTATTTGACCAGAAACGTGTGTTTAGCTTAAGTAAACAAAATCGATTCAACTGACGGTTATTTTTGTAGAATTATGCAATAAAAGCATCTTGATTTTCCAACCTCTTAGATTGTTTTTTAACTGAATGCCGAATGTTGTCCGGAATTGCTTTGACTCCTTCATTGCGCTCTATAACTGGTTCAGTTTAAAGCAATCATACAAGCTGCCAAACCAATTAGGTTCAAAGTCAAAACCAATGGCCGTTTGGCGCATTCTCTTACACAGCCATCGCACGTCACGCAACGTTCCTTCCAAACAACGGCTGCGTAGGCAGCTAAGCGTTGACTGCGCGCAGGACTTCCTCTCGGCATACGCAGGCTAGACATGGTCACGTGTATTTTTCCACGCAGATAAAATACATTGGTCTGTCATCGTGCCTTTCTTTTCTCCTCTTTCTCTTTTTTTCAGTCCCCCCCTTAAAAGTAATAAAACACACATAAAACGCCTGATCGCAGGTTAGGAAAATCTTAGCCGAAATGTGGCATAACTTGCTGCGGGAGAGAATCCTGAGAAATGGAAATCCTCGTGAAAATTCTGGATTGATGATGTCATCAAATCTGGACTATCTAGAAAGAGAGAAAGTGAACACTCATTTCATTCAAGGACTGATAGCGGAGCTCCTTACGGCCCTTCCCCATAACTGTCATGCGAGGATAGAATTTAAGAAAACCAAGCTTTTGAGTTTTCATGGTCATCGTGGCTAGTGGCATGGTTCGCGGGCGCGTGCGCCTAGCGACGACGTCGCCCCAACATTGCGGCCATAGTCATTTGATAGAACTAGGTTTTACAGCGGTCTACAGCAGTTTACAGTGTTTGCGGAAGAAACGGTTTGGAAAACCTTTCTTTCTGCATTATTCATAGCGTTTTTGGAGGAAACATTCTCTTCCTATAAGTTTTCAAGCATTTTTGGAGGGACATAAGCATAAAGCTGAATGTCTATTTTTCATTTGTTAAAGAGCTGCTTAGCTGCTTTTGGCGTTGCTTTAAAACTATTGTAATTAATTAGGCTTTGAACAACCCGGCCCAGGAGTTCTGCCGAGTTAGGCTTGGCTAAATCTATATATTGCTCTTTAAGACTGTATTGTGCTCCTTACTTATTGCTTGCAGTGTTTGTTGTTGAATATCACACACAGTCTCAAAACAAAACCACATGTTCTGGAAGATGTTTTTCGTCCTACCAGATGCTTAAGAAAAACATTTCTTACGAGGAGTATCGCTTTTTGTCCCAACACAACTGCTACCTTCAACCCGAGCTTCGATCTGCTTATTTGCTGCGGTGATGTTCATCCAATGCCAGGACGTCGTGCATTCCTGGGTCAACGTACCTCGTACCTCGCAGTCTTCGTAATATTAGGCCTCAATCTACTCCAATGATGTTGATTACCGAAACGTGGCTTACGCCCACCATCTTGGATCATAAAGTTCTTCTGAGCGGTTACAGAGTTTATAGTCGCAACAGCGAAGAAGATAGAAAAGGCGGAAGTGTTTTGATTGTTAGATAATATTCCATCAATAAGTCGTCGGGATATAGAAACAAATCGTGAGCTTGTGGCTGTTGAAGTCAATCCGACGAAGGCCAACAAATTCTTCATTTATTGCTTTTAACTTCCCCTGTTGACTAATGGTGAATATTTGCTGGAGCTAAAACAATCTCTGTCAAATGAGGAATTAAATTTTTTTCCAAGATATCAACTGGAACTATCAAGCAGCTCCGGGCTTAGACAATCTTCCAAATACGTTTTGCGATACCGTCAGTGACATATTTCTAACACAGATAAATCATTCCCCTACAAGAATCACAGATAACACAGAGAATTTTCTTGACCTCGTTTTTACTGATGAACCCGCACGTATATACGGAATGGAGAGTAATCCTGTACCTCTTCAAGACCTGTATTTTGATGCGTTCTCTTACCCCGTAGCTTCTATTGTTTTCGGTGATTTCTTCTATTGTTTTTTAGCCAATCCCAGATACTGTCTGGAAAGGTACAGGCTTGTGGAATGGAGACATTTGATTGCCAATTCGCCACGGATCATCTTGGTGTCTTTCCTCATTAAGGCCAAGGTGAAGAGAGAGCGCGTTGTTCGTTATGCGGTACGACTTAAAGAAAGCTAATTTTACTGATGCACTAAGACAAGCAATCTCAGTTACTCCTCTGGACATGGGGTTTGTTGAAAGTGATGTAGATCTATGTTCAGGGGAAGTTGGCGTGATTCATTCTTGAATGCCGTTTAGTCGTTTGTACCAAAGATCAAACTCGAATGCATCTCCAAGATGGATTGATGGCGAGATTATCAAACACTATCATCGAGGAAGAAGAAACGGCAATTGAGACAAGTAAAACAATCGAATTCGGCTCAGCATTGAGACAATCTGACAGGTCAATACGTAAACAAATCAAAACTGCCACGAAACGTAAATACCGCGAGTTCCTAAAGGGTTAGACTTGCCCACAAGTCGTCTTTTTGTGCGCGCCGAAGAGAGACTCCCACAAAAACGGAGTTTGAGAAAGTCTACTAAAGGGTCTGCAATCCGATCGAAAGGATAATCCAAAAAACGTTTTAGAGCTTTTAGAGATCAAAAGCAAAATCTGCAAGAATTCCTAAAGTTGTCCCCTTTGGTAGTGCTAAAGCCTCAACTCCCGCAGCCAAGGCAATTAATTACTTTTTTGCCTCCGTGTTTTTGAAGACCGATTTGCATAAAGTAGGAACGACAACCACTTAACTGCATGCACAGGATGATAAATTGTGTTGTATTCAAGCTACAGTCGATGAAGTATTAGAAGCGCTAAAAAAACATTGAACCGTCAAAGGCGTGTGGCCCTGATCAAATGCCGGGCAGAGTATTACGGGAATGTTCACCTGCGATTGCACCTTCTCAAACACGCTTAATTAGTGTTGGCTGTGTCCCACAGATTGCTGGACACGCTGTGTGATTGTTTCTACAACTTTATTGCCGACAAAATCTATCCCAGTCAGAATGGTTTTGTCAAAGGACGCTCTATTGTCACTCAGTTCCTGGATGCGGTACATCTTATGGTCAGAACAATCGATGGTGAACAAACTGATGTCGCTTTCTTGGATTTTTCAAGTAGTATCTCACGCACACCTGATTAGAAAACTGGATCAGTCTGGAATTAAGGGACCATTGTTACATTGGTTATAAGTTATCTTGGCAGTAAGCTGCATCATGTGGTAATGTTTCGGTTACCGTGTTACCTCAGGACCTCAGGAGTCCCACAGGGTTCTCTCCTTTGACCTGCTTTATTTATGTTATTTATTAGCGATATGCGAAGTGTGTTATGCCACTCAAGTACATCGGCTCTATTTGCTGATGAGGCTAAGCGCTTCCGTGCTATAAGATCTCACACCGACTGTGCCTCGCTACAAGACGACATTGACAAGCTGGTTGACTGGAATGACAGCTGGAAGCTGACCTTTAATATTGACCAATGTTCTCTCTGCAACCTGTAAAAATGAAGCGCATCCCCTTAATTTGTAACTAAAAAATGAGAGGAAAGGTTCTTAGCAGGGTGGGAGCACAGCGCAAACTTGGGGTACTTATGTCAGATAAAGCCAGCTTTAGTGATTACATCCACGCCCAGGTGAACATGGCTAACAAAATGCTAGGTTTCATCCGTCGCACCGTCAGAAGGAGCAAAATTTTATTACCAACTCTGAGGTCCCTATACTTGACTCTCGTACGTTCTCACCTCGAGTACTACTGGCTATTTACAAATTTGGCCAAGGGTAGGGTCTACCGATCGCGAGAACTGATTTGGAATTTAAAATTCCTACTCGTACTCAATCGCGCACTCGTACTCTGATCTGAAGGTTGCTCATAGTTATCCAAATACAACATTGTAACATTTACCATCAATGGCACAGCTGGTATATAGGTGATTTGAGCCCCAGAGACATATATTACTTGACGGCCGCGAGGTACGTATTGGGAAAAACGTTGGCCGAAGTCTTGAAGAACGAGGGTACAGATTTTCCCAATACGGACTGAGCACCACTGCCAAACCAGACGTAGTTATTTTTTTTGCTTTGAAAGCAACTTTTATGTTGAATTATTGATTAAAGCCGTTCAGTTCAAATCTGGCGTATGCATCCGTTTGACATTTCTTACACACGAAGCAGTGCTGTGTGCATATTTTCATTTTACGTTGTTTTACGGTGTAAAATAAGCTCGAAAAGGGGAAATCTCGGAGCGGTGCAATGGAAACAATTAAAGAGTGAGCAAAGCCCTGGGTTCCAGGCACGTGGAAGCCGACAAGCTTTCACGTGATCGCGAGCCACAACTTCCGCTGACCAAAGAAACAATTTAAAATGGCGGTCTCTCTTTCGTGTCTTCTTTCGTAAATACGAAAAGTACCAGCTTCGTGTTGCTTAATCGGTTTCTTGATTACACGATAAATAGTATAAATAGTTAGAAAAACAGTTGAAAATGCCAGAACAGGTTAGACACATCGAGTGGGAAGAAATGGATAAAAGCAAGTTTTATTTCTTTGGTCCGACATTGTTCCTGGGAATTCGGGCCTTATTGTATCCAGCGAACCTGGTAAAAACTCGTCTTCAGGTGCAGCGGAAGAACGCACTTTATAAAGGATCGTTCGATGCTTTTGTTAAAGTGATACGCTTTGAAGGTTTACGAGGGCTTTACAAGGGATTTCTCGTCAGCAGCTTTGGTCTACTGTCTGGGCAGTGTTACATCACGACATTGGAACTGATTCGTACTAGAACGAAAGACTACAACAATGCTGTAAGAGGGTTCTTGGCTGGTGGTTGTGCTTCGTTAGTAGGACAAACTATTACGGTTCCTGTAGATGTTGTTTCTCAGAAAATGATGGTTCAGGGCCAGGGAGAAAACACCGCAAAACTAAAAGGAGCCTCAACTATCATAAGAGAGATTGTAAAATCTAATGGACCCCTTGGGCTCTACAGAGGATACTTGATCTCTCTTATGACTTATGCACCTAGTAGTGCTATTTGGTGGTCCTCGTATGGTATGTACACAGGACTGATCGGGAATATAGTGATATCAGGGACACCTCATATGCTTGTCTTGGCCATAGCTGGAGCTATGGCTGGCTTCACGACTGCAACCATAACAAATCCATTGGACATAATGAGAACTCGTTTGCAGGTTAGTTGCGGCTGTTTTCCGTGTTTTCTTTTTTTTTCAAATAAATTTGAAACTTAATTAAACATCCTCCTCCTCCATGCCTTGCTTCAACGTTATATCATTAAATGGTTTTTTTTTTTATTGTTGAATGGTGATGGTATCTCTTATGAGTTGAGTGCCAGTCACATGTCAACACATAAACCTCCCTACAACATCCCTTACCTTGGTATCAGGGTGAGGGAGAGGTTGTTTTGACAAGGATCTTTTGGGAGGGTTACCAGAAAACAGTGATCCCCAGTCTGCAGGCCTCTACATTGTACTTGTACTGCAGACCCGGTTCATGGACTATCATAAGAACCAGTCTACAGACTACCCCTATAGGCCCCTCTATGGACCACATCAATAATAGAGTAAAGATAATAAACAAAGATTTCAATTATTAAGGGTTGTCTACTGGATCATTATATCATTTAACTACTAAGTATTATGCAGATGTTACAGACTATGAAAGATTGTTTTTTTCACCTGTTTGTATTTGTAATTCTGCTGAGAAAATTGTGTAGCCTGGGACAAATTCACTGAACCTAAGTCTGTTACATTTGCACAATGTAATGCTCAATACAAGTGACTTATTAGATAACCCATAAGTAAGAGGTTTATTTATTATTTTTATTCTATTTTGGGAGTGGTCCATTGAGGGGGTCTGTAGGGGTACTTGTAACCTGTGGACTGGTTCTTAGGGCAGTCCTTGGATCCGGTCAATAGTGGGGTCCACAGACCAGGGGTCAGTGTTTTCAGGTTAATGCCCCTATTGGGATGAAAAAAATCATGGATATTGCAAGGAGATGGCCATTATAGAGGTGCTGCAGCTATATGCACTTTAACCTTGCAATTTATCATGACAAGAGATGTAAAGAATTATTAACTAAGAGACATTTGTCCAAATTAAAAGAACTGCATGGCTGCATGTGTGAAAAAGAAGAATTGATGTTTTGATTTTGAGACTGAAGCTGTTATTAGAACTGTGTTCAACCAATAAAACCTGTCACAGCTAAGTGATGATTAAATTGGACTGGATGTTGCAGAGATGCTGAAACTATGGTGAAACTACAAAAAGCTGTTGTTTTTGTTATCTTACTTTTGTTATGGAGAGACCTCTTTAAAGCCAGCAGGTGGTCCAATACTTGATGATAGCCCTGTGCACCAACCTCAGAAGGCAATGAATTTTACATGATGGTTTCGTAGGCCTTCCTTAAAAAAGGAAATTCACAGTGTGAACCAGGCATAGTCTCTTGATTTAAAACTAATTTGTCAGTTAATGGCTAGTTTGCAAAAATACGAATCATAAAAATTTAACAAATTAAGTCAAGAATCTGATATAT
>Ga0126337_10002621_pt1 | contig 11507 bp, 10 predicted proteins | sample DipCmetagenome_FD_92527 | JGI IMG/M metagenome (GOLD analysis project Ga0126337, IMG submission 92527) | Coral microbial communities from La Bocana,Puerto Morelos, Mexico - Diploria C A metagenome | ecosystem: Host-associated > Invertebrates > Cnidaria > Coral | place: La Bocana,Puerto Morelos... | reverse complement strand
TTGGTGGTCAGCTATTAACATCATCTTGCTGTGGTCAGGGGTTGGTGGTCAGCTATTAACATCATCTTGCTGTGGTCAGGGGTTGGTGGTCAGCTATTAACATCATCTTGCTGTGGTCAGGGGCTGGTGGTCTATTAACATCATCTTGCTGTGGTCAGGGGTTGGTGGTCTATTAACATCATCTTGCTATGGTCAGGGGTTGGTGGTCAACTATGAACACTTTCTTTGAAAGAACCCTAGGCCGCGTTTTCGGGAATGCAAAAAGCAATATCAGATTTCCCACCGTGTCAGTCGTTTATGTTTTCAGATCGGACTTGTTGATGCACGAATTCCAAGCCATGCACCTTCGATCTGTGCAGCGGAGGCCAATGAGGGTGGCAACTTTGGAGGCCAATTCAATCCATCAGAGTCTTGGAATGCATTCATTTCCAGAGAGTTTGTTGATTTTTTTGAATTGTTAAGCCATGGAGTTTTTCAGTTTGTGGAGTATCTTGCGTTTTACGGGTGTAGAACGTATATCCAAATTCTTCGAACGGAGACAAGATTGGTGAGCCGCTAACCTTGGTACCAAAACCGGTCGGTGTTTCGAGGTGACCTTGGCGCTTGCTATGAAGGGTGAAATGCCATGGCATCGTTCCTCAGCCGAGTGGTATGTGGTAACATGTGGTGACATGTGGTGACGACATCGTACGACTCTGATGACATGAGGTGCTGGGATTTTTATATTTGTGCAGTTGTTGGGTTCCTTGCTGGCTGCTCTTCTTGCCCTTCTTACTTCCGGAAGGCCAGCTTTTGAGAGGGAGTGATTTCATGTCGAAGTGACGAATTGGATGTTCACAGTGAAACAACATTTTAAAATATTTTTGGTTGTTCGCTATTGTTTGCCTTGTGTTTCAATCATTTGGCAACTTAGGCGTTGTTTAGAGGACAATTTCTACATGATGGAAGAGACCATGGCCTCTGCGGGTATTCGCATTTTGCTTCAGGCCAGGCAACTTCAGAGTATGATTCAGTATGATCTCAAACAACGAGATGGTGGCGCGACATGCTGAGCTGAGGTCGTTCTTTCGTTCTTCATAATTTCTGTCCCTCTTTGGGCTCATCAACGCAGGACAGGGGTGGAAGCGGAAGCATGAAGATCGTGCATGATCATGAAAGGCGAAACAAGGGAAGGGAACCAATTCCGCAGGAGCATGGCTGTGCCGGTGCTAGTATGTCGCTTGGCAAATTGTGGAGCTTTGTCCAATCCGAAGCACCTCGTGCGAACATCTTCTGAGCGTTTGCCTCGGGTTTTTTTCCGTCGAAAGATACGTTCTTCATGGACTTTTGTTCCAGAAAACACCCAAGGTTTTTCCTATATTGCAACTACCTTGACGGGCCTTCCGCAACTGTTGGATGTGCCAAACCTACTGCGATGTTTTGGATTGCTACTGATTGGTATTAGGACGGTGTGGGATGGGAGTCGGATGGGATCAGGTGAATCGAAAGTCAACAAGTTCTCCAATCCATGTACGCAGCAATGCATCTTCAACGAAGTCTTCAATGTGCGCTCAATGTTTCTTCCCCCAGATTGCGTACACTATGTTTGAAGAAACACATCAGTTTTTTTTTCTGCAAGAACCATGTTTTAACAGCTTCCCGCATTTTTTGCCTGCGCGGACTACAACACTGGTATTTACATGTATTTTGCAGAACCTGTCCTTTTACGCGTTGAATGCAGGAGTTGACCAAAACACTGCTGCAAGAAAACACTGGTATTTGCTGTAGGTTTTTCAAACGCACACTCACAACTTACGCTTAGCCGCTAGACCGTTGTTTTGGAGGTCATTTTTTCCACTTTCATGGCTATGAACTCTATGAGCCGACACATCTTTTGGGGTTGCTTTCAGATTTGGTGCCCTCGCTGTATGCCTTGGATGTGTCAAGATGCGTGGGAATCACCTCATGTCGCGGTGATCGCTTTAACATCAGGTCCGTTTTCGCATGTTTTAGCTCCAAGGAATTACAATTGCCATACTTCTCGATCCATAGCGACCAACAAACATTCGTAGAATTAGATGTCAATTGCTTTAGCGAGCCATTCGCAGTTTCACCATTTGACTGCTTATACTGAGAACATGCATGACTTGACCTTTGGGACAAGCATATGACTAGCAGGATCAGCCAGGTTTTCATCACGGCAAATGATAGCCTTCGCCAGTAATGCGCACACCTCAAGTTGCGATGTCACGTCCGGGTTTTGGCAGTGCGTTCCCACTCACCGGCAATTGCAGAACCATGCAAGGCCACCCTAAACTCAGGGTCTACCAAGTGCATCCAAGTGCGCCATTTGCAATTAAATGCATTACATATCATTGCATCATTAGATTCATTAAATATTAATTCAATCGATTTTCCGTTGTTGTAAATCTGGCGGTTTCCCACCAGGAACTGGTCAATGGTTTGGACTGCTGCAATCGGTTTCGAAGCTGCACTATTTCTTGGTCATTGCATTGTGATGAAACTCAGAAAAATGCATTTTTTCTGTTAATCTTTGTTCCCAATTGTTCAAGAAAAGTCTAAATGGAGATGCTTTGCATGCACTTCATATGTTCACTTTGCGGAGGCACTTTGATTGCTGCTCCGTTGGCTGTATTGCTCGACGGGGTGAACACGGTGAACTCTGAAAAACGAGGAGAGAATGGCAATAGTGCCATTTCAGAAGATGCAATTTGACTGCATTTGTTCGATTTTTTGCATCGAAACACCGAGACACATCCGGACGATCGTGACACTGAGGACACTGGGACGGAAGGCGAGTCATAGGACTGTCAAAAATCCATGAGTTTGCATGATTTTGCTATATTTTTTGCTTAGGTTGAAAGTTTGCTCGAGGGTTTGAACGCAGGAGACAAGAGGCAGAGGTGAATGGTCAAAGTCAAAACGTCTCGGCTTGGAAGAGTTGGATTGCTTCTGAAGGTTTGTGAGACTTTCTACAGATCTGCACGAAGATGGTGGTGAATGTCAGCGATGAACACGAAATGAGAGCTTCAACTGGAGTTGGATGGAGAGGTGTCCAATCAAAGCTCCAAGTGACGATGCGTGGAATCTGTGAAATGCAATCCAGTGGCAACTTTCCAAGACGTTCGGAAGAGAGAGAGAGAGAGAGAGAGAAACAAGTGAAGTGAGAAAGAGTTTGGAAGAGTACGAAGAAGGAGAAACGAAGAGATAGACACTGACTTTTGAAGCGATTCCCCGAGAGTGTTGTGAAGGCGTTCGGCGGAGCAAAAAACTGGCGGAATTCAATCCACTTCCCTTCAATCCACAGAGCGGACGGCATTCCAGAATTCGTCGTATTGGAGTTGGTCGAGTTCGTTTTTGTTTGCAATTTTCACGCATCGAAAGTCCGTATGTTATGTGTTTTTATATTTTTTTGGGGGTCCTTTCGAAACATTTTCTTCGTAGGTCGTTTCTTTCATGATCTCCGGTCGTTCCTTCTTGCGGCTCAGAACAGAAAACTGGATTTTTGTACCAAAAAACAGAGTGATTTGAGGATATATGCACATGATTCACATGACTCATGACGTTTCCTGCTTTTACCATTTGCATATTTCCCCATCAATGATGGTTGTTTGTGTGTGTGTTCTGAAGACAGTCAGACAGTAGCAAAGTAATCATTGAAATCGTTGGTTTTAAGTTCTCGTACTTGTTTATGGATCGTCATGTCATCGTCACGTGATCTTATGATCTTGATCCTGACAGCTATGCCACCAAAGAAGCGTCTTCGCACTGCGAGCCATGGTAGCGGCAGCGCCACTCACAGCGTGAGAGAAGAGCGTATCAATATTATCAATGTTCAAGTGGTCAGTTTGAATGGACAATGCATTACGACAGTGGATGTACCTGACACAATCCTTGGCCGAGACTTGTGGAACATGGTGTTGGGCAAAGTTCAGTCGAGACCAGGCTCTCAGATGGTGTTGTCACACAACACCAAAAAGCTTGTGCTTCAGCACAGCCTGCAACAACAAGGGATTCCTTGTGGCCAAGTAGTGCTTTCGTGCACCTATATACCTATCAATTTGCAAGATGCATGGCGCTTTGTCGTCCATAGATGCATGATGCCGGATCAGAATTCAGATGACGAATATGTCTTTTCCCTAGATGGGATTACTGAGGTAAGAGGGATCAGTGACGCGTGTCAAACTTTGATGGATAATTTACCTCACACTGTTCAGACCCTCAGTTTTGGAGACCGTTATGACGATACCATTCGCCACTTTCCTTGGCCAGCAGCCCTTTGCAGCTTGACATTTGGACACGATTTCGACCAACCATTGTGCAATGTGAGTTGGCCACAAGGCCTTCAAAGTTTGTCCTTCGGAAAAATGTTTGCTGAAAGGGTGGACAACGCGATTTGGCCAGAAGGACTTCAAACAATCGCGTTTGGTGATGACTTCAATCAAACATTGGAGGATGTCAGTTGGCCAGTTGGGCTTCAAAGCATGTCCTTTGGAAAAGCATTCAACCAAAGCCTGGAGCATGTGAAGTGGCCAGGAGGTCTTCAGAATTTGACTTTTGGGAGTGAATTCGATCAAAGACTGGACAACGTAAATTGGCCACAAGGCCTCAAAAGTCTCTCATTAGGTGGATTCAACAAAGACTTAATAGATGTAAGATGGCCCGAAGGCCTTGAAAGCGTATCTTTCGGAGCACTCAACCAAAGCTTGGATGGAGTGAAGTGGCCAGAGAGCCTTCAGCATGTAAGACTTGGAGATAGATTCGATAAGGACATTGAGGCAGCTGAATGGCCTCCAGGCCTTCAGAGTCTTCACCTTGGAGAAGACTTCAAGCAATGCTTGGATTTTGTCACATGGCCAAATGGTCTTCGAAGTATCACATTATCAGATACTTTCGTGGAAACGCTGGATAGTTTGAGTTCCCTAGAAGGTCTTGTAGATGTGACTTTTCTGCGACATTTTCAGAAGCATCTGTTCAAGTTTGATACTATCTTTGATTTGATTCTGCCAACAGGCCTCAGCTCCTTAACGTTTGGACGAGACTTCAACCAAAGCTTGGATGGTGTGGTTTTGCCAGGCCTTAAAACCTTGACATTTGGTTCGACACTCGGCTCCACGTTTAATTTTCCAATTAACCGAGTGGAGCTGCCAGAATCCCTTGAAACTCTAAACCTTGGACCTGCTTTTTGTCACCATCTCTACAACACCGATTTCCCAGAAGGTCTTAAAACTTTAATTTTGGGAAACCGGTTCAACGAACCATTGGACGAAGTCAACTGGCCCAAACTTGAACATTTGGCGTTGGGATTTTGGTTCAATCAAAGTTTAGACGAAGTTGAATGGCCATCAACCCTTAAAACTTTAACCTTCGATTCGGACTCTCTCTTCAATCAGAAAATTGACGAAGTCGCGTGGCCAGAAGGCCTTCATACGCTGACGTTCGGATGGGATTTTAACCAGGCTGTAGATAAGGTCACTTGGCCAAAAAGCCTGCGCTCTTTGACTTTTGGAGGCGCTTTCAAGCAAAGTCTTCAGCGGGTAGAATGGCCAGAAGGTCTTGAAAGCCTGACTTTTGAAGCTTTGTCTGATCGCATGCTGCACAAAATAGTTTGGCCAGCAGGCCTCCAAAGTTTAACTGTTCGCACGGGGCCTTGCCCCAAATTGTTCGAATTCGATGTTGTGCTGCCCAGAAGCATTCGCACACTGGCGATTGGAGACTTCGCGCTGATTTGTTGATTGAATTTCTCAACTCCAAAATGGTGGAAAACCCGCCACATGCCAAATGCTTCCAAATGCCACGGCTGGCGCTTGCAAATTGAAGACCAGGTACATCCAGGTACAATGCTACCTACAATGGGCCCCTCATTGCAAGTGCCGTTTCAAAGGACTTTTGATTATGGACTTGTGAGCATTTATGAGCAATCCATGATGTGCAGCGTCAAAGCAATTCAAAAAAGTTCATAGCAATTCATAGCAAGTTGTAGGCTTTGAAAGTTCGTATGTTAACGTGCGTGGGAGGGCCCATTTCTTGTAGAAAACATGTACCAGGTGACATTTGCCAGTAAAAATGCTGAATTTCGAATTGCATTTTGCATTTCATAGATGTCTTCTGATGTCTTCTGTCATTTCTGCCTGTCATTTCTCAACATATTTCTTACGCCTCTCGGGCCTCGGATCAGGTGCAAATCCGGACGGAGGAAATGCGGGACGACTTAGACGAGAACTTTTTTTTTTGCGTTTGTTTTTGGTTAACATTCGTTGAGAACTCAAGATGTGTTGATTTGTCTGGTTGTGTTTCAAATGTTTTTTTTGAATCAGACATGGAGGTTATGCGGGTCTTATTTTTACAACGCTTCCCTGAAATTCACATAATTTGCATTTTTCAACTATATTAGTGACTTACTGGGACTCGCATATGTAGAAAGTGTCCTTAAAAAAATAGGGCCTGCATAGCGTACAATTCTTTTTTTTTCACGGACCTCACTTTGCGTTGGCCCAGGCATCGGCAAGCAGAGTATGGCTCCTGTGGTCATTGGGAGTACAAGGTGAAGCATTGTCATTTTTTTTCCAGGTTTTTTCTTTGTGACTCCTTTTTTATGATCAGGCTGGAAAAACTTTTGCCATGAGCAAGGCCGATGGCTCCTCAGGAAATTTCGCAACAAAAAAACTTAAAGGAATTGAAACCACTGGAAACCAGTAAGCCCCAAGTCACCGAGACATAGCATGAGGCCCAAGGAGCTGGTGCAGAGATTTTTGCTGGTCTAGATGTGGATGGTGATGGTCGTCAGCATCTAAGAGGAAAGGATTGGAAAGGAATGAGAGGAACGGACGGGTCATGGAGTCAAAAAACGACAGAAGCCTTTGATATTTGTACCTTTCGTACTTACGGGGACTTGTTGGAGTTAATTCATATAGAAAACATGTGCTCGACATGAAATCTGTATAAATCTGTCATGTTTCGTAACTCCCCAAGGTATTGATAAATTGGAACTGCAGCGTGCCTTGCAGCAAGTGGGCGTAGAGGCTTGAGCTGCTTGAGCTGCTTTGCTTGGTTTGATTTTCGAGAAGGTTGCAACGAAAACAGAGCGATGTGCAGTCAGACAGCCAGCAAAATGCAGCAAATGAGGCAAACATGCAGCAAAATGTAGATTAATAGATTAGTTATGATTAGTTTGCTTAGTTTACTTATGTTGCCCACATGAACTTCTGGAACCAGAGCGCGCAGAATCAAAAGAAAAAATCAGAGCTGGCTAGCTGGGCTAGTTTCCACATGTAGAAAAAGCATTGGGTTCTGACAGGATTCACTGACGATGGCGCTGCTTTAGTAAGGCAAAGTATACAAAAATGGCAAAGAGGTCGAAAACATCTTAACTTTTTTTGAACTTATTTCCTGATGTTGTTCACAGTATTTAATATATCGGGACTTCATTCGAGTTGATCCTGTGCAAATTATCAACACCATTGGTGCAATACGAGCGTATGCGTACATTACACAGATTTTGTATTTGATTGAATAGTTTCTTGTTTGGATTTTGCGGGTTATACATTTTAGCCACCTTGTGGTGAATTCTGAGTGGAAACCTGTAAATGAGAGTTGTTGACTTTGCAAATCCTTAAGTCCAAGCACTTCCTTGTTGATATGCGGCGATGACTTTTTCGACCATGGCTGTGGATGTTTCGTGACTTTCTGGAGTTTCCTGATGAGATTTCCTCGTGAAGCGTGCTTGACCTAGTTCCTTTGAAACTGCAATCCAGGAGAAGTTTACTCACAAGGAAGGATTCCAGTTGGGAAGTGCATCGCTCTGAGTGCCGTGAATTTGCTCGCCGCTCCGAGCGCCGACTTTTTACTCGCTCAGATCGCCGGAATGTGAAAGACTTCGTTACGCGTGTAGGAGTGCATGCAAAGGGAAGTGCATCGCTCTGAGCGCGGTGAATTGGCTCGCTAGTTTGGACAATGACACATGGTGCTCCCCGCAGAGTAAATCACGTTTCATCTGCGACGAGGAAGAGACATGCGACTGAGTCTTCGCGGCAGGCGCAGTATTTGGTGGTGTTGGCAAGGATCAATCATGAGAATCATTTTTCTTGACAAACACAGTATTTTGTATATTGGAGGATGACGCCAACTTGTTTTGGTGCTGCAGTTGCGTGTTGCGATTTGTTCGAGTCATCAGAGAAAAGGTGCAATCAAATCCGAAACTGGGAAGTGGGAAGCGGTTGTCGCAAACGATTCTATAGGCATATGTTTTTCTGGTTTATTCATAGATCACCTTTTGAAACTTCCGGCACCGCCTCGTGCGGCACTACTTTTGTACATATCCACAGCATCATAGGGAAGATTGGTCAATTGGTCTAATGTGTGGTCTTAAACAAATGTGGAAAATGGAGCAAATCTCACTCACCAAACCCTAGCTGGCTGTTGGTGCGAACAATGGTGAGAATGGTGTGGAATCGTTGATTGATGAAGAGACTGGAACGTGGCTGTGTGATGTGATGTTGGAAGAAAGAAGAGATGTTTTTGTAGTCATCAGAGTCGCTCAACCTCATGGCCCCATGTCGCCGGAATCCCATGTCCCCATGTGTCTTAATGTTCCCATGTCTTCATTCTCCCTCAACATCCCCGTGTGGTTCTTCTGAGTATGCCCCCATGTCCCTGCACGGTTGTTGTCAGTGAGCCATGCCCCCCATGTCCAACCGTGCGTGCAGCCCCGATTCCATGTCCCGAATGCCTATATAAACCCATGTTCCCCCCATGTCACCTACACCCCATGTCCCATGTCACCATATCACCCCCATGCCCCCTAAACCCCATGTCCGCATGTCCCCACCCATGTCCCCCTAAACCCCTGCTTGCGGGAAAGGCCAAAACCCCATGTCCCTCCACGTCAAGGTGTGTTGGTCTTGTGGAAAGGTGATCTAATGGAGCCGTGTCGCCTAAACCCCATGTCCCATCTCCCCCCATGTCCCCTAAACGCCATGTCCCCGTGTCCCCTATCCCCTAAACCCCATGTCCCCGTGTCCCCATGTCTAACCCTAAAGGTATGTAGTATGTCTGGTTAGGTGACCTAAGTGAGTGCCCTCCAGTGACAACCATCTCACAGAAATGTGGTCTGTGGTGACCTAAGTGAGTGAAAAGTGGTGCTCTAAGTGAGTCTCTTGGTAGTGGTGACCTAAGTGAGTCGGTTTGTGGTGACCTAAGTGAGTTGGGTCCCATCCAGTTTCCCAAGCCAACCCAAACATACCCGACTTCCAAGAGCGAACATTTCCACTTCCATGTTGATTGAACAGGGGGCCCCGGAGGATTGTGGAAATAGAGAGTATGGTAAGTGCTGTCGAGAAACTGTATGAAAGGGACAACTACAGATCAGTTGCGGGAGAGAATGAGCAGTATTCATGCAAACGTCGGACGGATAGCAATCAGAGCCATGTGTTTCAATGCAATTTTCGCTGGAAAAAGAACTGGTACTTGTGAGATGAAAACGTACGGTATTCTCCCATTCTTTCACCTGCATGGTATTTGTATGTATTTACACTGTTTGTATGTCCAAAAACGATCACAAATCACAAGAAGACATGAGGATTCCTATGATTCCTTTGCACCATGATGGAATGTCACAAAAGGCTTTTGAATCAGTACATCCAGAGTCAGATTCAGAAGCGCAACAGATGCCAAAGTTGTCAAAATGCAGGTCAAACGGTAAAACACTTGTTTTTCTACAATGCCACCAAACTCCTGCCAAGCATTTGAAATACCACTTTGAACTTGTTCACTGCAAAATGAACCTGGGAAGTTGACGAGTTCGTGCCTTTCAAGTCTTTTCGAAGGCTAGCTTGGACGAGGTCAGTGACATGATGGAGGCAGTTCGAACATTTGCATCCCAACCTCACCCAGAACAGTGAAATGAAACCTGAAAATAGACTGACTTCTGACATTATATGACATCCGATGAGACACAATTCCATTGGATGTCGTGCCATATGCTACATTGTGTTCAAGGGGTTGGAGACTTAAGCCCAAGACTCAAGATAGATTTATCTCTAAAATCCTTGAAGATTGACAGGTGTTCGATTCTGACGGTGATGGCACTGTCGACTTTCGTGAGTTTTGGAAGGCGTGCCAATCTTTTGAAACTTTGGAAAGCAAATGTCTGTTTTCCTCATGTCGGACTGTTGGACGCATTTCAAGCTGAGGCGTTGGTTACCACCTGGTTTCCACTCGTTTCCGGAACTCATCGTCCAAGGAGCACTTCGAGTCGGTCGAGCATTCAAAGCATTGTTTGAGCAGCATTCTCAGCCGGATCCAGATCCTCCATTGACTTTGCGGCTCAAATGTCGCACATCAAGATCCACCAGTGATAGATTTGAATAAAAGTATGAAAAGTGGGTGTAGCGTTAGAAGAGTCGTTGAATAAACAGGCTACAGGCGTTTATCCGAGAAGAAACACACGGCATTGACATGTAAGATCCAATTATGTCTGTTTACAAAACAGAATTGGAAAAGCAACCTGTTTGCAAATGAAGTTTGCATGGTACATCATGGTACCATCTTTGTGCCTGACCATGTTGACTCAGCAAGCGAGATGAAGTGAGTATAGAAGTGGTGTTTCTGATCCTGCAAATTCACCTTCACTGCCATGCCATGGCGGTCGACTCTAGCGAGATTGATCCCTTTGCAGGATTACTGCATGTTGTCAGCCTTGAAATCAAAGACATTTGCCAACTGCCCATTTCATCTATAGTTGGTGGAGCGTTGGAACATTCCCAAAATGATTGAGCTCATGTGTTTCTGAACGATTGTACCCTCACTCTCAGTGATTTCCTGGTTGCCTTCCACGATCGTGATTTTCAGGCACCAAAAGAGATGCTCGTGCTGAGCTCTTTGCATTCTTGCAGCGGCGCTTTCTGCAGGCGTTTGTTGCGTGCTGTGGAAAGCATTTTGACGGCATGATTGCATAGCAAAATCGGTATATTTGGATCTAATTTGGGATAGTTCTCTCAGAAGTGTCCGACTCACATCTTTGGGGGTCCCCGCCCCCCCCCCTGAAGAGTGGCACTAGCGTTCTGCTACTGTAGGGATAACTAGCACGTCTTTTTATGACTGCTTGCGAGCGGTCAAATAACCAATACTCCCTTGAGCCTATATACGACAAAACACAAGTAGATATTAGACTCTTCAATATACTGTACTGGCCTTCAAAAGAAAACACAGGCACAAATTCATAAAGAAGAGTCATCTACTGCGTAATGACGCATAATAGGCAAAGCAGCGGAGGCAGTAAAAGTTTTTCCTAAGTCGGCTCTAATGTACACCGCGAGACATCTAATGTGGTGTCCACACTGCGTCAATGAAACACCGTAAGAAAAATCTTACCTTGGCCAAGACCTTATCAGTCCACAAGCTCAACTGTGCCCTACAAAGAAAATCTCAACTAATAGGCTCTTTTGCTTCTGACAAGAAAAGTCCAAAACTGTGTCACCGTGAAAGCTCATCATGGGTGCTCATATTGC
>Ga0126337_10002620_pt1 | contig 11512 bp, 3 predicted proteins | sample DipCmetagenome_FD_92527 | JGI IMG/M metagenome (GOLD analysis project Ga0126337, IMG submission 92527) | Coral microbial communities from La Bocana,Puerto Morelos, Mexico - Diploria C A metagenome | ecosystem: Host-associated > Invertebrates > Cnidaria > Coral | place: La Bocana,Puerto Morelos... | reverse complement strand
CCCTATAAACCTGACAGAAAACTCAAACAGTCTTTAGACTATTTCGGTGAAAAAGAGACTTTCCCAGAAAAACTTGTTTAATAACAAAGACTTTAATATCCCAGAAGCAAAGAAATCCAAATCATTATAGCTGTCATGATTACATTATACTTCATTTACGCCACCATAGATTGTGCCATCAGGGCTAGCCTTTAAAATTTATCATGACATTTCTTAGTTTTCGTAAAATAAGATTTTAACGTTTGAACCAAATAAATTGATGCTCAATAAAAAACTACTATTTCGTACTTATAAATGAGAATTAATATCTCGTACTTCAGTAAACTGTAAAAAATACAGAAATTATTCTCTCGATTGGAATAATGACAACTCCTGTTAGAAGAGTTTCCTAAATTAATTTCATGATGCAACGGAATCAGTTTACAAACTAAATTTCAAGTGAAGTGCAAATCACACTTCATTGATGTTTGTCGTCTAAGTTGTAATGCATCACTAGCGTCCCCATTTCTATTTAATCTTAGTTTCTAATGGGTCTTTGTCATTTGTCGAATACTATTCTACAAAATTAAAGAACTGCTCTTAGATTGTAACCTAACTATGTTCTTGAAATTACGCTAAAAATAGACCAAAGTGAACTGGGCTTTACGGCTTAATATCCAAAAAGTCAAATTATTGAGTACAATATGTCACAAATTAACAGCATTACAGTTTAGTGTCGTCGCTGTTTTTCCTTTTTTTTCTTTACAATATAGTAGCATCGTTCCTAAGGTAAACCCTCGTCGCTGTTCGTGCATTTCTTGTAGTCAGCGGTTTCCCTCCATGCGCATGCAGTTCCATTGGCATTTTTCAAGCAGTAAGAGTGCCTCCATTCACAGTCGGTGCCTAAAGGGTTCATAAATCCTTTATTGCACCCCTTCAGCGTGGCGCAGTCATCCCCATAACACGGTGTGATTTGGCATGCGCAGTTTGGCTCATAGAAGCGCCTGACTCCTACACGCTGGCGTTGAGTGACTTGGGACCACTCTGCGATCCATGATCCACACAAACCAAGCCTCAATTTTGATTGGAAGATATTCCCAGAGATTAGGTACACCGTGCCATTTACGAGCCAGTCCACTCCGCAACCCCCGCCGTCTTTATATGTGTAAGCCTTGGCGAAAAGACTGCGCTGCCTTGAGCCGTAAACTTGAATTCCCTCCGTCTGATTCATTGCTGACCCCCCCTTGAAAGTCTTCATGATACGTAAGCCGATAACAAGTGACTCTCCTTGTATCTCCTGAGTTAGAACTCTTGCACGGACCACTGAAAAAAAAACCAGTCGAAATTGATATAGTTTCTCATCAGTAAACCGCTGTGATTATGACGCTACCCCACAATGCGAGCTTTTAAGGTCGGTTTTCTCCGAGGTTTGATTGTGTTAATACTTATGCTTGGGTGGATAGTTAAAATCCGGCTTAATTTGGAGTTCATTTCGCCCATTCTTGGGGTGTGGGTGAGTACAAGTGGTATATCACTGTAGCAAATTATCTCTGAAATCCAGTGGGAATTTTCATCGCTATAGCTTTTAGAATAATTCATAAGGCAGGTCAGGGAAAAAGTAAGAGTGGGTCATCTTAGGAGAACTATAGTGGTAGAGACTAATTGTTAAGTTTTATTTTATGGCAATGCTGTGTATAGTACAAAAGGCACGTTGATACTATAAGCCAATTAAGTATTTGAATGGAAAAAAATACAGTAAGGTAGTAGAGTTCGATGTCGCTGATAAAAGTAATGCGGCTGGTTACTGTTCCCTAAAGTCATGGACATCTCAATTCTCCTTACAATACCGACATGTTGTCATGCAGAAAGGTAATGAGAATACGGAGACAGTCAATTAAAAGATATTGTGTCATGTCACTTGACATAAAGTCGAACTGAGGAGCATTCAAAGGCCATATCTGGACTAAATATACAAAGTGACATAATCAAGCAATGAGGTTAAAAGATAACACATGACTACTTCGATTGAATTTCTATCTCAGGGGTTGGTTTTGTCGCGCCTAACATAATTTCAGCGTATGCTTCACAGTTTGTAAATTCTTCTCCTTGTTTTGTTACGTCAGAAGTTTCACCCTCGGGGATGGGAGCTTTGCGTTGAAACGGTAATACGGGGAGAAATTAAAGCCAAATATGGCGTGAAAATTAGCAAAATTCGATGATCGAACTGAAAAAAAAAACCAGTCGCTCAAAAGTTTCTTAGCGCGGTGGAATCAACCATTTCCGGGGCGTGGGTGAATCAAAGAAAGCCTTTAGCTGTTTAGAAGACGATAGGTACCTTACAACCCACCACGGTTTGTGAATACGTGCCACGGGGAGATAATAGCTGATAAAAATTAGAAGATCAAGGATTTTTCTAAGACCAGTTAAACAAACAAACAGATATTTCTGTTTTGTAAGCGTGTTAATTCATGGCTGAAAAAACACTCCAAATGTCCATTCCCAATTTCGGTTCCGGCCGATCGCACAGGAAAAACTGATGGAGTGTGCTCAATATGATAAACTCATGGTTAAATTTGGAGCAGAGCTTGTTTTGATCATGAACTGTCCGCGCTAGAATTTTAATTCACGTTATCGGTTCGTGACTTTAGTCTCTTTAGTGACTTTAATTACAGGATGAGCTCTCTCTAAGTGGAAAAATATTTAGAACAATCTAGAGAGCGACCGCAGCTTATAACAGAAAACATAAACAGAAGTGACATTCAGGGAATTCCCTTGTGAGGGTAAATGGACAAGCTGTTCCTTCCATATCTTTGGCTAGGCGTTCAACAGGAAGGTCTCTAAAATCGAAAACAATAATGTTATCGCAATTTCCCGTTTATCTACTATTTGCTGAAGATTACGGCTTAAATATTCACAGGTCGTCTTTTGGCGAACCGCTCTGTGCTGCTTTTCACTGAGAAGTGACTCTAGAGATTTCAAATAAAAAGAGGTTGAGTTCCTAATCCCGTCATCGTCCAGGCATTCTGCTGTGATAAGATAATGTGATAAATCTTTTCCAAGTTTCGTTTTTCTATTAATTCCAGCTGCAGTTTCAGTCTTTAAAGAAATTTAACCGCAAATTGCACGTTTCTGGAGCAGTCTTTGTGAAAGGGCTTTTTTGCTCGATCTTATAAGAAAACACAAGTTTAACATTTTTATCCATTATCAGACATTCTTACGTGGAGATAATGTAAAATGTGTCTTTGAAATTGCTTTCTGCGGTGAAATCCAGCTTATCGATTCATCTTACGAAGCAAGAGTTGAATCCGGACATAAACGCTGTGAGACTGAAATGGTTTCTCGCAAAATGATAAATGTTGCGCTTCCTGCGTTACGTTGCTTTACTAGGACATTGTATGTCGATCTGTGGTGAGCTAGAATTCATTAATTTTGACCCTGTGCGTGATTAAGCTGCGAACTTCGACAGTAAAAGCTTGAGTTCCTGTCTCTCAATTGTGACGCAGTATTCCGAACCCGTACGAACTAATCTAAACACAAATTTTGCACGTAAAGGAAACAGATTTCGAGCCGGACCAGAAAAGAGTACCTCAAATCTATTGATTTATCCTCTTCGCTGCTTGTCAACAAATAAACTGGTTATGAACATTGCCCTTGCCTTCGGAATTTTCAACTTACCAAAGTCCGCACGACAAAAGCTTTCCTGAGGATGGAACGACATGCAGGTGCAAGCTTCACTTGCAGATATAACCCCTAACAGGAAAATAACTTTGAAGAGTAAAGACATCTTTTTAGTTTCGTCGTGGTTTCAGTTAAACGTGAATCAGTGATCGCGCGTTCAAGATTGGAACCAAAGTGCTGACACGTTAGTTGAGATGACTGCTCTCTATTTATATCACCACTATCGCAACGTGATATCCGGTATCCCTTGTGGCCATTCGCTCGCGTCTACGTCATTGTGAGATGCGCGTAAATTCTACCGCGCCTTGGAAAAGAAAGAGACTTCCGCTAAAGACGTACCTCTATATTATGAAAGGACCTCCCCTAAAGGTTAAAAAAAAACAATTGGTAAATTAGCGAAATCCAGAAAATTGCAAGCACCTGGTAGTAGTGATATCAAATCAGTGGGTAAATCAAATATTTAGAAGTGTACTATGCTTCTGATATCACTGCCAGAGCTTAAATTTTTAATTAAAAATTTGACTTGCCTTCAAAACTGGCTTCATCCATTTTAGAGTGCAAATAAAAGAGGGTGGGAGCATTTACGACAAAAACTGACCAACCACAACAAACACGTGATAAAGTATCTTTTCCCTTTCACTTGAAATCATGTTCTTTCATGTTCATAAAGGTATCGAAAAAAAGAGATTCTCCGAAGGTGGAAGCGAAAATTACGCTTTTTCACCGGAACTTAATTAAATGTTCCTCATTATTATGTGAACTTTGTGTTTTCTTGATTCCTATCCTCTCTGTTAGTGTAGTGAAAAAAAGTGGAGCGCACTTTGATCTGTCTACCACAGACGCAAAAGTCACGCAAGCTTCTTAAATGGAGATTGCGTGACTTTCTCAAAGGGTTTGAGTAAGTTGAGTGGGAGGCTTCTGAATTTCGAGCAGAATTCTTACTTCCTGTCAGTTCGAAACTAATAGACAGGAATGGGTGGGTATGCAGCTCGAATTGGTTCAGTAAAGCAGAAGTCTGATTTGACTTCCTGGAATGTCTGCGACTTCTGAACTATAGATTATTTATTTTTCTAGAAGCTCAGTTACAAATTTGAACAAAAACAGATTGTCACTACAGCAAATGCTTAAAAGTTTAAATGCGGAATTGAAAAGATTCAGTCTATTTGAAGGTGTTTTGGAGATTATACCACAGGTGAATGAGTGCCCCTTAAATTTCTCACACTTTTGTTAAGTACAAACTGGTATTCTCGTAACAAAATTACAATCTATTTTCGTAAAAATTCTAAAGTCATGTATAGCTTTTAAGGCATCGCCTGACTTGTGCAGTTCTTGTATTCAGCGGTCTCGCGCCATGAGCATGCGTTTCCATCAGCGTTTACAAGGCAGTAGGAATGACGCCACTCACAGCTGTTTATGTGGATTCCAGAGGACCTGCCACACCCTTTGAGCTCTTGGCATTTCTGAGTGTAGCACGGTGAAATTTGACACTTGCAGTTTTCACCATAAAACCGCTTGACTCCGATGCGCTGTCGATGAGTGATTTGGGACCACTCCTGATTCCAGTTGCAAAGGTTCAACTGAAGGTTCCCTTTCCAGATCCTGCCGGTGATTAGGTATACCTTGTCGTTAGTCAGTGTCACCCCGCACAGAGATTGGAATGTTGTCGTGTGAGCCTTGACAAGCAGACTGCGCTGTCTGGAGCCGTATACGTGAACGTTTCCGGTCTGGTTTAGCTTCCAGGCGCCTTTGAATATTTTCAGGATTCGCAGATCGAAGATTCGAGTGAAGTTGCTCGGGCTTTCTTCTTGCGAGATCACTTTTGCACGGACCGCTAAACAAGCAAGAAAGATGAAAGATATTACAGTCACAAAATTATGTTCACTGTTTTCATATCTCTGAGAGGTAACAACTGAAAATTACGGTACTTCGATGATTTAAGGTCATTTAACAAACTGTTTCTGATAGAATCAAACACTAGTACATAGAATAATCCGAATCGGTGACCATCGACGCATTTTTTAGAGACATTGCTGCCTGCCTGACATGAACCTAGTAGTCAATGGCTTGCTAGTAAATGGAGAAAGCTCGAAAAGTTAGTTTATTTTCTTAATATGTTTCGGGCACTTAGCAGAGTTTTCGCTTGATGAAGAAACCCACAAAACCGCACAAGAGAGTGGTATGAAAATCACAAATATATGAAAAGCACCAGGTAATTTGCTTGTTTCCAAAGATTCAGATATTAATTCTCCTCACTGAATGAAAAAAAATGCTATCTAATGTTAGGCTTAGAATTTGATGCAACATCGAAGAAGTATGTCTCAGTTGATTGTTTTCTTGATTCTCATTACCTCTATGCTTGATTATGAATGGATATTGCATAGAGAAACTAGATGATGATCACTTGCCTTACAGCACGGTTGAAAAGAGCTAAGCTGAAGAAGTAAATCAAAGAGAGACAAACCCAATAAAATAAAAAGGAAGTTGCAAAAGATGTTTTGACTATGACGTTCTTATCTGCGGTGATTTCTCCCGCTCTGTAGTTGCCAGTCCTCTCTTTGTGCGGTTTGGGCGCCGCGTAGGTGCCCCGGGGATTATGGGGCTTGCTCGTGCATGAAAAAATCGTATGTAATTTAATTACAGTTTAGAGTTAGCCCAATGGCCGAAGTACTTGTTCTGCGATAATAATGTTGAAATGAAATATAAATCCCCTGCCTAGCATGCCTGGGCATTACAACAAAGAACGTAAGACAGTTTTGTTTTGCCATCTATAAATTGCGGAGTTCCAAAGTTAGCTGGCTCACAGTTTGGAAAGTTAATTTATGTGCCAAAACCTATCAATTGCAGGCCTCAGAGTTAATGAAGGTTTAAGAAAGCATTCGTTGCCGTTTTCGTGACATGAATTTTACCAGTAACTGGATTCTCTCTCTCAATTGTGTAAATATTTACGACCATTAGAGCCGTCAAGCACACAGGTAACTCAGAACGCGAATGTGAAGGAGACACGAAATACGCCCCATCCGAGTCAGTGGCTCCGTTTATTTTATACAAAGCTCTCTGCTTTGCCAAGAATTCGACGGAACCTCAAATCTGTCTGTTACTTATGAATGTCTTATCAGTATCTATGACGTAGTTCGTGGTTCAACCTTGCCATGCCATTCTATTGAGCCGGACTTGAACAAAACAAAAAATTTGGTGCACTAGGGTAATCTTGTCGAATTCTTTCAATTTGTTGTACCCCCTATAACACTGATTTCTCCAACTACCATACGTACTCGGGTCAGGCCCTCCTCGTTTGGAGGTTTGCACGCGGGGATATCACTTTTAGGAGCAGTGCTTTAAATGTTCCTAGTACTTAAGCATGCATGGAAACACCGGATCCATTGTTTTTCAACTACCTTTTCCATCCAATGGCTGGAGCACTTGTTCCACGGTGACAATTGGTGGTAAAGAGAAGGTACTTTCCCGGCATAACAGTATAAATATTTTCGCATGTGAGGATTACTAGGTAGAAAGCAAACATTTTGTAAATTGTCCATCCAATTTGACTGACTTGCGGTTTATTCAGTTAATTCACAGGTGTTGAGCCATGTAACTGAGATTTTCAGCTTTGTTCAATCTCAACAGAGAATTCAGTCGCTGCGTTCGTGAATCATTTTCCTAGTTACAGCTTCTCTCCATAAGTGCGAAACTATTTGTACCATTTTAGAGTGGTTTCGCATGTTACTAAACAGAAAAATTGGACGGAGATAGCATTGGAAATATGCGCGCAAAAAATATTTCATTAATCTTTAACAAAGATCTCAGCTTCACCAAGACAGAGTGTTCAATCAGAAATCGAATCAGCACCAAACTCTTTGTTTTCCACTTAACGAACGATATTGAATTCTTAATATTTGGGTTCTAGTTCATAACTTGCATAAGACATCGAAATTGCAAGATCGTTTAAAGAAAACAGTTTTTTTAATCCTTTAATTAGAGCGTGCAGTAAAGACCAGTTGCGTTTTTATTAAAACAAAGAAGTATCTTTTCCGGAAAAGCGACTTAAGAACGGTGACAGTTGGTGGTTAAGCAGGGAGACTTTCGACGGTAATTTAAATATGTTTCCGGCGTTTGTGAGTACTTAAGCAAGAAATGAGAAATACTTACCGTTTACAGTCTACTAATTGTGAACTGAGTTTTTTCTATAGACGTGAAGTTTGTTTGGTCCAGTGTCAGCCAGTGTCCTGAGCTAATGAGCCTTCATCAAAATTCAAATTGGCATTTTTCGCCATTCCCCCGACGATTATAAATTTACACGTTCCCATAAACGTTTTCTGAATCTTTAAAAAACGCAGTTTGACCGAGAAGATGCACTGAAATAGACATGAAACGTGGCATGCCACTCTCGTTCAACCACAGAACCAACTGTATCGTACCAAAATTAATTTAATTTTAAGTATTTGGGTCGTAGTTCATAGATCAACCATGCCATACCATACAACGCTGTTAAGCTGGACTTTTCAATCATTTTAAAAGGAAAAAAAAGTTTAATTGCTAAACCTTCGGCGTCTAGGGATTCTGCTGTGTTGGGATAATCCGTTATAAAACTTCTCTTCATTACACTCTTTTAGGTTTAAATATTTTTTGAAAGGTTTATTTTCGGAGCCGGCAGGCTGAGCGTTTAAAAGTTTTAAAACATTTGTGTCTAAAGATGTTGATGAAATGTTTTCTTCAGTTACATCAAGTTTGAAGGCAATATGGTATTGTATTTAATCACTTCGGCTGGAAACGCGTTTGAATTGCATAGTGTACAATTCCAAGTCGTTGCCAGATGACGATTTTGTATACTCCACAACAACTAAAAACTAAACTGTATCGGCACTTTATCATAAAGTTTAGCACTGACGAGCTTTAAATTCTGGCATTTCTCGACCTCAACCTCAAAGTTCTTGTAAAAAGAAAACTTGTGAATAAGGAATGTTATGAAATGCTTCACTTCACGATTTCGCAGTGTGAAGTGTAGAATCTGACGAAAAACGTTACCACAAATGTCGTTCAGTTCGAGTGTGATCGTTTAATTTTCCGTTATTTCTCGTAAATTCGCACCTTGAATTTGTCGACTCGTGTGCGGCCCGAGCAAAGCGCGCTCCAAAAATACTCCAGATTTTGCGGTTAGTTGCTGCATTTGAGTTTGAAAAGAAACTTTAAAATGGAGAAAACGTATATCGGAGCCAAAAACTGATTAGATAACTGCTATTGATTCAGCTTTTCGACATAAAACTAACCGCTAGCTATCCACAGAGATAGTTGTCTCTCAAACGCTAGATGAAGATTCTGTAAGAAGTCGCAGGTTGTTACTTACCGAATTGCGCACTACAGAAAACTTCCTGAGGATGTCTTTCAAGGCACGAACATGCATCGTTTGAAGCTATAACGCCCAACAGCATAGCAAAGACGATTACAAGAGACATCCTTCTATCTTCGTTCACGTCCAATCTTCCTGCCAATGCGCTCTCAAGATTTCAAAGACCGTTTGCTGTGTCTGGGAGCCGTCTCGCTGCTTATGTAGTGAGCCATACCAGCATGAAACCAGCGGAGTTTTAAATTTGAAATTGGACTGGGTGGCATTTGGCGCCCGCCACACCGCGCCGCGACGCCCCGTTTCGCGCCGCGCCCTAAAATTAAAACGCAAATGAATAAAAGGCTGATTTCTAATTAACTGAATACATTGAGGAGGTTTTTGTATTCATGGAAGGAAAGAAGTGGTAAGAAATAGATAAAGGAGTCTTTCGTTGTCGAGATCTATCATAGAACTATACCATTTCTCAAGAGGTGTGTTAAAGCCACAAACATCTTCAAATTCTCTAACACACCTCTCGCAAAAAAAAGCAAATCTAGTACTTTTAATTATAGAAAAAATGATAATATTTTGATTGGGTTAAAAGGATTTTCCGGTTTTTCCCACCCTAGATATATATTCTTTGAAGAATACAATCCTCTTTTTTAAAGGAGCTTTCTTACACATTTGAGCCCATTCCTTCATAGTTAGCCAAAGCGCGTTAATGAGGCACAATAGCGATATAATAGAGCTACTAAGACAACATTTCTTGCATAATTGTTAGACTTAGTGTTGAGTTTAAAATCGGATTTGTCGATACTCGAGAAATAGTCTTAAACAGAGACCCATTAAGGTGAAGGTATAAAAAAACAACAACACGACTTTCCTATAATAATGTAAAAGAGAAAACATATTAGATTTGTTAAACTCGCTCGCTTATTTTACAGAAGGGTAAGATTTCACGAAATGGTGAAGCACCGAAACTGTGGTGAGTACATCGCAAAACTGATGGACGGTGAAAAAGTCTAGACGAAAATTAAATCAATGGAAAAGCTGACCGCCGCCAGTAAATAGACCCTTACGTCCTTTTAAGCCTCGCTTTTATATATTTCAGACAAATGTGTCTTTGCTGCAGAAACTATGTCGACAAAATGGCTTTTAGTTACATTAATCCAGTCTTAGACATGTTGCTAAAAAACTGGTAGAAGTTTAAGATTTTTTCCGCGTATTTATTTTTGAAGGGCGCGACAGAGAACGTTTTCGTGTCACGGGGCGGTGGGGCGGGCGCCAAATCCCATCCAGTCCAATTTCAAGTTCAAAACTCAGCTAGTTTCATGCTGGTATGGCTCGCTACATAAGCAGCCAGACAACTGAAGTACACAAGGTTTGCAAACATCGGTTAATATAATATTACATACTGAAGAAAGGAATGATACCATACTCTGTTTACTCGTTGTGATGTTCATTCGGACATGTTACATAACAGCAGCTCCACGTAAGGGAAGAAATAAACACACACTTATAGCGAACGAAGGATGGAGAAGATTAACACGGATTACAAACGACAAGCTTGAAATATTTAGACAAAACTTTCAAGATACCGAAACTGTGACGTAATTGCCTGTGATGTAGACTAGAACCTCTAGAAACTGTTCTCTTCTCGGAACAGATAATGTCCGCGAACAATATCCGTGCATATCATTCGCGCAAAATGCATGCTATTTCTTATTTGTTTCCGAGACACGCCACAAATAGCCCATCCCTGCTGGTCTATTTATTGTCCATATATTAAATCTTATTTATATATTTCAAATCCTTTAATTACACACCCCTCGTAAACAACTCAAATTTTCCAAAAATCTAAAAGGTTTGCGGGACCTCCCACTACAAGTCTTTGATTGCAAAAAAAAACATCGAAGAGGTTGAGAACGCACCCTAGAGCTGTGTTGAAAAACGTAGCGTTCCTCTGTAATCCTCCTTTATTTAAAACTCGATAACGTAGATAGGAGGTAAAAGATGTCCTCAAAATAAATTCGTTGCTGTATCGTCAATTTTATTAAAGATTTCAACTTATGGTGTACCAAATTCCAATTCACACCCGACAAGAAGCTTTTATGGTATTGCCGGGCTCTTGCAGTTCACGTATGCAGCGGTATCATGCCAGGAGCATGCTGTCGCCTCGCTGTTTTTCAAGCAGTAAGAATACCGCCATTCGCAGCCTTGATAAAATGCCCGCAGTTGGTTTTCAGATACGTTGCATCCCTTCAGCAGGTGATCACAGTCGGCTATCCAGGTGAAACAAGGCGTGATTTGGCACTTGCAGTTTGGGGAATACATCCCTCGGATTCCCACGCGCTGTTCGTTAGTGAGTTTGGACCATGGTTGAATCCAACTGCCTAAATTCAGATGGATTGTCTCGTTCCTGATGCTTCCGGCAAGGAAGTATACAGTGCTGCTTTTTAGCTTCACTGCAATGGTGTGGGCTCTTACAAACAAGCCGATTTCACCATTGATGGTAATATTTTGACCGCGGATCCT
>Ga0126337_10002617_pt1 | contig 11527 bp, 14 predicted proteins | sample DipCmetagenome_FD_92527 | JGI IMG/M metagenome (GOLD analysis project Ga0126337, IMG submission 92527) | Coral microbial communities from La Bocana,Puerto Morelos, Mexico - Diploria C A metagenome | ecosystem: Host-associated > Invertebrates > Cnidaria > Coral | place: La Bocana,Puerto Morelos... | reverse complement strand
GAGGTACAGTACAGTATATTGAAGAGTCTAATATCTACTTGTGTTTTGTCGTATATAGGCTCAAGAGAGGATTGGTTACTTGACCGAATCTGCGAGTCATAAAAAGACGCATTAAACATTAGCTATCCCTGCAGTAGCAGAACACTAGTGCCACTCTTCAAGGGGGGCTGAAGGGGAGAATATCCCCGTGATTGCCCTGGTCAAATAACACCGTAGGTCAGCAAGCGCTCTTTCTGTATGACTGTCAGGATGTGCTAAGTCTTGACCCAAACGTTGTCAGAGAGATACGTTTGTGCGGCTCAGCTTTACAGTAAAGTGAAGTTAAAACTATACATGAAAGCATTGCGTAAGTCCATGTCTTGAGGGTTCCCCTAAAGAGTAAAAACAGGAAACAAACAGACACAAATTTTCTTTGGACTGCAGCATGCTTTTTCAAATGGAAACATCATGGTTTGTTGCGACTGTACAGAATGACAATGAGAAAAGTGAAACCTACGAAGCCGCTATGAGCAGGCTAAAATCCAGACAATGAGAATCCAATAGCGAACAAACAAATTCAATGTGAAAACTAATTCAGTTGATGCTGAGCTCCAACAGTTTCATGCACCATGCAAGGTCAACTACCTCACCTCAAAACCGTTGTATCGGTTGAAACGAAAAATCCTGGAATCAAAGCTGTCAACAATAACCGTAGTATCGGTGAATTGTACAATGTAAAAACTGGCAACCGTAGTATCGGTTTAACGCCATCCACCATACCAGCCATCCCATCGATGTCCTGAAGACGATGAAGAACGAGAATAAGGACCATAGTCGTGCCTTTGGGATCCGCCGTAGTATCGGCCTTGGCTGTGGCATTGACGCGAATCATCCTGCCTGTTGTAAAACCAGTCACGGTACCTTTGGTTTTGCTGCCCTTGTGCTTGGGTACCTCTAGTCCTCTTATTTCTTGTCGCGTGGGCAGAAACTCTCACGATGAGCGGTATGTGCCAGTCAGTGTCCGTAGGCTTGAGACAAAGATCGAAATTGGAAAGTTGACGTGGCCGCTCTGAAACATTGTGTATGTAATCTGGTGCTAAGCACAATTCTTCAGTGATTCGCAGGATCCGCCTTTGCTGGCAAAGGTGGAGGTGCTTTCTTAGGCATGCTCTTAGCCTCGATTCTTTTCTTCTTCTTCTTCTCCTTCTCGATCTCCTCAGCAACTCCTTGTAAAGCTTCGTTGATTGCTTCATTGTGTGCTTCTTCTGTTTGTCTTTCTTGCGCCGGAGTTTCGGCGGTCAATGATCCAGGTTGGGGTCCAGCCCCGGGGTATCGGAGGTTTTGCTCATAGTGTTGTCCAATGGTTATAATAGAAGCTCTGAGTAATGGCTCTAAATTTTCAAATCTACATTGCTTTCTGGAAAAAACCCTGCTAAAATACTGGCGCAGTTGTTCGGCCTCGTTGATGCCATGCAAATCGTTACAACTGGGCGGAGAAACAGGAGAATACGGAAATTCCCAACCAGATATGTCCAAATTGTAAACTGTTTCCAAATGTTTGAGGTCAATATGTTGGGAAACCAAAATGTATCCGTTCTCTGATTCTCTAGCAGTGGAAAAAGCTTCTTTTGTTTCTGGATTGTTCATATTTAAAAGCAAAATTCTTTCTCCGTAGTCTCGGAGCATATCAGGATCATGATACAAAATTCAACTGGCACAAGGTGAGCGTCCCTGCCTCGAGCTTCCAACTTCCGACTTCCTCTTGAGGATTTCATCTGATTCCACTTGTCCGCTGTGGTCTTGTGCATTAAGATGTTGTGTCGGAAATCGTATGGAGGGCCAAGCCTTGCACGTTGTTCTTCTTTAAGAGTCGAATGGCCTGACTGAGCTCGATAAAAGACATTTGTTGTTCGATACGTTCCGCTTTGTCGGAGAAATTCATCTACATCATTGTCATCCATTGATGTTGCAAACCACTCAGTGTCATAAGGTTCTCGAATTTGTTCGTCATTCATAATTGCAAGGTGAATGCGGCCTTTATGGTTATACCAGACAACGGTAACGAAGGAATGAAAAATCTCAACGAGTCAAAACTGACATGTTGTTGCCGGCATTCTTCTCGAACCTCTGGTGTATCATACTTTCCAAAAGTGTGTTGATTGCGATCATGGTCAGACATGTAGGTAAGGCAGTTCTGGATGTGCTTCACAAATGCCCTGAAATAAAAGAGTTCATTCAGAGTCAAGCTCAATGAATCATGCAACAGTGCCTTGCCATGTCTAAATAACCAAGAGAGCCACCGAGAAAAGTTCGTAAAACAATCCAATTGCCGGACACGTTCTTTGTTTGGTGTAATCAAACCTCGAAGGTAAAGGGACAAACAAAAAATGAATGCTGTGGAATAAAGTGATGTGGCAGAGGAAGGAGCATGGTATTTTGCATCCAGTTGAGGATCACGTTGCAAACGTTCCTCGTCTCGCTGCCTCCACTTGCCTTTCCCGTGCCCCTTGCGCTGTCCTTTTCCCATTCTGTTGTATCGGGAAATTGGGATCAATCAATGAAAAATATCTCCGGAGTATCGGAGTTCAATCAGGGTCAAAGAAAATATCTCCGGTGTATCGGAGTTCAAAGGTGATCACAGAAAAAGAAGTCCGTAGCTTCGGACGAAATGGCGGTTCAAAGGCGAGTCTGCAGACACAAATTCTCTTGAAAAGAAAATTGGGTAATGAATTCTGTTTGCATGCGGCTCCCGATTAGCCCTCAGGTCTTGATGATTAACAAGTGTCCAAAATGTTATGCATCTCTATGGAAATGTCTTCATTCACGAATGCTAATCCGTGTCGTGCATCATGCATGTGATCTGCCACCCATTGACTCAAGAATGCCTTGTGTTTGAGGAATGAACGAAAAGGCGGATGCGCATCGACATTTTCCATGATACCAGTTTCCATGGTCTTGACAAGTTGATCGGGCTTTGCTGACGATTTAGTCAGTGGGTCTGCAAGACAACATTCACTGGCAATATGACATGAGATACATCATCAAGTTGGCCTGAGTTACTTTCATGCCTTAACATCTGAATAAGATGTAGGTTTCCTTTTGTTCTGGCAAATGAGTTGTCTGTGCTGGAGCGACAAGATTATTGGCATCAGTACGAATATGAATAGGAACTATCTCGCCAGTAACATCTGCCCATAAGGCACGAATGAACAAACAAGTCCTAAAGCATTTCATAAGTGCATTATGTTCTGCAACAGTAGTAGATTGAGTTTTGTGGTAATTTTGTGACTTTCATAATCGACTACTGATCCTCGCGTATTCACCTTATGTTCACCTTTATGACCTTGTCTTCCAATCTTTCGGTCTTCAGCAATAAAAAGAACATGTGCTCTCTGGCTTGACTTATCAGCATTGTTTCGGTAAGAAGCATCTGGCATACCTACGATCCTTTGAGGTCCTTTCACTGGCCAAAATCTGCCATCAATGTACTGGCTTTTAAGAGTAGGAACAGTTTTGTTGATTTCTCTAGCATCAGCAATTGTTGGCTTGGCAGCGGCCGATGCACAACGAGAAAACCTGTAACGAATGTGACATTGAGTTCTACTCTGTAACCAGTTCAGTTGTCCTAAGACTGATCGATAGGCGGTATGCATAGATGGTGAGCACGGCATGTTATCCTTCATATGTTTTTCAACTTTGATTTCTTCCAATTGGTCAACTTCTAACTTCTGATCACAAGAAATATAACTTCCAAATTTTTCATGATTCTTCCACTTGATTTGCTGTCCTACAAACATAATATCATTCTTGTCCTCGCTACCAACAGCATTAAAGTCTTTTCGAATCTTGGCAAGACCCCGTTTCTGGAATTCAGGACTTCCAGCCATGTAGGGACCATCTACATGGAGACAAATGAACCCTTCAGGTTTCCTACCTTGAGAATTATTTCTTACTGAGGCATTCATCAGTAATTCCAAGGTACTAATTCCTTTTGGGGTTCCTTCTTTGTCATTGCATTCAAAGACTTCTTATCTCCATACAGGATGTATGTGCAACGATCTGCTCTAGTAGGAACTAATCCATAACTTAAGAGAGCTTTATCTACGACTTGCCACCATCTTCTCGCTGCATCATTGAGACCATAGGCTGACTTCTTCATCCTAGCACCTATGTGTGGAGGATATCCACATTTGTTAGGAATCTCACAAATGATGTCACGGGTTTCATCATAGGCTTCACCTTGTAGGAAGGCCGTTTTCAAATCCATATGATAAAGATCCCAACCGAGATTGGCTGCTTGTTGAGTTGCACATCTGAAACCTGATCTAGAAGCTGCAGGACTATCTGTTTGTTGTTCTTCTTTCTGTTTATCTTGGAAACCTTTGAGTACCCAGCTGGCCTTACACTTGAGAAACTTACCATCCTTATCCTTCTTGACAGTAAGTACCCATCGGCCTTTGACAAAGTTTCTGACACGAATTTTCCTAAGATCCACAATTTCAAAAACATCATTGTCAAACCATGATTGACGCTCGGCCTTTTTGGCTTCCAAGAATTGTTTAGCTAAATCAGGTTTTTCCTGCTGTGTTGCTTCCTTTCGTTCCTTTCCTACTAGAAGTGATGACTTATCTAAAGATTGATACAATGTCATATATGCGCTTTCTTCTGGGGTAAGATGCTCATAGAATTCCGTAATGTCGGAATAGTTCTTGCGCACAGTGTTTTGACCACGGTAAGTCCACGAGCTGATCTGATATGAATTCGATGAGCGGACTCCAGTGACGTCGACAGGTGAATTATCAATAGACCTTGGAACACTGGATGATCCTGTGTTGGAACAAAGCTTCTGCTCTTGAGTGAGAAGTGACCAACTTTCGTCATCATCAATTACAAGGTCTTGATATTCAACTGTGTCATCTGAATCAGTTACTCCTTCAGGACTACTGTGGTATTCCAATGTATCACTTTTGTCATCATCTTGTTCATTCGGCACTGCATCATTATCATCAATGGGAAGTAAAGGTATCCCTGAGCTAGGCCCTGCTTTTGGGTCAGTTTCATCTTCCTCTTCGGGATCAATGTTTGGTTGGTCAGGTTTCGAAGAAGAGTTCTTATTAGAAACTGGAACATCACCCCCCAAATGGTTGCGGGACGAAGAGCCGGAGGGAGCAATCGTTTGATTCCCAGGAGCAGGAGCTTTGGCCTTCTTCGGTGGTGAAGAAGCAAGGATTGATTGTTCTCGTTTCATAGAATGATGCAACAGTAGGAGGTACAACCAAAGTAGGTACAAAGGCATTAGTCGGCAAAGGTTGGAGTGGAAGTGTTGCACTTGGTGGTGTAAAGGATGGTGTAGGTTGTTGTGGTAATGGTGCCGGTGGAATCGGAGAACCTTGATGTGGAGGTCCAGGTGGATATGGACCAGGATGTGGTGTATGTGGAGAAGGTGTTGGATGATCTGGTGGTTGTGAACCATCATCAAAGCCGGTGGCTGTGTGTTATTTGGTGGAAATCCGGGTGGATCCGGAGGAGCATTGGATCATCAGGTGGGTGATTGTCTTGTTCATCGGGATGATCTTCATCTGGAACCAAAGGTGGTTCAGGCATATCAAGATCAGGATCCATGGGAACATCATTGTGAGGATCAACAGGTGGTTGTCCATCAACAGGAGGCAAACCAGGAGGTGGTTCGATGGCAACAGCTTGTGGTGGTCCTTCTGGGTTTGCCGGCATGTTACCATTGGAATTCCATAAAAACACACAAGTCCATTGATTAGGTTTCAAATGACGAATATCAAGTGAATGAGTATCAAGGACGTACATCTGACTTACATCTTTCTTCTTCCACATCATCAAGGCTCCACGCTTGTTTCCATACGTCGTACGTAAGGGAAGAAAAGTTCCACGTAAAATCACGGCATTTTCAAAAGCATGTGTTGGAATAACATGTTTTCTCAAAATAGATACATCATCTTGCAAGTTGACAAGAGTTGGTGGATACTCAGTCTTGGCTGAAAGCATATTCATCTGATGCATTGCATATCTAAGATGATGTCCTTTGACCGGAATCGGAATTGTTGATGAAAAGTTGTACATGTTCATGTTCCAGCTTTTGAGTATAATCTGTCACTTCGTGGAGTTCTTCAGCGGTGAGACACTCTAGCAGTTCTTCTTCCACCAACAGCGTTTGTGCAGGTCTCAACGAACGAAGGTTTCCATAAGAGATCAAACTACGAATGAGCTGTGAACAAAAACGATAAGGGTACACTTGTGCAAGTTTAGTCCGACTTCCATGTCCTGGCGCTGATCCTTCAAGCTGCTGATGGATGTGAGACGCACGCCCGAGCTTATTGGGACATCTTTTGAAAACTGGGTCAAGAGTACCAGCAGGAAAACTATGTAAAAGAGATGCTGGCTTATAGTAATAATAGCCATTTGGATCTTTCATTCCATAAGCACACATGTCCAAAGTATCCCAGGTTACTTGTGGGTGTTCAATGATTCTTCTGAAGACATACTGCCACCAAAGTGCTGAACTTTGTGGATTCTCCATGATAAAATGTCTTCCTCTCTTCAACTGGTACAGTGCTACTTGAACACAAAATTCCACCATGGGCATATTGGTTCTCTTTTCATCTCTTACGATCATTGATATTAGTCATCTGACTCCAAGGTACACATTCGGGTGCCATAACAATGACAGATGGTTCTTGGCGTTCAATGATCTCCATAGCTCTCTTTCGACCCTCAGCCTTCAAGATGTCAAAGCCCGTACGAAGGTCAATTGGCGTGCCAACCTTTAGGCCATTCATGGCTGCAACTTGAGACAGTCGTGCTGATCCTGAGAAAAATTCTAAGAAATCTATCTTTCCTTTGGTTACAGGTTCCCAGTTATAAGTTCCGTAAACTACGCCTTCTGGTCCGGACAAAAGTGCATCTGCATGAAGTAGTCTACTGGCAGAATCTGTCTCCTTTCTTGTGTTGCATCCATTACTCGCCGTAGTATCGGCATGGCACGCTGACGCCGTCGTATCGGCAGCTCTAGAAGATGCCGTTGTATCGGCATTGTACATTGCGACAGGCTCTAGAGGAACATCGACATTGTCAATTGGCTGATGATTTTTTATGACCTTGGAAGAATTCACCTTCAACACAAGAGTTCCTAAATCAATGGTAATCATACTACCGTCCTGTGAAACTACTCTTCCTTTCAACCATCAGTTCCATCAGATTTGATTTTTCCGGCAGTTGGATTCCAATAGAACATCTTATCACCTGGAAAAAATCGTCCATCGGAAAATTGAAGCTTAGAGGTATCTCTTCTTAAATCTTCAGACTGTCTGGCCTCTAGATACGCCTTCATCGCTATCTTCCTAGTGGCCTCAATGCTCACTTCTGACCGAGGGACCTCAGCAGTCAAGCGCGCAGGAACTGCATTATCAACTCCGATTATATCAGGTGGTCTTCTTCCAAATGCCATCTCCAGTGGTGTGACACCCCCAAAGGTTACCATTGAGTTTCTTGTTAAGGAGGTCATTCTCAAAAACATTCCAAAGGTGAATGGATTACATAGCGGATCAGCTCTAACACCATCGAGAGTAAGCCTAACTTGTTGTTTGAATAGACGAACTGCTGCTTCTGCTCGATTTGGCCATGGTGTTTGAGGTCCTAAAGCTATAAATCTGATTCCTTTCCGGTTGTAGAATGCTTCAAGTTCTAAACCTGAGAATCCTTGATCTCCAACAGTATACTTGGGACTGAGCTGATAAAGATCAAAGTAATCCATATGTAAATCAATGGTTTCACTTTCAGTTTTCTTCTCACATGGAAATGATCTCATGAGTTGTGTTGCGCCATCATAGATGATTAGAAACATCAAGTTGTATTGGTTGTCCACTGGAATCTCGGCAGGATCAATGAAAGTAAGGCCTCCGAAAACTTCACTTCTCATTCCTGAGATCTTTGATCTGGAAGGTTTTCTCTTTTCCTTCTGACAAGTATCACATTGCTTGACAATCAGATCATACTTGGCGTAACCATCTTCAGGAATTTTTACAGCTGAAGTTCTTTTCCTAAACTGTTCCGTTGACATGTGATAATGTTTCAAATGCAACTTGTACAACTCAACTGGAGAATCGAATTTTTCATGAATTTGTCTCAATGCTAATGGTAGATCGGCTTTAATCTTTGGATCCTTCTTTTGACTAATTGCTAAATCTTCATCATCTTCAACAATCACCTGTTTCTTGGGTCCGGACGATGGCTCAACAATAGGCGGCTTCAGCAATGGATCTCTCCGGTTCAACAGGCATGGGCTTCTGTTCAGTCTGCCGTGGTGTCGGCGTTGTCTTTGTTTCTAACCATAGTTTCGGTTGTTCACTGGCTGCTTCAGGTTTATTCACATCTTCATTGCTGTTCTTCAACTTACGGGATTCTGCCTCCTTCCGGACTTCCTTGCCTTTTGGTCGTTCAAGATGACAGTGTTCATCATAAGTATGTGCTCTATGTTTCCCATTGCATGCTGGACATGTAGCTGTTGATGTTGCTGCGAAACTGTGATCTGGTTTATGTCCGCATCTTGCAAGAAACATCACATCAAGTATTGGATGATTACTGGTTGCAACTGACAAGGCATATCTCTTCAAGCCGAAAACTGGACAAGTGAGAAATTCTCCTGCTGGTGTATGTTCAATGTTCATTCTCAAATTCCTCATCTGTTCAACAGAGAAAAGAATTGGTACACGACCCTTGTCCAAGATATCCACCGATGTTGTTACCCAACCTGCAGGATGTTTCGGATTCTTCAAGTGTATGATCAACTTCTCCTTGACATGTGAAGACTCACCATTTGCAAAAGAAAACTTGTTGTTACTTGCTTCCTTGGTGAACTTGATCAAGTGAGAATATCTATGATTCATACATGCCTTTACCAACCGATCAATTGCAAATCTTGAACCCATTGCTCTAGGACATCCGGAACCAAGGATAACATAGGTTGGATTTGTTGACAAACCACGTAATCTGTGAGCAAGGTATGTTGTACATTACTTTCATGGTTCAAGTACATGTGTCCGTAGTGTCGGACCTTGGGCTGCTCTTCAATTGATCCGTAGTATCGGACGTCAGACTTCGGTGCCTCTGATCCGTTGTATCGGATGTTCAACGAACTGTCTTCTCCTTCATCGGCAAAATGCCGTTCGTCATGCTCAGCAAAATGCTGTGTGAATTCAGGCGATGAAACGAAGAACTGCTGTGAAACAAAAACGACAATCAGACGAAGCTGATGCAAAAGGTACTTTGCACAGCCGATGACAAGGCTAAATTGACGCAGCAAAATTTCCAACAAGAAAACAATACAAAGCGTCATGCCAATGAGTGGAAAAATCTGTGGAGACCTCGAGGCAACGATGATCAGTCCGTACGTCCCACCCGTCATGCGCAAAATAGTTCCACGACTCATGCTGGTTGTCCCACTGCTCAAAATAGACCCAGCAATCACAATTCGAGTCCCAGTAATAATCTTCCGACCATGCATCTTGCCCAGCGGCAGAGGATTCTTGAGCATCGACGTGCTCATCACTCGGCGAAGTCCCAGCTAAGTTCGCCTTTCCTGAAGAGGATGCAGCGTCGCCCTTAGAAGACTTGCCCTTCTTGGAGCTCTTAAAAGAGTCCTTTTTGCTCACGCCGTCAATAACGGTCCCGCTGTTTAAGGTGTTTTTTAACATCCGGTGTGTGACATGCAATGGGTGGGGGTTGGGGTGGGGTGGGGTCGGGGATGTTAACGTTCCTTGCACTTGACACATGTTTGATGCTACGCAAGAAGGTGCAAAAGACACAACTGCGAGTGAAATCAAATCGTTGAACACGACCAAAAAAACCGCATGCCGCTGGGGCTTGAAGACCTTCAATTCGAAAACACAATGGAAATTCCACAAAATCAAGTAAAAGTATTGTAAAATACACAGAATTTTGACGTGCGCCAAAATGACCAAACCAACAAAGTACTGTAAAGGTTCACAAAATGAAGAAAGTGCTTTTCAAAAAATGCATGGAATCCACTGGGCCGCTAACAGCGGCGTGACCTTGTTTTTCTTTCCTCCTTTCTTGCCGCCTTTCTTTCCTTTCTTTCCGTAAAATGCTTGGTCATCTGGGAATTGATCTTCTGCGAGATAGCCCTTGCCTTTCTTCTGAGACCTTGGTCGAAATCCAGGTCGTTTCCGTTGATTGCCTCCGCGGCCTTTACCTTTGCCCTGCTTGAAACATCTGTTAAAAATTCGGCGCTTGTTATAGCCACCTTTCGCACTTAAGACCCAAAATTCGTCCTCAATGTAAAGGCTAACGAACCCTTCATCTCCTGTCTCTTCCTCGGCTACCCAGTATCCGGTCTCGCCTTCATACTCGCCCTCGTCGATGACCAGAAAAGTAGACCGCTTGACATGGCGGATGGTTGGATCTGCAATCCCAGTGCGTGTTGTACAGGAAAGTTCCATCAACAGCTGCTTGACTTGCAGATATGTATATTGAGCTATGTCAATTTGGCGAAGGGACACTGATGTAACAAAACATTCCCGCTGATTCTCGTTCAGGTCTGCTTGTACCAAGAACACTAAGCTCATCAAATTGTCGGTCAGTGGGAATTGTTGACGATGTCCATTTCGCAAAATGTTGATCTGCTCTTCTCTGAGCTCTGTCAATCGTTGACATGCTTCGTCAGGGTCTGCGATGACATTGATTTGTTGTTTCACTGGAGGGGCTAAAAGATTGAAAAACTCAATTGTTGTAACTTCTGGAATATCATGATGAAAAAGATCCATCCATGCTGTAAGAACTCGTCTTGATGTCACCTCAAATCGTCCTATCCACAGTACAAATTCCTGGTTTCCTCTATAACATCTGAACACTTTCAAAAACCGCCATAAAAACACATGATTGACTCCTTCACAAAGTACGGTCTGAGTGTGTCCTTGAAATGTCTCACCCCATTTTCTGGGTGTCTCAAATCTGTATTGTTTAACATGTTCTTGTAAAACTCAGCCGCACCAACCAATGCATTCTTCAATGATGGTCCTAAACGTTCTGGAGTCAGTAGCCTGAAGTAGCTGCAACTCAGGCGTTTTATTGCTGTAGGTTGCCAATTTAGAGCTTGAAGTAGTTGTAACCTAAGCCTTGTATAGTTGTAGGTTGCCAACCTGCAGCCTGAAGTAGCTGCAACTCAGGCCTTTTGTTGCTGTAGGTTGCCAATTTAGAGCTTGAAGTAGTTGTAACCAAAGCCTTTTATAGTTGTAGGTTGCCAACCTACAGCCTGAAGTAGCTGCAACTCAGGCCTTTTATTGCTGTAGGTTGCCAATTTACAGCTTGAAGTAGTTGTAACCAAAGCCTTTTATAGCTGTAGGTTGCCAACCTACAGCCTGAAGTACCTGCAACTCAGGCCTTTTATTGCTGTAGGTTGCCAATTTAGAGCTTGAAGTAGTTGCAACCTAAGCCTTTTATAGCTGTAGGTTGCCAACCTACAGCCTGAAGTAGCTGCAGCTCAGGCCTTTTATTGCTGTAG